>Ga0209572_1000581_pt1 | contig 48678 bp, 40 predicted proteins | sample EBPBio232012_DNA_FD_185867 | JGI IMG/M metagenome (GOLD analysis project Ga0209572, IMG submission 185867) | Wastewater treatment Type I Accumulibacter community from EBPR Bioreactor in Madison, WI, USA - Reactor 1_1/23/2012_ DNA (SPAdes)... | ecosystem: Engineered > Bioreactor > EBPR >...
TCTGGACGAAATTGAAAAAGCACATCCTGACACATTCAATATCTTATTACAAGTTTTGGACGAAGGAAGATTGACCGATAACAAAGGTCGTGTTGCTGATTTCAAAAACACAATTATTATTATGACTTCCAATATGGGAAGTGCCATTATACAAGACAAATTTGATAATCTAAAAGGAAATATCGAAGCTGTAACCGAAGCTGCCAAGGTAGAAGTTTTAGGATTATTAAAACAAACGGTAAGACCAGAATTCATCAATAGAATTGACGAAATTGTAATGTTTACGCCATTAACAAGTGCAAACATCAAACAAATTGTTGGATTGCAATTGAAAAGCGTTACCAAAATGTTAGCACATCAAAACATCACGATGGATGCCACTCCAGAAGCGATAGATTATTTAGCACAAAAAGGTTACGATCCACAATATGGAGCGCGACCTGTGAAAAGAGTTATTCAAAGAGAAGTGTTAAATCAATTGTCTAAAGAAATTTTAGCAGGAAAAGTAACTACGGATAGTATCATCTTGCTAGATGCTTTCGACGGACAATTGGTATTTAGAAATCAAAGCGAGGAGTTAATTACGAATTAAAAATTACGAATTACGAAATTCATAATTCGTAATTCGTAATTGCATTTGGTTGGATTAGACCTAATGGGATTTAAAACCTGTTAGGTCTTTTCTGTTATACTCCATTAAAACACAAAAGGCACAAAAGAAAAAAACATTGTGTGACTCTGTGTAAAACTTCGTGAAACTTTGTGCACCAAAAACCCAAAAAAATCCGTCCCATCCGCGTTTGCATAGCATCCGTTTCATCCGCGTTCTATTTTTTTTATTATCTTTGGGAAACCAACCTTCTCAACATGACTATACAACCAGCCAACGCAACCGACCACGAACACTTAACCCAAATCACTAAAAAGTCGAAAGCCTTTTGGGGTTACTCCGAAGATTTGCTTTTGGTTTGGGATGATGCGCTTACTATTACGCAAGAGTACATCAATACGCATCCTGTTTATACGTTTGCTGTAGAAGATAAAATTGTGGGCTATTACTCTTATATTTTGGAAGATGAACACAACATCAAACTCGATAATTTGTTTCTTTTACCACAATACATTGGCAAAGGTATGGGCAGTTACCTCATCACCGATTTCTTAAACCGCATCCAAAACAAAAACTTTAAAAGAGTTTACCTAGACTCTGAACCCTACGCAGAAGGTTTTTACCAAAAACATGGCTTTAAAACCATTGGCAAACTAGAAACCGCCGTAAAAGATAGGTTTATGCCTGTGATGGAGTTGGGATTGTGATATTACAGAGATAAATAATAAAATTTGGAAACCTATAAAATGATTTTATAATTAGTTTTTTACCTTGTACAAGGTAAAGTTTAATGATATTTAAAGATATAATTTTCACTATTCACAAATAAATAATTTTAAAAATGAGTGTACTACAAATAAACAGATTAAAGCACTTAATTGATAGTCAAGTAATTGAACATGTTAGTTTAGAAGAAATAAAAAAAGAAAAAAGAAATATTAGCGAAGAAGAGCTTGAGAATGTAAGCTTATCTCGTGCATTTTTACTTTACACACTAAAATGCTTTACTGGTGAATCATTCATAGACCTAAAAGATTTTATAACTGATGGTTTTAATGACAATGGAATAGATGCTATTTATTATTCTACTTCTTTAAATGAACTTTTAATATTTCAATCTAAATGGATAAAAAATGGCAAAGGAGGTGTTGATAAAGGTGATGTATTAAAATTCATTAAAGGAATTGAAGATTTATTACATTTAAAATTTAATGAGTTTAACACCAAATTAAATAAACATTCAAAATTAATAGAGGATGCAATTTTAGCGCCTAATATAAAAATTAGAATTATTCTTGCCTTTTCTGGAGATTCTTTATCGAAAGAAAATAAAAAAATTATTGATGATAAATTATTAGAATTTAATGATACCGATGAAGATATATTTTTTAGTGAATATAATTTAAAAAAAGCATATAATTATCTTAAAGATTCTATTGAAGGAGAACCAATAAATGCTGATATAGATTTATATGATTGGGGACATGTTGATGAACCTTTTAAATCATACTATGGTAATATATATTGTAGTCAAATCGTTGAGCTTTTTGAATCGAATCACAATAGAATATACTCAAAAAACATAAGATCATTTATAGGATTATCAGAAATAAACAATGATATAATAAATACTTTGGTTAGAGAACCAAGCAATTTTTTTTATTTAAATAATGGAATAACATTAATATGCAAAGAATTAAAAAAGTCTCCTTATAATAGTGGAACAAGGGAATTAGGAAAGTTTCACTTAAAAGATTTAACTGTTATAAATGGTGCACAAACTGTTGGCTCAATAACTTATGCTTTCAAAAAACAGCCAGAGAAAGTAAATATAGCAAAAGTGTTTATAAAAATTATTTCACTTGAAAATACACCATTAGAATTTGATAAGAACATTACAATTGCAAGTAATACTCAAAACAAAATAGAGAAAAGAGATTTTATAAGTTTAGACGAAAAGCAAAAAAAATTAAAAAGTGATTTTTATTTATCTGGATATGTTTATCATGTAAAAAGAGATGATCAAACAATTAAAAGAGACTCAAAAAACTTCTATTTTGAAGAGGCTACAATATCATTAGCGTGCTTTCAAGAGGATGTGGATTATTCGACTTATGCGAAAAGAGAAATTGGGAAATTGTGGGAAGAAAAACCATACAAACAACTATTTAAAGATAGTCTAAGTATAAATGGATTGATCAATATAATTAAAATTTATAGAGCAATTGATGAATTTATAAAAAAAACTATAACAATAGATAGACTTGTTTGCTCGCATGGAATATATTTTATCGCCAACATTGTTTTTCAAAATATTGACAAAGAAAAAATCTTTAATCCAAATTTTGATTGTGAAGAATATTTAAAAAATGAATTTAAAATTGATATTACAAAATATTGTACAAGAACAGTTCAAGCCTATAATCATGTTAGTCCAAATAATAAATACCCTTTATCTATTTTTAAAAATTTTAAATATTGTAGAATAATGAGAGATTATATATTTGGAGTTGAGGGCAAACCAAAAATTGGATTTACATTAAATTTATTTGATGAAATCGAAAAAGAATAAAAAACTCAGTATCTCAGTTCACATATAATATAATAAATGTATTCACAAAAACTACAACCTAAAAACTTGTAGTTTTTTTTTATATTTTTATCTCTCAATTAAATACCATGATTTATCTCTCCTACAAACCTGAGCTATTTGGCGTAAAACTAGTTGTTTTTATAGTGATACTCCTTTTTTATTTTATCCTCAAATACTTAAACAATAAAGAACAAAATAAAATTAACACCATTGTTCGTCAAGAAATTAACCAATTCAAATCGGAAAGTGTAAAGTCAACTATTAACTTTTCTGAAATTGAGTTCTTTTCTAATTCTTGGAAGAAAAGCATTGTGGTAGGAAGTGGTTTAAATACTAGAGAAGAATTGATAGACGTTCACGAAAATACCTTATTGATTAGAAAAGTCATCAACGATATTGTCTATGACATGAAAGTAGAAATCGAAATGGAACCAACTACACTAAAGATGAAAATAGCCATGAAAAACGATATTGATTTCTATTACAATCCAAACGATCCAAGCGAATATCATATTGATTTTAATTTTCTTGGTCAGCCATCGTAAAACTTCAATTTTAAAACTTGAAGTTTTTCCCTACTTTTACTTCAAATATTTACAATGAAAAAATATAATTTACTCTTGTTGCTGTTGTTTTTCGCAATTGAAATTGCAGCTCAATCGGATGTTGTAACCATAAACAAAGATTCCCTTTTTTACAGAAATGAAAATGGATTTATAATTAAATGCCACAGGTCTAAAGCTGAAGCATTTGCTATTGCTGAAGCAATGAATCCAAATCTTTATGTTCATAAGATTTATTATTTACATGCAGAAAATTTGATGGCTGCCTATGAAGTATATGATAAAAAAAGTGCTAATAAGAATGTAAGCGCAACGTTACCAATCAAAAACGGAAAATATGAAGAATGGTACCTTAGTGGTGAGAAAAAAGTTACGTGCTTTTATACTGAAAATAAGCTCAATGGTGAATTCAAAGTTTTCTACAGAAATGGCAATTTGAAAAGAGTTGAACTATGGAACAATGGAGAATGGCAAAATGGAGAATGTTTTGATGAACAAGGAAATAAAACTCAATATTGCTCCTATCAAGAAATGGCAGAATATATAGGAGGCGTAACCGAATTATACAAATTTATAGGTCAAACCTTAGTGTATCCAAAAGATGCCATGAGAAATGAAATTGAAGGTGTTGTTTATGTGAGTTTCATAATTGACACCGATGGTTCTGTAACCAATGCAAAAATCATTAAAAGTGTCCAAAAGCAATTGGATGATGAAGCCCTAAGAATTGTTAACGAAATGCCGAAATGGAAACCTGGTAAGTTTGAAGGTAAACTTGTTAAAACAGAATTTGCACTGCCAGTAAATTTTAAATTAGAATGATATAAAAATTGGTAAACTATACTCAGCTTGTCATTATAAGGCAATAAGAGTGGAAAGTCACAAAACCTAAAAAAGAATTTTAATAAAAAAAAAGCCCTGATTTCTCAGAGCTTTTCAAAACTATATTCTGTAATTATTCAATTTTAATACAACCATCTTTGATGGAAATTTTTGCACCATCTTTTACTTTAACCCAACCACAAGATGTTTTAATTTCTACTTCAGAAGCACTAGTTTGAATAGAAGTTGAACCTGATGTTGAACTAGTAAATTCTACCTTTTGTGTAGAACCATTAGAACGAACTTCCATGGTGTGGTTTTTAGAATCTTTGTTGTAATATTTGATGGTAAAGGCACTTGCCAAATTAACAACTAGCAAAAATGCTACCGATAATAATAATTTTTTAAGTTTCATAAGTTTTATTTTGGATTAATAAGAAATCAAAGCTATCAAATTAAAATTGATTTCTAAGATTAATCTAAACATTTTTTAAAACTTGCTGTTTGAATTGCTTGGATACTACCCTACTTTTTAACTCCATTTATTGCATATTTTTTATACTTTTACTTTTTGTAAAAAATTCATGAAATTAAACTTCTTATTCTACTTATTGCTTTTTTCTGTGTTTAGTTTTGGGCAATTTCAATCGCCTGAAGCTAAAATCATTTTACCCGAAGTTAAATTACCAGAACACAACTTGGATTATCTAAAACCGCTGAATAAAAAACTTAAAAAATCCATCATTGATAGAAAGACCAAAGAATATGATGAAAATGGAAATATCATCAAAGAAACGGAACTTGAAGACAATACAACAAAAATTACCACTTATGAGTATAAAAACAATGTGCTTATAAAAAAAGAAACTACCACAACTTCTGATGAAGAAAAGATAAAACGTGCCAACGAAAGAGCCATTCAAGAAAGTAAGAGAGACAACGATATTACTGCAATTGCGATTCAAAATGCAAATAATTCTAAAAACATTTATTTGGCTAATCTTGACAAGAAAAATCGAGTAATCGCATTTAGTAATTCCTACGAAATAAAAAAAGAAAATGGCACTTACTACAAAAATGTTACAGAAGCGGAAGTTCTTTACGAAAAAGGTAAAATTATTGAAGTAAAATCGAAAGATAGAATAGAAAAATATTATTACGAAAAAGATTTATTGCTAAAAAAAGAAACAACAATCATTCAAGGTGAATCTAAAGAAACAAAAACTGATGAATGTGTGTATGATGCAAATAAAAATTTGATTTACATCAATCAAAAAACTACCAATTCTTATAAAGATAAAATTACTCATCAAAGCAATTATGTAAAAGATTCTGCTGCTTATAACAAAGCTAACCGACTGATTTGGCAAGGCGATAAAAAACGATACACTACTTACAAATATGATAGCAACAACAATGTAACCGAACGTTTTCAGTATCATTTTGGGAAAGAATATGTGCAAGAAGAATTTGAATATGAAAACAAGCAGCTTGTAAAAATGATTCGAACTATTTACAGTCATAAAAAAGATAAAGAAGTTGAAAAAAACACTTCCATAATTACTTATAAATACGATGGAACCAAATTAAAAGAGCATTATCAAACCGATTCTAAAACTTCCTATGAAATGCTAATTACCTATGAATATGACGATCAAAATCGACTGAAAAAAATTTCAGATTCGAGAAAATATTCAAAATCAAATACTACTATCAATTTTTCTGAAACCATTTTTAATTACATGCCAAATGCTTTGCAAGTGACCGAAAAATATGGGAATGTCAAGAAATATGAATTCTACTAATATGAAAAAATCATTTCTTTTTACAGTTTTTCTTTTGATTACGTTTTTCAGTTTTTCACAACAAAAAAACGAATATCGACCTATTTCTGAAATGAATAGTGACGAAAAAGAAATGTATGACATTTTGCAAAAATCAGTTATGGCTTTGCTAAACAACAAACCAACAGCCAAACTTTTTCCTGTTTTCAAAATAAAAGATGAAAAAAAAGTATTTGTTTTTAGTTCTTTAATTTATGACGAACCCAACTTTGAAACTCATGATGAAGGTTCGAGTTCTGCAACCTACACTGTGTCTTTGCATTTTACAAAAAGGATAGAACCAAACAAAAATGAAGTTACAGAAGCAAGCGGACTCGGTTATGGAACAGGAAGTTATAATGGTGATAGAACGAAAAAAATTCCCATTGAATATTATTTATCTGTAGAATATTCTAAATCAAGTAATTCTTTTCAAGATAGAACTCTTTTAAGTGTAAAAAAAGACAAACCCTATTTCGATAACAAATTTACGAGAGTCAAATTTTGGAAGTCAAATGGTGGTAATTTTGTCAATCCATTAATTTATAAGATTGATAAATCGGATTATGTTAGTTACGTTGATAATGAAATTGCCATTTATAAAAAAGATGATTTTTTTGGAATCATCAACAACAAAAATAAAATTGTAGTTCCTTTTAAATTCAATAGTATCAGAATGTATAAAATGGGAATTTTAGTTCAAGAGGACAAAACCTATTACTTTATAGATAAAAAAGGAAAAAAGATAAGTAAGAATTATGATAAAGTTGAAGTCAATTTCAATCAATATTTTGACTCTGTTTTAGATTGTTTCAAAGTGAAAATTGGAGAAAAATACACCTTGGTCAATGATAATTTCGAGGAAAAACTTCCTTTGATTTATGATAAAATAACCTTCTTCCCTTACAAAAGTAAACTCGATAGATTGTTATTAGAAAGAGACGGAAAAAAAGTAATTTTTGACATCGCAAAATGGCAAGAAACCACTATGATTTTCGATAAAATTCAGGTGCTTGATGATAAAGAAATGATTGTAGAGGAAAATGGTAAATCGGGAATTGTAGATTATGCTGGAACTGTAATTTTACCATTAGAATATGATGCCATCAATTACACCGAAAACTATACAAAAGAAGATGGTTTTGTATTGATACTAACTAAAAATAATAAATTAGCACTTTATCAAAATCTGAAGTTTTACACTGAATTTATTTACGATTCGATGACTAATTTTTTCAATAAAATTAAAGTCGAACAAAACAAAAAGTTTGGCTTAATGGATGATAAAGGAATTATTTTGATTCCAATTGAATATGATACTATCGAATACAATAAGAAAACTAAGAAAATTGAAGCTACAAAAAATTCGGTTATAGAATATTTTGATTTTAAGGAACTGTATAAAAAGTAAACTATGCTCACAGACATCAACCCAAAACTTCCAATGCGTAATAAAAAAGTTACAATGGATTTTTACCTCAACAAATTAGGATTTCAATTATTTGGAAGTGCCGATTTTGATGGCTATTTGATGGTACAAAAAAACGAAATTCAAATACATTTCTTCGAGTTTAAAGACTTAAATCCAGATCAGAATTATGGACAAGTTTACATTAGAACCAATGCTATTGACAATTTGTATCAAACGTTTTTAGATGCAAAAGTTTGGATTCATCCTAATGGACAATTAGAAAATAAACCTTGGCAACAAAGAGAATTCTCGATACTTGATCCTGATAAAAATTTACTAACCTTTGGCGAAAGCTTGTAAAAATAAATTATGATTCACGAAGACATTTTAAGCTATAACAATTCAAAATCAACTGAAGACAAAGTTATTTGTGACAAGTTGATGGAAATCATTCAAAAACACCTTTCCGATTTTGAAAATAAAGTATGGCATGCTCATCCAGTTTGGTTTGATAATGGCAACCCAATTGTAGGTTATGATAAACTAAAAAATGGAGTACGATTGATGTTTTGGAGTGGCGCAAGTTTTGAAGAATCTCAACTTAAATTAGGTTCAGGAAAATTTAAAGATGCTTCTAAAACTTATACTTCTATTGATGAAATAAACGATACTAATGTGGAACGTTGGCTTTTAAAATCAAGAGAAATTCAATGGGATTATAAAAATATTGTGAAACGAAAAGGCGTTTTAGAACGCTTGAAATAAAATGAAAATGAAAAAAATATTTATGTTGCTTGTATTGTTAATTACAAGTAATCAATTTGCACAAACTAAATTAACCTACGACCAAAATGGTGTTTTAAACAAAGTTGATTACGACAAGTTAATTGGAACAAAAAAATACCAACTCATCTCTGCCTTTGATACCGTTTCAATGAAACCGCTTTTAGTGTATGCCATCTATTTAAAAAACAATAAATTTGGTATTTTAGATAACAATGCTAAAGAAATCACACCTGCTATTTATGATGGAATTGAAGGATTAAACATCAGTTACACGACCGTAATGTTTGGATTTCATGAAAACTATCCTGTAAAAATTGGAAAAAAATATGGCTTGATTTCCAATACAGGAAAACAAATTTTGCCTGTTCAATATGATTACATTCATAACGAAGAGAAAAGAAGTATAAAAAGAAATCATAAAAAAGAGGTTGTGATTGATTCGGTTGTTGTTGCAAATTTGGGAAATGAAGAATTGATTTTTACCCCAAAAGGAAAACTCCTTAAGAAAAATGTTGACATAGAAAATAACGATGATGTGCCTGTGATAGAAGAAAGCAGAGATTATAGTTTTTCAAGAAATAATACTGATGAAAAGCCACCAGTAAAAATCACAACACCTTATGGTAATGTTTATCAAAAACTTGATAACAATTTAGCACTAGTTCAAAATAAAGTGGATAAATTTTATTTTCATGGTTTGGTTGATTTGTCAACAAACAAACTACTTATTCCTGTAGAATTCAATTATATTACAATTCCTGAAAAAGGAAAATTCATCACAGTGAAAGATAAAAAATTCAATATTTATAATGAAAAAGGTGAATTATTACTACCTGAAACTTATGAAAATATAGATAAATTCAATAAAATTTATCGTTTAAAGAAAAACGGAAAATTGGCTATTTTCGATTTGGATTTAAAACCATTAACCGATTTTATTTACGATTCTTTTGGGTCAGCAAGTGCTGATTTTATGGTTGCAAAAAAAGATAAAAAGTATGGTGTTATTCATCCTAATGGAACTGAAATAGTACCATTCGAATATGAAAATATTGAAGCTTATTTCAACAGATATGAAACAGGAGTTGCTTTTTATAAAGTAAAATTAAATGGTAAGGAAGGTTTTATTTCAAAGGAAGGAAAGACATTAACCGAAATTATTTATGAATCTATTGTTCCAGAATGCACTATTGAAGAACCTAGTCCTTATGGTGAAATGACCATGCCAATAGATCATGATTATCATAATAAAAATGCTTATTTCATTTATAAGAAAGACAATAAATATGGTTTATTAGATAATGATTTCAAGAATTTAATTCCAAATGAATATGATTATTTACAAAAAAGTTATCATAACGATTTTGTTTTTGTATCGAAAAAAGATCCAAGTAAGAAAACCAACGATGTTTCATCTATTTTAAACATAAGAACTAATAAAACAATAGTATCATTTGATTATAATTATTTTAAGTACTTCGGAGGTAATTATTTTATGATTTCACAAGGCAATAAATTGGGCGTTTGCAATTTTGATGGTAAAATTATTATTCCTCTATCTACAACTACAGACTACAACGAACGTTTTTATTACAACAAAATCTACCAAGGATTAGAAATAATTGATAAACGAAAAGATAGTTATTATATTGATTCACAAAAAAATATGGTATTAATTTCGGATAAATAAAGATGAAAAAAACGACACTAATTATGCTCCTTTTTTCCTTAAATTTTGGATTTTCACAAACTTTCAATGTTCCGTTTAGAAAAGGGAATCTATGGGGTTATGCCGATAAATTTGGTAAAATTATCATTGAGCCTAAATACGATTCGGTTAGCGCAGATTATGATAACTTTAGATGGTATGTCTTTAAAAATGGTAAAACCGGTATCATAAACATAGAAGGAATTGAGCGAATTCCGGTTGAATATGACTCTATTCACAAACAACCTGTTCACAGTGAATACAATGAATTTGAGGTTTATAAAAATGGTCAAATGGGTTATACAGACATCAATGGAAAATTCATTCTTCCAGTTGCTTACAAGTCTATTTATAAAGCAGATGACGAATCTTTTAATCGATTAGAACTCAAATTTTTTGCTCAAACAAACGCTGATGAAAAATACCTACTAATCACTCAAAACAAAACGGAAATTTTAAAAGATATTGAGGATTTTAAAAATATTTACAATGGATATTATATTATTCAAACCAATAAAAAGTATGGAATTTATAGTATGATTACTAAATCTTGGAAAATCAATGCCGAATACGATTCTATAAAGCGTTTTGATTATAAAGATTTTTATCGTCCAAAAGAGGAATTTAAAAACATTAAATACTATGGATTAAAATCTGGCAAAATTTATTTATTTACAAACAGCTGTGAAATAGTGACAACAAGTTTCAATCAAATCGAAGATTTTTTTAATCCACCAAAAATGGATGATGAAACAGACTATGCAGTAATGGGCAATTTAGAGGATATTAAAGGTAATATTGTAGAAGTTACTGGAAATAATTATGTAGAAAATCAGGAATACAAAACAATCGATTTCTATAGAACGCGACTTAAAATATATATCATAAAAGAGAAAAATAAATTTCAAATAAAGAGTAATAGTTTATCTTTTGATTCGAATAAAAAGTTTCTTTTTGATGAAATTCGTTTGCTAAAAAGTTCTCAAGATTCTGAATATGATTCAAGATTTGCTTTTGTAAGAAACAAGAATAAATGGCAACTTTTTAATATCAATAAAAACGAATTATTATCAGAAATAACATTTGATTCTTTTGAATTTCATAAAACATTTAGTACTGTCTTACTTTTAAAAAACAAAAATAAAGTAGGTTTATACCAATTGGAAGATGATAGAGATGAGGAGGTTTCAACTGCAATTGAACCTTTGTATGATAGTTTTGAACGTTTTGTATATCTTAGTTCTAACGATAGAAAATACAAATCTTTTAATTTATTTTATTTTAAGAAAGATGGAAAATTATGTCCGGTAGGAATTAATGATGTAAAATTTTACCAAGATTAATTATGATATTATGAGAAAAATAATCATACTCCTGATTTTGTTAGGCACAAAAAACCTTAGTGCACAGACTAACAATGATAAACTAATTTTAGAAAAATGCAAAAAACCTCTAATAGAAGTTTACAAAACACATAGTATTCTACTCAACAAAATCGAAAACTATTTGGTAGAAAATTCAAAAATTGAGCAACCAAAATCAAACAAAGTAAGAGATTACAAAATTGATTCAATTAATAGAATACATAACTTGAACTTATGCGATTTATATTTGCAATTGCGAAAAAACAACCAACAATTTTATCCGCTAATTAAATCGAAGGAAGATGCTCTTTTAATTTCTAATTTTGTTACCGAACGATTTGTGAAAATTGATCAGCTGTATCGATTTTTTGTAGAAGAGAAAAAGGTAGAAAAAGTTTCAGAAAATACAACCAACATCAAAGTAAGCGACACTTTAAAACCTATTTTTGAAATCGGACCAACGATTGATGCTTGTAAAGATTCTCCATTGGGAATTGAACAATGCAGTTATCAAATCATTTATAAAGCTATAATGAACAATTATGCAGTTCCTGAAATACGCATCATTGAAAAGAGCATACTAAAGATATTCGTGAATTTTAGAATAAATAATGAAGGAATTGTAGAAGCCATTCGAATTCTCAAAACTTCAGGATATTTTGAATTTGATATGGAAGCTATAAACGTCATTAATAGAATCGGGAAAAATAAAAAATTCAATCCAGCTACAGTCAATAATAAAGCTGTTGCTGTTTATTACACAATACCAATTAACGTGATGAGTCAACAAGATTAGTATTTGTGATTATACAAAAAAAAAGTAACTTTGATTAACTAACCAAAAAAACTATTTTATGAAAAACATTATTTTAAAAAACGGATTTATTGGAGGACTGATTGTAGCCGTATTTTCTGGAATGAGCGTCTATTTTCATTCTAAAAATCTTGAGGATGCCACTTTAAGCTATATTTTAGGATTTACTGGAATGTTTATAGGTTTTGCCTTCACATTCGTAGGAATGAAACAATATCGTGATACTGTAAACAGTGGAACAATAACATTTGGTAAAGCATTCACTATTGGACTATTAATAGCTTTAATAATTGCTACAATATATGTTTTGGTATGGCTTGTAGAATTATATAATTTCTATCCTGATTTTATGGAAAAATATTCCGCAATGGAAATTAAAAATTTGCAGTCAAGTGGTTTAAATGCTGCAGATTTACAAGCAAAAATTGATGAATTAAACCAAATGAAAGAATCTTATAAAAATCCTTTATTTGTAATTGGTATGACCTATTTTGAGATTCTACCAATAGGAATTATTTTTTCATTGATAAGTGCTTTAATCACCAAGAAAAGCAAATAAAAGAAACAAAAAAAGGTACGTAATTTAAAACGTACCTTTTTTTATATTTTAATATTTAATTATTTTTTATCCTTAGTAAATTCAAAGGTTTGTCCGCTTATTGAAAGGGTAAAACCATCTTTGGTATTGTTGAACTGAACTGTTAAACCTGCTTGTTCTAAAGTAAACTTACCATTTCCTTTATCGTCAAGTGGTGTTGAAGGTTGTCCAGGTGAGTTGATTACCAAACTATCATCTTCTTCTGTGAAGCTAATTTTTAAAGGAATTTTAGTACTTGAGTATTCACCAACGTAAGCATCAAGACCTTTACTCTTCTCTACTCCATTCTTAGCATCAGTCCAAACGTTGTTTTCTTCGTTTACATCTGGAAATGATTTATCTGGATCTAAAGTTATTGATTCTAATTCTTCGTTAGTATCTACATTAAAAGTCCATGAGTTATTGCGTTGCCAAATTTCTACAGGCAATGTTTTTCTTGAGGTTTTACCCGATTTAGTTTTCATTTCTACTACAACTGGCATAGGCATTTTTTCAAGATTTTGAATGGTTATTGTAGCACCATTTTTAGCATTACCTTTAACATACTTAACTTTAGTAATAGCTTGGTCTAAAGGCCAATTATTCATAATCCAACCTCTCCAAAACCAACCCAAATCTTCTCCAGTTACATTTTCAAAAGTCCTAAAGAAATCATCTGGTTGAGGATGTTTGTATGCCCAACGCTCAACATATACTCTAAAAGCTTTGTCAAAACGCTCTGGTCCTACTATAGAATTTCTCAACATTTCTAATCCAGAACCTGGTTTGTAATAAGCTAAAATTCCTAAGTTAACTTCTTTCAAGTTATCAGGTGCAGCAATTACAGGTTCCATTTCTGGATTACTCAATACAAAAGCCGCTTGGTGCATATCAGTCACAGGTTGTTTGTATTCACCGTTATTAAAATCTTGAGAACTTAAACCATTAATAAACGTGTTAAATCCTTCGTCCATCCATGCAAATAAACGCTCATTAGAACCAACAATCATTGGAAACCAAATATGCCCAAATTCATGATCAGTAACTCCCCACAAATCAGCACCTCTAGATTCCCAACTACAGAAAACAATTCCAGGATACTCCATTCCACCTTCATTTCCAGCTACATTAGTTGCTGCTGGATAAGGATATTCAAACCATCTTTTAGAATAATTTTCAATCGAGGCTTTTGTATATTCTGTTGAACGTTCCCATCCATTATTTCCATTACTTTCTACTGGATAAGCAGAAATAGCCAATGATTTTTTTCCACTCGGAAGATTAATTTTAGCAGCATCAACCACAAAAGCTGGTGAAGAAGCCCATGAAAAATCACGTGAATTTTTAATTTTAAATTTCCAAGTCAAAGTTGTTTTTCCTGCTGGTCTTGATGACGCATTTGTTACCTCATCTACAGTTCTAATCATAACTGTTTTATCACTTGCTTTTGCTGCAGTCCAACGTTTCTGTTGCTCAGCAGTATAAACTTCATTTTGGTTTAACAATTCACCAGAACCTACCACGATGTGTGATGCTGGAGCAGTAATTGATACATCAAAATCACCATATTCTAAATAAAACTCACCTGCACCTAAATAAGGTCTTGTATTCCAACCGCGAACATCATCATATACACACATTCTTGGATACCATTGCGCCATGGTAAAGATTTTTCCATTTTTAGTTTCTAAAACTCCCATTCTATCCGAACCGTATTCTGGCGATACAAATGCAAAGTCAATTTTTAGTTTTACAGAAGCTCCATTAGCATTCAAGCTCTGAGGCAAGTCTACCTGCATTCTTGTGTCTGTAATAGTAAATTTTGCTTCTTTTTCAGATGATTTTCCAGCTACTGTTGTAACTACTTTTATTGAATTAATTCTGAATCCTCCATCAAAATCTTGTCCTTTCGCTCCATTTCTACTTCCTTTCAAAGGAATAATGGCATTTCCTCTAGAATCTTTTTTGAATAAATTCTGGTCTAAATTCAGCCATAAAAAACTCAATTTATCTGGACTATTATTAGTGTAAGTCAAAACTTCTGAACCTTTAATTTCATTTGTTTTCTCATCTAAAGAAGCTGTTATTGAATAATCGGCTCTGTTTTGCCAATACTTCGGACCTGGTTGCCCACTTGCCGAACGCGTTTCAGTAGCATTTTTGGTATAAAAATTGTTACCAAATGCTTCATTGTAGTTGTAGTTTGAACTAGCAGGCGCCTGCTGTGCTGTTGCTGTAGAGAAACTTAAAACTAAAGTTCCAAGAGCAAATGCTTTGATAAGAAAGTGTTTCATAAATTGAGTATTTATTTATTAGAGCAAATAAATAAAAAAATGTTACACTAATTTTAGTTTTATGTTTAATTTCACAAAATAATAATTTGTTTATGATAGAAATCAACTTTCATCCCTTTAAGAATCTTGAAACTGAGCGTTTGTTGTTGAGACGTGTTTCAAAAAATGACCTAAATGAAATAATAGAACTAAGAGGTAATCCTGAAACGATGAAGTTCATTCCGCGTCCATTGGTTAAAACCGAAGAAGATGCTTTAAATCATTTTAATATGATTGATGAAAAGATTGAAAAAAATGAAGGCATTAATTGGGCTATAACTGTAAAAGGAAATCCAAAGCTTATAGGAATTATTGGTCATTATAGAATTCAACCCGAAAATCATCGTTGTGAAATAGGTTACATGATTTTACCACAATATAACGGACAAGGAATCGTTACAGAAGCTATAAAAGTTGTTTTAGAATATGGTTTTGAAGATTTGAATATGCATTCTATTGAAGCTGTTATTGATCCTGACAATATTGCTTCGGAGCGTGTTCTCCAAAAAAATGGCTTTGTAAAAGAAGCTCACATATTAGAAAATGAATATTATGATGGTAAATTTTGGGACACTGTTATCTATTCAATATTGAAAAGAAATTTTAAAAAATAATCAACCAACACATTACATGGACGAATTTGAAAAACAATACCAAGAGTTATTAAACTTTCTCAAGTTTGATGACTTCACAATTCTTACCAAAAGAATTATTGATTTAACCTTGGATACTGAGGATTTAAATCATTACAAAAAGACTAATGATTTTTTAATTTGGCTAGACCAAAATGAAAATAATGTTGAAGGCAAAAAAGAAAAGTATCAAGCTGTTCTTTCAGATTTACATGCTACACTTTCAAATAAACCAATTGCAGAAAAGCAGGTTTTAGTTTCTACAAGTAGTTTAGAAAAAAGTTATGGTAGTTCGAGTTTTGGATTAGGTCCAATAGAAATGGAATTGCGACAAGGAGAAATTCTTGGTTTGGTTGGTGAAAACGGAAATGGTAAGACAACACTTTTGCGTTGTTTGTGTGGTGAACTTTATGCAACTAGAGGTACAATCAACTATCATTTTAAGTATGATGATCATTATGATTTGAGAACAAGACTAGTTTACATTCCGCAAAGAACAGATACATGGTATGGTTCAATGTTTGAAAACTTACAATTTACTGCCTCTAGTTATGGTTACAAACCTGAAGAAAATGAATTGATTATAGAATTAATCATCGCTCGATTAGGATTGCGAAAATTCAGAAATCACAGTTGGAAGAGTCTGTCTTCTGGATACAAAATGCGTTTTGAATTGGCACGAATGCTTTTAAGAAAACCAAAAATATTGTTGATAGATGAGCCATTGGCAAATTTAGATATCTTAGCACAACAAACTGTTCTTGAAGATTTTAAAGCCATTGCAAAATCGCCTTTTCGACCTATTGGAATTGTATTGAGTTCACAGCAATTGTATGAGGTTGAAAAAACTTCTGATCAAGTGATTTTCTTAAAGCATGGAAAACAGAAAAATCTTCACGAAAAAGCTGTTTCAGAAAATGAAATTCCGATTGAGAATTATTTGGTTATTGAATTTGAAAGTGAATGGTCTCAAAGCCAATTGGGAGAAACTTTTGGAAAATTAGACTTGGTTTCACTACAATTTAATGGTGGTACTTATATCGTTAGTTTCAAAGAAAACATTACTGTTTATGACTTTATGAATCTGCTTGTTTCAGAAAAAATTCCGGTGCAGTATTTTAGAAATATTTCCAACTCAACACGTCGCTTTTTTGTATCCTAAATCTAGAAATTATGTTTAAAAATATTCAAAAATACCTCCTAATAAATCATCCCTTACTTTGGAATTTAAAAATTGTTCCTGTAAGTGCATTTCTTATTTTATTCAATATCATTTTCATCCTTTTGGGTTATTTAAATGGCGCTATTGATTTTACAGAAACCGACAATGATTATTCTAGAAATGATAATGATGATATTATTATTTTCTTTAGTGTGATGATTTCAATTTTAACAGCAATAGTTTGGCTGGTTTATTATTTAAAAAACAATGCATTAAAATCGTATTATCCTAAAAATAACCTTTCTTTATTTAAAGAATGGTTGTTAATTCTTGTCGTTTGTTTTCTTAACAGTTCACTAATAATGTCCTACTTATATGGTAAAGATTTAAAAGTGAGAAGCTATTACACTGAAAGTGAAGCCAAAAAAAGATGTGAAATTTTGAGTCAAGGTTCCTTTTTTGTATCGGGTTCTTATAGTTATCATTACAATGGCGATAATTATGAAAGTGATGCTATTGTTGCAGCTGCAAATTATGATGTTGATACAGCGACTGCAGTTGTTGATTCGGTAAAAGTTAAAGATCATTTTTTCTATAGAGGAAGAAAATATTCAAATTTTTCATTGCTAGACAAAAACATTAATTCTTATAGTTTCTTTGGATATAATGAAGATTCTTTGCGAAAAATAAAGATAAAAGATTGGCTGTTCTACAACAAAAAAGATTCTGTAAAATCTTTATTTAAAAATTACTTGGCTATTGTTAAAGAACATAAATTAAAAGCAAATATTGATGAAGAAAAATGGACCGAATTGGTCTATGATTTTCCAAAATTTGAGAAATACAAAAACATTGGAGCTGAAGAATTTGAAGTATCTTATGATTATGAAAATGAAATAAGAAGAAATCAAATAGATACCTCAGAACAATACGTAAAGAAAGTTAAAGACACCTATTACTTATATAATAAATATTATGTGCCTGAAAATTCTTTAAAACATTCTTATGAAACCATTTCTAATAGTTGGACAAAACCGAGTGTTAGTATTGAAACAATTTTATTGTTATTATACATAGCTATTGGTTTTTCACTAGTATTATTTTCATTTAGAGTAACCTCAGGAAGAAATTTCTTAATTGCTATTGTGGCTCTTGGAGTTATAAATATTTTAATAGGAATCTTGACTGCGATTATATCTTCCGAATATTTTTATTTAGCAGCGTTATTATTACTTACCATTATTCTTTTTGTTTACTTAATTCTAGTAACACATAGAAAAAAAGGTAAAGGAATTTCTGGAATCACTTTAAATGCAACACTTTGGTTGTTGCCTTCTTTTGGTCCTATAGTTTATGCTATAGTTTTGGAATTAGCCAAAAGCACTACAAACTACTATGAAATTATTGATATTGGTTTGCGAAATGAGAAGTTTCCATTCATTTCATTTTTAAAAGATTATGCCTATGAATTATTATGGTTTAATGTTTTATTTATTTTCATAATGATGTTATTCTTTTCAAGAAAAATAAAACAATGGCGCGGAATTGCAGAAAACTAATAACAAAGAAACCCTTTAAATTAATTTTTTAAAGGGTTTTTAATTTTGGTAAAGTTCTAATATAAAGTTCTTCTACTTTCTTTCTTGCCCAATCGGTTTTTCTTAGAAAGGTAAGACTAGATTTTACACTTGGATTATCTGAAAAACATTTAATTTTAATCAATTCTGCCAATGTATCAAATCCATAAAAATCTACTAGCTGCTCAACTATTTTTTGCAAAGTTATACCGTGAAGTGGGTCTTTTGATTTTTCCATGATACAAAAGTACTATTAAAATTGATTGCATAAAAAAACCATCAAAATTTCTCTTGATGGTTTTCTATTCTTAACGATATTATTTATTGAACTGCTAATGCAGCATTTACATTTCCATAACCGTAATCTGCATTTCTATTAGGAAAATAAGTAGCTGATTGACGCATTTTATTTAGTACTTGGTCTCTTGTCCAAGTAGGATTTTTAGACCAAACCAATGCCGCAATCCCTGCTGTTGTTGCAGTTGCTACAGAAGAACCACCTACATAATCATTTTGATTATTATAGTAACTAGTTACAGGTACTGTATTACCTGAAGCAGCTCTTTGCATTTGAACAGTAAATTCAATTTTTCCGCCTGAGTGGCAAACATCACATTTTTGGTTGGATGTTCCTTCTTTAACACCTGTAACAGCAATTGTTTCAGCCATCCAAGCAGGAAAAATAACACCTACAAAATTGGTAAAGCTTGTAGAAGTTCCACCTGCACAGAAAATTAATTTTCCTTTACTGTAAGCATATTTCACACCGTCCTCAATTTTTCCTGAAGAGAAAATATGTCCCATTGACATAGAAATAATTTTTACACTAGTATTATTTGCTAAAGCAGTAAAAGCATTTTTTACACCATTTTGCTCGTGATAACCATCTAAAACAACATTAGATGCTGCTCTGTAAACAATTAGATTGGAATTGTAAGCAACTCCAACAGGTAAACCATTATCGTTTCTTGGTGCTGCAGCAACAGAAGACATACTTGTTCCATGACCACATTGATCATTTGGTCCATCAGTTCCAGTGCTCCAAGGCCAAATTGAATCTACATAAGTACCATATTTTTGAATTGTTCTTCCAGTTGAAAGACCATCATTAAAATTAGTACCTAATAAAGTTTGATTAGGAGAAACTCCTGTGTCAATGATTCCAATTGTGATACCTCGACCTGTGGCAGTATTCCAAGCAGTTGGAATATTATGTTGATAGAACGACCATGGAACTTTTGCTCCTGGAGTAATGGTAGTATAATCGGAAGTACTTAATGTTGACGATTCAAATCCACATCCTGAAGAACCTGAAGAACTAGATTCTGTTAAAGAAACTTTTTGTTGTGCAGTTTCGAAATATTTATAATCGCCAGGTTCAACATAACGAATCTTGGCAGTTTTTCTTAAGGCAATAATCGTTTCTTGTTTTTCAATATAAACATCAACTAAATTTAAATAAGCATCACTAGAAAGCAAAACTTCTTCTTTAGATTTTCCTTCATAATGTGCGATTAAATTTAAAATACTTGCTTGTGTTTTAGCATTATCAGTTGACTTACTTCTATCAAAATCAGTAGCAGAATTACCAAAACCAATAGTTATGATATGATTTCCTCTAAATGAAGCACTCCAAAGTAAATGATTTGAGGCATTTTTCCAACTAAAGCTTCCTTTAGTAGCAATAGCCTCATCGATTTGAGCATTTACCTGTTGAGCCGTTAAGGGATCCTTTTGAGAAGCATCGACTGAAATTTCATCAAATGAATCTTCTTTAGAACATGAAGCAAAGACAAACACTGATAAAATGATAATTTTTAGAAAATTTTTTGTCATACTAGTATTTTTTTAAGGTTGGTTTTACGAATGTAATAATTTTTAAAACATAATACCAAAAAAAGTCATCATTAAAAAATGATGACCTTTCCGTCCGAACTAAATCGGGACTAACCAATAACTCTAAATATAATCTAATTTCTTAGAATAAAAATTTAACACCAACTTGTAAGTTACCTATTTGTCTGTCTGCAACAGAGTTCATTGGATTTGCATTAAATTGGAATGTAGTTGTTTTATCACCTGTAGCAGGAGTTTCAGTTACTGAACCAACATTAAAGATAGTGAATGAAGTTTCAACTGTTAACCATTTATTAACTACATAATCAAAACCTGGAGCTAATTCTAAAGCGAATGAAGAAGTTTTTCCATCAGAAATTTTGTCTTTTCCAAACGTAACAGGTAAAGCAGCTTGACCATAGAAGAATAATCCACCAGAAACATTCCAATATTTTCTTACTAAAGGTTTTACAACAAATGTACTTGCATCACCAGTTGTAGTTCCTGCACCATTAACTGTTTTCGAGCTAATATTTCCGATACCTAAACCTACAGTTACTGATGGAGAAATGAAATTTCCTACGATTGGTAAAATCATGTTAGAATCTGATTTTGCATCACCTGTTTTAGTAGATGAAAATGATACTTGACCAGCAGCCCACCATGTTCCTTGTAATCCTTTACTTTCTTTCTCTTGTGCATTTGCAGTTAAACCAAATAATGCTATTGCTGCAACTAATAAAATTTTTTTCATTTTGTTTTTAGTTTTAAAATTATAGGACAAATTTATTGTCAAGTTTTCTTAAAAAAACTGATATAAATCATAGTTTGAAATTTTTTTTGATACTAAATAATTTTACTTTTATTTTTCACTATTTAGTTAGTACATTTGCCTCAGAATGATTAAAACAGCCAACATACTTAATAAAAGAGCCAAATTTGATTATGAGATAATCGAAACTTATTCGGCTGGAATTGTTTTGACAGGAACTGAAATAAAATCCATTAGATTAGGAAAAGCCAACATCACTGAAAGTTTTTGTGAGTTTAATGACCATAACGAACTTTTTGCCATTAATACTTCTATAGAGGAATACTCTTTTGGTAATCAGTTTAATCATAAAGCTAGAAGCGAAAGAAAGCTACTACTTAATAGAAGAGAACTTAAATCGTTAGAAAAAAGTATCGATACTAAAGGCTTAACCATAATTCCATTACGCTTATTTACTAACGAAAAAGGATTAGCCAAACTCGAAATTGGTCTTTGTAGAGGAAAGAAAACCTACGATAAACGCGAATCTTTAAAAGAACAAGATACCAAGCGTGATATCGACAGAATTAAAAAATCATTTTAAATTTTTAGAAATGTTGTTATTGTTTTTTTTGTCTTAAAAAAATGACTAAATTTGTCAAGACAAAATAAAACATTTTAATTAAAATGAAAACTTTATTAAAAAATGCAAGAGAAGAAAAAGGAATAAAAACTAGAGAGTTGGCTCAACTTTTAGGTATTGATCAAGCATTGATTAGTAAGTTTGAAAGTGGCTCTAGAAAACCAACTAAAGAACAAGTTACCAAATTAGCACAAGTTTTAGATTTAGATTATGAAACCCTAATGATAGCATGGCTAAAAGAGCGTATTCTTTATGAAATTGGTACAGATGAATTAGCTTTAAAAGCTATGATGCTTGCGGAAGAACAAATAAAATACAATGTAAGTTTTGTTAGAAAATCAATTTCAAAAAAATTACAAAATATATTAGACGAAATTGATGCACTAAAAATTAAACTGAACCAATTTAGACAATTTGATAGTTTCAGAATTGCACAAGCATTAGAATTAGAATACACATTTGAAAGTAACCGAATAGAAGGAAACACACTTACATTACGTGAAACCGATTTAGTTATCAATGAAGGATTGACTATTTCAGGAAAAAGTATGCGTGAACATTTAGAAGCAATAAACCATGTTGAAGCTATTGCCTACATCAAACAATTAATGGAGCGTAATTTTCCTTTAAATGAAAGAGAACTACTTTCTGTTCATAATTTAATTTTAAGAGGAATTATCCCTGAAGATGCTGGACGATATCGCCGTGTTCAAGTTATGATAAAAGGCAGTAGTCACATGCCTCCTCAACCTTTTGTGGTTGCAAAAGAAATGGAAGACTATTTCATTTGGTATGAGGAAAACAAAAGCAAGATGCACCCAGTTGTTTTAGCAGCAGAAATGCATGAAAGACTTGTAACTATTCATCCATTTATAGATGGAAATGGCAGAACTTCTCGTTTGATAATGAATCTTATTCTTTTACAAAACGGATATGTGATTGCCAATATAAAAGGAGATTACGAAACTAGAATGAATTATTATAAAACGCTTGAAACAGCACAAACTTCAAATAATAAAGAAGACTTTTTGCTATTTATTGCACAAGTAGAAAAAGAGTGTTTAGAGCGTTATATAAACATAATTAGTAAATAAAAACCCATTCTGTTTAGGAATGGGTTTCTTTATTTTTATTTAAATCCAACTATCTGTTCTTCAGCAGCAATTACATCTTCAACATATTTTTTGTATTCTAAATAATCGGTTGTAGAAATTTTATCCCAATTTAAAGTAACTGTTCTAACTACCTTTAATGTATTTGGTTTTACTAATTCAAAGGCTATTTGATATTTATGTCCTTTAAAAGTAAACGTTTTTCCTTCTGGAACTTCTGTAAACTTTTTGTCTTGTGGAATATTTAAAATTACTTCAGAATTATATTCATTACTTGTTTCATAAGAAAAATAATCAATATCATATTTTCTACTTTCTAAAGAAATAATATCTCTTGTGTAAACTTTATCTAAAAATGGAATATCAGTAATTTTTAGATTTCCAACCGTTTGAATTCTTTCTGAAATTGAAAACTGTGTTTCAAACGTAATGTCTTTATCGTAAGTTTCGTTTTTAATTACTTTAGAAGATTGCAATGAAACAACTTTCTTTAATTTAGAATTATAATCCTCTTCTATTCTTTTCTTACGAACATCTTCTGTAGTTGCATCAGAAAACATTTCATTATAATATGATTTATTAGCACCACTTATTGTAAAAGTATTTGTGAAACTTTTTGATTTATCATCAATAGTCATAGTCGTTACTGCATTTGTAACATTTTTTAAAGCATTATCGAATGGGATTGCGATAATTTTAGATTTCTCATTTTCGGCTTTATCAAATGATATCACAAGCGCATTAGCATTATACAAACTACTTGGCAATGCTTTAAATGGAAGATACTTATCTGTTAATTCTAAAAAATAATCTTTACCATCTATTGCAACTTTTACAATACAATGATTGAAGTCATTTGATGGCAATAACATAGAAGTAAATCCATTATCGTTTGTGGTCACCAAAACCAAATTAGCTTTCATTCCTGCCAATTGCGATAAAGCGACAAACAGTGTGGAAACATCTTTACAATCTCCAAGTTTAGTTGTAATGGTTTTTGATGGTTTTTGAGGAACATAACCACTTTGTCTAAAATCTAAAGAACTGTATTTAATATTATTCCCTATATAAGAGTATATTTTTTTAGCTATTTCCTCTTGAGAAATTCCAGTTACACCATTTGGAAAAATTTCGGCAAAAGTTTTCTTAGTTATTTTATCTAATTTCAAATTCTTCTTAACCAAATCAGAATACCAATTTGAAATTTCTTTCCACGATTTTATTGTACTAATTCTAATAGTATTAGTCAAGTCGCTAAAATTTGGTGCATAAGCTTCAGAAAGAGCCATTGCAGGAACATTTGTTCTCTTCCAAATCATATAAGTTTTATTATTTACTTTTTTAGTTGTTGATGGAACTGTTCCGTTGATAAAATCTGAAATATATTCTGTTCCTGGAGGATAGATAAATCCAAAAACTGCTTCTACTGCAGGGTAATAGCTATTGAAATAACAAGACAAATCAAAATCTTTATAGAATCTTCCATAAGAATTCTCATATCTTTCATATTGAATGTAGATTACATCACCAACTTTTAAATCGGTAAATACTAAAGTTCCATCGCCTTCTTCTGCAGGAACAATAGAACCATCTTGCTTAACAATTTCAGATTTTAAAACACTATTACTGTAAGATTGCAAGCTGTACTCTTTAAGCTCTTCAATTCCTTTTTCTGAAGTAATTTCATAAAGAAAAGTAACTTTAGATTTTCTTCCACCTTCTGGCAAAATATTAACGATGTACTCATCTAAAAGAGTCGTTACTCCAAAATCACCTTTCAAAGTTGAATTTCTTCTTTGTTTAATTACCTTATAGATGTCTTTGGTTGCCACCTCTTCTATCTCATCTGGAGTTTTTGTAATATCATAAAGTTTCTTACGCAATGAACTATTACTAGAATTGTGAGATAATGATTGTCTAATAAATTTTTCAGCATCTTTAACGTTATTAAGACTATTGTAAATAGTTCCTTTTTTCTCCATCAAAGAAAATGAATACGGAAAATTAGCTAAAGCTCTGTCAACCTCAACTAATGCTTCTGCATATCTCTTTTCATCAACCAAATGATTAATATAATCTAATCTTAAATCATTAGAATAAGGATATCTTGTGCTTACATCGTGAATCATTTTCTCAACATCATCTTTTTTATCGGCATCTTCATAATAACCTCTTAATTGATTTAAAGCTATAAGATTTTCTTTTGAAGCAACTAAATCTTCTAGCATTTTAATCGTTTTAGCCTTATCATTTTTCAACTTTTCATAAATACCAGAAAATGTTGTAACATAGAACTCATTGTTATCCGATTTAGCAAATAAATCCTCCAATTTTTGAATCATTAAATTGATATCAGATTTTCTTGAAGCTAAAATAAAATCAAACAAAGTTGTTACCATTTCTGATTTAACCGAGGTTGTTTTTTCACGAAACTTTTCAAGTTCAACAATATTTGCTGAACGCATCCAATCTTGATCTTGAATTTTTTTGATGATATTATAATAATAAAACTCATCATTAATCTCCATATTTTTGGCAATCTCTTCAACTTTTTGAGTTTCCTTCTTGTTAGAATAATTGGTCATTTGAAGTACTTGAATAAAGGAAGATTTAGGATATTCCTTTATTAATTCTTCAATGATATCATTTGCCAAATCATTTTTACTATTATTAGAATAAGATTCAAATAATAAAATTTTATACAAAACATTGGTAGGATTTTTAGCAATCAAATCTTTAAAATAATCCTCAAAAGTTGGGCTCAATTCAACTACATTCAATTGCTCTAAAGTAGATTTATTGTAAGCTTTAAATTTATTTGAAATAGTTATATCTGAAATCTTATTGTTTGTTTCATCTGTTAATGACACAAAGAAATTATCATTCCCTGCATTAGTTGAGAATTTTACCAACAATCTATTTGCACCTTTCAATAACTTGAATTTTAATCTAAAAGCATTCAAATCAGTATGTTCTGCCATATTATTAGCATAAATTTCAGCATCATTCACAAAGATTTTGATAGAAGAACTAGTACCAAAATTTAAATAAACTTCTTTATCAGAAGGTGAATCAATGAATACTTGTGAATACATAATTCCGTCACCATATTCAGACTCATTACTATAAAAGTGATAGCCTTCCTCCTGCTTATCAACAGGAATGTACCAACCTATTTTTCCGTTACTATTTGCATCAAACAACTTATCGTTGTTAGCATAAACCTCTGGCTCATACTCTGTCTCTAATCCACTATCATTTAGATTTTCAAACGCACCACAATATTGCCAATCCTCAATAGCGTTCAATTTTTTAATATTGTCACTAAAACCTTGTGGGTTTTTTCTCTTTCTATCGCAAACTGCCTTGAAATAAATAACTAAAGGATCTTTTCCAAAAACTTCTGAAGCCGCTAAAAGATCAATTTTCTTGTAGGTATAATCGTTGTAACCATTGGTATTTGGATTATCCATCATGTAAGGTTTATACCAAATTGGATACAGATAATTTTTTTCTTTACTGGTAACTAAAAATTGCTTTAAAATCCGATCATCAAATGCTAGTGTTCCCATTTCATATTGCAACATAGCGTCTAATATCAAATAATCAACATTAGTGTTCATTTTGGCTTTTAACTCTTTATCGAAGAGCTTTCTGGCATCTTCACGCTTGTTAGACAATAACAAATCCCATACTTTTTTTTCGGCTGTTTGTGCAAATGTTATATTTACAAACAGGATACAAATGGCAACAATTTTCTTCATTAATTTGGTTGGTTTAATTTTGGTACAATATAGTAATTCTTGAGTAACGTTGTAAATTAATTCTTATTTTCTAAAAGTGGTACAAATTTAAAATCCCCAAATTCGTGTTTTTCAAATTGGGTTTCATTTTTACGAATCAACATCGTCATGATTTGCTCTTTTTCTCCAACAGGAATAACTAGTTTGCCGCCAATTTTTAATTGCGCCATAAGTGGCTTTGGAATAATTGGTGCACCAGCAGTGACAATAATACTATCAAATGGAGCATGATTTGGCAAACCTTTATATCCATCACCAAAAGATAAATGTTTGGGACGAATTCCAAGTTTTGGTAATAAAAGTGATGTTGTTTTAAACAATTCATTTTGTCGTTCAACGGAGTAAACTTTAGCTCCTAAAGCACACAAAACTGCTGTTTGGTAACCACTACCAGTTCCAATTTCAAGAATTTTATCGTCTTTTTTAACTTCCAATAATTGGCTTTGAAATGCAACGGTATAAGGTTGTGAAATAGTTTGTCCAGCACCTATTGGAAAAGCTTTGTCTTGGTAGGCAAAATCTTCAAAACTTGAATTCAAAAACAAGTGCCTTGGAATTTTTTTTATGGCTTCCAAAACGTTTTTATCGGTAATTCCTTTTTCTTCAAGTTGTTTAGCTAATTGATTTCTAAGTCCTTGATGTTTGTTTGTATCTTTCAATTTGGGCAAGTATTTATTTTGTAAAAATAGAAAACAAATTATCAATTATCAATTACGAATTATCAATTAATTACTATTTTTGATAAAATTTTATTTTATGCTTAAAGTTGGCGTTTTAGGTGCCGGTCACCTCGGAAAAATACACTTACGATTGTTGAATCAATCCGAAAAATATGAATTAGTTGGTTTTTATGATGAAAATGCTGAATATGCAGATAAAATAGCTGCTGAGTTTGGTTATAAACGTTTCGATACCATTGCCAAATTAATTCACGCTGTAGATGTCATAGATATTGTAACTCCTACTCTGTCTCATTACAAATGCGCCAAAGTTTCCATCAAAAGTGGTAAACATGTTTTTATAGAAAAACCAATTGCAACAACTGTTGTAGAAGCAGAAGAAATAATTGCTTTAGCAAAAGAATACAATGTAAAAGGTCAAGTTGGACACGTTGAAAGATTCAATCCTGCTTTCATTGCTGTAAAAGATCAAATCGAAAATCCGATGTTTATAGAAACGCATCGTTTGGCTGAATTCAATCCACGTGGTACTGATGTTCCTGTGGTTTTAGATTTGATGATTCATGATATTGATGCGATTTTGAGTGTTGTAAAATCAAAAGTAAAAGCAGTTCATGCAAGCGGAGTTTCTGTTCTAAGTCAATCGCCAGACATTGCCAACGCCCGAATTGAGTTTGAAAACGGTTGCGTTGCCAACATAACTTCGAGTAGAATTTCTATGAAGAACATGCGTAAATCACGTTTTTTTCAAAAAGACGCTTATATTTCTGTAGATTATTTAGACAAAATATGTGAAGTAGTAAAAATGAAAGAAGCACCTGAAGTTCCTGGTGATTTTGATATGATTTTACAAAACGCAGAAGGCGAAAAGAAACAAATTTATTTTAACAATCCCGAAGTTTCTCCTAACAATGCCATTTTAGATGAATTAGAAACTTTTGCAGATGCAATCTTAAATAATACAACTCCAATTGTAACTTTAGAAGATGGAACCGAAGCTTTACGTGTTGCTTATATGATTATTGATTCTATGGAAAGTAAATAATCATTTAATTAAAAACAAACTAAACAAACATAATGAAAACAATAGCTGTAATAGGCGCAGGAACGATGGGCAACGGAATTGCTCACACTTTTGCACAAAGCGGATTTACCGTAAAATTAATCGACATTTCAGAGAAATCTTTAGAAAAAGGAATGGCAACGATAGCTTCCAATCTTGACCGAATGGTTGCTAAAGGAACGATTACTGAAGACGACAAACACAAAACAATCGGAAACATAATCACGTACACCGACATAAAAGATGGTGTTGTTGGAACGGATTTAGTAGTTGAAGCTGCCACAGAAAATGTAACATTGAAACTAAATATTTTCAAACAATTAAGTGAAGTTTGCGATCATAACGTAATTTTGGCAACAAACACTTCATCTATTTCTATTACTCAAATTGCAGCACAAGTAGTGCATCCAGAACGTGTCATTGGAATGCACTTTATGAATCCAGTGCCAATTATGAAATTGGTCGAAATCATTCGTGGTTACAATACTTCTGATGAAGTGACTAAAATCATTATGGATTTATCAGTAAAACTTGGAAAAACGCCAACAGAAGTAAACGACTATCCTGGATTTGTGGCAAATAGAATTTTAATGCCAATGATTAACGAATCAATCGAAACGTTATATAATGGCGTTGCAGGCGTTGAAGAAATTGATACTGTAATGAAACTAGGAATGGCGCATCCAATGGGACCATTGCAATTAGCTGATTTTATTGGGCTTGACGTTTGTCTTTCAATTCTAAACGTTATGTATGACGGATTCAAAAATCCAAAATATGCTCCTTGCCCACTTTTAGTAAATATGGTAATGGCAGGAAAACTCGGAGTAAAATCTGGTGAAGGTTTCTACGATTATTCTGAAAGTAAAAAAGCAGAGAAAGTTTCTAAACAATTTAAATAAAATTTAACCACAAAGAGCACGAAGAAAGCACAAAGCTCACAAAAAAAAATCTTCGTGTACTTTGTGCAAAACTTTGTGACCTTCGTGGTTAAGCAACATGAGCAAAATAATCCCTTTCAAAGCCGTTCGTCCAACTCCAGATAAAGTTGCTTTGGTAACTTGTCGCAATTATGATGATTATTCGCCTGCGGAATTGGCTTCGTGGTTGGATTTTAATCCGTATTCGTTTCTTCATGTGATTAATCCTGCTTATGTGCATTCGCAAAAGATTACTTTGGACAAACGTTTCAAAGGTGTTGCTCATAAATATCAAGATTTCAAAAACGATGGCATTTTTCTTGAAGATGAAAAACCAGCTTTCTTTTTATATGAAATTCAGACTAAAAGTCAATCTTTTACAGGAATTGTAGCTGGAACTTCAATTGATGATTATAAAAATAATGTCATCAAAAAACACGAAGATACTTTGCAATATCGTGTAGAATTATTCAAAGATTATTTGCATCAAACAGGTTTCAATACAGAACCAGTTTTGATAACTTATCCAGATAAATCAGAAATCAACAATTGGATTTCAGAAAAGAAAAAAGAACAGCCAATTTATCATTTTGCCACAACCAACAAAGAAAAACATACACTTTGGAAAGTTGATTCTGACTCAGAAATAGCTTGGTTAGAAAAACAATTTGAAAACATTCCAGAATTATATATTGCTGATGGTCACCACCGTTCGGCTTCGGCTGAATTATTATTTGATGAAGACAATCATTTAGGAAATCAGAATCTGAATTATTTTATGAGTTTTTTAATTGCTGAAAGTAATGTCAAAATATATGAATTCAACCGAATCATTCGCGATTTGAATGGTCATTCGAAAGAAGAATTTATTGTAAAGCTATCAGAACATTTCATCATCAAAACCAAAGAACAAGAATTGTGGAAACCACAAGGAAAATTTGAATTCGGAATGTATTTAGATGGTGCTTTTTATGCGTTGTTTTACAAAGTCAATGACAATGACAATATCAAAAAGCAAAATTCAATATTATCAAATTTAGATGCACAAGTTTTATACGATAAAGTTTTGCAACCCATTTTAGGAATAGAAGATTTAAGAAATGACGAACGTATTGAATACATTCCAGGAAAGCAATCAATTTTAACGATAAAAGAATTGGTTGACGAAGGTGAATTTGAAGTAGGATTTATGTTATTTCCATCTGACATTTCAGAGATTAAAGCTTTGGCAGACAACAATTTAATTATGCCTCCAAAGAGTACTTATATTGAACCTAAATTTCGTAGTGGATTGATGGTTTATGAGTTGTAATTTTGAGAAAATAGAATATAGAGTAAAGAAAATAGATACCATTTGTGAATTGAATTACATCGATAAATAGATATGAAAAAGATAATAACCTCATTTACAATACTCTTTATCTCTTTAATAGTTTTAGCATTTAACAAACCAATAATTTTTAAATATTTAATGGGAAATGCAAACGTCTTGAGTAATGTAAAAGCATATTCTATATCTATTGATAATGAAATAAATCAAGGTATTTTATTTAGCAACATTAATAAAGATACGTTCATAATTTATTTGAATGAAGAAAAATTAAAAACTGATTATTCCATAATAACAATTGACTTTAAAAATAAATGTGTCGGTTACAATTGTTCTTCTAATAAATGTTATGATACATTTTTAGGATATTTATTTCAAAGTGATATGGGAATTGCTTATACAACATTTGAAAATGAAATAAAAGGTCCAAATTTTAAAACAGATTTTAATATAAAAGATGAAAGCATAGATTTTTATATTCCTAAAAACGATGGTAGCAAACTACACATACAATTAAACATAGAAGATTCATGTCTATAGAAAATAATTTACTCCAAATAAAATCCCAACTTCCAAATCATGTTACACTTGTTGCCGTTTCTAAAACCAAACCTGTAGCTGATTTGATGGAAGCTTATAATGCAGGTCAACGTGTTTTTGGAGAAAATTATGTCCAAGAATTAGTTGAAAAACACGAAGCACTTCCTAAAGATATTCAATGGCATTTTATTGGACATTTACAATCGAGAAAAGTAAAACTTATTGCTCCATTTGTTAACTTAATTCATGGTGTTGATAGTTTGAAATTATTATACGAAATCAACAAAGAAGCTTTAAAAAATAATCGTGTTATTGATTGTTTACTTCAAATTTTTATTGCCGAAGAAGAAAGTAAATTTGGATTGGATGAAAAAGAATTAACAGAGATTCTATCTTCAGAAGAGTTCAAAAACCTGAAAAACATAAGAATTATTGGATTGATGGGAATGGCAACCTTCACAGAAAATCACAACCAAATCAAAAAAGAATTCCAAAACTTGAAAACAATTTTCGACAAGGTAAGCAAACTGAAAACTGAAAACTGCCAACTGAACACTATCTCAATGGGAATGTCTGGCGATTATCAATTAGCAATTGAATGTGGAAGTACAATGGTTCGAATTGGAAGTAGTATCTTTGGAATAAGAAAATAGAAAAAAGAACCAAGAACAAAGACTAATCACTTATTACTAATCACTAATTTGTACTGCATACTCGACATAGAAACCACTGGAGGTCAATTCAACGAAGAAGGAATTACCGAAATCGCCATCTACAAATATGATGGTCACGAAGTCGTGGATCAATTTATCAGTTTGGTCAATCCTGAAAAGGAAATTCAGCCGTTTGTCGTTAAATTGACTGGAATTAATAATGCTATGTTGCGTTCGGCTCCAAAGTTTTATGAAGTTGCTAAACGTATTATCGAAATTACACAAGATTGTATTGTTGTGGCTCACAATTCTTCATTTGATTATCGTATTTTAAGAACCGAATTTACAAGATTGGGTTACGATTTCATTCGTCCAACACTTTGTACCGTAGAGTTGTCTAAAAAACTTATTCCTGGAATGGAATCCTATAGTTTGGGAAAATTGGTTCGTGCTTTGGGAATTCCCGTAACTGATAGACATAGAGCTAGCGGAGATGCCTTAGCAACCGTTAAATTGTTCAAATTATTATTATCGAAAGATACTGAAAAAGAGATTTTAATTAGCTCGATAAAAGCCGAAATTAAAAGTGGTTTGACTCCAAAATTGCTTGATATTGTTGAAAGTTTACCCTACAAAACAGGTATTTATTACATTCACAATGAAAAAGGTGATTTGGTTTATATTGGTAAAAGCAAGAACATTAAAAAACGTGTCAATCAGCATTTTACAGGAAAAACCAATAAATGTAAAAAAATACAATTGGAAGTTTTTGCTGTAACTTATGAAGAAACTGGAAGCGAATTAATAGCTCTTTTGAAAGAAAGCGAAGAAATTAAAATCAATAAACCAATTTACAATCGTGCGCAGCGAAAAAGTATTTTTCAATATGCTTTGTATGAAGTTTTAGACGACAATGGTTATTTGAATTTACGACTTCAAAAAGCAGATGGTAGAAAGAAAGAAATTACAGCATTTACAACACTTCAAGAAGGAAAAAATGCGTTATTTAGAATCACAGAGAAATATAATTTATGTCAGAAATTGAACGGATTATATGAAACGCAAAACGGATGTTTTCAACACAAAATAAAAGAATGCAACGGCGCTTGTTTAGGGAAAGAATCACCTGACGAGTATAACCAACGTGTTGAAGATTTTATCAATGAAATGACGTTTGAAAATAACAATATGATTATCATTGACAGAGGTCGAAAAGTTGATGAACGAAGTGCTGTTTTAATTGAAAACGGCATTTACAAAGGCTATTGTTTTTATGATTTGAATTATCAAATTACGAATGTTGAAGTCTTGAAAAACATTATAATTCCGATGCAAAATAATCGAGATACACGAACTATTATTCAGAGTTATTTGAGAAAGAATAAGGTGTTGAAGGTTATGAAGTTTTAAAAAGAGAATAGAGAATAGAGAAAAGAAAATAGAAAATAGACCTTTTGAATTATTTAATTACCATCATCGGACCAACTGCTATAGGAAAGACTTCCTTGAGTATTGCTTTGGCTCAACATTTTGGTTGTGATATTATTTCGTGTGATAGCCGTCAGTTTTTTAAAGAAATGAGAATTGGTACTGCTGTTCCAAAGGAGGAAGAATTGGCGAGTGCAACGCATCATTTTATTCAAAATAAATCCATTTTTGAACCTTATTCTGTTGGAGATTTTGAAAAAGAAGCTATTGCCAAATTAGACGATTTATTTCAGAAAAACAACATCCAAATTATGGTTGGTGGTTCGGGTTTGTATGTTGATGCTATTTTGAAAGGATTTGATAGTTTTCCAGAAATCGATTTGAAAGTTCGAGATGAAGTTCGATTGAATTATGAAGAAAAAGGAATCGAATATCTTCAAAATAAGTTGCAACTATTAGATAGTGACTATTTCAATTTTATTTCAGAAACGAATCCACAGACATTACAAAATCCACAACGAATGATGCGTTTTGTTGAAGTTTGCATTGGAACAGGAAACCCCTATTCATCGTTTTTAAATAAAGAGAAGAACAAAAGAAACTTCACTCCAATCATAATCGGATTGGAAGCTGAAAGAGCAATAATGTATGAAAGAATCAATCAAAGAGTTGATATTATGATGAACGATGGTTTGCTTTCAGAAGCTGAAAAATTATTTCCAAACATAGAATTGAATGCCTTACAAACTGTTGGCTACAGAGAATTATTTGATTATTTTGAAGAAAAAACTTCATTAGATTTTGCAATCGAAGAAATCAAGAAAAATACAAGACGCTTTTCAAAACGTCAATTGACTTGGTTCAAAAGAACCGAAAATGCGGTTTGGTTTGATTACTTAATTGATAGAAAAGAAATAATTGAGCATATTAATCAACTCATAAAATCTTAGTACTTCAATGCCAATTTCACCTAACTTCACTTCTATTCTCACCAAAGATTGGGAAATCAATTTTCTGCAATGTTATCCTAATGGCTATTTGAAATATACTGAATTGTGTAATTTATTTCAGTTTACAGCGGCAACACATTCGGAAGTTGGTGGTATTAGTTTTAGTGATATGCAAGAGTTTCATCAAGCTTGGGTTTTGAGTAAAATGCGAGTTGAGATTAAACGCTTACCTAAATGGAAAGATAAAGTAACAGTTAAAACTTGGATAAAATCTTTAGAAAATTCGCGTTCTACACGTTGTTTAGAATTGTATCTTGGTGATGAAAAGATTGTAGGTTGCGAAACCTTTTGGGCAGTTTTTAATACCAAAACACGTCGTCCGGAAGCTTTAGCATTGCCTCATGAGCATTTTGAAAAATATCCTAATGAAAGTGCGACTGAAAAAAGTTATGCAAAAATAGATCTTCAGCAAGAATTTGAAATAGTTGCAGAACGAACTGTTTTACTATCTGATTTAGATATTGTTAATCATGCCAATAGTGTAAAATATTTAGAATGGTGTTTGGATAGTGTGGATTCTAAAAAGCTTTTGAAACAAGAACTAACTGCTTTTGAAATGAATTACTTAAAAGAAGTTTCGTTGAATGAAGTAATTACAATTTGTAAGAATAAGAACGTTTTTACAGTAAGTAAAGATGGAAAAGTTTGCTTTGGATTGGAACTTGAATTGAAATAAAAAAGCCCCAATTTCTTGGAGCTTTCTGTTTATTTTTTTACGACTAATCTAAATCCTTCACCGTGAATGTTCAAAATTTCTACATTTGGATCTTCTTTTAGATATTTTCTTAGTTTAGCGATGTAAACGTCCATACTTCTGGATGTGAAGTAATTATCGTCTCTCCAAATTTTGGTTAATGCTAATTCTCTTGGCATTAAATCTTCAACATAAAGTGCTAACATTTTTAGCAATTCGTTTTCTTTTGGTGACAATTTTATTGGTTCGTTACCAGGAAAGTTCAAGAAACGCAACTTAGAATTCAAATGAAATTTACCAATTTGGAATTCAAACTGAACATTTTCAGCTTTAGTTTCAGATGATTTTCTTTGCATGATAGCTTTAATTTTCATCAACAAAACTTCAGAATCGAATGGTTTGTTAAGATAATCGTCTGCTCCTACTTTGTATCCTTTCAATACGTCTTCTTTCATGGTTTTAGCCGTTAAGAACACGATAGGCACTTCTTTATTTTTCTCACGGATTTCTTTAGCTAAAGTATATCCATCTTTGTAAGGCATCATTACGTCAAGAATGCACAAATCGTAAGTGTCTTTTTTAAACTTTTCAAAACCTTCCATCCCATTTTTTGCCAATACAACATCAAAATCATTTAACATTAAATAATCTTTCAGAATGGCTCCAAAGTTTTGATCGTCTTCAACTAATAATATTTTTTTATTTTCTTTTTCCATAATTTTTTAATTTATCAATGGGACTTTTATAATAAATGTACTTCCTTTTCCTTTTTCGCTTTCAACAAAAACTTGACCATTGTGGTCTTCCACAATTCGTTTTACGTAAGCTAGACCTAAACCGTGTCCTTTTACGTTGTGAATATCGCCTGTGTGTTCGCGATAAAACTTTTCAAAAATTCTTTTTTGAGCCACTTTGCTCATTCCTGCGCCTTGATCTTTTACTTTAATAAGTATAAAATCTTTGATGTTCTCTGTGTATATATCTATAACGGGCACATCTGGCGAATATTTTATAGCATTGTCTAAAATATTAACAATTACATTGGTAAAATGTACATCATTTAGTAATGCTGTGGTTCTATTTGCCTCAAAATGAGTTGTAATAGCACCTTGTCTATCTTCAATAATTAAATGCACATGATCTATTGCTTCTTCAATAATATCTTGAACGTCTAATGGTTCTTTGGTAATCTCTAATTCTTTTTTCTCCAGTTTTGAAATCCTAAGGACATTCTCTACTTGAGCATGCATTCGTTTATTTTCGTCTCTAATCATTTGGAGATATCTATAAACTTTTTCTTTATCATCAATTACTTTTGGATTTTTGATGGCATCTAAAGCTAAATTGATAGTTGCAATTGGCGTTTTAAACTCATGCGTCATGTTATTAATAAAATCAGTTTTGATTTCAGATATTTGACGTTGTTTGATTAATTGGTGTAACGCATTGGCATAAGCAATAATTATTATTAAAGTAAAAACTACTGACAACAGCGTTATAGCAAGAATTTCTGAAAACAAGAACTTCTTTTTCTGAGGAAATGTAACTAGCAACATATACTTGTTATTTCCGTCATTGTCTATAAAAACAGGAATCGAATAAGTAGCATATTTATCAAAATTGAAATGCTCTGATTTTATTTTTGTTGCTAATCCATTACTGTAAATATTGAACTCATAAGGAGTTTTGATTCCATACTCTTTAAGTTCTTTGTCTAATAATTCATTTAGTTGTTCTTTAGAAACACGTTCGTTTATTGGATAATTAGCTACAACATCTTTGTAGGCAATTTCAAATTGTGCATCTTCAAGAATCTTTAAATCTCCTGCTTTTTCAATGGTTAAATCAGGAATAATTGTGTTTTGAATTCCTGAATTATCAAATGAATTATTGTTAAATACTTTAGTTTTTCTTTTAGCTGTGTAATTTTTTACTTTATGACTATCAAGTCTTTTATCAAAGAACGTAGAAAACATATCATAATCCTCTGAAATAATGCTGTTGGAATAAATTATTGTTTTATTCGTTTTAGCATTTCTTTCGTAGTAACCGTATTCTAATAAATCTTCACTTTTTGGAGATTTTTTAGCATTATCTTTAAATCTTCCGTTTTTTTTATAAAAAGCATAACGCTCTTTATTTTGGAGTTTGTTGGCAACGCTACCTAAAACCTGTTTTACATGAAACTTAAATTGTTCTTCGTTGTTTTCTAATGAAGTATTAAACCAATATACTTGGACTAAAATTATCCCAAGTAAGGATAAACTCATTAATAATACCAACAGCCGAAAAACAAACTTATTCATCACAACAAATTTAGTATTTTAACATTTATTCTGTTAATGTATTAACCAAACATTAACATAGAGGTAAATAATTATCTATTTTTCAATAAATTGACGATTTCGTCGACTTGTTTTTTAGTATCCTCAAAATTTTCGTTTTTTATTACAAAATTACTTCTTGCAATTCTTTCTTCATCAGACAATTGATTGTTTATTCTTTGCAATACTTTTTCTCTTGTAGTCGAGTCACGCTTCAATACACGTTCTATTCTTAACTCTAATGGTGCTGATACTGTAATAATTTTATCACAATCTTTATAACTACCACTTTCAAACAATATAGCTGCTTCTTTTACTAAAATTGGATGGTTTTGATTTGTAGCAATCCAATTATCAAAGTGTTTTTTTACTGCCGGATGAACAATAGCATTAAGTTGTTTCAACTTTTCTGGAGCATTAAAAACAATTGCTGCAAGTTTCTCTCTATCTAAAGTTTGGCTATCTGTAATTAATTCATTTCCAAAAATTTGTACAATTTGAGAAATAATCTCAGGAAACTCCATTACTTTTTTTGCTTCTACATCGGAAATATAAACTGGAATGCCTTTAGAAATAAGATATTTTGCAACTGTAGTTTTACCACTACCTATTCCTCCTGTTAGACCAATTATTTTTGATTTTGTTACAACTGGTTCAACAATTTTATTAATAGGAGTAACAATTTTATCAATAACTTTTTCTACCGATTTTTGAATTGGAGTTTCCATTTGTTTTTCAAAAATCAGCTCTTTTTCAGCTTCCATTGGATTGGAATTTATTTTAAAGAACAATTCAGGAAAAGCATCTTGCGGTTTTTTTCTTAGAATATTAATCTTGAAAAATGATTTTAAAAATCCAAAACCATATCCAAAAAATTGTTTCCAAACAGCTACTATAGAAAATAAACCTATTAATGGATTTCTGTTTTGAATACTAGATACAATAAAGATTATTACAAAATATAAAAAATATAATTTTAATCCCCAATCAAATAGAATTATTAAAAGCCCAACAGAGATTATAAATCCAATAACAAATAAAGAAGGTAACCAATAGGTAAGTTTACTATATTCTGGATACCAGTGATTTAAAATTGGTCTTGCTTTTCCAAATTTTGATACTTGAAGTGTAAATTTATCCCAGTCAATTCTTCTTTTATGATAAACAAAAGCAGAAGAAAAAAGTCTTGTTTGATAACTTAATTTCCATAATCTGATGGATAAATCTGGATCTTCACCTGGATGGATATTTCCGAAACCTTTAGAATCTTCGAATGCTTTTTTAGAAATTCCCATATTGAAACTTCTTGGTTGAAATTTGTCAATTTTCTCAGAACCACCTCTTATTCCTCCTGTCGTTAGAAAAGAAGTCATTGAAAAGTTGATAGCTTTTTGAATATTAGAAAATGATTTTAGTGCTTTATCAGGTCCACCAAAACAATCTACATAATTAGATTTTAATTCTTTATCAACTTCAGAAAGATAGTTATTTGGAATAATACAATCGGAATCAAAGATGATAAAATAATCACCTTTGGCTTTCTGCATTCCAAAATTTCTAGAATCTCCTGGACCAGAATTTGCTTTATAGTAGTATGAAATAGATAATTTATCTGTGAATTTCTTTATTACCTCTTCACAGGATATTGAAGAACCGTCTTCTACAATTACAATTTCATAATTGCTTTTGTAAGTAGATAATAGTAAACTTTCTAGCAGTTCGTTTATTTCGTCAGGTCTATTATAGACTGGAATAATAATTGAAAAATACATTCGAAAAAATTTTAACAAAGATACTCTTTCTATAAAACAAAAGTCCCGCCGAAGCAGGACTTTTTATTTATTTAAGAATAAGTTATAATTATTCTTTCACAACTTTAATTGTTTTTACTTGATTTTCAGACGTTAATCTTACTAAATAAGTTCCAGATGGAAGATTCGACATATCAATTGCTGCTTGAGTAGCGTTGATTGATTTAGCAGAAACTTCCTGACCTAAAATATTCATAATTTGAACAGTATCAATATTTTTTGAATAAGATAAATTCAATACATCTTTAACCGGATTAGGATAGAATGTAAAGTTTGAACTATCAAAACTATTCGTTCCTAATGAAGCGTCATAAGCTGATACTTGGAAAGTTCCGAATTCAACATTATCATAATCAAAAACTCTTAAATAGATAGTTGAACCAGGTGTTAAAGCAGTTAAAGATAGTAAAGAGAAAAATCCAGTTCCTTCATCGTCATTACACCCTATAGACACCAATGCCCCACAAGAACCTGAGAATGCCTCAATACCAGTATCTGTAACATCACTTGTTCCATCACTATTTGTTTCAAATGTAATACTTCCAGAAGCTGGAACCACTACACTATACCAAACATCTCCGCCTTCATAACTTGAACAAGTTGGATCAGCAACACCAGCAGAAGCTGTTGCTCCTAAATTTGTACCAACCAAAGGATTATCTGTAAATATTCCACCTGGTGTTAAAGCAGTTGCTCCACTACAATCATCATTAACTGGCGCTGGTGGTGGAGTTCCACATTGAATAGATCTTGTTCTACCTGTCTGTTCGGCAGTACAATTTGTGTCAACATGAGTATAGAATCTAATTGGACCTGTTACAGTAGAAGTCCAAGTAACTGTTCCTGTTCCAAAAGTATAAGCTATAGTTCCTAATTCGTCTGCAATTGTGATAACATCAGTAACTTCAGAGCTAGTAAAAATATAAGATACACCAGAAGTTACATTTACCATTGAATATTCACCAGCATAACAGAAAGCATCTATTGCCTCAGTGATTCCAATACAAGAAGGTGTATATGAATCAAAAGGCCATTGACCATTTGGAGCTGATAAACATCCTGCAAATGGACAATTTTCAGTTACAGTTACAGCTAAACGGGTTAAACTTTCGCAACTATTTTCTATTTGAGAAGCATAATATGTTGTACCTGAAACTAAAGCAGTTGATGATGGTAAAACGTTACCCAAAGTAGCAGCGTCATACCAAACTAAACTTGATCCTGTTATTACTACAACTAAGTCATCTAAACTACTTGCTCCACAATATGTTTGAGCAGCATCACCAGTTGGTGCTAAAGTTGATGTTATATTTAATGTTAATTCGGCAATACTATAACAACCATTAGTATTTTCAACTCTTACGAAAATAATTTGACCATTAGTACCTACAAATGCTGTAGGATTTGCTATAGCATTAGAAGCATTTTCAGCATCAAATAAATCCACATAATGCGTATAAACCACTCCAGATTCTGAACTAATAGCTGTATTAGCTGAAGTTAAATCAAAAACTGCTGTACTTGTTCCACTATCACAAACTGAAAGTGTTTCAGGATTTACAACTGGAAAAGAAGATACAATAACGTTAACTGCTAATCTACTAAAACTTTCACAGTTTACAGTTTGCGTAGCATAATACATTCCAGAAACAAGATTATCTGTTGCTAATAATGGAGTTCCGCCTGTTGCAGAAGAATACCATTGTATAGTTGTTCCGTCCGCATATAAATCACCTACAGTTCCTGCGCTACAAAAGATTTGTGTTGCATCACCTGTTGGAGCTGGAGTTGTAGATGGACAATCATAAGCTGATACTAAAAATTGTCCAAAGTTATCATTTGAAAAATCCCACACATTTACATATAAAACTTCACCTGGAGTTCTTCCTGTTAATGTAATTAATGAGAAATTTCCATTAGCACTATCATCATCATCACACTCTACAAAAGTAAGTGATCCACAAGTTCCTGAATAAACTGCCATACCAGTATCAGTAATAACACTTGCAGCAGCTGGATTAGTTTCAATAGTTACTGAACCAGAAGCAGGAATAGTAACGCTATACCAAACATCTCCACCTAAAAAATCTGCACAACCTGGTGCAGGAGGATTTGAATTAGTTGCAGCAACATTTGTTCCAGTTACATCGTTATCTGCAAAAACATTTCCTATTGTTAAAGCTACAGCACTAGCACAATCATCGTTTACTGGTGAAGTAACAAAGTAAAATGGACCAGTCCATAGACTAACACCATTAGTAGTACAATCTGCACTTACATAAAAATCGTAAGCTATTCCTGGAGTTAATCCATTTACAACAAACGGATTAACTACGCTTGAGTATGTAGGAGTTGTTGGAGCCGCTCCACCTGCCGTAGTTACATAAACATTCCATGCAGTTTCAACACAACCTGCAGTCCATCCCAAAACTGCAGAAGTACCTGTTACATTAGTAACTAATAAATTTGAAGGCTGAGGACAAGCAACAGCAGCTGAAACTGTTACATCATAATCTTCTGTTTCACCCCATCCATAATTAAGACAAGGATCAATATTAATACCTGATGTATTCCAAACATCTCTTACTCTCATTCTGTGAGTTCCAAGTGGCGGATTACATGCTAAACTTATTGAAAATGTTGCAGACCCGTTACCTGCAATTGAAGCTGTAGTATAACCAACTCTTTCAGATGTTGCAAAAACACCATCATCGTTATAATCAATCCAAACGGCAACATTTTGACCTCCAAAAGTTCCAACAGAAACGTTTACTACATAAGTAGAACCTGCTTGTAATGTTCCTGTGTAATTTGGTTGCCCAGTAAAGTATGTATAAGCTGGGTTAGTTGGATCTGTACCTGAATTATTTGCTAAAGTAGTTCCAGCAATTGATATATTTGAGATTAAATCTCCGGCAGTTTTACCTGTAGTATATGTTGGGATACAATAACAATTTGTTGGTGTATTCAATCCAACCATTACAGGTGTACTTGTTAAACTTAATCCTGATGCAGTACATGTTACAACACATTGATAATAAGCTACTGCAGTTTGACTTGCAGTATATGTAGGATCTGTTGAAGCACCACTAGCATTTGCATAAGCTACACCATCAGAAGACGTTTGCCATTGATAAGTTACACCAGAACCAGGTGTGCTATTTTGCAATGAAAGTCCAAAACTAACTCCACTACATGCTAAAGCTGTTGTTGAAATTGTATTTCCTGGAGCTGGAGTTCCAGAGCAAGATGGCGGTGGAGTATAAGCAAAAACTAAACCAGCAGGTGGAAAAATAACATTTGATAAAAACATAGTATCAGTTGCTGCTGCGCTTGCAGTTGTACCAAACCAATCTACGGCAGTAGTTCTTCCAACAAAATTTGTTGCTACATTGTTTGGATTAGCTCTTAAACCAGTTTGTGCAATTGTTGTAGTTCCATTATCTGTCATTGTTCCGTAAACAATTTCAACTTTATTAGTTGTTTCGTACAATTTTATTTGAAAATTATAAGAATCTCCAACAGCTAAATATTTAGCATAATTTGTCCATTGAACAACCAAAACCTGATTAGGTGCTGTTCCTGTTAATTCATATCTAATCTCACCACCATTTTGTGACATTAAATCTCTTGTAAAAGCAGAAATTCTTGCTACTAATGGATTTGATACGGTAGTACTTATTGAAGAAATTGGTTCATAAGAAGAGGTTGAGTTCATATCTACTGACGGAGTCAATAACGATGAACCTAAGGATATCCATCCGTTAGCATTAACACCAAAACGATCATAACTATAACCATTAAACGTGAAATTAAAACCAATAGGCAGACCTATTCCAGTAAAATTTGCTGCTCCAACCGGAACTGCAGGGTCTAAAAATCTTTGGTCGTCTGAAGTTGTCGAACCAAGCATTGTTCCTCCTGTTATAGCCGTGTAAGTCGAATTACTTTGTGAAAAAGTATACTGTGATAAACTCTGACTAAAACCTAATTGGAACAAACAAAAAAATAATGCTACTAAAAAGTAATTTTTCTTCATGTTGTTTTTATAAGTTAAATTTAAAGCTATAAAATTAAACAAAAAAAGCTCACAAATAATTGTGAGCCTTTAAATCTATAAAATTTTAACAATTTTATTTTATACTTGGTACAGAAACTAATTCATTTGCATCTGCATCATAATCAACACCATTAAAACCAAATCCAAATAAATTTAAAAAATCTTGTTTATATCCTGCTAAATCTCCTATTTCTACTAGTGATTCTGTTGTTGCTTTATCCCATAAATTTGAAACTTGTGCTTGAACATCTTCTCTCATTTCCCAATCATCAATTCTTATTCTACCGTTTTCATCAGTTGGAACTTCTTTACCCGTATATAATCTTTCACTGTACAATCTTTGAATTTGCTCGATACATCCTTCATGAATTCCTTGAGCTTTCATAATTTTATACAACAATGAAATATAAAGTGGAATTACCGGAATTGCAGAACTTGCCTGAGTTACTAGTGCTTTATTCACAGAAACATATGCCTTTCCTCCTAATTCTTTTAAATCATCAGTAATTGTAAAAGCCGTAGCTTCTAAATGATCTTTAGCTCTTCCAATTGTTCCTTTTCTGTAAACTGCTTCAGTAACTGATGGTCCAATATACGAATAAGCAATTGTAGTTGCTCCTGGAGCTAATAAACCTGCATCTTTCAAGTCATTCATCCACATTGACCAATCTTCACCACCCATAACAACAACCGTATTATCAATATCTTCTTGATTAGCTGGTTCAATGGATACCTGAGTTACATTACCAGTGTGAAAATCAACAGTTTTATTTGTAAAAGTTGTTCCTATTGGCTTTAATGTTGAACGATGTAAAACTCCTGTTTCAGGATGCATTCTTACTGGTGAAGCCAAACTATAAATAACTAAATCAACTTGACCTAAATCATTTTTTATCAAATCAATTGCTTGTTGCTTTACTTCTTTTGAAAAAGCATCACCATTAATACTCTTTGCATATAAACCTGCTTTTTGTGCTTCATTTTCGAATGCTGCAGAATTATACCAACCTGGAGAAGCTGTTTTTCCTTCTGAAGCTGGTTTTTCAAAGAAAACTCCAATTGTTGCTGCATCACATCCGAAAGCACTAGAAATTCTAGAAGCTAATCCGAATCCAGTTGATGCTCCAATAACTAAAACGCGTTTAGCTCCATCAATCTTACCTTTTGACTTAACGTAATCTATTTGATTTTTAACATTTTGCTCGCAACCCTTTGGATGAGCTGTCAAACAAATAAATCCGCGCATTCTTGGTTCTATAATCATATCTTTAACTTTATTCGTTTATTTAGTTTGTCTTTGAAAAAACAAATATAATTCTATATTTTTAGTTAAGCAATTCCTTTGCATGAATTAAGGCAGAATCTGAAATAACAGAACCCGACAACATTTGAGCAATTTCAATAATTCGCTCATCATCAGACAACAACTTCAATTCAGAGTGTGTTTGATTATCTTTAATCACTTTAAAAACTTTAAAATGATCTTTCCCTTTACTAGCTATTTGTGGTAAGTGAGTTATGGCGAAAACCTGCATATTACTACTCATGTTTTTCATTATTTCTGCCATTTTATGAGCAATTTCTCCAGAAACTCCGGTATCAATTTCATCAAATATTATTGTAGGAAGATTTGAAAACTGAGATAAAATTGCTTTCACTGCCAACATAATCCTTGACATTTCTCCACCAGATGCAACTTTTTTTAACAATCCGAAATCGGATCCTTTATTGGCTGAAAACAAAAAAATAATTTCGTCTTTTCCATTATTATAAAACTCCTCTTTCAAATCTAGTTGGATGTTAAATCTTGCGTTAGGCATTCCTAAATTTGATAAAAATGCTGCTAATTTATCTGATAAAACTGGTATTGCTTTTTCTCGATTATCATGAATTTTATTAGCCAAAACATTTAATTGATTTTCAAATTGAATAATTTGATTTTCAATTTCAACAATTTCAGATTCTAATGTCGTCACAGAAACCACTTTATTATCTAAATCATTTTGAATAATCAATAGCTCATCAATTGTATTTACTTGATGCTTTTTTAATAAAGTGTAAATCAATTGTAACTTCTGATTTGTTAAATCTAAAGCCTCAGGATCAGAAAAAATTGTTTCTGAAAGTTGATTTAGTTCTTTTTCGATATCATCAAATTCAATTAAAGTACTATTTACTCTTTCAAAAAGTAAATTATATTCAGTTGAAAGTCCGGCTATTTTTTGCAAAGAAGCTTTTATTTCTTTTAAATTTTGAATCACACCAAATTGCTCATCATTAGCAATAGCAATAGATTTTACTAAAGTTTCCTTAATAAATTCAACATTATTAAGCTTTTCAAAATTAGATTCAAGCTCTTCTAATTCGCCAGATTTTAATTGAGCAGAAAGTAATTCGTCCAAAAGAAAAGTATTATAATCTTGTTCTTTTAAAACAGAGGAAAGCGATTCTTTTTTAGATTTTAAATCTGATTTCAGTCTTTTATATTCCTTAAGTTGAATTGAATATTGAGTAATAAAATCAAAATTAGATGCAACAGAATCGATTATTTGAAATTGAACCGCATCATCAGACAATTCCTGAGTTTGATGTTGCGAATGAATATCTATTAAATAATTACTTAACTCTTGTAATTCATTTAAATTGACAGGTGTATCATTAATAAAAGCTCTTGATTTTCCTGATGGTAATATTTCTCTTCTAATGATTGTTTCGTCTTCATAATCAAGATCATTTGAAACAAAAAAAGATTTCAAATTGTAATTTTTAATTTGAAAATGTGCTTCAATAATACATTTTTCCTCTTTATTCTTTAGAGAAGTCAAATCAGCTCGTTTCCCTAAAACTAAGCCTAGAGCTCCTAGAAGAATTGATTTTCCTGCACCAGTTTCACCTGTAATAACAGAAAATCCATCCGTAAATTTAACAGACAGTTTTTCAATTAAAGCAAAATTTTCAATAGATAATGATGTAATCATTGGTAAAGATTTAACTTCTAATTAAAACTTTATTTTCAACCATTTAGAAGAATTCGTAGGTGAAATTTTAGATAATTTATCAACCAAACCATCAATAGTAACACTTGGACCACCAGAAAAAATGGATACAATTTCATCTGACTTTGCATCGAAAAATATCCTTGTTAAATAGGCATTTGGTCTAACACTGTGAACCGTTGACAAAGTATTTATCGCAGCAACTATTTCTTCTTTTGAAGTCTTCAAATCTTTGTGCATATTATCTAAACCATTAAAATGATATTGAAACAATGCTTCTCTTAATGGTCTGAAAGTAGTTGACATAACATCATTTACTAGATAATATCGATTTTGTGTTTTCTCGGTTTGTGACCACCCTTTACCACCAGAAGGCGCAGCAATACTTACAATTTCTTGAGCAGATTGAAAATAAGGTGTTCCGCTATCTAAAGCAAAACTTTCTGCATCAAAACCTAAAATCATATAACTGTAAAAAGCAATTACAGATACTAAGTTAGAATCATAACTATTTGGATTGTAGAATAAATTTTGAAATTCAACATATTGAAAACTAAAATCTTTGTCATTAATATTTAACAAAGGACTAGAAAAACTAGAATTGTAAATTGGACGTGAAGATTGTACTTGAATACTTGCTTCAAAATTATTGTTTTCAAAAGAATTTACAGTAATAAAATAGGTACAGCTTATTTTTTCATTTTCTTTAAAAGTCTTTTCTGACCAAACAGTTTTATTTACAAAATCGTTTAGTGATGTTTCTAGACTTTTAAAGATTTGAGTATTTACGTTAGTAATTTTATCATAATTCACAATTACCTTACAATTAAGCTCTTGCGATTGAACGTTTGCAAAAAGAAACAAAAAAACTAAAATTAAAATACTACGCATGATAATGATTTATTATTTTATTTATAATATCAACAGCTACATCCTCTTTAGATTTTAAATCCATTGGTTCTATGGTAAAATCTTTGTCAATGAAAGTAACTTTATTAGTTGGCTTTCCAAAACCAGCTCCTTCATCTTGAAGCGAATTTAAAACAATCAAATCTAAGTTTTTTTTCTGAATTTTCAACTTAGCATTTTCAATTTCATTTTCAGTTTCTAATGCAAAACCTATTAAAAATTGATTTCTCTTTATTTCACCTAAAGAAGCTAAAATATCTTTAGTTTTTTCTAATTCAATTGTAAAACTAGCTTCACTCTTTTTAATCTTCTGCTCTGCAACATTCTTTGGTCTATAATCAGCAACCGCTGCTGCTGCAATGGCAACATCAACATCATTGTAAAACTCATGACAAGCTTCATACATTTGTTGAGCTGAAACTACTCTAACCAAATTGATTTGGCTATTTTTCACTTTAAAATGTGTTGGTCCTGATATCAAAACAACTTCTGCTCCAAGATTTGCAGCTTCATTTGCAATATCAAAGCCCATTTTTCCAGACGAATGATTTCCTATAAAACGCACAGGATCTATTGCTTCGTATGTTGGACCAGCAGTAATTAGTATTTTTTTTCCTTTTAACGGTAATTTGCTTGATAAATCGGCCTCTAAGAACGTAATTATATTTTCAGGTTCTGCCATTCTACCCTCGCCTGAAAGTCCGCTTGCAAGTTCGCCTGATTCAGCTGGAATTATCGTATTTCCAAATTGTTGTAATGTTCTAAAAGAACTCACTGTTGAAGGATGTTTGTACATATCCAAGTCCATTGCTGGTGCAAAATAAACTGGACATTTCGCTGATAAATAGGTTGCAATTAATAAATTATCACAATTTCCATTTACCATTTTTGATAGTGTATTGGCTGTTGCAGGTGCAATAACCATTAAATCTGCCCATAAACCTAATTCGACGTGATTGTTCCATTGAGCATTCTCATCTTCTTCATTGTAAAATGTAGAATGAACTGGGTTTTTAGACAATGTGGATAATGTTAATGGTGTTACAAAATCCTTAGAAGCAGGTGTCATTATCACTTGGACATGTGCACCTGCTTTTATAAATAGACGAACTAATGTTGCTGTTTTGTATGCGGCAATTCCACCAGAAACACCTAGTATTATTTTTTTACCGCTTAAAACTGACATTGTCTTATATTATTTGTTTGTATCTTTATGATAAATCTTTCCATCCAACCATTCTTGAACTGCAAGAGCGTGTGGTTTTGGAAGTTTTTCATAAAATTTAGAAACCTCAATCTGTTCTTTGTTTTCAAAGACTTCTTCTAAGCTATCATTGTAA
>Ga0209572_1000582_pt1 | contig 48661 bp, 39 predicted proteins | sample EBPBio232012_DNA_FD_185867 | JGI IMG/M metagenome (GOLD analysis project Ga0209572, IMG submission 185867) | Wastewater treatment Type I Accumulibacter community from EBPR Bioreactor in Madison, WI, USA - Reactor 1_1/23/2012_ DNA (SPAdes)... | ecosystem: Engineered > Bioreactor > EBPR >...
AGTAATTAGACACAGGACCGGGCAAGATTTGACAACTTTTCAAAAGTTGTCAAATCTGCCTTCCTGAGTAAGACATACAAATGCGACGCGAGCCTGTCGTAGAAGAATCGCCGGGAATCGATTTTAACATACTTTAAAATCGGTTTTTGGGATGGCCTCTCTCCTAAAGTTGGAGGGGGGCTTTTTTTTTAGAGGTGAGAAGTGAGAAGTGAGAGATGTGAGAGTTCGTAGAGTGCTCCACTTTGCTATAATATTTCTATTAAAGAAGAAGTACAATCTACGAACTCTCACATCTCTTACTTCTCTCACTCTCTCACATCTCTCACATCTCTCACTCTCTCACATCTCTATAGCAGGGAGAGAGGTGAGATAAAATAAAACAAAAAAATTGCTTTTAAAACAAAATGATTTATTTTTGTAGCGCTTAACAATCAACAGTAATGGTTTTTGAGGTTAATTCTCTTTTTTTAAACCTTTCTAACTAAAGCGCACTATGAAATGGAAGTTTTTTAAAACAAATTGGTTCCCTATTGCAGTTATCATTCTGGTTCTCGCTGCAATTGTAAAAAAGAACTGGCTGAGCGTGGCAGCACACGACGGGAAAGGCCGGGATGTAGAGAAAATTACAGATAATGGCGCCATAGCCACTTCACAAGAGACACAAGCAAGCCTTTTCACATGGGCATCACGCAGCAGTGTCAACCTGCCTGATATTCCGGAGACGGTAGCCATCCCTTTCCTCCAACGATTTGGAAAAGTGGCGGCAGGAGAACAGGAAAAATTTGGGATTCCTGCTTCCGTCTTACTGGCTTGTGCCTACGTCAATAGTTTCAGTGGCAAAAGAAACTGGGCTATGGAACACCACAACTATTTCGGTCTGGGATGTGGAGGCGGATGGGAAGGCGCTACCGAAACGGTAAATGGCGTATGCATTCGCCATTATGATAAAGCCTGGGATAGTTTCCGCGACTTTAGCAAATACCTCAGTGGAAGAAATGATTTTGCCACCTTACAACAAAGTTGCGGAAAGGACTGGAAGGCCTGGGCCAAGGCCCTTGATGGCAAAAAAATATCGGAAGTGAGTGATTTTGAAGGAGAAATGGTGAAAGTAATTGAAACGTACAGGCTTTATGAACTGGATAAATGATGGTAGACCTAAAATAAGTCCTGTATCCGATGCGGCCTCCGTACCTGCTCCCAGAAGAAACCATCAAGTTTTTTAGTGCCACTACCAGCCTTTTTCATCGGCGTGAATGAGCCGCTCGGCTGGGTGTAAAACTTGATGCTTTCCACCTGGTTATTGCCAAAATAAAGCCGCATTTCTGAGCACTGCGTTTCATTTAGCCCGATGTAGGCACGCCCGTCGTCGAGGGCATAATAAACAGCCTGGGCATTGCCCTCCACGAGCATTTCCCTTACCTCGTCGTCGCGGAAAAATGCAGTGGTGTTTTTGCCCTTGATCTGGTTGAACATCAAGCCATCTTCCGAATTGATAACCAGTGCATTTTGAATCAGCCAGATTCGGTCGAGTTTTTTGTTTTTCAGGAGCATGCGCACCGTATCACCTGAAAATTGGGACGTATCGGACCAAATAACGGGCAAGTCGCGAATTTTGTAAAATCTGAAAATTGAATCGGCGGTACTAAACGATAAAGAGTCGCACACGGCCTGCATATCGCTTTTAAAAATCCGCACATCCCGATGTGCCAGCAAGAGCCTTATATCGCTTGCTGTGTCAGGTTTGTAAGAGGTAAGCGTATCGGCACTCATATAGAGCGTATCGCGCTCGATCAGTGATTTCATAAGCGGCCGGCCGGTGGCTCCTTGTGCGCCCGAACTGCCGAAAGCATTCAGAAACTCCGTCTGTTTGTTGTAATCCATTCGGTGGGCCAGAATGGTAAATTCGCTGGCAGTATCTATCCAGATCACGCCACCCAGTGCGAGCCCGGCGCCCAGATTGTCATTAAAATCGAGCGAGTCTGCCTCAATGATATTCGGCGGATCAATTACCCTGCCCCGGCCCGCAATCTGATATGCCTTATTGCGGCTGTCCACATGTATCTCTTCTCCGCGGATATCTCGGGTGCTGTCGCGGAAATGGGCGTTGCCTTTCAGCGTGGTTTTTTCGGTGTCCGTATTGTATCGGATGACATCTGCTTGTGTCGTTTGTCCTTTTTGGGGGTCGTCGATGTAGGCATCGCCTTCCAGCATGTATTCTTTTGACGTGCCGAAATAACGCATTTTCCGGGCCCGACCGCGCTGCTGTTCCTTTTCGTATTGCGGATTCAGGTCGAACTCGGCAAAATCATTTTCTATGTCGTAAAACCCGCTTTCTGTGTAAATTTTGCTCTTTTGCTGGCTGATAAGCGTCGGCGCTACAAACCGTACCGTCTGTGTTTCGGTATTAAACACCATGGTATCGGTGCGCATGGTAAAATCAGGATCGGTGCCCAGTACATTGCCTTTGAAGTATATCTGTTTTTCATTGACGTAATAATAACCGTGGGTACTGGTCAGTTGGCTTTTCCCGTTGGTCATGGTAGCGCCTGTGTGATAAGTGGCAATTTTATTGCCCAGGTCATATTTCAGCCGGTTGGTAAACAACTCCTGTACACCGTTTACCAGCACTACATTTCCAAACAGGTGGCTGATTTTGGTATCCGTGTTGTACAAGGCAGAGTCGGCAAAAACCTTCACGCTATCGGCCTGTTCCATGGAAACATTTCCCTTGAGCACGGCATTTTCCTGATCGAGAATGGCCGTATCGCAATACACCAGGGTGTTTTCCTGACGCATCCGAACGTTTCCGCTGAGTTTTTGCAGGGTTCGCTGGCCCTTTACAAAATACTCGACCACCATGGCTGTCTCGATTTTGAGTTTCTGAGAACTGTCCTGCACTACAGGTGCAAGAGGCGCCTGAGCCGCCAGCCACGACGAGATCAACAGGAAAAGGCTGAAAAAAATATACTTCTTCATAGTTCAACACGCTCTTAACGAACAATTGGCAGGTTTTGTCTACTTCGAGGGTAAATGATTCTCAAATAACACCTGCCGCAGGAAACCAAAAAGCGCCTGCAAAGTTATATGTAGCAATGACAGCACCGGTACTTCTTTTCGATGGGGTGTGCAACCTCTGCAATGCATCTGTTCAATGGGTGTTGTTGCATGACCGCAAAGGCATTTTTCGTTTTGCAGCCCTGCAGTCCGAAACCGGTCAGGAGTTGCTGCGCATCTGGGGGCGTTCGACGCAGGATTTCGATTCGGTGGTATTGGTGGATGGTGAACGCCTGTTGCTGCATTCGGATGTACCACTGGAAATTGTACGCAGGATCGGCGGCCTGTGGCAGTTGTTGTACGTGTTTAAAATCATACCGCGGCCGATACGCGACGCCATGTACAGGTGGATTGCCCGGAATCGGTACCGCTGGTTTGGTCGCCGTGAATCGTGTATGCTTCCGCGCTCCGAATGGAAGGATCGGTTTGTTTGAATAGGGAATGCGCCTTATTTTTACCAAAATTTAATAAGCATGAACATATTTCCTATCCTTTTGAAAAAAAACCTGCAGCCGTTCCTGTACGGCGTAATTAGTATCCTTTTCATTGCAATAATTGGCTGTACAGGTTGTGGCGGGCCTGGCCCTCAAACCGAAGTGGTAAATATTCGGATGGAAGCGGCAGCCAACAACCTGAACCCCTTTCTGACGCAGAGTGCCTATTCACTGTATGTCTGCAACCAGATGTTTCAAACCCTGGGTAACCTCGATCCGAAAACCCTGGAAATGAAACCCCTGTTGGTGAAAAGTATCCCAACCGTTCGTAACGTGACAGAAGGAACATACAAGGGCTCCCTGGCATACGACTTTGAATTGCTGGAAGAAGCGAAATGGGACAATGGTACGCCGGTGACTGCTCAGGACGTGGTTTTTTCTATGAAACTTATGCTGCACCCGGGTCTGCCCACCCAAAACTGGGGTAGTTTTTTCCAGACATTACAAAATGTGGAAATAGACCCGGCCAACCCGAAAAAGTTCACTGCTTATTACAGCGATTATTACATGCTGGCGCTCGAAAGCCTGTGCCAGTTTTTTGTTTACCCGGCCTATCACTATGACCCCAACAACCGGTTGGGCAATATCCCGCTGTCCGATTTTACGGATAAAACGAAAATCGCGGAAGTAGCCAAAAACAACCCCAACCTGAAAACTTTCGCCGACGAGTTCAGTCAGCCTAAATACAGTTACGACCCTGCAGCCATCATGGGTAGTGGCCCGTATCGCCTGGAATCCCTGAATGACCAGGCTGCTACCCTCGTAAAAAAAGAAAACTGGTGGGGCGACAATGCCGCTGCCGAAACACCCTTACTGGCTGTTTATCCGCAGAAACTGGTGTACAAGGTGGTCAAAGACGACCCGATTGTAGAAAATATGCTGCGCACGGAAGAACTCGATATTGTCACGGGTATGGACGCAACGAGGTTTTTACAACTGAAATCGGACCCTGCGCTGGCAGCCAAATACGATTTTATCACACCGGGTTCCATTCAATACGCGCGCTGGATGTTCAATATGCGCAACCCGAAATTGTCGGATGTTCGAGTACGGCGTGCGCTCGCGCAGGTGATCGATTACGACTATGCCCTGAAAACCATTTTGCAGGGCCTCGCACAACCCATCGTAGGGCCGGTGAATCCTGCCAAATCGTATTATGCACAGAATATCAAGCCCTATACGATGAATATCGCTGCGGCAAGGCAATTGCTTGCAGAAGCCGGTTGGGCCGATTCCAACAATGATGCCGTGTTGGATAAAATGGTGAACAATGTCAGAACTGACCTTAGCATCGATGTATTGGTGCCGGTAAGCAATAAAATAAACAATGCGCTGGCCGCCAGCCTTGCAGAGACGGCCTTGCAGGCAGGTGTGAAAATCAATGTGATCGGCGCCGACATCAACAAGATCACCCTGGATACCAAAAGTGGCAACTATGAATCGGCTTTTCTGGGAGCGCAATTGTTTCCGGGGCATGTAGAACTGTATTCCCGTTTTCACTCCGCCAGCCTCATTCCTGCCGGCGACAATCGCTCGTCTTTTGCCAATCCGGTGGCCGACAGCCTGATTTCAGCGATCAGAACTACGCCCGATGAAGCCGTGCGCAAGCAATTGTATTTGCAGGCTCAACAAATTTTACACGATGAATTGCCCGAAGTGCCTTTATTCGCACCTTTGCAGCGCATTATCGTTGCCAAAAAATTCGATTATGTGCTGACGGCCAATCGCCCCGGCTATTACGAACAGATGTTCAAACTCAAATAACCCGAACTCACTACTCACCACTCACTACTCACTACTCACCACTCACTATAATGGCTTTCGAAGTAGAAGGGAAACTGCACCGTTTATTCCCCACAGAACAAAAATCTGCCAGTTTTCAAACCCGTGAATTTGTACTGGAAATACCCGATGGTAACTACCCTCAACTGGTAAAATTCCAGGCCGTACAGGATCGTTGTACCATGCTGGACAACTATAAGGAAGGAGAACGTATCAAGGTGTCGTTCGACTTGCGCGGGCGTGAATGGAATGGTAAATACCTGACGAACCTCAATGCCTGGCGCATCGAACGCGCCGGAGAAGGTGGCGGCAGCAACAACCAGGCCGGCAATGCGGAAGAAAACTTCCCGACGGACCCGTTTCCAAATTACAATGAAGCGCCACCCGCTACCGGCAATTTTGACGACCTGCCTTTTTAACTACTCCTGTCACCTGCGTACCAACGACTCAGGACTCAGGACTTACGACCCAGGACTTCAACCATGCGTATCTGTCTCTTTTTTGTACTCCTGTCGTGCAGCCTGCCTGCTCAAACCATCTCGGGCATCAGCAGCCGCTGGAGCGACTCTTTTGTGGAATGGGAGATATATATGCAGCCTGAAAAAGCGCGCGATGAGGAAGAAGCGCCTCAAGAAGAGGTGTTTGGTGAAATGAAGTTGCGCTGGCTCAACGTGCGTGACGACTGGTCGGAATGGGATTTTGAAATGGGTGGCCAGCGAGGCACCATCAAACGCCGCTGGAAAGATGATCCAAGCCAATGGGAACTGCGTACCTATGAAGGCGATGTCGTGACCATGCGCATTGCCTGGGCTGGTGATTTCACAGAATGGCGTGTGACCGATAATTCCGTTACGCTCACCCTGAAAAGCCGCTGGACGAACCAGTTCGACGAATGGCTGGTGCAAGACTCCAACCGCGGACAATTTTATATGTATACCATGCGCCGAATGGATCCGCGTGACTGGACAATTGAAGATGATCTGGATGAAACGGTCTCCTACCCCATGCGGCTGGCATTAATTTTTTTGACAGTGTATCAATCGACACCGAAACAATAGTTGATGAGGTTGATGAGGTTGAGAGTTGAGGGGTTGAGGGGTTGAGAAGTTGAGATCAGCCACTCAGCATAACAGTGATTTTGCTTCACATGACTGACTGAATATCAACCCCTCAACTCTCAACCCCTCAACTCTCAACCTCATCAACCTCATCAACCCTCATCAACCCTCATCAACCACCCTCACAAACATGCGCTCCAAAATCTTCAATGATCCTGTCTACGGTTTTATGTCCATTCCTTACGGTTTGATACTCGACCTGATCGACCATCCGTATTTTCAGCGGTTGCGGAGGATACGGCAACTTGGATTGGCCTCCTATGTATATCCCGGTGCGCTGCATACACGTTTTCACCATGCCCTGGGCGCATTGCACCTGATGCAGCAAAGCATAGAGGTATTGCGTTCCAAAGGCGTCGATATCAGTGACGAAGAAGCGGAGGGTGCTGCCGTTGCGATATTATTGCACGATGTGGGCCACGGCCCGTTTTCGCATGCACTCGAACACACGCTGGTGGAAATGCACCACGAGGATCTTTCGAGCCTCCTGATGGAAGACTTGAACCGCCATTTTAAAGGCCGATTGTCGTTGGCACTCGACATTTTTACAGACCGATATCCGCAGAAGTTTTTGCATCAGTTGGTTTCTGGCCAACTGGACATGGATCGCATGGATTACCTGAATCGCGATAGTTTTTTCACGGGCGTGAGCGAAGGCGTAATCGGCTATGATCGCATTATCAAAATGCTGGCCGTACACGATGGCGAACTGGTGGTGGAAGAAAAGGGCATTTACAGCATCGAAAAATTCCTGATTGCTCGCCGCCTGATGTATTGGCAGGTGTATTTGCATAAAACCGGTGTAACGGCCGAACAAATGCTCATTCACACCCTGCGCCGCGCGCGCGAACTGGCCCTGCAGGGCGTACAACTGGAAGTGCCACGTCACCTGGGCTGGTTTTTATACCGTAAAAACGGGCATACCCACGACCCCGAAGAACTGATGCGCCATTTTACCCTGCTCGACGACAACGATGTAACGGCAGCCATCAAATACTGGTCGGAAGCAGAGGACTTTACACTTTCCTATCTTTCACGCGGCCTGCTCGATCGCCGCTTGATGCGACTTGAATGGCACGATCATCCTGTAAGTCCGAAAAGGATCGAACAGATACGGCATGCAGTACAAGAACAATTTGGAGAACAGGCGCTCGTGGAGCATTTTGTTTACCACGGCGCTGTGAGCAATCGCTCCTACGATGAAAGCACGGAACAGATCAAAATCCTGTTTAAAAACAACCGCGTCTGTCCCATCAGCGAATGCTCCGATGTGCCCTTATTCACCAAATTGGTCACCAAGCATTATCTCTGCTACCCCAAACAACTGGAACTGATTTGAGGTGCTGCCAGGCACATTATCTCGAACAACTTCTAAATTTTATCCGATCTTGTGCCGCACTGCACAGCGGCCAAAGTAGCCGTGTCGGCGCCGGTTTTTACAAACACCACATCATCGTAGCCATGAAAAAATGGAAGGTTTTGCTCTTGTTCGTCACGGGATTTACCTCGACAATTTCAGCACAAACAGGTGATAACCCACCCAATGCACAACCCGGGAAGTGTTATGCCAAGTGTTATATGCCCGATATTTTTGAAACCACCACAGAACAGGTAGCCATTAAAGCGGCCATGATCAAGGCCATCGCCGTTCCTGCTGTTGTGGAAACAAAAAACGCGTACCAATTGGTGAAAGAGGAATCCAGGCGTTTTCTAGTTACACCTGCCAAATTTACCAGCACCACGCTGAAAGTGGACCTTCCGCTGGCTGCCCAGCGGTTTGGTAACACGGCAGCAGAAAGCACCACAGAATATGTACTGGTAAAAGAAGAAAGCAAACGATACGTGGTGACACCTGCTGTCTACGAAACCGTCAGCGAATCCTACGTCGTCGAGCCCGCCACCATACGGATAGAATACATGCCTCCCGCGTATGAAACAGTCACGGATCGCATCGAAACAAAACCTGCGGTTATGAAATGGACGCGGAAAACCACCGATGCTAATTGCCTGAATGCCAACCCGGATGATTGTATGATCTGGTGCATGGTGGAAGTGCCCGCTGAATACCAGACACTTACACGCCGGGTCAATAAAGGCTGCGACGGCTCCGGCAAGCCCGATGCAGGATGCAACAAAACCGTCGAAGTGCCCGCCGTGATGGGCACCCGCAGCATGCAGCGCCTGAAAAGGCCTGCGAGCATTCGGGAGGAAATTGTACCGGCCGAATACAAGGCCGTCACAGTTCGCCGCACCGACCCGCTGAGCACTACAGTGACACGTCAGATACAGCAAACGCCAGCGTCTTATCGCGAAGAAATTATACCGGCCGAATACAAAGCCACCCCTACCAAGGTAGTTATCACACCCGCTACCACCCGCTCGGAAACTACGCCGCCGGAATACGTGACCGTCACCAAACGCAAACTCGTGCGCGCTGGCGGTTTTTCAGAATGGAAAGAAGTACTCTGTGGAGAAAAGGTAACCGGATACACTGTACGGCAAATACAGGATGCGCTGCGCAAAGCGGGTTACTACAAAGGCATTTCGGATAATACCATGGGCGCTAGCACCAAAGCCGCGCTCATAAAATTCCAGCAGGATAAGGGATTGCCTGTGGGGAATGTGGATTTGGAAACGTTGAGGGCGTTGGGAGTTAATTATTAGTCCAGAGTCGTAAGTCCTGAGTCCTGAGTCCTGAGTCTGGAGAGTACACCTATGTACCCTTGGTATCTATCATAATAAATGTCAAGGGTACATAGGTGTACTCTACAGACTCAGGACTCAGGACTTACGACTCAGGACTAATTTATGACTTCGGCGTATAATCCATCGAATTCAACGCCATCAACTCCTTCAGCGTTTTTTGCATGCCATCTACCGACCCATCGAGGAAGATGATGTTGCCTTTGCCGTGTTCGGTAAAGTTTTTCACCGCTTCCGTCCACATGGAAAAGAGAATGACGGAGGTGTCGAGGTTGGCATTTTGCATTTCCTTGGCGGCCTGGCTCATACCTTTGGCGACTTCTTCGCGGAACTGGGCAACGGCCTGACCACGCATACGGGCGGCTTCGCGCTCGGCTTCTGCCGAAATTTTGATGGCATTACCTTCCGCTTCGGCGGCTTTTGTTTTGGTAATGAGGAGCGCCTGGCCTTCGTTTTCAGCAGCGGCTTTCAGGTTGTTGGAAGCCACTACTTTCGACATGGAGCGCAGCACTTCTTCATCGAAGGTAATGTCGTTGATTTGCAGGTCGATCAGGTGGAAACCCCATTCTTCCAGCATGTGGTCGACATTGGTTTTTACCGCTTCCGTAATTTCGCGGCGCAGGCTCAGAATTTCCTGCTGGCGTTTGGTGGCCACAAATGCGCGAATGCTACCCTCTACGGTGCGGGAAAGTGTGGCCATAAAATCGCGGTCGCTCACAAACTTGAACGCTACTTTTTTTACGGTTTCCTCGTTGTTGTCCAGCACGGAAAACAGCAGCAGGGAGGTGAAATGCACATTCGCCTGGTCGACGGTGACGGCCTGGAATGTGAGTTCGACCGCCCGGTTTTGAATGGAAATCCTTTTGAAAATGGACTCGATGATGGGGATTCGGAAGTTCAAGCCCGGGTAAAGCGTCCGGTTGTATTTTCCAAAAATGGTGGTAATGGCTACAGTGCCCTGTTGAACGGTCACAAGACTCATGATGATCAACACAAGCAGAACAGGTAATAGGAAAGTCATGATGAAAATTCGGATTTGATTTGACGGACAAATTTTTACAGCGAATTGGGGTTTTTACAAGTCTTATCTTCGCAGCAGCGGAGTTGTACGACTAAATGGTGTTGTTTCAGGCATGAATGTAAACATCTTTCAGACGACCGCTCCTGGTTTTTTTGTTTACGAGCCGTTTATTCAATGTCTGACGTATGTCTACCTCTTTATTACCGTCCTTGATTTACCGATTTATTTTTGCCGCCCTTGCTCTTGTGTTCACCGGATTGTTGCAAGCGCAAACCTTGCGCGGCGTAGTACGCAATGTTGATAATGGCCGACCTGTGGCCGGTGCTACGGTCATCCTTCGAAACAACATTGCTCCATTTTCGCAGACATCGGATGCCGACGGCGCCTTTATTTTTGAAAACCTTCGTCCCGGATATTACGCTTGCGAAGTGACCATGCCGGGTTTTGAAAGCCAGACGATTTCCGAAATCAACCTCGTCGCCGGAAAAGAGCAGGTGCTGACGCTGGCTTTGCAGCATTCCGTCAGCCAATTGCCCGAACTGCTGATTACGGCCAACCAGCCCGGCCGAAGAACCCAACAACCACTGGCTGAAATTCCGCTCAGCCGCGACCAGACGCTGCGGTTCCCGGCCACCTTTTTCGACCCTGCCCGCCTGGCCATGGCATATCCGGGCGTTTCGGGCAACGACGACCAGGCCAATGGGCTCAGTATCAGGGGCAATAATCCTGCTTCCGTACGATGGAAAATGGAAGGCCTGGATGTGGTCAATCCGAACCACCTGCCCAACGCGGGCACCTTCAGCGACCGGCCGGCGGCGGCCAGCGGCGGTGTGCTGATGTTTTCGGCACAAATGCTCGACAACTCCGCGCTGCTCACCGGCAATTACCCGGCTGGCTATGCCGATGCCCTGGGCGGCGTGATGGATATGAACCTGCGCCGGGGCAATACCCACCAGCATGAGTTTACTGCACAGGCTGGCCTGATTGGACTGGATATGGCCGCAGAAGGCCCCCTGTTCGGACAAGGCAAAAACTCCTACCTCGTCAACTACCGATACTCTACAGTCGGGCTGCTGAACCAGTTGGGCATTCCGCTGGGCGACGAGCAGATTCATTTTCAGGACCTGTCTTTTAAACTCCATTTTTCCGGAAAAAAAGGTGGCGAATGGAGCGTATTCGGCATGGGCGGCCTCAACGACAATATTTTCAAACGCAAGGACTCGTCCGATGTAGCACACTACAAAGACCTGTTCAACATCAATTTTGACTCGAAAACTTTTATCGCAGGCGCTTCGTACTGGAAACCGCTGGGAGCGCGTACCTGGATGAAAATTGCTTACCTGAGCAGCGGGCAAATCAGCAAGCGCGATGCGGCTTCCAATAACAGGCGGGAACTGGACAGGCAGGAAGAAGGGCGCTCCGGGCTAAGTCTCACGCTCCAGCGCCGTTTCAACGACCAATGGCGGCTGTCGGGCGGCGGCAATATCCAGTCTGTTTTTTTTGAAGGCAATTCTTATATCACCAATGTTACGCGCTTCACAGGCGCTATTCAGGGGATACTGTGGCAGCCCTGGGTCAATGCGGAATGGAGTGCGCCCAATCGGAACTGGACGGCTCAGTTAGGCTTGCAATCCAACTTGTACAACAGTTCCTGGCATGATGACGACCGCCAGGCAAGTATCGAGCCGCGCGCTTCGCTCACATGGCGCCCTGGGAGCAGCCACCGCTTTACCCTGGCTTACGGCTGGTATAGCCAGTTGAACCCCTTGTGGCTGAAAGCCGATTACCGGGGCGAATTGCCCCCTCCAGAGCAGACTTCACCTAACCGTTTGGCAGGGCTGGTGAAAAGCCGCCAACTCGGGCTGCGCCATACCTGGCAATGGGGTGAAGCCTGGGCCCTCAAATCGGAATTGTTCCTGCACCGGATGTCCGACATCCAGGTTTCAACCCTCGACGGGGCATTCTCCATGTTCAATATCACGGAAATAGCACAATACGATTCACTCACACCACGCGGCATTGCCGAAAACAAAGGGCTGGAAATCAACCTCGAACGTTACATTACCGGGGGCTGGTTTATGGCTGCCAATGCTACCTTGTTTGATTCGCGTTACCAGGGCAGCGACGGCGCCTGGCGCGCCTCCCGCTGGGATCTGGGGCATATTTTCAACGTAACAGCCGGCCGCGAATGGCAACGTACGCCCCGCAGCGATGAAAAAATAAAAGTTTTTGGTGTGAATGGTCGCCTCACTTATACCGGCGGATACCGCGTCATGCCCGTCGACCTCGATGCTTCGCGTGCAGCAGGCGAAACGCGCTTTATCACGACCAATGGCTGGAGCCAACAACTGCCCGGCTATTTCCGACTCGACCTGCGGGTGTACTGGAAACGCAACCTCGGCAATCGCCGCAACAGCACCTTCGCGATGGACTTCCAGAATGCGACCATGCAAAAAAATGTGGCTTACAATTTCTACGATCCGTATACCGATCAGGTGGAAAAGAAATTGCAGTTGGGGCTGATCCCGAACGCGAGTTGGAGGCTTGAGTTTTAGAGGGTGAGAGGGTGAGAGAGTGAGAGATGTGAGAGGGTGAGAGATGTGAGAGATCGTAGAGTGTACCGCTTCGTCCTGCACTATTGTATTCCAAGAGCAAAGCGGTACACTCTACGATCTCTCACCCTCTCACATCTCTCACTCTCTCACCCTCTCACATCTCTCACCCTCTCACATCTCTCACTCTCTCACTCTCTCACCCTCTCACATCTCTCACCCTCTCACCCTCTCACCCTCTCACATCTCTTGTAAAGCCTACACTTCCCAGATGTTCCCAAAAACTCCCGTACGATTTCCTAACCACCAGAGGGTCTTCAATCCGGATAGGAGCGAGCAAGGCCAGCGGCGCAAATGCCATAGCCATACGGTGGTCGCCATAGGTAGCGAATTGGGGCGTATCCTGCCAGTGGGCTTTGCCATCTACGTGGTAAAAGGTTTGTCCGGGCAGTTTTTTATTGAAATGCGGAGGGAGTTTGCTGAATGAAACACCCACCTTGGCCAGTTCATTGCGGATGGCGGCAATGCGGTCTGTTTCCTTGATCGACAGGGTTTCCAGCCCGCTGAAGATGCCCTGTATGCCGAGCCCTGCACACACCACGGCCAGCGTTTGGGCAATGTCGGGGCATTCCAGGAAATTCCATTCAAAAACAGGCTTGGGCGCCTTGCCGGAGGATGTCAGATGGATTCCTTTTTCATCAAAATCTGTTTGAATACCAAAGGATTGCATCATGTCTGACAGTACTGCATCGCCTTGCCAACTGTCGGCAAACAATCCGTTGAGCCGCAAATCCGGCGCATCGGCCAGGGCAGCCAGCGCATACCAATAAGATGCGGCCGACCAGTCGGCTTCCACAACAAATTTTTTGGGAGTATAAACGCCCGGCGCCACCACGATCCGATCGCCTTGCCATTCTGCCTGGGCACCGAAATAGCGCATGAGTTGAAGCGTCATTTCGAGGTACGGGCGCGACACCAGGTCGCCCTCCGGCACGAGTTCGAGGCCATGCGGCAGGCAAGGTCCGATCATGAGCAAGGCCGACAAAAACTGGCTGCTGGTGCCGCCATGGATGCGCACTTCGCGCGAATGAGCGCCCAGATGGGCAGGCGGCCCGATACGCAGCGGCGGATAACCTTCCTGCCCCAGGTATTCAATATCGGCGCCCAGGCTGCGCAGGGCTGTCACCAGCGCTCCGATGGGCCGCTCGAGCATGCGGGCAGAACCCGTGAGGGTTTGGGTGCCTGCTTGCAGGCAGAGTCGGGCTGTCATGAACCGGAAAGTAGTACCTGCATCGCCTGCATCGTACACGTCGCTGTCTTTTTGTGTGAGCAGCCGCTGGAGTGTGACGGTATCTTTGGAAGCCGATAACCTTTCGAGCCATTCGGCAGGATCAGCGCCAGCCAGGGCCAGCACGATCAATGCCCGGTTACTGATACTTTTGGAACCTTCGAGGGTGATTTCAGCGCGGAGCGAGCGCTCGGGTTTGGACAGTTCTAATACTTGCATAGGGCAAATAACGGACGATCTGCACAAGTATCAGAGTGAGCAGGGTACTTAAAGTGCGCGTTTTAAGAAATTCAAGAGGCTCGGGTACAAGAGAAGAGGGGCATTGGGATTTATTTGGGCAGGATTTTCAGCATGTACAGCGCTTTTTCACGGTAGGTTTTTCCATCCTTGTCCTTCACATACGCTTCTAAAACCTGCCGGGCTTCCGCATACTGCGTGTTGCCGCTATATGCCAGTCCGAGGAAAAAAAGCGCCGGTGTATGGTATTTGGTACTGGAATTGGCAACTGGCCGGAGAACGGATGCTGCTTCAGCATATTTTTTGATACCGACCAGTGAGACACCCTGGTACAAGGCATATTCCGGATGTTCGGGGTATTTGGCGGCAATGGCGCCGAGCGCTTCTGCGGCCTGGGCTAACTGAGCCGGATCGTCGTACATCTGGAAGGCGCGTATGACTTCGGCGGGGTATTCTGCTGCTGCGGCAGGGTCGAGCGCCCGGAAGGGCATATTGTTGCGGTGGGGCTCAAATTGCTGGGCCACAGCCTCCTGAATATCAGGCTGCCGGTTGATGAAATAAAATACGAGCCCGGCGGCGGCGACCACAAACACCAGTCCGGCGGCCAGCCGGGAAAATGACCTCCAAACGGGCATTTGCACAACCGTAGCGGTAGGAGCGGCGGATGCCTCAAGTTTCATTTGCCGGGTTGTCTGGGCTATTTGTTGCCGCCATTTCCATTCGGCAGCGGCTTCGGGGTCGTTGTGCAGCAGGCCTTTTAGTTCAGAGGCTTCTTTTTCCGAAATCTCGTTGGAAAAATATAAGTCAAGCAGGTTGTCAGTACGATTGTCCATGATGGCATAAATTGAATGGGTTGCATGTTTTACAATTGGGTTTAGGTAAGTATTGTGGGATTACTGTTTTATCAATGGAACGACACCGTCGAGATGATCTGTTCCATACACTCCATACGGCGTTTTTGCACGGCTTCCGGCCCGGAAAGGCCTAGTTTTTGTGCTATTTCATGGTCTTTCATGTCTTTTTTCAAAGACAGAAAGAGGATTTCATAGGAGGCTTTATCCAGCACTTTCCGCGCTTTGAGCAGCAACAGGTCGCGGCGGGCGCGTTTGTGCAACTGACGCACCACTTCTGCGCTGGCATATCCCATCACATCGGCGATTTCCTGTGCGCTCAATCCTTCCCTGTAAGTCAGGATGAGGATGCTGCGCCCCGGATCGCCCAGCGCATCTACTTCCTGCCAGAGGGTATCGCTGGTTTGTTGCCACATCATACCCGCTTCGGCGGTATACATCTGTGCGCCGGAAGTGGTATCCGGCAGCGGGTCATCGCCCAGCCAGTTGGTACGCTTGTGTCGGCGTAAAAAAGCCCTGATCAGGTTTTTGCCCACCCCGAACAGATACGTACACAGTGTGCCGGTCAGTTGGATCAGTCGACCCGCCTGAATATTCTGCATCATCAGAATAAAAGCATTCTGGAAAATATCTTCGAGGTCCGCCCCATTGATGGAGTGGTTTTCGAGGCCCCAGCGGATAAATTTCGGCCGGCAGGTAGCATTGATCGTTTTGCTGCCTTCGTCGGGATCGCGCCGGAAAAGTGCAAGTTCGTCGTGTGGTCCGTTCATTTTTTGTTTCCTGCCATAGTGCCGCCGGTGGGTGTGTCGGATTAAAAATGGTTCGAAGGCGGTTGGCGGCTGTAAAAATAGAGCCGGTTTTGGATATTAATGCGGCTGAGGCGGGAAATGTGAACAGCCTGGGAACTTTTTTTATTCTGCCAATTATTTTGTCGCTTTAACAAAAAAATGAATACTTTTCGAGCCACAAAACGATCTATTCACCAAAAAAATCCACCGCACCTATGAAAACCTGGAAACAATTTGCAGCATGGACCGCCTTTGCGGCTTTGCCATTTTTCCTTTTCGCTCAAACCTGCCCGCCTGCGACTTCTGAAAACGACGGGCAAAAAATCGTTGTCAAACAAGGCAATAACACACTTGGTGAAGGCGGAAAAGACGGGCTGGCGACACCTCTTGTATCCTCCAATCGCTCTTTCACATTCGAACACCGCGATTCGAAGTACACTATCCCGAATTATGACTGCAAGGATAATAAAAACTGCTCTGTGTGCGGTTGGTACAAGGGTTTCTGGATTTTTGGAGATGGCAATTACAAAAAGTATGCAAACGACGTTTCCCGCATGGACGTCGATTCCCGAAAAACAACTTACACTTACGCCAGAAGAGGTATCTACGAGCCGGTGGTGTATCTGACCGAACGGTATCACAACAGCACCAGGCCCGACGCCGCCCGTGCCAAAGTTGATTTGAATAGCAGTACTGCTCCTGCAACACCAGCGACTGACAGCCCGGTTTTGATTGATCCGGCCACCAAACGTGCAGCAATCGACTACAATCACAATATGCGAACGGATTATCCTACTGTGTTTGTGTTGTCGGGTATGCAGGATGGAAATAATGTTGGGCTACTTTTCTTTTACAATTCGCTGCAAAGCAGCACAGGCCGACATGCATCTTCTGTGATGACCCACGAAAAAACCGAAATGCCGAACTATTTTGAACGGCCGTTGGCTACTGTACCTAATTACAATAATAACAACAACATAAACGACCCTCAATCTTATCTCTCTTTTCTCCATGGAGGTATATTTGACAGATTGCAGGGGCAGTTCGGGAATTGCCTGACCTATTTTTTTGAGGAAAACAGTTTTAATTCCGCTACTGCAGAAGGTTTGAATGAAGTACGCACTTTCCCTGTAATGAAAACCAATGCCTTCGGTACGGGAGCCATCCCGGCTGAACCTACCGTTGTTTTGTCTCTGCTGATAAGCCTTAAACCCGCCCCGGATGAAACCATTTCCGCACTCCGCGAACAGATGATTGAATTCTTTGGCGATGACGACATCCTGTCAACATTGGGCGACAATCTCAGCATTTCTACAGGGTTTGGCAATGAATTGGCAACCAGGTATATTGTGGGAATGGCTACCCAAAGTATTGCCGTTTCTGCCAGCCATGATCCCAACAACCTCTTTGTAAAAGACATCGATACCCTGCAAAACGACCGATACAACGTAACATTCTCCCTCAGGATTTGCAATCAGGGCGAAATGGACGAAACCATGCCGAGTATATCCATTCAGGATCTCACCATGGGGCATTATGCAGCACAGCCTGTATTGCTTACCCCTATGACAAATGTTACAGTGTCCTGGAGAATGGAACCAAACGTAAAAACGGTAACGCTGGATGGATTCGTTATTCCCATGCTGCCGCCGGATCACCAGCCACGTTGTAAATTCGTGGACTTTTCAATTGAAACCGATGCTGCTGGCGTAGCGCAACTGTATCAGGATTCCCCCAGAGCCCTTCGTGCATGTGTTACTTTTGCTGGTGCAGTAGTGGGCACAGAACCCGATTGCAGCGAGAACGACGTATTGATGGATGCCCCCCCTCACCCCGGTCCCCATCCAGATCCGAACTCCGACTGCTGGCTCCTTCTTTTCCTCGCGCTTTTGATTCTCATCCTGCTCATTTATGCCTGGTACAACAATCAGCAACCTAGTTAAGTAGCAGCCCCGATGATAAAATATTTCTGGATAGTCGCTTTGCTGTTGATAACGTTCAACAGCAAAGCGCAAACGAATATGCAGCAGGCCCGTGGCTTGTTGGAGAGTGCTCTTGATTCCCTGAGCGATAAAAAAATTGACAAGGCCGTGAGGCTTCATCAACAGGCGCTCCAAATTTATCGCAATAACGACTCGCTAAAACTCTGGCTTAAAAGTTATTCCTCGATGGGATACCAATGGGTTGACTATCTGGATCGCCCGTTTGATGCCACTGACTTCATCCAAAAGGGAATTGATTCCAGATGGCGCGATCCGGTGGACTCCATTGAATGGGAACAACTGGTAATGTTATATCTCGCCGCCGGACATATTCGGGAAGATAATGCGTCTGATTTTGCCGGCGCACAGGCATTCTACGCACAGGCGTACAGCATTTTTGAAGATCGGCTAAAAACAAAAAGCAACAAGATCGCCCCGCACCTTTTTCATAAGTTGGGAAATGTTTATACCCGGTTTGGCGACTATCCCCGCGCCGAAAATTTGCTCCGGCAAGGCATTGCATACGGGCATGCGCACCCCGATCTCGGAATGGCCGATGAGGGAGATATGGGCCTGCTTTTGATTGAAATAGGTAAATATGAAGATGCGCTTCGCATCCTTAACCAGGGCCTCGCCTTAAAAGGTACACGTACGACTGCCATTATTAACATGCTGGAAAACAAGGCTGCCGTGCTGCACAAACTGGGACGTTCAACAGAAGCGCTGGGTATTCTGAAAAAAGAGCGGGCATTGATAGGCAAACTTTCCATTGATGAAGATTCCTTGTACTACTCTGTATCCTGTCATTCCAATGAGGCAGAAATCCGCACCGACCTGAAAATGTATGCCGAAGCAGAACGGCTGCGCAAGCAAGCCATTGCAGCGGGCATAAAACAATGGGGATCGCCAAACCGAAGAGAAATTGCCAAGGAATATTGTGCCTTAGGCCATTTGTATCTGGTGCAACAACGCGCAAAAGAAGCATTGACCTTTTTCCATATCGCGCTGAAGTGTGTGCTGCCCGATTTTCAATCTGACGACCCGAGTCGTCAGCCAGATCCCGGCCTGTTTATCAGCGAAAATACAATTCTGGAGGCGCTGGAAGGCAAGGCACTTTGTTTTGAAGTCATGGGTTCGCTGGAAAAAGCGCTGGAATGTTACGAACTACTCCCAAGAGCCGGGGCGCTGCTGATGGCTACCTATGCTTATGAATCTTCTTCCTTGCTGTCCCTGGAAGAAGGACGTGCACGATACGACAAGGCCCTGGAAATTGCATGGCAATTGTACCAAAAAACAGGGCAGGTCTCTTACGCCGAACGGGCTTTTGCACTCACCGAGCAGGCTCGTGCCATCCTTTTGTTGCAGGGTATCGCTAAAGCCCGGCATGATTTTTCTCTCCCGCCCGAACTGCGGAAGGAAGAACAGGAATTGTCTGCCAAAATTGCCTGGTATGAACAACAGATAGCGGAAAAAACTTTTCATAAAGCGAATGCTGACATACTGGCCAAACTGCATACAGAACTGGCCCGACTCAAAGAAGAAGAACAACGCTTAAGACAAAAATTGCGCAGTAAATACCCTGATTATGCAGAACTTACCGATCAACTGGAGTTTATTTCAGCCAGGACATTGTCGGGACTGCTTCACGATCATCAGGCGCTGTTTGCCTATTACCTTACAGATGCTGCAGCATATATCTTCTATTTTAATAACAAAGGAGATTTTTCATTTCGAAAGGCAATATTGCCTGCATTGTTTCGCGAACAGGTGTTTCGATATTTCACATTCCTGTCATCCAACCAGGAGGCCATGGCAGAACAACAATGGTTTCAGGTACGCTCTTTCGAATGGTACCAACTCTTGATGCAGCCGGAACTCGAAAAAGATGCCAATGCTATTAACAGCCTTTTGATTATTCCTGATGATGCGCTGACATTTATTCCCTTCGATGTGTTGTTTTATCGATCGGAAAACGCCGAAGTAAGTTGGCGCGATATGCCTTTTTTGCTGGGAAAATACGCCGTAGGTTATGCCTATTCCGCTACCCTGCTCGATATGCAGCAAAAAATCAGCGCCGAACACCGAAGCAAGGCGGCTCCGAAATTCCGCTTTGCCGGTTTCGCACCTTCCTACGGACCAGCCCCGGCAGGCAACACCCGCAGCGTACAGATTCCGGATTCATTGATTTATGATATCAATAGCACACAGATCGAACTCGAAAAGGTGCACACGCTCATGGGCGGACGAGCCTTTCCCCGCGAACAATCCAGCGAGCAGACTTTCAAAAATGTAGCGCCCGACTGTGGCATTTTGCTGCTGGCCATGCACGGACTGGCCAACGATGAATACCCGGAATTATCGTGCCTGCTTTTTGGCCGCCCAAAGGGAGATTCGGTGAACAACAATGTGCTGTTTGCCAATGAATTGCAGGTCATGCGCCTGCAGGCGGATCTGGCTGTACTCAGCGCCTGTCACACCGGTTTTGGAAAACTGCACAAGGGAGAAGGCATTTATAGTCTCGCTCGAGCATTTGCCATTGCCGGCGTTCCCAGTACTGTTATGAGCATGTGGCGGCTGCATGAAATTACAGCGCCGGAACTGACCGAGTCATTTTTTAAATACCTGAAGGAAGGGAAAAGCAAGGATGAGGCACTACGCCTGGCCAAACTGGATTTTTTGAAAAATGACAGAAACTACGATAATACGCATCCCTTCTACTGGGCGGGCGTCACAGTAAGCGGCGATATGTGTCCGCTCGAATTGCCCAGCAAAAAATGGTACTGGGTGTTGGGCATTCTCCTTGTACTCCTCGGCGGGTGGTACTTTTGGAAAAAGAGATGAGTGGGGAGTTATGAGTTATGAGTTATGAGTTATGAGTTATGATGCTGTACTCTTGGCTTTATTAATAGAGTGGCCAAAAGCAGCGCGAGAAAAACTCATAACTCATAACTCATAACTCATAACTCCCCATAAACGCTCTATACCGCTCATCCATCTGCAAAACACTCGCATTGCCCAAAACAATCAGGTGTTCGCGGGCGCGGGTGAGGGCAACGTTGAATTTTCGGTCGATGCCGCCATCACCTATGCTCACCAAACTGGACAGTTGGTGTTCGGAATGCACGCAAGTGGAAACAATGATAATCTCCCTGGCGCCCCCCTGATACCGTTCTACCGTATCGACCGTAACACTGTCTGGATCGATACCTGCTTCACTCAGGCTGGCGCGAATTTGTGCGATCTGTGCACGCCAGGGCGTGATGATGCCCAGGGTTTGCACAGGTTCCCAGGGTTTGTTGTTGAGTTCGTACAATCGCTTGAAAAACAACACGATGCGTGCCGCCATTGCCGCTTCCGCACGGCTGGTCTTGGCATTGGAAGATATTTCTTCCGATTCGACTGGGAAAAAGACTACGCGTTTTTCAGCACAGGTTTTTTCCAGCATGGCATCCGCTCCGGGCAGGTCGTACCATAAAGGCCTGTGCTGGCGGTGTTCGCTGTCGGTGGCGTGTGTGAGTGTTTGCAACAGGCCGTCGTAAAAAAAACGATTCGGAAAATCCATGATGTCTGCATGCATCCGTCCTTGCCGGTTCAGTTGTCCGTAGGCCCAGTGCCAGCCTTGTTCGCGGCAGCGGCGATAGAGGCGCTCGAAGTACGATTCGCGCAAATCCTGAATGCCGACTGACCGCAGGTCGGCGTCTTCTACAAGGGTATTTTCAGGGCGCTGCACGGTAATGGCGGGCAATTGCCGGTGGTCGCCTATGAGCACCGTGTGTTCGAAGCGTGTCAGCAAGCCGATCAATTGGGGCTCCAGAATTTGAGAGGCTTCGTCGACGATCAGGCGCTGAAATTTCTTGAGGCGTAGCAGGCCGTCGTTTTGCCCGAAAGAAGCCACTGTGCTCACAAAAATGCGCCGTTTTTCGAGGATGGCGCGCAGTTCGGCCCGCGTGGTAGCGGGTGCAATGCGCACGCTCAACAATTGTTCGCGGAAGCGCTCTGCGGTGGCATGGCGGCTCCCGATGCGGATGTACTGGTCGCGGATGTCGCCACCTATGGCATCCAGCGCGTCGCAAATTTCATCTACGGCACGATTGGTGTAGGCCAGCAGCAAGAGGTTGTCGGATGTGTCGCGGAGTACCCAGGCCGCCAGGTCGCGCAGCATGACGCTGGTTTTGCCCGTTCCGGGCGGTCCCCACAGCAGGAAATAATCGCGGGAATGTTGTATCGCTTCCAGGATGGAATTGTTTGTGTCCGGCGCTGCTTCCGACATACGTGGCGGTGTGAGGCCCATCAGCAAAGCCCGGCGTTCTGCGCCGGAGGTAGCCCACTCCAGCAGTCCCCGGTACTGTGCAGCGAAGCCCGTGTCCATCAGATCGGGTTCGAGGCACCAGTATCCCTCCGTGTCAAAGGAGATGAGGTTGAACTGCCGGTAGCGCAATTGTACGGTCACGTGCGTACTGCTGAGTTCGCTGATGGTGCATTTGATCACCTGGTGGTGCAGTACGGTATCCGTGTCGTCGAGGGCTGGATACAGCACGGCGATGTCGCCTACCCGGAAATTGGCGAGCGGGTTGGTAAGTTCCGTTTTTTGGAAAATAATACACGGATCAGGTTGGTCTGCCCGGTTCTCCATAATTTCCAGGTGGCTGAGAATGCCGAACTGCTGCTGTTTTTCACCAAAACTGCTGCGCCACAGGGCGGCATGGCCGTATGCATTGTCGGAACCTTCATCGCCGGTTTTGGCGAGCCAGTGTTCGCGGGCAATAAACCCGGTAAAAGCGTTGAAATATTTTCTTTCCGGCAAGGTTAAGGGGTGGTATGCCGATTCGAACATTCCATAATCGCGCTCTGTAAATCCTTTACCGTTGGCGGCTTTTAGTTTTCCAAATACGGGCACATGGGCATCGCCGGGCTGTATTTTGGTCAGCAAACGTTCGAGTGCCACCAGTTGATTGCGCACCTGCAAAGCCTCCCACTGCTCGGGCACCACGGTCGGCGCAAAGCGCAGGTGGTTCAGGTCAACGCCCGAATACAGGATATACTTGGCCGGGTCGGTGTGTTGTCCGAATACCGACCGCACCAGCAAATCGTACAGCAGTGTCTGGGTAAAATGGCTGCGCGCAATGCCATAACTGTTGGGCTTGAACGGCGTGCCGCTTTTCAATTCGATAATGGCGGCCCGGTCATCAGTTTTGTAAAAAAGGTCGAGGCGGCCCTGAATGCCGTATTGCTCGCTGAAAAAAGAAGGTTCTAGAAAACAATGTGCAGGCTCGATACCCTGTCGCTCAAATCCGCCCAGGGCCATGCTTTTCAAGGTGAGAAAATGCTTTTGCGCCTTGCCTGACACGGATTTTACCTCACTGTCGCTCATGGGCGCATACACGAAGGGATAGAGTTGGAAGGTTTCCCTGAATACATCACTCCAGGCTGCGTTGGGCTCGCTCAGCAGGCGATCGAGGAAGAAGTTGGCAATATTTCCCAGCAATAATGCAACGGTGTTTTCATACGGCAAAAACTTGCGCACCAGAAAACTGTACGGGTCGGCGCCGGTATCGCGGAAACACTCCGAAATGGCCGACACATCTACCAGGTAATCGGGTTCGATGACAATAGCCCGGGGGCAGTATCGGCCATTTTGGTCAATATCGACATCGATGAGTTGCAGCGTTACCGGAAAACCGAACACCTTCCGGATCACCTGAATGGTAGCATTAAAATTTTCATTGCGATCGGGTATTCCATATCGCATGCGAACGGGGCGTTCGGCATGCTCTTCATCTATGACAACCAGGCTGTTATGATCGGGATCATCGTCGATGGCCACTACGCGGGCCGTTTTCACCCAATGGGCGGCAGGTTCCGCTTCCTGCGCCTGACGCAGCATCTCTTCCTGATCGAAATGCGCCAGAACGGCTGCCGGAATGGCCGCGCCGGTGAGTACCAGCACCGTTTCTGCGATAGCCTGCACGCCAAGTTGTACCGATTTTTCGGTGGCTTCGCGACCATTTCGCACGTGTTTGGCCAGCAGTCGGAAACGGTGGATGCGTTGCAGAATATCGGGCTGAAAATGAAATAAATGCCCGGCGTAACTGATCCGGGCAAACAAACTGCTGAACACGATTTGCTCCCTGCGCGTAGCCTCATAAAATATACGCTCCATCAACGATGCCAGGGCCAGCACCCGTTCGGCGGCAGGCCGTTCGGTGAGGGCGGCTATTCTGGTTAATTCCTGATACAGCAACGGGGCAGATTCGGGCGGAAACATGCCTGCAAAGTTCGGCCAAAACGTCGGCTTATGTATGCCTTACGCCAAATCTGTACACTTGTTTTCGACCACACACGATGTGCTGTTGCCATAACACCATTACCTTGCCATGCTTTTACTCCTTGAAGTACCATGAACGATCGTATGCCGACCATTACCGAATGCCATATAGAGCGTACTATTCTGCGTACCCTGTATTATTTCGAGTTGTTTTCATACCCCCTTACAGAGCAGGAAATACTTCGTTTTGCCCACAATCTGAAGGGGGATGCTGAATCTATTCCTTCGGAAGCGGTGCTTCAGGAGAAATTACGATCGCTTGAAGAGGAGGGTAAACTTTTCCGGTTTGGCGAATATTTCCAGACCCGGAACACACCGGAATGGGTGGGTCAACGACAGGACAACAACAGCAGGGCAGATGCCATGTTGCCCATTGCTCGTCGGATAGCAGGCCTGATCGACGCTTTCCCTTTCGTTCGGGCAGTGTTTGTATCGGGTTCGTTGTCGAAACACAGCATGCGCCCCGACAGCGACATCGATTTTTTTATCATCACAGAGCCAGAAAGGCTTTGGCTGGCGCGCACGCTGCTGGTGGCGTTCAAAAAACTGTTTCTGTTCAATTCTCACAAATACTTCTGTGTCAACTATTTCATTGACACGGAACACTTGGAAATTGAAGAGAAAAATCTGTTCACAGCCACAGAAGTGGTCACGCTGCTGCCCATGTACGGCAAGGAATGGTGTCAGGCTTTTCTGGGCGCCAATGCCTGGGCTTTTCATCAGTTTCCCCAGATGCCCCGCCGTTCGATGAAGGACGTTCCGCCGCAAAAGCAAGGCGTGCTGAAACGAACCCTGGAATATCTGTTAAGCGGTCGCTTCGGCAATTGGCTCGATCAACTCACCCTGCGCATCACTGTTGGCTTCTGGAAACGAAAATTCCGCCATTTCGACGACCCTACGTTCAATATAGCCCTGAAATCACGCCGCTATGTGTCCAAACACCACCCAATGTATTTTCAGGATAAGGTGTTGAGGCACATGGAAAGCAAGGTGTAGAGGTAGGAGTTAGGAGTTATGAGTTATGAGTTATACTCACGTTGCTATCGGCTACTTTATAAATGATGCCAAAAGCAACGTGAGTATAACTCATAACTCATAACTCCTAACTCATAACTTTTTTCCTGCCTTCTGCATCGGATTCCCCTGGTTGTTGCCGCCGCGCGGGCCGTTGCTTCTGGATTTATACAATTCAAAACGACTCAGTGGTTGAGAGGCAGGCCACGACTGGTTAGTGGCATTGATGTCGGCTGTTTCCTTGAACGGGTCGAGTTCGATGGAGGCAACAGGTTTGGTTTTCAGGAATGTTTTTTTGACGGTGAATTCGTTTTTGCGCCAGATGTAGGCGTTGATGTATTCCGTTTCGCTGCTGCCATCGGCGTAGTTCCACTGAATAATAATGGGCATGACGAGCCCGCCTTTGTTGCTGAAGGTGAGTTCGTAGTAATAATTGCCGGCGTATTTTTTCAAGTCCTCTTCCGATGCTTTTTCCACGTCGGAGCCTCTTCTTGTGCCGGCGCCGGCATTTCCGGTTCTTTTTTCGGGTTTGTAGTAATAGTAAAAATCGCGCAGGGTGGTGTCCTGATCTACCAGGAATTGCATGCCGCTCTTGCGGTTGCGTTGCTGATAAATAGCGTCGTTCACGACAATACGTTCCGGGCGTTCCTCGCGCGGATCTACAAATTCCGGCGCTACCAGATCGACAGCGCCTTTGCCGCCTACCTGAAAGGCGCGTACGCTGTCGAGCGAAATATCAACCGGTTCGATGTCGTAAAACCAGCCGCGCCAGAACCAGTCGAGATCGACCCCCGAAGCGTCTTCCATGGTGCGGAAAAAATCGGCTGGTGCCGGGTGTTTGAAGGCCCAGCGGCGGGCGTACTCCCGGAAGGCATAATCGAACAGGTCGCGCCCCATGACCGTTTCGCGCAGAATATTGAGGGCGGTAGCGGGCTTGGCGTAGGCATTGCTGCCAAACTGCACCAGGTTTTCGCTGTTGGTCATGATGGGTTCGAGTTGGTTGGGCGGCATGCTCATGTAATCGATAATCTTGTGGGCAGGCCCGCGCACGGAAGGGTAGTTGTTGTCGAATTCCTGCTCGGCCAGAAACTGCACGAAGGTATTCAGGCCTTCATCCATCCAGGTCCACTGGCGTTCGTCGCTGTTGACGATCATCGGGAAAAAATTGTGGCCCACTTCGTGGATCACCACCGAAATCATGCCGTGCTTGGTGCGCGAACTGTACGTGCCATCAGGCTCCGTGCGGCCATAATTGAATGCAATCATCGGGTATTCCATGCCGCTACTGGCTTCCACACTGATGGCTACGGGGTACGGGTACGGAATGGTGTGTTTGGAATACACCCGCAGCGTGTGCGCCACGACTTTGGTGGAATAGCGGCTGTACAAGGCATATGCTTCCTTGGGGTAGTAACTCATGCACATAACGGGTTTGCCTTCAATGGGCTGCGACATGGCATCCCACACAAACTTGCGCGAAGCACCCCAGGCGAAATCGCGTACGTTGTCGGCCTTGAACCGCCAGGTAGCCGTGCGTTGCTGTTCCGGATTTTTTTCACGCGCCTGGGCTTCGTCGAGGGTGACAACTTCCACAGGCGTATCCGATGCCTGGGCTTTTTTCCAGCGGCTCAGTTGCACCGGCGTGAGCACATCCTGTACGTTTTGGCAAGTGCCGGTAGCGGCAATCACATAATCGGCAGGTACCTGCATGCTGACCTCGAAATTGCCGAAAGTGAGGGCAAATTCTGCCCGTCCGGTGAATTGTTTGTTGTTCCAGCCCTGGTAGTCGCTGTACACACACATCCGCGGATACCATTGAGAAATAATGAACACGCTGTTGCCGTCGGCCTCAAACAATTCATATCCGCCGCGGCCTCCGACCGTATTGCGCGGAACGATTTTATAATTCCATTTTATGTGAAATACGAACTTTTTGCCTGGTGCGAGCGCCTGGGGCAGGTCGATGCGCATCATGGTCTGATTAATGGTATATGGCAGCGGCTTGCCGGCTTTATCGGTCACACTTTCAATATTGACGCCATACTCGGACAATTTACTTCTAAAATTCAGGCGATCGAGTTGGCCATCGGTGAGCGGCGTTTCGAGTGGATTTTCACTGAAATTTTGGTCGTCTTCGGTAGGGCGATGCTCGTTTTCATCGAGTTGTAGCCACAGGTAAGTGAGTGCATCCGGAGAATTGTTGAAATACGTGATTTCCTCCTGTCCGTGCAGGCGGAAATCTTTCTCGTCGAGTCGTGCATCAATTTTGTAATCGGCGCGCTGTTGCCAGTAGTCGTGGCCGGGCGCCCCCGAGCCGCTGCGATAACTGTTGGCGTCGGGCAGGATGGTGCCGAGTTGTTCGAATTTGTTGCCATGGTTCGAAGCGGGGTTGTTCCGAATGTTTTGCGCCTGCGCAGCAAGAGTCGCAAACATCAACAGCAAGAGAGTGGCGGTACGCATTTGTAGTTAAAATTAATCTGTCAAAAAGGAAGGCGTTGCAGCAGCAGCATAAAAGCAATGCCGAACACGGCCGAAGAAAGGAAGAAATTTTTATCTGTTTCCTTAATATGGATGAATGTTGTTGCTACTGCCGACAATAACAAAACAAGGGCTACAATCAGCAACTGCCCTGCTTCCAGGCCGATATTAAATGCAAATAATGGCGGAATGAGATTTTCTTCTGCTCCCAGTAACGATTTGAGCAGGAAGGAAAACCCCAGCCCGTGAATCAGTCCGAAAAACAACGCGGCCGAATAACGCCACCGCGGCTGCATCGGCGATTGTTGTTTCAGCCCGGCCAGGTTCATTGCACAGGTCAAAACGATGGTTACCGGAATCAAAAATTCAATCCAGCGCGTATTCACATGCACAACATTGAACACACTTAATGCCAGGGTCAGGCTATGCCCCAGCGTGAATGCCGTCACCAATACAAGCAACTGCCGCCAGTCCTGCAAGCGATAAACGCCACACAGCGCCAGCAAAAATAGGATGTGGTCGTACCCCTTCCAGTCGGCAATGTGTTCGAGCCCGGTAGAAAACCAGAGGTGGAACTCGTTCATGGTAGTGTATTTTTGTGGGGTTGATGAGGTTGATGGGGTTGATAGAGTTGATGAGGTTGATAAATGTTGATGAGGGTTGATATTCATCGGCTCGATGAAGTAAAAAATGTTCCCTTCCCCGAGCCGATGAATATCAACCCTATCAACCTCATCAACCCTATCAACCCTCATCAACCCTCATCAACCCTCATCAACATTTATCAACCCCCTCACAAATACACCACCTTTTTTCAACTTTGAAACACTACGCACTTCTTTTTTTATTGTTCGTTTTAGGCAGTTCATCTAAAACAGCGCATCCGTACTACATCAGCGTAACGGAAATACGCTCGGATACGCAGCAACAAACCTTCAATGTGAGTTGCCGGATGTTTACCGATGATTTGCAAAATGCCTTGTATCAATTGTACAGGTATCAGGCCGATCTTGAAAAAACGGATTCGAAGCACGATCCCTGGCTCCAGAAATATATAGGCGAGCATTTGCAAATCAGTATCGGCGGAAAACCGGTGGCTTTTCGTTTCGTTGGCTATGAAATAGAAGAAGAGGCCACCTGGTGTTACCTCGAGGCGACCTCTTTTCCCGGCGAAGGCCCTGCGGACATCCGCAATCGGCTGCTGTACGACTTCCTGCCGGAACAAACCAATATGATCCATTTCTATCGCAACGGCCAGCGCAGCAGTTATAAACTGGTGAATCCGGATGCGAGCGCAAAACTCTAGGGTTAGTTATTAAGTTATTGGTTATTAAGTTATTAGGGGTAGGTAAGGGTTTGCTTACACATATTTTTGGCTTCACTGGATGTGTGGCCGGGAATTCGTGTAAATAGACACTTACCTACCCCTAATAACTTAATAACTAATAAGCAATAACTAATTCATCGGCACTTCCATCAGCAAAAACTCCGCTTTGCTGTCGGCAGCAATATGGAGGGTGTCGGTATCCCAGATGCCGAGGCCATCGCGCCGATTGAGTTGCTGGCCGTTCACGCTCAGGTCGCCGTTCAGTACAAACACATACACGCCATTGCCGGGGGCTTTGATCTGGTAATCGCTGCTCACACCAGCATCGAAATCGCCGAGGTGGAACCAGGCATTCTGGTGAATCCATACACCTGCATCATCGGGGTTGGGCGAGAGGATTTGCTGGAGTTTGTTTTTGCGGTCTTCCGGTTTCAGGGTAATCTGGTCGTAGCGCGGGGCGACGTTGCGTTTGTTGGGGAACACCCAGATTTGCAGGAATTTGACCGTTTTTTCTGTGTTTTTATTGTATTCGCTGTGGGTGATACCCGTTCCGGCGCTCATGACCTGCACATCTCCGTTGCGGATGACCGTCACGTTGCCCATGCTGTCCTTGTGTTCCAGATCGCCTTCGAGCGGAATGGAGATGATCTCCATGTTGTCGTGCGGGTGTTTGCCGAAGCCCATGCCGCCCTGTACGGTATCGTCGTTGAGTACCCGCAACACACCGAAGTGCATGCGCTCAGGGTTATAGTAGTTGGCGAAACTGAAGGTATGATAACTTTGAAGCCAGCCGTGGTTGGCCATGCCGCGCGTGTCGGCTTTGTGCAAGACGGTATTTGCCATGACATTGGATTTGGTAAGTGGAAGGTGGTTGAAGCCGATGATGTCCAGGTCTTTCAGTTCGTCGTTGTTGTTTTTTACAACATTGCCGAGTGCAGCAGAAGCGGCGAACATGCCGGTACCCATCAAGCCTTTTTTGAGAAAATCTTTGCGTTCCATGTGGTAATGATTTTGACACAAAGTTGGGGACGGGCCGGGTGGCTGACCAATAATCCAGGTTAAGATTTTTGTGTTTTTGTGTTTGGGTGTTTTTGTGTTTTTGTGTTTTTGTGGGCTTCGCGCATGGCATTTTTGGGAATGCTCCCAAAAATTATTAATTGCCTTTGTAATTTTTGCTCTCCGACGCCATGCACGAAGCCCACAAAAACACCAAAACACCAAAACACAAAAACACCAAAACACCTACTCCCACACAAAACTTACCACCGAATACGCCGGAATATCCAGCGTAGCCATGCCTTCCGGGCTTTTTACATTAAAGGAGCGGGCGGCCTCCTGGTTGTTCATTACCACCAGCACTTTTGAACCATCGGGGTTTTTGAACGCCACATTGTCGAGATTTTGAGCAGACAGGTCGGTGGAGGCGATGCGCACAGCGCCTTTCCGCACAAAACGGCTGAGGTGTCCAAGCGAGTAATAATCGATGGTAGGCTCGTAAGTGCCATTGGAGCGCACTGTTACCACGCCACGGCAATCCATGCAACCGCCGTTGGTAGGGCCATTGTTTTCATCGAGTGCGAGGTTCCAGAGCAGGACGCAGGTGGCCCAGTTGCGCATATTTCCGATGAACAGGTTTTTGAATTTCCACATCAAATCATCGCGCCAGGGCCCGCTCCAGCCGCCGCTGGAACATTCGGTGAAATAGATGTTTTTATCCGGATGGGCTTCGTGTACCTTGCTTTGATTGGCCACATCGCCGCCATAACAATGGAAAGCCGAGCCGTCCACATATTTTCGGGCAATAGAGTCGTCGAGAATACTGATGGGGTAATTCGGATGATCCCAGTTGTGATCATACACCACCACTTTGGTGTCGATCTCGGCTTCGGCAAATTTGGGGCCCAGGTAATGTTTGATAAAGTCACGTTGCTCTTCGGCCGTCATGAGCATGCCCGGATACCCTTTTGGCTCGAATTCAGGCTCATTTTGAATGGTAATGGCCGAAATCTTTACACCTTCTGCGCCAAAACCCCGGACATACTGAATAAAGTAGTTGGCAAAAGCGGGCTGTACATTGGGTTTGAGTTTGCCGCCAATCATACTTCCGCTGGTTTTCCAGGCGGCAGGTGCGCTCCAGGGCGATCCCATCACTTCGATGTCGGGATTGATGGCCATGGCTTCTTTGAGCCTCGGAATGAGCCTTTGACGATCAGGGTCGATAGAAAAATACCTTAGTTTGGTATCTATCATGCCTTCCGGCGGGTCATTGTAGGAAAATGTGTGGGTAGAAAAATCGCTCGCGCCAATGGTCATACGCAGGTATGAAATACCGATGCCGTGTTCGTGGCTGAAGAGTGAATCCATCAACTCCTTCCGGCGCTGGTCGTTGAGGTGATGATCGAGGATATAAGCCGACGAACCGGTCATAGTGGCCCCGAATCCCAGGATTTTCTGGTATTCGACAGAGGGGTTCACTTCGATCGTAAGCGCTTTGGAATCACCCTTTTTTTTGAAAGGTACCGTAGCCGTGGGCTGCAGGCGAACGGAGCCGTCGCCGGTAGTGAGCCAAACCTTGCCGGTGTGGTGTTCGGGCGGGTCGACAGGGCCAGGCATAAAGGCGCTCAGCAGCACGAAGGTCAGCAGGCAAGTCAGGGTCTTACTCAACGAAAAATATGGCATAAGTAAAAACAAGCGGTTAGCAGTACTTGTATTTTGAAGGGCCAAAATACGGCTACCCGAACAAGATTCTTCCATTCCACTACTTCTTTAGCCAATTGCTGTAGCCATGGCAGCATTTTTCATACACTCCCTAGAAACAGTAACCAACACCCAGACTTGCTCCTGCAAAAAGAGCGCTCCTATCGGATTCGCCAAACTGGAGATGGGTTTTATCAGGTGTGTAACCGCCTATCAGCACTTCGGGGTTGAAGAAAAATCCTTTCGGGCCGGTATAACAATAGCCCACTCCCAATGTCACCACTTTTTCAAAAGCGGTATACGGCTTTGACTTGCCATTTGATACATAATGGGCTGTGCTCAACAAACCCCAGTATTGAATATCGGCACAAAACCAGGAAGTCGGGCCGCCTTTGTATATTTTAGGACCCAAATGGAAGGCAAAATCTATGTCATCCGCCAGCGGAGGCGTGATCCCCCCTGCTACTCCGATTCGCAAGCGCCTGGAAGGAAAGGAAATGAAACTGCGTTCATAATTGAGCGAGACAAGTCCAATGGTATTCAGTTTATCCTTCGGTGAGGTCAAGACTATGCCCGACAGGGAAACAGCCTGGTTGCGTGGGCGAGGAGCATATGTATTTTGGGCAGAGAGGGACAAGCCGCCCCAAAGCAGAAATGAGGCAATTAGCATTGGTCGCATAGGAACATTTTTTACAGGTGAATACAAGAAGTAAAATTTCTCCTAAAATCTCCTGTAAAGGAACAGCCTGTGTTCTACGCGTTTTCAGCGACTTGCGCTTGTTTCGGATATGAATTTATTGAATATCAATACCTTATTTCGCCCCAATCAGCCCCTTGTTTTCCTGCGCCGCCAGTTGCTGGAAAGTTTCATAACCGCAATCCAGAAAAGCCTTGTACACTTTCGGATCGTGGCCTTCACGGTAGTCGGTGGGTTTGTTGAGCAGGGTTTTACCGTCGTTGTGCATCAGTACGTAGTAGGGTTGTGCGCTCACGTCGAAGTTGTTGACCTGGAAAGAACTCCATTTACTGCCTACGGTGCGCAGTTTCTCGCCTGTTTTGGGGTCGAGCAGGTAGGCAAAGTCATTTTCCGGGAACAGGCGCACTTTTTCATCCACATACAGCGACACCACTACATAGTCGTTGCGCAGGCGGTCGATAATGCCAGGCAGAGGCCATACATTTTCTTCCATTTTACGGCAGTTGACGCAGCCGTGGCCGGTAAAGTCTACAAACAGGGGTTTGTTCTGGCGCTTGGCTTCCGCCAGCGCCTCATCGAAGTCGTGGAAACAATCCAGGCCCTGCGGGCACCCCGGTCCATCGTGGTGTTTTTGTTTGTCGTTGGCGTATTTGTAACTGTAGTGTACCGGTGGTGCAAGGCCGCTCAGCAGCGACAGCGACTGGTATTGTACACCACCCCAGGCCACGTAAATGGCAAAAGCCAGCGAGGCCAGGCCGATAGAGAGGCGCCCGGGGCCAGGGCGACCGCTGTTACCTTTCCAGGGAATAATACCAAACTGGTACAGGGCCAGCACCAGGGCGATGATAAACCACAGCGCCAGAAAAGTTTCAAAACGCAGCAATCCCCACTGCTCCACCATGTCGGCAGTACTCAGGAATTTGAATGCCAGGGCCAGTTCGATCAGGCCCAGCGTGATTTTTACATTGTCCATCCAGCCGCCCGACTTGGGCAGCGTGTTGAGCCAGCCGGGAAACATGGCAAACAGGCCGAAGGGCAGCGCCAGTCCCAGCCCGAAGCCGAACATACCAATGGCAGGTTTCATGGGTATAAATCCCAGCAGGGATGCACCCGCATTGCTGCGCGCGGCCTCCACCAGCAGGGTGCCCACAATCGGGCCTGTGCAGGAAAATGACACCAGCACCAGCGTAAAGGCCATGAAAAAGGTGCCGATCAGGCCGCCGCGATCGGCCATTTTATCACTTTTATTTACCCAGGAAGAAGGCAGGGTAATTTCATAAAAACCAAAAAAGGAGAAGGCAAATACCACCAGCAGCACAAACACCACCAGGTTGAAGTACTTGTTGGTGCTCATGTCATTCAGCGCCGTAGGGCCCAGCGCTGCTGTAACGGCCGAACCCAACGCTACAAATATCAACACGATGCTGGCTGCATAGATAAAGGCGTTGCGCAGGCCCGTTTTGCGGTCTTTCGAACGTTTGACGAAGAAACTCACCGTCATCGGGATCATTGGAAATACACAGGGCGTAAGCAGCGCAATCAGACCACCCAGAAAACAAAACAGAAACAGGGACACCAGTGAAGCGCCGTCGCTGCTGCCTTCCGACACTTCTGCATTGCAGTTGCCTACAAACTGAGCGGCATTGATATCCGGGCGTTTGGAGTGGAAAACTCCTTTAAAATTGGGGTCTTCAGACTCCACAATCCGATCTTCCTGGGTTGCCGGTGTGGCCTCAGATGGCGCAGCCGAAGGCGTGGATGCCTGATCCGAAGTGCCATTTTCTTTTGTGGCAGGTGGTGTTGTCGGTACCGCCCCTGATTTGCCATCGGCGCAATTAGCAAGCGTCGGAAGTTTGAATGAAAAATCGACATCCTTCGGAGGTAGGCACATTTCATCGTTGCACACCATGAAATTCAGGTAGCCTGTGATGGGTTTCGAGGGGTCGGTTACTGCCACACGCTGCGTCAGCACGGCTTTGTGTTTGAACTTGGTCAGTTCCATATCAAACACTTTGTCGTGTACCTTGATAATGTCGCCGCCTTCCTTGGCTTTTCCGACGAGTTTGTAGCCGGGACCGGGGCTGAAAGTAATCTGGGTGGGTACGGGGCCGTCTTCACTCTCCAGAAATTGCGAATAGGTAAACCAGCCGTCGTCGATGGTACCTGTGAAAATCAGGTCGACCTGGCAATTGCCGGCGTCTTTGGCGGAAAACGACCATTTTACGGGGTTTTGGGCCGAAATGGAAAAAGCCGACAACAAGAGCGGCAGCAGCAGCAAGGAATACAGTTTTGTGCGCAACATCGATCTAAAATTTTTGGACTACAAAGGAACAGCGATTTCGCCGCTTGTTTCGCCATTCCGAGGGTTTTAAAAGAATATTAACCGTGGGTTTTGTCCGTCGGAAGCCAAAAACGCGGATTTTGGAAGAAGGAGTGGTGTTTTTGTGTTTTAGTGTTTTGGTGTTTTGGAGGTGCTTCGCTCTTGGTATTTCTAATAAACCCAAGAGCGAAGCACCTCCAAAACACTAAAACACTAAAACACAACAATAAAATTGTTCCCTATGCTTTGTTTTCCAAAAAACAGGGTTACCTTTGCGCTCCATTTTTGAAACGCAGTACCTAATTATTGATCAGCGATGAAACGCACATTCCAACCATCCCGCCGCGCCCGCAAGAACAAACATGGCTTCCGTGAGCGTATGGCTTCCAAGAATGGCCGCAAACTCCTCTCGCGCCGCCGCAAACAAGGCCGCTGGAAACTGACTGTTTCCGACGAGAAGCGCCTGAAATAATAAAGCGGGTGAGCGCATACTGCCGTATGCAGCACCTTCTTTCCATGATGATTAATAAGACTTCCGGGGTTCAGGCAACGCCGGAAGTCTTATTTTTGTATTTCCGCACATCGATCATCACCTTGTGAATACTCCCAGGCACACATTCAACCGATCGGAACGCCTGAAAAGCCAGACGCTTATCGGCAGGCTTTTCAAGGACAGCCAGTCGTTTATTGCCTACCCGCTGCGTGTGGCCTGGATAGAACTGTCGCATTCGGATGCCCAGGCGCAGGTGGTCATCTCCGTCCCCAAACGGGTGTTCAAAACGGCCGTATCCCGCAACCGGCTCAAACGCCAGATCCGCGAAGCCTGGCGTTTGCACAAACACCTTTTCTACGAAAAACGCGCTGTACAGCCTCCTGTAGCCCTGCTGCTCATGTACATCGCCAAGGAACCACTTCCATATTCCGAAATAGAGGCCGGTATCAAGAAATTGGTACGGAAAATGCCGTAATTTGTTCTACCAAAAACAGGGTATTATGAATGAGCAGGGTGGTTGCCTGTATGCCTTCGGAAAGGGTAGTTTTATTGCGCTGGCCGTGGTGGTTTTACCCGGTTTGCTGGTGTATTGGTACTACGACGACCTCAAGGCGCGTATAGACGGCATCTCCGATTTGCCTGTTTTTCATGAAATGAAGCACGATTTCCGCACGGGCGCCGAACTGGCCGGTGCTACATTCAAACGGGAATTGCAACAGTTTTATGCCGATACACTTCTCCCGGCCACTCAAACGCCGGTGACTGCCCCCAAAGGTACGTTTTGGCACAGGCCCATGCTCGAAGAGGAACTCAACCTCAAACTTTCGCGCAGAAACCGCAGCAGCGCTCATGCTTACCTCGATTATATCGAACAACACCGAGATATGGCGCTGGTCGAAATGAAACGAACCAAAATTCCTGCGTCTATTACCCTGGCACAGGGCCTGCTCGAAACCAATGCAGGCCGCAGCGTGCTGGCTACCCGTGGCAACAACCACTTTGGGATCAAATGCAGGGCGCGTTCGGGTTTTCGGCGCGACGGCCGGATCAATGATGCCGACTTCAATTTCCATTCCCTGGCGGTCGACTGTATGCAAATGGCCGACGATTATTCCTGGGATCGCTTCGAGGTGTATCAAACGGCACAGGATAGTTATCGGCGGCATAGCCAGTTGCTGCAAGACAGGCGCTATGGCTGGATGCTGCACCGCTATGAAGTGGGCGGCGTGTACCATATCGACAAAGCCATTTACGGCCAAACGGAAGTGCCGTATTATGCGGCCTGGAGCGTGGGCCTCAAACAGTCGGGGTACGCTACTGCGCGTACCTACGCAGAAAAACTGACGCTCATTATCGAGACGTATCAGTTGTGGCGGATAGATTATGAGGCAGTGGTGAGTGGTGAGTAGTGAGTAGTGAGTGGTGAGTAGTGGATAATGGAGCGTTTGTGTGGGGCTTTGCCTCATTTGAAATATTGACATAGTTTGCCGGCCCATTGCAGGGTGCATGCCATCGTTTTTGCAAACCTGCCATTGGGCCAACATTCTTGCAAATCTGGTATGCTGGCAATCATTGTTTCAAATCCGCATGAGGCCATCCCTCACGCAAACCCTCCATTATTCATCACTCACTACTCACCACTCACTACTCACCACTCACTACTCACCATGAAAAATTTCTTCGAATTCTTTGGTTTTCTTTCCGCAGCAGGCATGTCTGCCGTTGTAATTTTCCTTTTTATCGGTAAAAAAGAAGGGCTCCGGAGCGCCGATAAAGACACACGCGTATCGGAATACAACATTTCCAGCGAGGCAGACATGCCCGATAGGCCACGTGCTATTGCCCTGCATCCTTCTAAAAGCAGCAAATCGGCTTCCAGAAAAGAAAAAGCCGTGCAGCAGGAAGAAGAACGCAGCCAGTCTGCTTCCGAGCAGTTGAAAAACCTCTACGACGATGCCGAATTTGTATCCTCCACCGCTAAACAATGGAAATCGACGGTAAGAGACATTGCCGAAGACTACAACGTGCGGCCGCAGGTGCTGCTGGCCCACGTATTGGTACAGTCCTACATAGGCAATTACTCGAAAAGCCAGTTGAAACGCGACGCCGGCCAGCATGCCGGCGAGCAAATCAAATCCGTGAGTGCTGCGCTGAAATCATACCCTTATGGCTGGAGTATGCAAAAATTGATGCAGCAATACGACCTGATGCGCTATTTCCCGGAAGAAGTACCGGTCGCATCGGCATCGCTGCATATGATGCCCGAGAAAAAAATGACGCCTAAAACCGTTTCAAAAGGTACAAGCAAACCGACCGCACAACCTGCTGCTTCGGCTGTTTCACCTGCTGAAGATGGATTCCGGAATATGGTAGCCAAAGAATACGGCTTCTCCTCCTGGACGGGCCTGCAACGTCTGGCCGATCCGGAAACAAAAACAGAAGCACAAAAACGGGTAAAAAGGCTGATGCTGGCGGCGAGAATCAAGTAGATTGATGATATCTGATTACATGATGTACGATGTACGATTGGATTGAAGATTTTTTAATTTATAATTGATTGAGATGTACTCAATCAAAAATCTCAAATCTTCTATCCAATCGGAGATCGTACATCATGTAATCAGATATCTTAAATTCTCACGGCTGCACCTCGTCGGCGCGCTGCATCAGCACGGGGTGGTCGCCATCGGGGCGATGGCTGACGTGGTACCATTGGTTTTCACCAAAACGCGTCCATGTAAACGGCAGTTTGCCCGGGCGAACCGGGTCGAAACGCACGTCTTTTTCGCCAATCCAGGTCACTACCCAGTCGCGGTTTTCTCCGAGGTAAAAATGACCTTCGTACCAGGACAGCATGGTGGATGCCGGCTCGCCCTGTTCGCTGATGTCATTGATTTCAAGTTGGAAATCATCCGTAATATGAAAACTCTGGCGCACAGGCTTGCCAGGCTGGGTACTTTCCCAGGCGCCTTCGATCCAGCGCAGTTTGCGAATGTCATTTTGCGTATATCTGACATCCGGAATGGTTACAGTCGACTGAATTTCAGCAGCAGCAACGGGCAAATCTGCCGACTGGCGGCATGCAAAGGAAGCAGTTAGCAGCAGGGATAGGAGGAGTATTTTCATGGTAATGCGTATTGCTTTGGATGTTTCCTGTCAGTTTTTCGGGCAATTTTGCTGCCAACTTGTAACTTATTGACAATCAAATTGTTGTAAACACTTTTTTCAATAAAAATGCCCGAAATTGAACAAAGGTGTTCATTTTCGGACATTTGGGAACGTTGTTTTACTGTACGGGTTCCACCTTGTAAACGATGTAATCGGTATCGCCCTGCCAGGGGAACGCATCGATCAATTCCCGGTAATACACCTTGATATTTTTTCCGTCGAATTGCTGCGCTTGCTGATATACCGCTTCGTTTTTTACCGAAAAATTCCAGGTACTCTGCGGGGTCAGGATGGTACTGCCGCCAAGGTGCAATTGCCCCTCATAAGTCTTGAACATGACCCCTTTTTTGGAAATTTTGAACAACACTCCAGTGCGTGTACCTTCACTGATGGTATAAGTTCTGTAGAAATAATAGCCGATAGAAAACAGCAGACCTACGGCCAGAATCAGCCACAAGGTGCGGCGTGCAATTTTGCCTGCTTTTTGTTTGACCTGATCGAATTGAACAGACATGGTTGGTTTGAGTTGAGTTGGATGTGTGGTTATGGGACTATAGAGACGGTATAAGCAGTAAAAATGTTAACTTCTTTAGCCCTGACAAATGTAAAAAACACTTCCCATAAGTAAAGCGGCAAAATTTCTCACCTCTCACTCTCTCACTCTCTCACCTCTCACTCTCTCACCCTCTCACCCTCTCACTCTCTCTACACTCCCTTCTTGCTCCCCCAAATCTGCACATGCAGGCGATCGGAATAACGGAAGCCGAATTGTTTGCAGATTTCTACCAGCCATTGTCGTTTTTCCTGCAAAACCTCGCGTTCGGTTGCTTCTGGCATCAACCAGGTTTTTTCGGGGTCGATGTGGTAGGTTTCCATCAACTGAATCACTTCTGCCAGGTCATTTTCTGCTGCGAGCACAAATTTGAAATTGGCTTTCGGGCTTTGTGCAAAAAAGCGCAGCGCAGCCGGCCGCTCGCGCAGTTTGCGGCTGTTGTTGCTGTTTTCGAGTTTGGGCGATACGTTGTATTGATCGATGATGGCATCGAAGGCTGCATCGGGCCGGAGGGTGCCATTGGTTTCCACTTCAAATCGGTAACGCGCTGATAACGTACGCAGGGTATGCATCAGTTCCGTGAGGGCGGGCTGTTGCAGCATCGGTTCGCCACCGGTCAGGATGACATTGTAGCAGGGAAAGGAAGCCACGGAGTCGGCAATTTCTTCCATGGAGCACTCGGCCACCCAGTCTTTTTTCTGAAATTTTTGATACCCCGGCAGGGCATCATGCACGTGCGGGAAGCGGGTATTGGTCCAGTTCCAGGTATAGTCGGTGTCGCACCAGATACAGTGCAGGTTGCACAGGGAAGTGCGCACAAATATGGAAGGAATACCAAGGCTTTTCCCTTCTCCCTGTATGGAATGGAAAATTTCTGGTCGGCCGTTTAGCCGGGCCATTTTAAGCAGTCTGGTAAGTGTCTGGGTTTCGGACATTAAATTTCTATGGTAAAAACAGTGCCTGTCGGTTTATTGTCCGTTACGGAAATACTGCCGCCATGCGCTTTTACAATTTGCTGAACAATGTACAGCCCCAGGCCGGTTCCCGTTGTCTGGCGGGTTTCTTCACTGCCCAGGCGGTAAAATTTTTCAAAAACGGCCTGTTTTTCCGAATCCGGAATTCCGTGTCCCTGATCGGCAATGCGAATCCGCACTTTTTCAGGCATCTGTTCTACGCTGCATTCCACCGGCGCACCAGCGGGAGAGTATTTCAGGGCGTTTTCCAGCAGGTTTTGCAGCACCGAGTTCAGGCCGGGTTTATCGGCCTGTACGGCTGGAAAATGATCGGCAACGTGTATGCGAATATCGGCCTTTGGAAACCGCACCTGCAAACGCCCGACGATGTCGTGCAGCATGGATTGCAGGTCGACTGGCTCGGGCATCGGGCGCCAGTTGTCTTCCAGGCGGGCAGCGAGCAGCAGGTCTTCCACGAGGTTTTGCAGGCGGGCGACGTCTTTCAGGCCGTTGGACAGCAATTGATCGCGATTTTCGGGGGGCAGGTTCGGGCGGCGCAGCGTTTCGAGTTCGAGGCGCAGGGCAGCGATGGGCGATTTCAGTTCGTGGGTGATGCTCAGCAGAAAATTCCGGCGCTGGCGGGCCAGTTTTACCTCGCGGTTGGCGCTGCGGTGTACGATCCACAAGCCGAAAACGAGGCAGGCCATAAAAAACAGCCCTTCTGACACGATCATACGCCGGCTTTTGCGCCAGTTTTTTTCTGCCCGTTTGTACTCGGTGGTCTCGTACAAACGCGTCAGGTTGACGCCGCTATGTCCTGCGTCGGAAAAGCGGGCTTCGAGAGCCATTTTTTCCACTTCAAACAAGCGGTCGTTTTTCGACCACAAATGGCACGACCACCAGCCAAACGCCAGAACCATGTAGCCGATAACGAGGCTGGACGCCAGTTTGACGGGTATTTTTTCGAGCAGCATAAATCGGTGTCCCATTTTATGGAAACAATCTTCTTCCAAAAAGTTCTTTCAAATTCCATACAAACAGCCCGAAAGCCAGTGCCAGCCACAGGTACATCCACACGCGGTACGGGAAAATGCCTACCACTTGTTCGTACATGGCCAGGTCGCTTTTGGGGCCTACATCAAAATCCTGGATGATGTAGAGAACGGTAGCAAGCCCGAGAAACATAAGTGCATCCTGATCCCAGGTGGTGCGGCGGGCCACAAAAAACAGGGTAGCAGCAAATGCAAACAGAAGTCCCGTGCTGGTAAACGACTCGAACCAGATGATGCCGGCCAGCGCCATCATAAAAGCCAGTACCAGCAAGGCGGCCTGCGCCTGGGTGCGGTGTTTAACACCGATGCGAAACAATAAATTGCCCAGTAGTGCGCTGCCCAGATAGCCGCCGATCAGAATGACACCTGCGCTGCCTCCCCGGGTAACGGTGTAGCCGCTGCCGTCGGGGTTTATTTGAAGTCCGTCGACCGACCCGCCTGTCAGGATAGCGCCCGTAGCATGCCCCAGTTCGTGCAAAAATGCCACCAGCATGGTCACCGGGTACAACACCAGGCTTCCAAACGAGCCGCCAAAAAATTTGAGTATCACATATACCATTACCATCGCCAGCAGGCGTGCAAGCAGGTTTTTATTCATAGAGCAAAGTAAATTTGGACGTACAAATGAACGGTTTTTCCACGAACCGGAAAGATTTCCACCTGATTATGCAGTCTTTTCGGGTGAAATTTCAAATTTTTGTCCCCGCAAACCCGGAACATGTCAACCAGCACCAAACAGATCCGCGAACTGATCGGCGAGAATGAAATAGAACAGGCGATTCGCCTGTTGCTCGACTATTTGTATAACAGCAAGGAATATGATCTGACAGATTCTGCCGTGTTGCAAAAGAGCCGCTGGGCCGAATACAAACGCAGGAATGTGAGCGGCCTGGCCGAAAACCGCGAAATCGACGAAATCCGCGACTCCCTGTTGCGTATCGTGCGTGAGATTGATAACCGTGCTGTTTCCAGCAACAACGACCCGGGCAACAACTACGAACCGCCCCGCAAGCCGGAATACAACCCGCCACCGCCACCACCTGTGAAAGCCTATGTGGCGCAGTGTATTTTCAACGGCGACCCGAATGCATACTATGTGACACCCGGCAATCAAATTGTGGTGGTCAATCCGATGAACAATTTCCCTGTCGTGGTAGCCACACGGGTGGCCTCCATGAACCCTGCTTTTGCATGGGTGTATCAGTTCCCCAATGGCTTTTATTACAGCATCGACCACAACGGCGCTATCTGGGGCGTCAATGCTTTTGGGATGCCGATGCAAATGGGATACGTGCAGTATCTCTGATAGCCGCCAGTCACGTCCTTTTGTCGGCTGGCGAACGTTTTCCTGTCATTTTCTACTTATTTCTGATGGCTGAAAGCCGAAAGAGCGTTGGGATACGTAAATGGGGTTGATGGGGTTGATGGGGTTGATGGGGTTGATGGGGTTGATGGGGTTGATGGGGTTGATAGGGTTGATGAGGTTGATAGGGTTGATGAGGTTGATAAGTGTTGATGAGGGTTGATAGGGTTGATAAGTGTTGATGAGGGTTGATGAGGGTTGATATTCATCGGCTCGATGAAGAAAAAATGGCCCTTGCCCGAGCCGGTGAATATCAACCCTCATCAACCCTCATCAACACTTATCAACCCTATCAACCCTATCAACCCCCATCAACCCTCATCATCAAAAACATTCCACACAATGAAACTCCTCAGTATTTTTTTTCTTTTCCTTTCCTGCAACGCTCCGGCCTTGCCTTCCGACCAGCACACATCCGCTGCCGTTCAGCCTGCGCTGCCTGCCACGGCTGTATCAGACAGCATTGTACCGCCGGAATACGATGCCGACGGCCATGTGGTTAAAATCAGCAAAACCAAAGCCGAATGGAAAAAACAACTCACGCCGCAGGCTTTTACAGTGCTGCGCGAAGAAGGCACCGAACGCGCCTACACTGGCAACTTGTGGGACAATCATGCGCACGGCACGTATGTATGTGCAGGTTGCGGATTGCCCCTGTTTTCTTCCGACACGAAATTCGACAGCGGAACAGGCTGGCCGTCTTTTTACCAGCCGCTCAATGAAAACTGTATCGCTGAAAAGGAGGATAACACCTATGGCATGACCCGTGTAGAAGTAGAATGCGCCCGCTGTGGCGGCCACCAGGGCCATGTGTTTACCGACGGCCCCAAACCGACGGGATTGCGGTATTGTATTAATTCGGTGTCGCTGCGGTTCGTACCGAATTAGCGGGGGGCGTTATTAAGTTATTGGTTATTAAGTTATTAGGGGGGGTAAGGGGCCATCATTGCATTTATTTGGCCACACAAAAATGGACGCCCAACAAATGTAATAATGGTCCACTACCACCCCTAATAACTTAATAACCAATAACTTAATAACTCTGGCACAGCTCCACCAACACCCCGTTACTCGTCTTCGGGTGCAGAAAAACGACCAATTTGTTGTCGGCGCCACGTTTGGGCTCACGGTTGAGTGCGATAAATCCTTCCGACTCGAGGCGAGCAGTTTCTGCGTGGATATCGGCTACTTCAAATGCGATATGGTGGATGCCTTCGCCGCGTTTTTCGATAAACTTGGCGATCGGGCTTTCCGGATCGGTGGCCACCAGCAGTTCGATTTTGCTTTCTCCAATTTGAAAAAAAGAGGTGGTGACGTGTTCGCTGGCTACAGATTCTGTTTTGTAGTGTTCGGAGCCCAGTAGTTTGCGGAACAACTCGTTACTGGCCTCCAGGTCGCGTACGGCAATGCCGATGTGTTCGATGCGCAGCATGACAATTATTTCTTTTTGATCCAGATTTGCTCTTCTCCGGTGAGTTTGGTCAGGATATTGATGGTTTCCTGAATTTCGCTCACCTTGTTGTATTTAAACCGAACGCCTACCTGGTAACCATTTTTTTCGAGGAAATACACCTCATGGCCGTCATTGCGCAGCAATTGAACGAGCCGGTCGGCATTTTGCCTTTCACGCAAAGTGGCAATTACGAGGATACATTCCCGGCCTTCAGCGTTTTTGGCCACCTGCTCGCGGGCGGCAGCCATTTTTTCTTCGGCCGATTCTGTGGCGCTTTGTTCCTGCGTTTTTGTTTCGGAGGCTTCCTGTTTTGGGCGAGCCGGCTCTGTGGCAGGTTTTTTTGTTACGGGGGTGTCGTTTTGTTCGGTTTGGTCGCGTTCGGCGATCAGGGCCTGTTTTTTGCGTTGCTGCCAGTACCAGATGCCGATAGACAGCGATGCGAAGAGGAAAATAATGCCCAGGGCAAGTCCCATACGCGAGCGGCGCGGTCGGCCGACGGGTTCCAGGGTTTCTGCCGGCGGGATGTAAGGTGTGGCTGGTGTCGTCGCTGCCGGCTCGGTTTCTGGTTTTTCCACTACTTCCCGTGAGCGGGCAATAGGTGAAAACTGCAAGGGCGGCAAACCATAGGAGCCTGCATTAAAATTGGTGGAATCAGGCAAAAACTGTATTTTCTGGACGTAATTCCGGTACAAACGACCCACGCCAGGCAGCGTAACAATTTCACGCTGATTGAGCAGTACCTGAATTTTTTCTACAAATTCAGCGATGGCTTTTCGGGCGTCATCCAGTGAAATGCTGTGGGTCTGGGCAACGTCGCCCACCAGAATACCGTCGTCCACGGTAAGGTTCTCGCTGAATGTCAGCGTTTTAGCCGGCGGCGCTACAGAGCCACCTGCGTAATCGGTTGTTGCCGGCGTTCTGGTAGCCGTGAATCCGCCAAAACCGGGGATAATCAGGGCATCGTGCAGAAAGAGCAATTTTTCAATGTGCGCCGGTATATCAATTTGCATAAAGAATGGGATGGAACGATCTTAAACGAGGTGACTTTAGGCAACTGTAAACGGGATTATGACTGAATTGAAAACATGGGATAATGCCTGAAAATGCCGGGAAAAGTCTCTGAAAGACCAGATTTCCGTAAAGCCAGACGTACATAAGAATTGTCAGAGCAATTTGCTTGCCAAAACATCCGCAAAAATAGGATATTTACCGTATCCAAGCCGATTTGCTGTAATGTTGAGCCGGAAAAAAAATCCATTGCCGGCTTTGGTGTAAAAACAACAATAAGCCCGTATTTTTGGCCTCCATTACAAACTTGTGAAAATATGAGCGAAGTCGAAAGTTTTTTTAAATCGGCTTTTTCTGTTGATAACGTCATTTTTGGTTTTGACGGCGGCGAACTGAAAGTGTTGTTGATTCAGCGTGGTGCGGCCCCTTTCCGCGGGAAATGGGCTCTGCCGGGCGATCTGGTGTATCCGAATGAAGACCTGGATACGGCTGCCGAGCGCGTGCTCGAACAACTGACTGGCTTGCGCGGGGTGTACCTCGAGCAGGTGCGTACTTTTGGCGCCGTGAATCGCCATCCGCTCGGGCGTGTCATCACTGTGGCCTATTTCTCGCTGATAAAAATCAGCGATTTTACCCTCACGCCCGCTTCTTTTGCTCAATCGGCGCGCTGGCACACTATTTCAGAAGTAGGCGAACTGGCGTTCGACCACAATGAAATCCTCGATATTTGCCTGCAACGCCTCCAGCGCAAAGTGCGCAATGCACCCGTCGGGTTCGAATTGTTGCCCGAAAAATTCACGCTCACCGAACTGCAACAATTGTACGAATCCGTGCTGAACCTTCCCAAAAACAAGGGCCTGGACAAACGCAATTTCCGCAAAAAAATCCTCTCGATGAATGTACTCGTCGAGTGCGCCGAAATGCAGGAAGGTGTGGCGCACCGCCCCGCCAAACTGTATCAGTTCGACCGCGAACGATACGACCAGTTTGTGGCGGAAGGGTATAGTTTTGATATTTGATTTTGGGGTTTTAGTGTTTTGGTGTTTTAGTGTTTTTGTGTTTTTGTGGGCTTCGCTCTTGGCGTTGGGTCGTGATTTCCCGGCCAAATTATCTGCCAATGCCAAGAGCGAAGCCCCACCAAAACACAAAAACACAAAAACACCAAAACACAAAAACACAAAAACCCATCTCTCAAATAACCACCACTTTCCGAACAACCCTGCTTCCTCCTGCCTCTATCTGTAGAAAATAAACGCCTGATTCCCAATTGTTTGTCTCTACAACTGTTTTGCCTCCGCTCGTTTTGCCGGCGGCCATGCTATGCCCGGTCGCACTGAACACCTGCCAGCGATAAGGTATCAGGGCGGGTAGTTCGATCTGGAAACGATCGTGTGCGGGGCTGGGACTAATGCGTATGGATGGTTCATCCGACGCGGGCTGTATGGTATTTACAGTACTGCAATCTACCAGCGTGGTGCGAAACATCCCGAGCCCGCCGCGCAGATTACCCACCACCATTTCCAGGATACCATCGTTGTCGAGGTCGGCAAATGCAGGGTGGGTGCGCCCGCCTTCATCTACATTTCCCCAAACAGGGTCTACCAGGTCAAACGTGTCGCCCAGTGTGAAATTCTGATAGGCTTTCAGTTGGCCGCTATTGGAGCCGCATACGAGGAGCAGGCCGTTGGGCGTGGGAATAAAATTGGGCGTGCTGAACCCAACTGCTTCGCCAAATAGCCGGGTATCCACGAATCCCAGTTTCTGGATGGTTGGCGTCAGCGGGAATAGTGGGTTATTGATGGTGCCGATATTGGTGAACAGGTTGACATTGCCATTGCGTTCTCCCGCAATGATGTCGAGAAGACCATCGCCTGTCAGGTCGTACAGCGTAGGCGCCGACACGAGCCCTACCACATCCATATCGAGCCACATGGAATCGAACACCCGCGACAGAATCATGGGCGCCCCCGGGCCGGCGGAGTTGCGGTAGTAAAAAAAACCGCCATCGTTGTGGCCTACCAGCAGATCGAGATCCCCATCGCCATCCAGGTCGCCAAAAGCAGGCGAAAAGTCATAATTTTCAGGTGTGAATTCTGAAAAATTCAACCAGTCGTTGTTTACCAGTTCGAAACGGGGTTCGGTAGCAGTACCGGTGTTCAAAAACAGGTACAAACGTGCATTGGTGCTGGATTGGGTGGTGAAAAAGCCGTACGTCCCCACAATCATGTCTTTGAGCCCATCAGCATTCACATCCGCAAAAGTCGGGTGCGTACCAGAACCCAGGTCGAGCATATCGCCAATAAACAGGGATTTTCCTTGCAGTTCGAAATGGTGGCCGGTTGCGGCTGTATTGCGGTAAAACCATACGTTTTTCTGGTCTTCGCCGATGTTGCGGTTGTTGGGGGCTACCACCATATCCCGTTTGCCATCGTTGTCGACATCCAGGTAAAAAGCGGCAGGGAAAGTAAAAAGCGACAGGGGTGTATTGTAGGAAGGAAAACTTTCATCCTGTGAAGTCATCCAGGCTGACGCAGCAGAGCCGCCATTGTTCAAAAGATTGAGACATTCAAAAGAAACATCGCCGAGCACAATTTCCTTGTCGCCATCGCCTTCCTGATCGAAAGTCATCAGCGTAGAGCCCGGGTGGCGCTCGTTGCGTTCTTCGAGGCTGCCGTCTGTGAGGCCATTGGAACAGTTAGAGGCATTGTCCGACAGATCGCAATGGCAGGCGACGAGTCCGCTTTCGTAAAAACGACCCCAACATTTATCCACGACGTGGTATTTGAGGCTGTCGATCCCAAAACCCATTTCCACCGATCTGTTTTGTGCATACCACACATGGCCTCCGGCGGGGTCGAAAGTCAGTATGTCGAGGTCGCCATCGCCGTCGATGTCATCCACTGCCGGAATATCGGTGGGGGCAATGAGCAGGTTGTTCCAATCGCCGGGCTGATCCTGATCCGGGTACCACACCTGGGTAGGGTTGCAGTAGGTGCAATTGGGATAATTGAAGTAGTAGGGGGTGAACTTGAGGGTATTGTTTTCGTAATATCCCCTGAAAACGGACATCTCCTGCGCTCCGGCCGACAAGGAGGCGCAAAAAATATCCGCTGCTCCATCCTGATTGTAGTCGCGCATCATGGCATAATCGGTCAGTTTCGGGAAATTGCAGGCGTAGTCCGGCGCAAAAGTGTAACTGTTGGTGCCTGGCGCGCCGGAATTGAGATACGTGAGTACAACATCGCCTGCCCGATCAAAAATGACCATATCCTGTATCCCATCCTGGTTCAGGTCGGCGGCCGAAAACTGTGGGTTGTTCAAGCCGCCGGCAAAACCCGCCGGGAGTTCTATTCCATTCTGAATGAGCGGAATGGGAAGGCGCTCAAAGGATTGCATTTGAGCGGTAAGGGTTTGATTTACAAGTAGTAAGACCAGCGTCAGTGTACAAATCGACCGCATGTGGAACATTTTTTTGAAATTTTTAAAGCCACCAGGCTCCAACGATAAAAACGGGGTAGCAAATTTACATACATCCTGTTTACAAGAAGACGCGGATGTGGTCTGCGGCTGGCAATTCGGGATTTCGTTATCGGTTTTTAGGGCTTTGAATCAGGATTTTGGGGATTTAAAGGATTAGAAGTATTCCCAACAGGATGTCTAAATTTAAAAAATAAAATGACTATCCGCATATTGTACCCCATTCATAAATTGGGTCCGATACAAGCACCACTAAGCGCTGTTCAGGTGGTGGTATGGGCTTTAGCCCAATGTCGTTGACTTAAGGGAAAAAGCGAGTGTAATTATCTATTTTTGGATAGTCTAACATTCAAAAATAACATCACACTCGCTATGAGTACAAAAGTAAAAAAGATATTGACAGGGCTTGTTTC
>Ga0209572_1000590_pt1 | contig 47678 bp, 51 predicted proteins | sample EBPBio232012_DNA_FD_185867 | JGI IMG/M metagenome (GOLD analysis project Ga0209572, IMG submission 185867) | Wastewater treatment Type I Accumulibacter community from EBPR Bioreactor in Madison, WI, USA - Reactor 1_1/23/2012_ DNA (SPAdes)... | ecosystem: Engineered > Bioreactor > EBPR >...
GAACAATTCCGTTTGAAGTTCCATTGGTGCCACGAATATAAGAGCCAGTTGCACGAACATTGTGAATAGCTAATCCAATTCCACCTGCAGATTGCGAAATTTTTGCCGTTTGTTTCAACGTATCGTAAATTCCATCAATACTATCATCTTTCATGGTCAACAAGAAACAAGACGACATTTGAGGTTTTGGAGTTCCAGCGTTGAACAATGTTGGTGTCGCGTGTGTAAAGAATTTTTTCGACATTAAATCGTAAGTTTCAATAACTGATTCAAGGTCGTTTAAGTGAATTCCAACAGAAACACGCATCAACATGTGTTGTGGTCTTTCAACAATTTTACCATTTATTTTCAACAAATACGAACGTTCCAAAGTTTTGAAACCAAAATAATCGTAGTTAAAATCACGGTTATATATAATGTGAGAATTTAAAAATTCTGCATTTTCTTGAATTACCTTATGAACTTCTTCCGAAAGCAATGGTGCTTCTTGATTGGTTCTTGGGTTTACATAATGGTACATTTCATTCATCGTTTCAGAGAATGATTTGTTGGTGTTTTTATGTAAATTTGATATTGCGATTCTTGCTGCTAATTGAGCGTAATCAGGATGCGAAATCGTCATTGACGCTGCTGTTTCTGCTGCAAGATTATCTAATTCTGACGTAGTTACTCCATCATACAATCCTTCAATTACACGCATGGCTACTTTTACAGCATCTACTCTGTCATTTAAACCATAGCATAGTTTTTTAATTCTATCGGTGATTTTGTCAAACATTACCGGCTCTTTGTGACCGTCTCTTTTTACTACGTACATAAGTTTTAAGTTTTTGTGAAATAGAAAATCCCTTCGCTATTTCGGGTTATTTGTAATCGTTTTTTTTTACCACGAAGTCGCTAAGTCACAAAGTTTTTTTTAGTTTTTTAAAAGAATATAATTATAGACTCTACAAATCCTTAATTTTCTTTGTGTCTTGGCGTCTTTGTGGCTAATTTTTTTGTGACTTATAATTAAAAATCAGCGTCGAAACTAATTTTGCTTGCTTCAGAATCAGAATTCATTACACCAGCTTTTTGGTATTCTGCAACACGTTTTTCAAAGAAATTTGTTTTTCCTTGAAGCGAAATCATGTCCATAAAATCGAATGGATTTGATGAATTGTAAACTCTATCGCATCCTAATTCTACCAACAATCTATCAGTAACAAATTCTAAATATTGTGTCATCAAAGTTGCGTTCATTCCAATTAAACTTGCAGGAAGTGATTCGGTGATGAATTTTCTTTCGATGTTTAAAGCGTCAGTTAAAATTTCTGTGATTCTTGCTTTAGGAACTTTATTTACTAAATGGTGGTTGTGTAAATGCACAGCAAAATCACAATGCATTCCTTCGTCACGAGAAATTAATTCGTTAGAAAAAGTCAAACCTGGCATTAAACCACGTTTTTTCAACCAGAAAATTGAGCAAAATGAACCTGAGAAGAAAATTCCTTCTACAGCTGCAAAAGCAATCAATCTTTCTGCAAAAGAATCTGACTCTATCCATTTTAAAGCCCATTCTGCTTTTTCTTTAATAGCAGGAAAAGTTTCTATCGCATGAAAAAGTTCATATTTTTCAGCTTCGTCTTTTACGTAAGTATCAATCAGCAACGAATAAGTTTCGCTATGAATGTTTTCCATCATTAATTGAAATCCGTAGAAAAATTTAGCTTCAGGATATTGTACTTCACTTACAAAGTTTTCCGCAAGGTTTTCGTTTACAATTCCGTCAGATGCAGCGAAAAATGCAAGAATGTGTTTGATGAAGTATTTTTCATCAGCGTTCAGCTTATTGTTCCAATCGTTCAAATCGGTGTGTAAGTCAATTTCTTCAGCAGTCCAAATGCAAGCTTCTTGTTTTTTATACCATTCCCAAATATCTTGATGCTTAATTGGGAAAATTACAAAGCGATCTTTATTTTCTTGAAGGATTGGTTCTACGAAAGACATAATTATGGTTTTTATTAAGGTTTTTTTAACTTATTTCAACTGTTACAAAGATTGATAATTTTAAACGAAAAAGAAAGTCAAAGTTATTGACAATCGGCTTTAGTTTTTAACAATGTGTAGGAATACTACTAATTTTTACTTTTTCATAACTATTTGTTTAACAATAGTTTACAAACATCAAAAAATGAAAAAATCCCTAAAAATAAGGGATTTATGAATTTTTACGATAAGTTTTCGTAATGTTTTTGAAAGGAAATTTTAAGTAAAAAACTAAACAAAAAATGCAACTTTCGATAGGTTGAAAGTTGCATTTTTAAATTTTCTAAGAATAGAAAGGTTTACTCTTCTTGCTCAGCATCAATATAGGTTTTGTTACCGTTTTTATTGATGTAATATTTTCCACCTCTTGGTCCAGTGAATACTTTTTTACCTTTATATTTTCCAGTTACTTTATCAGCAACTTTTTTCTCTGCAGTTTTAGAAGCTGCAGTTTCTTTCATATCTTCTTTTTCTTCAGCTGCAGTTTTTTTAACTTTAGCTGCAGTTTTATTTGCAGTTGTTTTAGCTTTTCCTTCAGTAGCTTTCGCTTTTCCAGTTGCAGAAGCTTTAGTTTCTTTAGCTTTTGACTCAGCATCTTTGAAACGTTTATCTACAGTTCCATCTTTTTTAAGTTTTGTAGCTTTTTCTTCTGTTTCTTTTTTAGCTTTAGTAGTTTTAGCTTTAGCATCCTTTGTAGTTTTAGTTGCTTTTTCTTCTACTTCTTTTTTAGCTTTAGAAGTTTTTGCTTTAGCATCTTTTTCTGTTTTTTTAGCTGCTTTTTCTGCATCTTTCTTAGCTTTAGCTTTCTCTTCTTTTAGTTTGTCAGCTTTTTCTTTTTTTGCTGCAACAGCTTTCTCTGTTTTTGATTTAGTTTTAGTAGCTTTTTCTTTTGCATCTTGAGCAAAAGTCATATTAGAGAAAACAAATACTAAGCATAATAAAATTAGTTTCTTCATTGTGATTTTTTAAATTAGGTTATTAAAGTTTAAAATTAACGAATTAATTCTAAACAACAATTATTCCAATATTATTTTTTTGATGTAGAACTATGTTTACACTAAAAAAATGCTCTCAATTGAACATTTCCTGTATGAATAGCATTGCTAGTATCAGATTTTCGTCCTTGATAGTTAATGTTTATGTCCAAATATTGGGTTAGATTTTTCTGTAAAAGTAAGCGCCAAGTACTGTTTTTACCAGGTTGTAATCCTTCAAGCATTTGAAAAGCAACAGGTGAAAGTGCGTTTCCAATGAACTCATTGTTATAAAGCGAGAATTCTCCATTGGCTGTAAATTTATTGTCGCTTGAATAATTAAACGAAATTCCGAAGCGTTGTTGTTTTAAAGATTCGAGTAAGTTTATGATGTTTTCTTTGTTTTTGTATTCATAAAAAAGCGACAAACTTTTATTGTTCGAAAATAAATAGGAGATTTTGGGTTCTACAGCATAAGAATTCAATTCAAAGTTTCGTGTGGCATAATTATCTGAAATACTCTCGGAGTTTGAAACAGAAGAATCCAAATTAAATAACCAACTTTTTTTTACCAAATGTGCGTATTGCAATTGATTAGACTGTGTTGTGTTTTCTTGCGAACCGATAGACAACAACGTTTTTACTCGTCCATTTAAATGTGTGTATGTTAGTGAGTGACGTTGCTTGCCTCGATTGTAGAACAAACTATTTCTAAAATTTGTATTCAATCCGAGTAAATTATCTTCGCTTGATGAAAACGGATTTAGATTGAAATTATCAGTATCTCGTTGAATTTTTCTGTCTAATGAAAATGAAGTTTGATTATAAAAATAGGAGAGTAGTTTTTTGAAACCTTTATTGTTAATCCATTTAGATGGACTTAAAGTTACCGACTGTGAAAATTTATTTTGATGTGTTTTTACAAAAATTTGATTTGGAAGAAAAACACGAACATACTTGGCTTGATCAGGAAAAGCAGCGATTTCAAACTCTTGAAGCTCTTGAATTCCGTTGTTGTTGTAATCATTCCACATATAAACTCCTTGTCCAGGATTGACCTCTAAATAAGTGAATTCTTGTTGAGCAATTGTTCCTGAAGCAGTTTCGTATGCAACTGTGGTTTGAATTAATTGATTGAAAAAATTGTCATTGTAAAGCAATCTAGAATTCAATGATGGTTCTGTTGGAATCGTTGCATCGGTATATTTTAATCTTCGATAATTTACAAAAAGCGATAAATTGGTTTTCTTATTTTGAATTAATTTTGATTTCAAATAATAGGAATCAGAAGTATTTACTCGTTTCAGTATTCCGGATTGTAAACTGTCGTTTTTTCGATTCAAATAACCAATTTCAGTGTAAACTTTTGTACTATCACCACGACCAATAAACGCTCCATATTCAGAAAAACGTTGACTTAAAGTGGTGAATTGATTTGTGGCAATCAATTGTTCCTGATTGTCTTCAAGGTTAAAACTTCCACCAATCCAATTCTTTTTAAAATGTAATTTTGCTCTAGTTTGATTTCGAATAAAGTCAGTATTTGAAATAGTTCCGGTGCTTTTCATGAAACTAGAATTTTGCTGAACAACTAATTTTTTATGTTTGAAACTTCCTTGAACAATATGTCGTGTTCCTGAAAAATTATTGGTAAAATCTAGTTTTTCTAATTGATATTTGGCAAATCCTTTGGCTTTAAAATCAAAATTTAAACCTGAAACTAACAAACTTTGATTACCAGAAATGGTTGTTAAATTCCAATCACGATTGAATTCTATGTTGAATAATCGTTCGATAGTCTTGAAATTTTGTTGCACTAACTGATAATTAGCAAAAGCATCAAGATTACATTTTCCTGAATAAAGTCTTTGTTTTCCGTTTATTTTTGCTGCAATCCCTCTGTTGTTATTGTCGTCAATGGTTGAATAAAGATTCAAATCGTTGTTGCTAACTCCGAGTTCAAAATCAATTGCGGTTTTCTCATTTGGTTTATAACTTCCTAAAATTGTAGCTATTTGAATTTTTGTTGGAGCAATCAATCGTGTTATTGGTTCATAATTTCCTTGTGGAATTCCGGCAATTGGAGCAACATATTCATAGATTTTTCCAACGGCATTATTATTTGCTAAAACGTAATTTCCTAAGTTATTTCCAACCAATGAAAATCGTACATTATATAAGGTATCATTTTCATCATTTGAATATTGAAAAACTTCAACACCACCAATAATGACTTTTTCATACAAAACTTTATTTTCTGAATAAGAATCTTCATATGCTGATGGAGCGGTCATTAAATTGGAATCATCTCCAGCATTTTTGAGAACTTCAACTTGTTCACCAGATAAATTTTGTTGCAATGGTTGGTTTTTTACATCATTTTCAGAATATAAAAATCCGCCTATAGACCATTTTTTTGTTTGATGATTTGCACCACCATAGGTTACAAATCGAGTAAAATTTCTATCAGAGTATTGGTATTCAATCACAATTCGCATTTCGGAAGTGATAGGAAATAGAGAAGTAAAGATGATTTCTCCTGCATTGTAATCGATGATATAATCATTGCTTTCGCCTCTTTTTAATAAAATTCCATTAACAAAAACGCGTTCTGAACCCGAAATTACTAGTACAAATAATTCTCCATTAGCGCCACGCAATTTATATGGACCTTGATTTCCTTCTTGTCCAGTGAAATTGCTTTTTGCATATTGACCACGAACAACTGCGCCAGAGGCAAAGACTTCAGTTTTATTTTGAGGTGTTCCAAAAGTGAATTTTGAAGATAATCCTTGAACTTTTTTGTTAAAATTTAAAAACTTAGATTGTCTATTTTCAAGAAATAAATCTCCAGCGCGAATACTCCATTTGTCTGAAAATAATTCGATAAATATTTGGTCAAATTCGTCTAAGGTTTGCGAATAGCCGCCAGCTTGCAAAGGAATATTACTATCTTGAATAGAAGCTCGAAGCGAAACTTTATTAGAAATCTTACCTGTAATTTGCAAATCAAGATTAGAATTTACAGTTGAGTTTTGATTGTTTCCAACGGTAATTCCACGAGTAATACTTCCCGAAGTATTTAATCCGTCAAAAGGTTTGAAGGTTTTTAGATTGTCTCTTTTTATGGTGTATAAATTTCCGGCTTCGTTTGAAACCACTCGTTTTTCATCATAAATAGAATAGGTTTTGGTAAGAAATTCAGGAAACTTTAAATAACGAATGGTCAATGAATCTTGAGAAACGTAATTGTTTTTGAAAATCAATTTTGAGTTTTGAAAATCTACTTTATAATAGGAAGAGTCGATTTCGATTCCTTGTTTGTTAAGGATTTTGAAGAATGATTTATTGATGCTAACGTTATCAATAGCGATGGTATCTTTAGAAAAAGCTATTTTTTTGTTTTTATACGGCGTTTCTATTTCCTGAGCAAAAATGCCCGAAAAACAGAACAATAACATCCATAAAAAACTATTTTTTAACATAAATAAGATAACTCATAAATGTCAAAAGTAGTATTTATTATTGGAAAAATTTGGAGTGTAAGATAGATAAAGGTTACTGCTTTTTTTGGATGTAAAATTTTTCGACTTCAAAAAAGGCAATTATAAAAAGACTTGTTGCAATTATGTGATATAAAAAATCAAAAAATGAGTTTGAAGGAATAAAAACAGCAAGAAAATAACTAATTACACCAGAAAATATCCCAATAATAAAACCAATTGCTAAGTTGAAAATTCTATTTTTTCTTGTAATAAAAAAGAAAAATAAAGCACTTGAAATGACGATTACTTGAAATCTAGCAAAAATACCGTCGTCTTTTCCTTGATAAAAAGGTTTGTCAAAGAGCTTGTATAAATCACTTAAAAAAATCACAACCAATGAAAGTAGAACTAGAAACACTATTATTTTTATTTTTCTTGACATTACTCCTTAGTAACAATCTGCATGGTTTCTCTAGAAATTTGTTTTACTAAAACGGTTTTGTCTTTTTCTACCATTTCTGCTGCTTCTTTAGAGAAGTGACGAATGGTGTAAAGCGAAACATTTTCGTTGTAAGAAACTTTAAATTTCTTTGATAAAATAGTTTTCAATTCATTGAAATTCCCAAATTTATCTTCAATACAGATAGAAAAACTGATGGCTGTGTTTTGAATCAAACTTACTTTGATTTTATATTTATGTAAAAGCGCAAAAATTTCACTGATATTTTCTTCCATAATAAAAGAGAAATCTATAGAAGAAAGCGAAATTAATAATTGATTTTTCTTTACAATAAAACACGAAGTTTTTGGTTCCAAATCGGTACCTTTAGAAACAGAAGTTCCAGGTAATAAAGGATTTATAAAAGATTTTACAAATAGTGGAATTTCCTTTTTTTGTAAAGGTTGCAAGGTTTTTGGGTGAATTACTGAGGCTCCATAAAATGCTAATTCGATAGCTTCACGATAGGAAATTTGATTTAATAAAATCGCATTTTCAAAATATCTTGGATCGGCATTCATTACACCAGGAACGTCTTTCCAAATTGTTACACTTTCTGCACTTAAACAATATGCAAAAATTGCAGCGGTATAATCAGAACCTTCACGTCCTAAAGTTGTGGTGAAATTATTTTCGTCAGAACCTAAAAACCCTTGTGTAATGTTTAATGCTTTTTTCTTAATTCCTTTAGAAATCAATTTTTGAGTTTGTTCCCAATCAACATTGGCATCACGGTAAGTGGCATCGGTTTTAATGAAATTTCTAACATCAATCCAATTGCTTTTTAAACCTTGGTGATTGAAATAATAGCTTACAATTGTTGTAGAAACAATTTCTCCATAACTAATTACTTGGTCGTAAACGAAGTTGTAATTTGGAGATTTATTACTTCTCAAGAAATATTCTAAATCGGCAAAATGACTATTTACAGCAAAGAAAACATCATGTTCTTCATCATCGAATAAGTCTAATAAAATTTGGTTGTGGTATTTTCTAACTTCTTGTAAAGATGCATGAAATTCGTTAGATTTTTCAAAATAATTTTTGATTACAATTTCCAAAGCATTGGTTGTTTTTCCCATTGCAGAAATTACAATTAATACATCTTCATGACCTACTTTTTGTAAAACATCAAAAACATTTTTTACACCATCGGCATCTTTCACTGATGCGCCACCAAATTTAAATATTCTCATTTTAATTTCAGATTTCAGATTTCTAGTCGATATAGAAATCTATTCTTTTTTTAATTTATTTTTCTAAAAATTCATTAATTCCGTTTCCATCCATTTGAATCACGCGCCAATCATCAAGAATTTTTGCTCCACTTTTTTTGTAAAATTCAATTGCAGGAGTGTTCCAATCTAGAACATTCCATTCAATTCTTCTCACATTATCGCGTTTTCCTTGGGCTATGATTTCGCTGTAAAGTGCAAATCCTGCTCCGGTTCCGCGTTTGTCTTCTTTTACAATTAAATCTTCAAGGTGAATTGTCTTGCCTTTCCAAGTAGAATATCTGTAATAATAAAGTGCAATTCCGATGATTTCCTGGTTAACTTCTGCAACAAATGTATGAAACAAAGGGTTTTCTGCAAAACCATCACGAATTAAATCGTCGATAGTTATAACAACGGCATCTGGTTCTTTTTCGAAAATTGCTAATTCTTTTATCAACTCTAAAACCGATGGCATGTCGTTTGGAGTTCCTTTTCTTATTATCATAGTGAAAATAGTATTGCCCAAAAATACAAATTCCAAATTCCAACTGCAATAGTGGAATTTGGAATTTTAAAAAAATCAGTTTTTAAGAAGTTATTTCTTTTTCTTCTTAGTAGTAGCTTTTTTAGTAGTAGTTTTTGTTACAACCACTTTATTATTGATTGGTTTTTGAACGTATGCTTTGTATAATCCATCAGCAATTGCTCTTTGTTTAGCAGTTTCTGCTCTGTCTTTTGGGTCTGGATGCGAACTCATCATTCTTGATAAAAAATCGGCTGATGCTCCACCACTTTGAGAGGCTAATAAATTAAATGCAGATTCAACAGCGTTCACATCATAACCATGTTTCTTCATAAAATCGTATGAAAAAGTATCAGCTTCCGATTCTTGTTTTCGGCTGTGTTTACTATCTAACAATGCATTTCCAATTTGCCCTAATTGACTATCGGTAAGTTTTGCAACTTTATCAGATTGTGATGAAACAGCATCAATCAATGCAGCTTTTCTTAACGCAGCTTTCATAGCGTCTTTCGTGTCTTCGTTAGCAACGTGACCAATTTCGTGACCAATAACGGCAAGCAATTGGTTGTCATCCATGATATCCATTAAACCAGAATAAACACGAACGCTTCCATCTGCAGTTGCAAAGGCATTTACATCTTTAGTTAAATATACTTTGTAGTTTAATGCTAATCCGTTTTCGGTTGCATGTTTTCCAAAAATTCTGTTTAGTCTTAAAGTATAACCATCTTTTGGACCTGCAACAATGTTAGTTGAATCCATTTTTCTAACAGCTTCTTTAGATAATTTTGCCGCATCTTCATTAGAAAATGTAAAACTTGCAACTCCATTTTGTAAGGCTCCTAGCGCTTTTTCTCCCAAGTTAATTTGAGCATTAGCTTTAGAAATATTTAAAATAACTAATAAAGCAATTGCTAAAAATGATTTGATTTTCATTGTATTATGATTTAATAAATTAAAGAACAAAGATAAAATAAGTTTGATAATAAATTTGTAGTATTAATTCGTTTAATTGATTTGAAATTTAATAAAATAAACGATATTTGCACAAATAACTACAACGATTTCGTAATGGAAGAACGCAATAAAACTTTAGGTGAATTTATCATTGAAAATCAGAATGCTTTTCAGTATTCTTCGGGTGAATTATCAAGAATTATAAACTCAATTCGATTGGCAGCAAAAGTTGTTAACTACAAAGTAAATAAAGCAGGATTGGTTGATATTGTTGGAGCTGCAGGAGAACAAAACGTTCAAGGTGAAGACCAACAAAAATTAGATGTTTACGCTAATGAAGTTTTTATTCAAACGCTAATCAATCGTGAAATTGTGTGTGGAATCGCCTCTGAAGAAAATGACGATTTTATCACGGTTGCTGGTTCAGATAATTCACACAGTAATAAATATGTGGTTTTGATGGATCCTTTGGATGGTTCTTCTAATATTGATGTAAACGTTTCTGTAGGAACTATTTTTTCTGTTTTTAGAAGAAAAACACCTGTTGGAACACCTGTAACTAGTGAAGATTTTCTTCAACCAGGAACACAACAAGTGGCTGCAGGATATGTAATTTACGGAACTTCAACTATGTTGGTTTACACAACAGGTCATGGAGTAAATGGTTTTACTTTAAATCCAGCTATTGGAACTTTTTATCTTTCGCATCCAAATATGCAATATCCAAAGGATGGAACTATTTATTCTATAAATGAAGGAAATTATGTCCATTTTCCTCAAGGAGTGAAAGATTATATAAAATATTGTCAGTTAGAAGAAGGTGACAGACCATATACATCAAGATATATCGGAAGTCTAGTTTCTGATATGCATAGAAACATGATTAAAGGTGGAATTTATATTTATCCAACAAGTTCAAAAGCTCCAAATGGTAAACTTAGATTGTTGTATGAATGTAATCCAATGGCTTTTATTGCTGAGCAAGCAGGTGGAAGGGCTATTGATGGTTATCAAAGAATAATGGAAATTCAACCAACAGAATTACACCAAAGAGTTCCTTTTTTCTGTGGAAGTTATAACATGGTTAACAAGGCAGAAGAATTTATGAAAGCATCCAATTTGTAGAACAAATTCTACATAAACATAAAATACTGAAAAGTAGCGTAGTTGAAAGAAAATCACTAAATTTGCAAACATTTTTTTCAACAAAAACTACTTACTTATATGTCTAAAAATCAATCTAAAGAAACAGAAGCTCCAGCAGTAAATCCCTTAGAATCTGCTCAAAGACTGGAAGCTATCAAAAACCTGATTTTTGGTGAAAATATTCAACAAATCGATCAGGAATTTCAGGCGATTAAAAATCACATTGAAAAAAGAAAAGAGGAATTAGAAGACTTTATTGCAGAAACTCGTAAAGAGTTGAACAGCACTATCGATAATTTAGCTACCGATTTAAATATCAGAATTACTGATTTAGAGAGCAGTATGAATGATAAAACGGACGAATTGAACCACAAAAAAGTCGATAGAAACCTTTTAGGAACACTTCTAGTTTCTATGGGTGAAAAGATAATGAAGGACTAATTCATTTTCAATGACAGATTCAGAGAAATTAATTAAGCTCAAAGAACTTCTTCTTAGTGAGGATAGAGATTTTGCGCAAAATATTTTACAAAAATTAGATTCTCTTGAAGATACTGTCAACACGCACGAAAAACTTTCTGAAAAAGTCAATCCAATTATAGATAAGAAAATTGACACTTTTGTAGAAGAAATTCCAACAAAATTAGGTCCTGTTATTGCTGATGCCTTGACCAAATCACAAGATAAAGTTGTTGAAGCATTGTTTCCTATCATCGGTAAAATGATTAAAAAATACATTCAGCAAGAAATTAAAGCACTTTCAGATTCTATTAATAGCCAAGTTCAAACCACTTTTTCAATCAAAACTTGGCAACGAAAAGTTAAAGCAATTTTTACAGGAGTTTCCGAAAAAGAAATCATTTTAAGCGAAATGAATCAAACTTCTGTTGAACAGATTTTCGTCATTGAAAAAGGTTCAGGTTTAATTATTTCAAGCGCATCAAAACAAGAAAGTATCGATGAAGATATGATTGCCGGAATGTTAACTGCTATTAAAAGTTTCGTTGAAGATGCTTTCAAGAAAGATCAACAAAGTCTTGAATTAATACAATATGAATTGTTTGAAATTCATATTCAAAATTTTACTTCCTATTATTTTGCAGTAGTAATTTCAGGAGGATTTGATGCTTCTTTCAAAAATAAATTAGAAAATAAATTATTTGATATTGCTTCTGAAATAAAAACAGATGCTATAAATAAAGAGCATATTGCCATTAAGTTAACAGAATTCATCCATGAATAGTTCGAAAAAAGTTGTTTTAGTTGGACATTTTGGAGTTGGAAAATCATCTTTAGTAAGACGATATGTGCAAAACACTTTTTCCGACAGCTATATTGTAACTATTGGTGTTCATATTCTAAAAAAAGAAATCAAAATTGATGAGATGGATTTAACGCTCATCATTTGGGATATTGAAGGGAAAGACGATATTCAAAAGGTGCGTTCTTCTTATTTATTAGGAACTTCAGGATTTATTTACGTTGTCGATCCAACGCGTCCGCAAACCTTTGAACGCTTTAATGAAGAGATGGATTTTATAACGACTAATTTTCCAACTTCAAAATTAGTTTCTGTAGCCAATAAAGTTGATTTAATTAATCTTGAAGATTTCAAAGAAGTCTTAAAAGAAAAAAATATTCAAATCGACTATTTTGCAAGTGCTAAACTTGGAACAGAAGTTGAAAATGTTTTTCAAACTATTGGAATGAAAATGATATAAGATGTTTGAAGCAATTAGAAATAAATACCTTTACAACAAGACTCAAATTGTTGAACTCAACAAGCAAGGCATTGTTACTGCTTCTGATAATTTAATTTATCCAATTACTTTACAAACTTCCATAAAAGATTTTCACCCATTTTTTGAAACAATCCTTTCATTAATTGGTTTAGAGAATCAAGATTTTACTTTCAGTTGCATTCATTTGGACGTTAATTCCAAGAAGAGAACCGTCGATGTCATCTTTAATTCTGGAACAAATGATGTCAATCCTATTCTGATATTTTTTGATTTTACCGAACACTATGATAATTTTCAAAGTATTTCTCAGGAGAAAAACGAATCGATATTGAGTTTTCATTTGGCAGAAATTAAAAATCAGCAATTAGAATTGGAAAAGAATTTTAAGAACAAATTCTTAGCCAACGTAAGTCACGATTTAAAAACACCAATAAGTGCTTCTTTATGGTTTGTTGGGATGTTGGAAAAATCTGAAATTTCTTCCTCACAAAGGGAAATGATTGAGTTGCTCAAAGAAACTACCAATCACATTAAGGAGTTAGTAGATGATATTTTAGATTTATCAAAAATTGAAATGGGTCAAATAAAAATTCAAAAAGCACCATTCGATTTTATCGAAATGCTTCATCATATTGAGAAAATCATAGCTCCAAAAGCAAGAACAAAAAAACTAGATTTTAAAATTGAAAAGGACAAAAACCTTCCAAAATATATTGTTGGTGATAAAACAAGAATTGTTCAAATCATTATCAACCTTCTAGACAATGCCATAAAATTTACTAAAAAAGGCAGTGTTGTTCTTTCAATAATTGTAAAAGAAATTGAAAATAACACGGTTACAATTTTAATAAAAGTTACCGATACTGGCACTGGAATTAAAGCTAATGAAAAAGAAGAAGTTTTTCAAAGTTTCAAAAAACTTCATGATTCTAAAAAAATCGATGGTTCGGGTTTAGGTCTTTCTATTGTATCTAATCTTTTAGATTTAATGAAGGGAACAATTGATTATCATACACAAATTGGTGTTGGTACTACTTTTGAAATTGAAATCCCTTTTGAAATTAAAGAAATTGAATTTAAGCCATTTGAATATATCGAAATTAGCAATAAATACAATATTCTTATTGTTGAAGATGATGAAATTAATCAACTTTTATTGATGAAATTGCTATTAAATCACGGCGGATTTAACATTAATATTGCCAATAATGGTTTGCAAGCAATTGAAATGGTTGAGCAAAATTCTTACGATTTAATTTTTATGGATAAAGAAATGCCTCACATGGATGGCTTCAAAACCACTTCTATCATAAGAGAAAATCCTAAAAAAGAAATAAATTCAATTCCGATTGTTGGTGTTTCTGGGCATTCAGTAAAACACCAAAAAGGTATTTGTGATGCTATGGGATTTAACGGATATGTTACAAAACCTTTTCAAAAGGAGGAAATTTACGAAATTATATACGAAGTATTAAAACTAAAAAAGTCCTAATTTCTTAGGACTTTTTTTTATTTTAAAGAATAATTATTATTTATTCATATGTGTCATTTCAAAAGTAAAAGTATCTAAATCAACACCCATTACTAATAAAGACAATGCTTTGTCAACTATGTAGTTTACATTTCCTGGAGTAAATCCTAATGCTAATGCAAAACGAGTTAAAATTTCTTTTTGTTTAGGTCCAAGAATGTGGTCTGCATAAACCATTCTTGATAAATCATACAAACGCTCCAATCTGTGTGCATAAGAATACGGCGGATTGATTGGGTATTTCAATGGGTTTTCAAGAATTTCTTCATATTCAGCTGCCGAAATTTCTAATCTTACAGCAAGTTTATCTAAAAATTCTTTTTCTTCTTTGCTCAAATCTCCGTCAGAAGTGGCAACACGAACAATAGCCGAAAAATGACCTTTATTTCTCGTTTTAAATTCGCTATCAAATAAATCTGAAAATGACATAATTATAATGGTTTTATTATGCAAATATAATTCAAATTCCTCAAAAACCGAAAATGTTTTTCATCGAATTTAAGAGAATCTTTTCAATCAAATTCAAAATAAATTGTAAGTTTACATTCCTAAAAATTGCTAAAAACCCAACTTATGTCAGATTTTTGGATTTATTTCAAAATTGGTCTCAACCATGTTTTAGATATCAATGGTTATGATCACGTTTTATTTCTAATCGCGCTAACCGTTCCTTATGCATTCAAAGATTGGAAAAGAATACTCTTGTTGGTAACTATTTTTACCATCGGACACACACTCGCCTTGATGCTTTCTGTTTTTAATATTGTAACTGTTCAAGCCAATATTGTCGAATTTCTTATTCCAATTACAATTCTAATAACAGCATTTTTCAATCTTTTTACAGCAGGAAAATCCTCAAAACAAGAAAGTATAACATTTATTGGAGCAGTAACTATATTCTTCGGAGTCATTCATGGATTAGGATTTTCAAACTATTTTAAAGAAATTCTTCCAGGAAAACCAACTGACAAATTATGGCCATTACTAGAATTCGCAACTGGAATTGAAGTCGCGCAAATCATTGTTGTATTAGTAGTTTTAATTTTATCATTCATCGTTCAAACCTTATTCCGATTCAATAAACGCGATTTTACATTAACTATGTCAGCTTTCGTTATCGGCGTTGTAATTCCGTTAATCATTGAAAGTCCAATTTGGAAACGATAATGTTAGAATAGGTGCGAAGCAGTAGTTATATTTGTAAACCATTTGAATAATCTTCAAAATTTTTAAGAAAATTAACTTTGTGCCTTAGTGTTAAAAATAAATATGAAAGAAAAAAAGCAAAACAAATACGATAAAGCTTACCTAAGAATCGCTTCCGAATGGAGTAAATTATCTTACTGCAAGCGAAAGCAAGTAGGCGCAATAATAGTTAGAGACCGAATGATAATTTCCGATGGTTATAACGGAACGCCATCAGGATTTGAAAATTGTTGCGAAGATGAAGAAGGATTAACACAATGGTATGTGCTTCATGCTGAGGCAAATGCTATTTTGAAAGTAGCGCGTTCTACACAATCGTGTGATAATGCTACTTTGTATATTACACTTTCACCATGCAAAGAATGCAGCAAATTAATACACCAATCAGGAATTAAAAGAGTGGTTTATCAAAATGGTTATCGTGATACCTCAGGAATTGATTTCCTTGTAAAAGCAGGTATTGAGGTTTCTCAAATTGAAGAGTTAGAGTAGGTTTGATACTAGTAGTCAACGTCACAACTAAATATTTTAAACAAAAAAATGAGAGAAATTAGAATTGCATTGAGTAAGAAAAAATTAATTTTTGGATTTATTGGATCAATTATCTTTGTAGTTCTTGGAATACAATTTATATTAAAACCTGTAAGTTATGTTTCATTTTTATATAGAAATGTGGAACTAATTAGAATAGTGGGTTATGCATCTTTAATCTTTTTTGGATTTTGTTTGATTTATATACTTTGTAAAGCTTTTGATAAAAAACCAGGATTAATTATTAATGAAAATGGCATAACAGACAATTCTAATTTCACAAGTGTTGGGTTAATTGAATGGTCAGAAATAATCGGAATTAGAACTCAACAAGTTATGAAAACTAAATTTATTTTAATTGATGTTTTAAATCCAGAAAAATATATTCAAAATAGCACAAAATTTAAGGCAACTCTGATGAAAGGTAACTTAAAAATGTATGGAACTCCATTATCAATAACTTCAAATAGTTTAAGTTATAATTTTAATGAGCTCGAAAAATTATTGAATACAGAGTTTAATAAATATAAGAATAATCACTAAAGGTTTTTACAACAAGACGAAGTTTTAGGAAATAATAGGATATGTTTAACGTTTATATGTTATAAACCTTTGTAATTTTGAGCTACTAAGCAATTATAGACACTGAAATAAGTTCAGCATAAAATGAAAATCAATAAAATCTACATACCAATACTTTTTTTCTCGTGTGTTGCGCTTGGCATTGTCATTGGTGGTTTAATAAATTATCCTGTGGCTCAACCTTCTTTGTCTAAAAATGATTACAAAACAAAACTCAATAAATTAATCAATTTTATTGATAATGAGTATGTTGATGATGTAAAAACCGACTCCATTGTAGATTTAACGGTTAATAACATTCTTGCTAATCTTGATCCACATTCGGTTTATGTTCCGCCAAGTGAGCAAACTGCTGTTGCCGAAAGCATGAAAGGCGATTTTGTTGGAATTGGTGTCAATTTCTATAATTATAACGATACAATTGCTGTAATAAAACCAATTGAAAATGGTCCAGCAGAAAAAGCCGGAATCAAATCAGGTGATAGAATTTTGTATGCTGATAATTTCAAGCTTTTTGGTAAAAAACTAAAAAACGAAGTACTTTACAGCAAATTAAAAGGTGAGAAAGAATCGGAAGTTACCTTGACAATTTACAGAAAATCGGAAAATAAAAATCTGAAAATTAAAGTAATACGCGATATCATACCTATAAAAAGTGTTGACATTGCGATTCTATTGAATAAAACTACAGGTTATATAAAAATCAATCGTTTTGCTGAAACTACAGCCGATGAATTTCATACAGCTTTACTGAAATTGAAGAAAAGTGGCATAAATTCTCTAGTAATAGATTTACGTGAAAACGGTGGTGGATTTATGGAAATGGCAGTAGAAATAGCCGACGAATTATTGAAAGATAAAGAATTAATAGTTTTTACTAAAAACAAAAAAGGGAGTATAGATAAAACTTTTGCAACAGACGAAGGTAATTTTGAGACTGGAAAAGTATCCGTTTTGATTGATGAAAACTCAGCGTCTGCAAGCGAGATTTTAGCTGGAGCCATTCAAGATAACGATAGAGGTTTGGTTTACGGAAGACGTTCTTTTGGAAAAGGATTGGTTCAACGCGAAATGGGTTTTGATGATGGTTCAGCAGTGCGATTGACCATTGCAAGATATTACACACCAAGCGGAAGAAGTATTCAAAAACCTTATGTAAAAGGTCATACTGAAGAATATTACAAAGAATCGGAAACACGTTTTGAAAGTGGCGAATTGTATGAAAAAGGCAAAATAAAAATTGCTGATTCGTTAAAATTCAAAACCAAAAAAGGAAGAACTGTTTATGGTGGCGGCGGAATTGTTCCAGATATTTTCGTGCCTTTAGAAGTAGAACACGGACAAGAAAGTTTAGAATATATACTTCAAACAGGTATCGTTGGTCATTTTGTTTTTGAACAATTAGATCAAAATAGAAATGCATTCAAAGGAGACGATTTTCAAAAGTTTCAAGCTAAAATGCTAAACAATGAAACCTACATTAGTTTGTTTGAAAAATACCTTTCTAAAGCTGGTTTAGACATTAGTTTGAACAAGAGTAGAGCATTAGTTAATCGTTACATCACTGCAGAATTTGCTCGTCAATTATTTGGAGAAAATCAGTATTATCAGATTATTTTGAAAGAAGATAAAATGGTTAAAACGGTTTTGAATAGTAAATAATAGATTATGGAAAAAGTAATAGATGACTTTAGTTTAGGTTTGTTTCTTTGGCAAATCGCTATTCTATTAATTTCAGTTATCGTAATTGTATTTTTATACAAACTATCTAAAAGAATTTGGAATTTTTACCAAAAAGATAAAACTACTTCCTAATCGAGTCATGTGCTTGACTAGAAATCCCATCATTCCATAACGTTAGAATATCGGTTGCTACAGCAGCGCCACTTCCGGCTGCGATTGCTAGTTGACTTCTGTGTCCGGCAAGAGTTCCAGCGACATAAATTCCTTCGGTAACTTTGTGGTCATCATTTTTTAACTGGATGCGTTGTTTTTCGGCAATTGCTTTTTTGTGTGGTTCAACAAACTCCATTAATCCTTCGACAGCAAACGTATTGGCTGAACCAATTCCGATAACAATATTTTGAGTTTTGTAGATATTTTTGTTTGTGATTACATTGAAATTCGGAGCATTTTCTTCAATTTTTAAAACTTTTTCTCCTTCAATTTGAGTAATGTGTGGATATAAATCGTGAAGTTGTTCCAAACTTTCAACCAAAAGTTCTGAACCTAGTTTTCCTGCAGGAATTCCGTAAGCATTATTAAATAAAGCTTCTTGTAAAGAGGAAGTTTTTTGATGTGTAATAATTCCGATTTTTTTATCTTGAGCAAAGGCTTTTTTATGAGCCGAACCTAATACTAGTGCACAAGAAACTCCAGAAACGCCACCTCCAATTATTAAAACATCAAACATGAATTTATTGATTTTTTAATTTTTCCTCAATTTTTTTAGACATTTTGAAGATAAGTAAAATCAAAACAGCGCAAAAAGCAGCAGCAATTCCAACTAAAGCAATCAAACTATCACCTTCAAATGGATTTTGAAAATCAAGCAAAGTAATGTTGAAACCGATTAATCCAATTGCAACTAAAATCAATATAGTAGTAAAAATTTTCATTGATAAATATTTGATACAAAAATAGTAAAAATCAGATTAAATGAATAATCCTTTAACATTAGCTGCAAATAATTTAACAGCTATTGCAAGAAGCACTACACCAAAGGTTTTTCTAATAACGCCAAGTCCATTTTTACCCAATAACTTCTCAATTTTCGCTGAAGATTTTAAAACAGCATAAACCAAAATAATATTTAAAACTATTGCTATTATGATATTTATAGTTGCGAATTGAGAACGTAATGAAAGTAACGTAGTCATTGTACCTGCGCCAGCTATCAAAGGAAATGCTAAAGGAACAATTGATGCTGATGAATTAGCTTCTTCTTTATAAATTCGAATTCCTAGAATCATTTCTAATGCTAAAAAGAAAAGAACAAAAGAACCTGCAACTGCAAAAGAGTGAACGTCAATTCCAATTAACTTTAATAATTCTTCTCCAACAAAAAGGAAAACAATCATTATAACTCCAGCAACAACCGAAGCTTTTTCTGATTCAATGTGACCAAATTTTTGACGCAATTCTACAATAATAGGAATTGTTCCTACAATATCAATTACTGCAAAAAGCACCATTCCAATCGTTACAATTTCTTTAAAATCTAATCCAAACATAATTCCTCATTTTTCAAAGAGCAAAATTACTGCTTTCCCAATTGTTAAAATCAAAACGATACGTTAATTTTAGTATATTTATTAAAACCATAAAATCATTTGTACCTTTGCCAAAATTTTAGATAAAAGAAAACATCTAATATCTAAAATCTAATATTTAAAATTAAAAAATGTTTCAGTTAGGAAAAACGATAGTTTCAGAAGATATTTTAGAAAAGGATTTTGTTTGTAATCTTTCTGCGTGTCATGGTGCATGTTGTGTAGATGGAGACGCAGGTGCGCCATTGAGTGAAGAAGAAACTAAAATTTTAGAAGAAATTTATCCAAAAGTAAAACCATTTTTGCGCAAAGAAGGAATTGAAGCCATTGAAAAACTAGGGACTTGGGTAAAAGGAACGGAGCAAGATTTAGAAACACCTTTAATAGATAATAAAGATTGCGCCTACGTTATTTTTGATGGGAAAACAGCTTTGTGCGGAATTGAACAAGCTTACAATCAAGGAATTATTTCATGGAAAAAACCAGTATCTTGTCATTTATATCCAATAAGAGTAAAAGATTTTACCGAATTTGCAGCCGTAAATTATGATCGTTGGGATATTTGCGACGATGCTTGTTCTCTTGGGAAAGAACTTCAAGTGCCAATTTATAAATTCGTTAAAGAAGCTTTGATAAGAAAATTTGGAGAAGATTGGTATCAAGAATTAGAAAAAGTAGCCGAGGATTTAAAAAATGGGAAATAAGCAAAAAAAGCCAAAATCAGTATTGATTTTGGCTTTTTTTGTGGACGATATAGATTTACTTTCGAACCAAAACTTAGATTTTTTTTCAGCAATATTCACAATTAAAGAATAGAATTTCACTTTTATAAACTAAGAAATCTTATTTAAAATAACAGTTTTTTTTGATAAAACTTATATAATTATATTTGTTTTCTATCATAGAATGCGCTGTCGAGATAAGTGCTTCATCATTTTGTATTTGTGTCTTAAATTGTTGTGCATATTTTATAATTTCCTTAGCAAGATAATAAGAAATTGTACCAGCACTTAGACATAAACTTATTATTGGCCAATAGCTTACAAACCATCTTCCTGATTCGGTTTTTTATTAAGAAAAGATAAAAGCTACTCGAAAGTAGCTTTAAAAAATCATTTTATTGGCCATCTTCCTGCCTCGTATTCTTCAATATAATTATTAATTGAAAGTGCTGTTCCAAATTCAACTATGGTTCCATTTTCCTTTTCAACTAAAAAAGGTGCATTTCCGGCAAGTGTGTTATATTTTTCATCTTTTGTTTCATAATATTTCTTTTTTGTATAAAAGAAAATAGCACCATATTTTTTGCTTAAAGTCGCTTCATAAACTAATGAAAGTTCTATTTGACTTTCTTTTTCAATTTCTTTTAAAAACGATTCAGCTATTTCTATAATTTTTTCTTTATTCAACATGATTTATTTTGTTTTTAAATATTTAAATGATTCATATCCTGCTCTTAAATCAGCTTTTCCAGAAAATACTTGGGCATCAATAAAAACTAATTCATTATCTTTTTTTATTACATTAAACACATGATTTACATCATTTTTATTTCGTTTAATTCCATAAATAATGCCTCTTTCCCCATTTTTCATAACATTTTTTAATGAAGGAATAGTATATGATCTGAAAGAACCTCTATAAATTTTTTCTAGTTTTTCTATTTCTTGAACCCTTGAAGTTTTAGCCAATCTTATTTTTCCAGTTCTTAAAAAATCTTCAACACACTCAACAACATTTACACAATTAGTATTGGACACTTGAACAATTCTTCCATCTAAAGCATAATGATTAAAATATTTAATTACTTCATCAAATTGTAATAAAGGGTCTTTTGTAATTAATTTAGAAATTCGAATAAGGCCTGATTCAAATTCTTCTACTGTCATTTCTAAATTTGGAAAATAAGTGTTTTCTGCCATACCAGCAGCCTTCTTACTCTCCTCAACCAACTCATCAATTTGTTTACTTAATTGTGGTTCGTTTTGGAGTTGCTGCTTAAGCTGTTTGTTGTACTTAATTACTCCTTTTGCAAGATAATAAGAAATAGTGCCAAAACTAACACAAAAACTAATAATTCCCCAATGGTTTACAAACCATCTTCCTGATTCGGTTTTTTATTAAGAAAAGATAAAAGCTACTCGAAAGTAGCTTTTATCTTTTCTCAAAATTTTCATAAGATTGAGGACCAATAATTTCAACTAAATGATGTTTTTTTTCGTCAAATGAAGCATTAAAGAAAGCATCTCTATCATTAAGTTGATTAAAATCGATACCAAATATGAACTTTATAAAAGTTTATAATTTTACCATTTGCAGTTCTATGCTTTATTAAGATATTTTTAATGTATAAAGTCTAACCAAAAAATCTATTGTTTGTTCTCAAAAAATATTCTAATTTTTTTAAAGTTTTTCCTAAATCTTGAAGATTATTCCTCGATTTTTTCAAAAGATTGTGGTCCCACTATAAACTCCATTTTTAAAGTTTTCTCATCAAATGCAGCAGAATAAAAAGCATCACTTTCATATTGTAGATTACTGATAGAAACCATATAGGAGACTATATGCATTTTTTTAGAACTACCATCGATTTGTTTAGTGTCCCTCAAGCTTACATAATTTATTGAATCTTGATAATAAACCTCTTTTTTATTATCTAAATAATCTTTCAACTTCTTTTCTAATTGTTGTTTAACCATAATTTAAATTTTAGGTATTTTAATATTTCTTTTTTCTAATTTAAGTATAACCTCTATATCTAGATAAATAAATGCATGATATAGTTCTTCATTATTTAAACTATGTTTTTTAGCATTTTCTACTATTCTATCATACACATATTTTTCTTTTCTATATAAATTTAACCAGTTTTCTTTTGTATAATCAACTTCTTTTACTCCTTTTAATACAGCTCCTTTATTATATTTAGCAAATCCTATTTTAAACATTTCTTCTGCATGAAAAGATTCATGTAACATAATATATGCCGTTACATCATCTTTATAAAGAATTGTATTAGTATTTGAATCAAACTGTGCTAATATACCAGGCTTATCGAAACTATCTACTTTTTGAAGTTTTGTTTTCATTATTAAATTTCGATAATGCATTGTATAAACCCGATAGCGCGGATTTGCAATCCGTGCCCATTCCAATTGGAAAATTAGAATTATTGTTAGAATAACATTTTTAATTTCAAAGAACGCGTTGTGCTTTTATTTTTTTTATTCTCTTTGTGGGCACGGAATGCAATTCCGCGCTATCATTCGTGGGGCATATCCGCGTTATCTGGGCTATCTGGTTTGCAAATCCGCGCTATCAGTCGTGGGGCATATCCGCGCTATCGGGTGCAAAGTCTCCTGGCTTTGCGTTATTATTTTTAAAATAATTTTATTATTTCAAAGATATAAAAATCCCGTACAGTCAGGAGACTATGCGTAGCTGATTTGTTATGAATAACATTACGCAAAGTCAGGAGACTTTGCGCAGCTGATGAAACTGTGAATATTTTATTTAATTGGAAATTCAACTTTAATAAAATCAATTAATTCTTTTACTGTTGAGAATTTATCACTTTTTAAAAGTTGACCGATAAAATAATTTAAAATAATTTTATCATCGACAATAAAAATATTAAAACTATAATTTGGTTTCATTAAAGTTAGCTCATCTGGAACTCCTGAAAAAACATATTTATCCTTTAGATTTTTTCTTATGTAACTTAAATATCCCAAATTTTCTAGCTCCTCTTTTATCTTATTGTAATTCATAATTGTTATTTTTTTATAATTCTAAAACACCAGTTTTGTGCAAATCTCCAAGAATATTCAAAATCCTGTAAACTAATTATTCCTTCAACACCATTATTACCATCTTTAAATACTTTTTCTAATGGCCAAGGATCCCTAATATATACTTTATTTCCAATTATTTTTCTATGATAATAGAATGTTGAACATTTGAATTTTTAGGTAAAATAAATGCTATCCAAGAGCCATCATCACTTAATTTTTTTGCCATTTCAATATCAGTTAATTTTGGATTAAACTTCATCCCATAATCTATTACTTGATTTTTAAAACTTTTTTTCATTCCTTCAATCATGCCACTTGGGAATGTTCCCGTATCAATAGTAGTATTAGAAATTTTTCTTATAGTATTTTCAGTAATTTCTATACCATTATCTTTAGCTAATTGTTTTATACAAGCTGCGGCACAAGACATTTCATGTTCTTGTTTTAGCATATTTCTAGAGATAATAGTTTCAAATTTTAATAAACCACCTGATCCTGTTTTTGTTAAAACTTGAACAACTAAATCATCAACAACTTTTTTACTTAAATCTTCAAGCTTATCAATATTTTGAATAATTGCTTTATCATTTTGTATTTGTGTCTTAAATTGCGGTGCATATTTTATAATTCCCTTAGCGAGATAATAAGAAATTGTACCAGCACTTACACACAAACTTATTATTGGCCAATAGCTTACAAACCATTTCCCAGCCTTTGTTTTATTTTATAATTTAGGTTGCTCTCTACTTAGTGTAGGATGAGAATATTTATTTTTTTCTTTATCATAAGATAACGGGAATACTGATTTTTTCCATGATACATTTACTACTTGTTGTAACTCATCATTTACGATTAATATAGGAGTAACTTCTCCATTATTCCAATCATTTTTAGTAAAATTGAAATTTATTAACCAATGTCTAAAATCATAAGGTGGATCTTTTTCAAATACTCTTCCTTCTTCTATTTTAAAATTTTCCCAATGTCCAATATCTTTTAGTGCTTTTTTGGCTAAATCTATAGCTTGTTGTTTTGTTAAATTTGAATCCATTAATAATATTTACTGTAGATAAAATACAACTATTTATATTAAAATTAACTTATAAATTAATATGAACCATCTACTTCAATATAACCATGAGGTCTTGAGTAATACAAAATTTCTTGAGTTTTTGCATCTACATAGCAGGAACAATAATCGCCTTCAAAAAAAATATCTATTTCACCATTTTTGTTATAAGTTATTGTATCGACAGTTTTAAAAAAAACAATATAAACTTCACGTTTTTTATATTCTCTATCTTCAATTTCTTCTTTATCAAAACATTTAATTCCGATTTCTTTATCATACTCTAACCAACTAATGGTTTTCATATTTTTTTTTACTTTTTCTATTATTTCTTCTTTTGTCATTATTTTGAAATTTTAATATTACTGATATTTATTCCCGAATGCAATTATGCGTTATTGACGTTTTAAATAAAAAAGCTACTCGAAAGTAGCTCTTAATTATTTTTCTATATCGATATACCAATGTGGTGTCATAATGTATAATAATTCACCCGTTTTTGCATCAATATAAACACCCATATTTTTTTCTTCTTGTGTCCACATAGCTAAAAACCCATATGTATAAATATCTGCAATTTCTCCTTCTCTTTCTCCATAAGCTATTTTTTTATTTTTGTAAAATGTGATTTTATTAACGTCATCTAATAATTTAGTATGAGAAATATTTTTCTCTTTAATATATTTTTCAACTATTTCTTTTACTTTTTCTTTCGTAATCATAATCTTGTTATTTTAAACTAAAAATACTTTTAATGTCTATTTCTTTTCGTACCTCAGGTATTTTATTAATATCAAAAGAAAATTCAATCGGGTCTATTCCTCTTGAATTATAAATCCAATCATTTAAATAATCCAAAGCATGCTCAAGTTCTTTTCTTGTCAAAAACTCTTTATATTTAATCATTCTATCAAAAACCCTTTGCTCTTTTAGTAATTCACCTGCTGTATTTGCTCCGCCTAGACTATGATATTTTGCTAATCCAATCTCTTTCGAATGTTTAAAATGCATAAATTCGTGTAATGTTTCATAAACAGTTGCTTCTTCTCGAACAATGAATTTCATCTTTTTACTCGTGTAGACAAAAGCTGCTTGTTTTCCTTCTGCAAATATTAGTGCTTTACCATCAGAACCAATGAAATCTTTAATCTCATGACTTCCATTTGAAGGAAATATTTCAAAATCACAATCTTGTTTTTTAAGAAAATTAACTAAATCATTCAAATTTGATTTTGATAAACGTTGTCCTAATCTTCTTCCTCTACCACTAACATTTGCTAAATAGTCAAGTTCCGCAACTTTTTTACTCTCCTCAACCAACTCATCAATTTGTTTCAATAATTGTGGCTCGTTTTGAAGTTGCTGTTTTAGTTGTTTGTTGTACTTAATTACTCCTTTCGCAAGATAATAAGAAATTGTACCAAAACTAACACAAAAACTAATAATTCCCCAATGGTTTACAAACCATCGTCCTGCTACGGTTTTGTTTAGTTTATTTCTTAATTCAGGACTTAGTAGTGCTAGATTTATGGTACTTACAGAAATATCAACTATAGCAAACAAGCGAGCAGCACCTCGAACACCTGCTGCAAGAGCTCCACCACTAAGTATGATACTTAATACATCAAAAACAGCTAGTGAAGCTTGCAATACATCTGACCATTCTGATTGATCTCCAAGATATTTAGCATATAAGGCGATGGTAGGAATTGCTATTTCTTCTTTTAAGTCTTCATCATAGTGTGTTAGATATATTAACTCTAGAGGATGAAACTGATTGGTTTGGTTTTTAGGGTTATTAATTTCTATGTCTTTGGCAAACAAATTTATTAAATTTAATCCTCTAAAAGTAACTGTTGGCAATTGTAATTCATTGGTTAATTCTACTTTTCCTTTATCATCGCCACTTAAAATATTTGTTTCAATATGTGTGTCATCACTAATGCTAAATTTTCTAGCTTTTTCTGTATCAGGTTGTAAATACAATAATGTTAAAGCAGTTAAATAATTACAAAATTGCTCTACAGTAGCATCATCACTAAATCGGTTTAAAAATAATATTAAACTTTCAGGATTACTTAAAAAATAACTGTACACTTTTTTAGAACCTAATCTAGATAGTACTGTAGTTATTGATTTGGTACTATCTGTAATTGGGCTTTGTGCATCCCATCGGCTTAATTTAAAAACGTTACTTATTGTCTGTTCAAAATTTAATTTCTTAGCTACAAAAGAAGGTATATTTTCATACAACCAGTCTAATAATTCTAATTTGTTTGTGTTAAGTGTTGATTGTCCTGATGGAAGTTTATTGTAATCGCCTTCTAAAGTTAGTATTTCAATTGCATTTAAAAATGCAGTTTCAATTTGTTTTTCAAAATAATCATCAACATATACTCTTTTTGCTATTTCTCTAAAATCTAGAAAATCTTGATAAATTGGTGTACTAATAGTAAAAGCTATATTATTTTCGGAGTTATTGTTTTCGAAAACACGATTTTTACCCACATAATAATGATGAAATTTGTAACTTACTTTTTTGGTCTTATAATTAAATTCAAATTCTAAACCTGCTGTTGTATCAGATTCATTATTTTTATAAATATTTACTTCATCAACTAAAGTATTTAATCTAGCTTTTAAATCTAAAACTCTATTTTGTGCAAAATCTTGCTTTTTTAAAGGAATTTCAGTCTCAACATCTTCATCTATTATTGGAATTCCAACCACAGAAACTAATGGTATATAATAAATATCTGTTTTTTTTCCTATATAATGCTCATAATTAAAAATAATATCTTTTTGATTAGCAATTATTGCGACTAATTTTACAAAATCTATATTTTCTGTTACATACTGAGGTGTATAAAATAAACTGTCTTTTTGAAAAATTGTAGTTAAAGCTTTTTCATTTGATTTATCGTCAAATGATTGATTAGTTTCTGTTCCTAAAAACCCTTCATAATTAGCATTTTGAAAACTTGTCCCAACATTTCCTTGAGAAAACAATTGGCTAAAAACATCAACATTTGTAAAAGCATTAGTAACCATTGGTATACCATTAATAAGCTGTAAGGTAACATTTGGTTTAGGTATAGTTATGCCATTGATGAAGATAAATAATTTATCAAAAATATTTTGATTTATGCTAGGATTATTTTTTAAGTTATTATAATACAGCGTTTCTTCTTGTGTCATAAATAGTTTGTTTATTGTAAAAAATTAATAAAAAACTCTTGCTAAAAGTGTATTAATAGCAAGAGTTTAAAAAACTACTTATGCAGGAGTAACTGGTTCAATTAATTGTGTTTTTGGTCCTCCAATTATAGCGTTAGAAGGAATTATTTTAGATCCTAAATTTACTTCACCACCAACTGTTTCTGGACATCCGCAAGGCAAACCTTGAGCATCGAGACCTATTGTGCTACTTTGAATTATAGTCAAATCTGATGGTACTTTAGTTTTCCAAGGTAGACCTTCAGCTTTTGGTTCTACATCTTTTAATTCCTGATCTATAGATAAGAATAATTCTTCGCCAAGCGTTGGTACTTGTCCGCCATTCCATACTTGTCCAGTTGCCATATACCAGTTTACTGCTTTTTCAAATCCTGGTCTTACAGTCACTACAACACGCGCCATTCCTGCTTGCATAAAATTAGTAAACAAAGCATCTTTAAATTGAAAGTTATATGCTTGTTTCCATCGGTTAGTAGAACCCCAATAAAATGGATAGAAATTATAACTTATAATATCCCACTCAAATGCTTGTTCCATAAATCTTGCAACAGAAGTATTTTCATTAAAAACCGCGCTATTGTTAGGTTTTAAAGTTGTTAAATCGTCATCATTATCTAGATAATCTTGACCCATATATTTAGCATCAACTAAATAATGAACTATATTCTTTTTAAGAATATTGCGTTCTATTTGTCTGTAATACATTGGGTTGGCCTCTATTGTTTCACTTGCAATTCGTTTAGCATCGGCAACAGCATTGTTGTAAGCTTCTAACTTTGATTCGTAGGCTTCTATGATTGAATTGAAAATTCTATTTTTCCATGACAAATAAAATTCTTCTGTTCTCTCGAATTCAATATTTACATTTACATTTGCTAACCATATCATTTCAAAAGCCACAGAAACTGGTATTTTGTTAGTGTATTTTTTGGCAAATGTGATTTCCACATTATTTGGCAAACTTAAATCAGCAACTTTTACATATACAAGCTGTCCTATTTGTTCCCAAGTTGCCTTAGCCTTTAACAATTGATAGCCAAATGGAACATCTACATCAGCTGAGGAAGCTTTATTTGTTTTATTACCACCATCACCACCTTGCTCAGATTTAGTAAAACTTTTTCCTATTGATAGAAATGATGCTGGAGGAATTTCTGCCTCAACTCCATAAAGTGAGCACCAATAAATATAATTATCAGCATTTAATGGTTTTGCAACCTCTTTATAAGTTGCTATTTGGTGAATCCCAGCATCAAGACTTCTTGGATCAACAGGTTTTTTAATCAAAACAATGGAATCTTCGGATGGATTTTTAATAGATGCCAAAATATGAAAACGCGAAGGTTCTGGAATCATAAATTCTACCATGGCACGCTTGCCATAATTTACAATTTGATTATTGTAAACTTTATTAATAAATCGATACACACCAGATACGTTTTCTTCGCCTTTAGTATTATCAAAACCGTGTTTGTTGTTTTCTTTATAGGATTCAATAATCTTAGTAATAAGTTCAGATTTAGTTTTAGTTACCACTCGTTCCATTGCTCTTTGAGTCACATCTTGAGCATAAGTTTGTGCTTGCATTGAAGAATCTTCTTGAGAAGTATTATTGGCAAAACCAGCATTTATACTTCCTCCAAAGACACCTTGTTTACCCCAATTATATTGAGTATTCAAGTTAACTTGTGTATCTTCTGCAATTATTTGTGCCACTTCACTGTGCATTTCATTGCGAGTTGTTGTAGTTGTATCAGTAAGATTTTCTGATTCTCGCTCACTAGATTTGGTTAATGTTGTGTCAGTACTTCTTAATCTTTCAGTGGCTTTTTCTTTATATTCCCTTGCCATTATATTCTCTATATGAGAAACTTCTCCTGGCTCATAACAACATATTTCTTGTTCTACTTTTCTATAATCGGCAACGCCAAGATTTTTAACTCCGAATCTAGATGGCACAAAAACAGAATTTGCCTCAGTTACGGTTGTAGGAGGTGTAGTTGATGGATTAGTTGAAGGTGTTTGAGGTGCTGGATTATCGTTGTTGCCATTAGTTCCAGTATTTGAAGTGTTACTCTGTAAGGTTACAACACCATCTCCGGTTCTAATAATCATATTTGTTAGAAGAGGAGCTCCAACATTAATAGTAGTGTCAATATTAAGTATCGACGTATCTGTAAGCAGAATTGATGCTGTAACTTTTACTTGACGTATATCTTTTGGAATTTGAAATGGATAATCATTATTAATTTCAGAAAACACTAAAGTATTTGAAGAATCCATATTGGCGTTTAATGTTAATGGACCAAACAAATCTGTTCCATCTAATTTAGATATATTAAAAACATTAAAATTCTCAACTAAATCTGATAAATCAATGTTAGAAATTGCAATCAAAAAGTTTATCCAATTATTAATAGTACTTGGATTTGTACCATTATTATATCTGTTTATATCATTTGAGGTCTTGTAATCTTCAAATAGTGCATTTGTGTAAGTTAAACTAGCTGTGTATGGAATTGTATTACTAGATCTTGTAAATAAACTTTGAGGAGTATTTATTATTTGTCCAGCAACTACAGCTGTTGTTTGATTTATCTTAAATAAATTATTAACTTCGATATTTGATAATTCTAATAGTTCATCTAGTAATTGATATACTTCTTTGTAACTGGTAATTTCTTTCAACTTATCTAACGAAATTAAACTAGTAATTTCATTGCCTATTGATTCTACTATATTAGCATTATTAATTTCAGGTTTTGGAACATATTCAAATTTAGGAAGGTTTAAATCTGAATAATTCCTAACTATTTTAATTTCACCAGTAATATTATTTTCGATTTTTTCATCTATAAATGTTGCTACGCTGTAAGCAGCTTCGACTTCACGACTGTATCTTATTTGTTCATTTTCTAATAATAAACTTTCACTTTTTCTGTATTTTTTTTCAAGTGTTTGAACTTGGGCTTTAACTTTTAAAACGTTTTTTTGCAAACTTAAAAAACTTTCATTTTTTACAACATTTTTCAAATTTTCTTTGATATTGGCATCGATAGTAACTTTTTTAGTATCAGCAATACTTAAATTTTTTTCCATAGCGGTAGTAACACCATAGAATGATGGTGGAATTACAATGCTAGTTTTTAAAAACTTAATGTCCTGTTTTACGAAATTTAATGTATGATTACAAATTAAAACATTCATTATTGCATCACGAAGAGAAGGATTTTTTTGAGTAATTAGTTGATAAAATAAATTATCCCATAATTGAATTAATTTATCATTCTCTAAACTTTGTTGCGGTATTATCCCTGCTTTGCTCTCTACAATTTCTCTAGATTTTTCGGTATCACTTTTAATTTTAGAATATGCTTCTGAATAGTCATAAAATGAAGTTGTTACTAAATTTTCTAAATCAACTTTTGTCATTAATAATCCGTTAGTGAACGTAATTGCTTTATCTATTAAAGCTTTCAATTGAGCACTTGCAGTGTCTTTTGGAGTTACTAATTCAACTTTAAAGAACGATGTGCTTGTCGATGTGATTTTATCATTTATCAAATCTGGATGAAAAACGAATCCTAAGTCCTTACTTTTTTTTGATAAAACTTCTGGAGCTCGCATTGTTATGAAACGGAATAGTGTGTTTTTAATTTCTGTACTCATTTTATAAAAAGAATTAATTAATATTTTTTATAAAACTATGTTTTTTATTATCACTAATCAATCAGTGTAAATACGGATTTTAAAAAGAATTATCGCTCATTTTTTGCGAAGATTTTTATAATCGATATGAGTTATTTTTATTAGTTAAGCGTTATTTTGTTTTTAATTTTAGAATTTACTATTTTTTTAATCGATTTTAAAATATAAAAAAGTTTAATATTTAATACTTGAAGTCTTTTCAACTTTAAATATTGTTCGGTCTTTGGCAAGATTTGTTGGATTATAACTTGTATTGTCAATTTTATTAAAAACACTTTCATGAACTAGACTGCCTTCTTTTATTGTTCTTTTAGGCCATAGTCTGAAGTCAATTTTCATTTCGAAAAACCAACCATCTTTTTTAAACCTTGGTCTTGGTACAAAGTCAAATAATTTGAATGCCAATGTTGATGAGTTGTGGATTGGACTTGTATAATCTGGTTTTTGATATCTTGAATTTACACCATAAAGGTATTTGTTTACTTTTAACTTATTTACTTTTAAGTCGTTATTTGTAGCTTCACCAAGCATCCATTCAAGAGTTATTTTAGAAAGACCCTCTATTTGGTATGACCCTCCAATATCAGAATGAACACCTGCAAAAAAAACTTCTTTATAATTTTTATGTAAATTAGAAACTTCATAAAAGTCATAATGTTTTCTTTTTTCATCTATAGCAACTGCATGTCTCACTATATTTGCTATTCCTAAACTTCTTGAATATGGAAAGCTTTTATAAAAACTAATTAGCCCACCAGCGGCAACTACAGTGTCCCAAATTCCAATAAAATGAATGCTTACTTTTCTAGAGAATCTGGCTTTGAATGCATTGGCCATTTCAAATAATTTGTCACCTTTTGAATAAACTTCTAATGCATATCTAAGATGATTATTATTTCCTCTGTGGAGTAACCCAAACATTTCAATAAGACCTGATAACATTCTCACTGTATAAGCCCCTCTACTAAAGCCAAAAAGGAATATTTTATCTCCTTCTTCATAATTATTCATAAGGAAGTAATAAGCATCCATTACATTTGTTTCAAGACTTGAAGCAGATACTTGATCTTTTACTATATGCCATTTTCTTGCTAACCAATTCCTTACACCATTCGGTGCAATTGTTCCGACACCAGGATTATAGTAAGCAATTTGTTGGTCATTTATCTCTAAACAACTGTATAGATGAATTACATTAGTATTTTCATTAATTGTTAGTTTATTATCAGTGCCATCACAGCAGATTATAATGTTTTTAGCCATTTTTTATTTTTAACTATTTTTATAATTCAAACTCTGTCCAAAGTGGATAATGATCTGACATCATGAATGAAAGACTTTGTTTTGTTAAGTTTCTGTTTGAAAGTGCTTTACCTATAAAATCATAGTTACCTGCATCAGAAAATTTTAATGAAAGATTTGGAATGTTTTGAGCATTGTTAAACCAAGCTATTTGATCATAGTATTTTGTTTCGTCAAATATTGAGCGAGTTACTTCTTTATTTTGAAGTTTATCAGGTATATGCAATCCTTCTGAAATAAAAGTTTGGTTTAGTAAGTCACCTCTTTGATCAATATTAAAATCACCTAAGCAAATTAGATTTTGATGGTAAACATTAACATCTTTAGCCCAATCAGCCATCCATTTGGCAATACCTTTTAATTCTTTAATACGATCTCTAGAAGCTTTGCCATATAAAATATGTAGTGTAACAAGAATGAAGGTTTGGTTTTTTGCTCGGAAGCTAACGGCATATGGAGAACGAACAAATTGTTCAGTTAGAGCTTCATTTGACGCGGTTTTCAACCACTCTTGAGGGACCACAAGTTCACATGCAAGTCCTGATAACTGGACTCTTCTTGTATCAAAAATAAAGCCCATTCTTTCTCCATTTCCTGCATCTCCTCGATTGACATCTGTTAAAATTAATGACCAGTCATCTCCTAAAACTTTCATGGTATCTCTGAGCGCTTTTATATTTGCTTTTATTTCTTGTACAGCAATTACATCAAATCTTTTTATAATTTCTGCAATGCACAATAAGGAATGAAAATCTCTTTTAGGAGAATCATTAGGTTTTGAAGCCTCCTTTCTAGTAATATCACCAAAGCCTCTAAGATTCCATGTTGCAATAAGAAGATTTCGTTCCACTTTCTTGGCGGGTATTTTTATATTTAAATCTATTTTTAAATTATTTAGATTCTCGATTGTTTCTAGGGAAGGTGTATCTAATATTGAATTCATAAACATTTTTTTATAAGATTTTACTAAAATAAAATCATTTTTTATATAAATCCTCTTGTTTGTTAAATATTGAATAGTTTAATCCGAAAAGTGAAAAGAAGCTTGATTTTTTTATTGTAGCAGATTCAAAATCTTTGCCTAAACTAAGATTAAAGCTTATGTTATCATATAAGGAGTATGATAATTGGGTTGCTAATCGGTAGGTAAAATCTCTTTCTACCCTTGTTATAGATTCGTTATTAATATTGACATCTGCAAAGTCTGTTGAGTACCAGCGTAGCATTCCTTCAAGTGCTACATTAAAGTTATCTCCTAATTTTATATAACCAAATCCAATATCTGAATTTGTAGTTTTGATACCATTATCAGTTCCAAATATTCTTGCCGTTATTGTCCATGCATCTTTACTACTAATATAATTATTTGCATTTAGCCAAAAACCAAATTTTTGAAGTTCTTGTCCAGTTTCGACTTCGCCAAATTTTGTAGCAGCAGCAATTTCAAGACTAAACCCAGTTCTTTGTTGTTCTAATTTGATGACTTTTTTTGCCAGAGTGGTAGTTTGTTGGTCTATGTAATTGATTAGTTCTTCACAATATTCTCTTACTTCACTAGGTTTTGTTTTATATTTCTTACTTAATTCTTCTGCTAATTGTCTTATTTCTTCCTTTTCTTTTTTTTCTAATTTAGTGTCATCTAAGTTGGTTTTAATATCTTCTAAAGCATCGTCTATAGTATTAACACTAATACCTATCATTGCTCTAGTAACTGCAATTCCAGCTACTGCGGTTTCATAATTGTTTAGTAATCTTTCATGTTTGTAGAATTCCTTACTTAATTGCCCTTTTACAAGTTGTACTCTGAAACCTAATCCTAAATTATTTTTGTTAGTTAATGAATCTTTTACAGTTGCTGCTGATATAGAAAGGGTTTGTATAAATGTTTGAAAGCCTTTTGGTTTTAAGTATTGTTCCCGTGTTAATGTATCACGACTTTTTAACCAATAGGGACTTACTTCAAGACCTAAATTCATTATTAGTTTTCCATCTGCATCGAAGGAGTTTAAAATATCATTAGATAATTTTTTTATCGATGATGGTCTCATCACTGCACTTGGTTCATAATCAAGAATACTAAACGCTGGCGTGTTAGGGACTTGTAAGTTTTGTCCTAGAATCGGTGATGCAACTAATAGTAAGCACCAAATGATAAATTTTCTCATTTTTTTACTTTAATTTTAATTGTATAAATTATGGTGTCAAAATCATTTACTACTTCTTTTTTATATGGTCCAAATGATACACTTTTATTATCATCCTCTTTGAAAGTTACTAATACACTTGTCCAATTAGTTTCTAAAAGTTTGTCTTTGATTACCGCCACAACTGTAATAGTTTGGTCAATACATTCACTTCCCTTTTCAATGGTTACACTCTTATTTACAGCAATTCGTTCAAATTCTCTAAAAATGAAGAAACCACCACCTTGTCCGTTTCCAATTTTAACTTTGATTGTGATTTTACTTTCATCTGACTGTAATAAAAAGGTATCTTTTTTTTCTTCGTATTGTGTTGCCATATTTTTTAAATTTATTAGTTTAAGTTTAAATAGCTAATAGGGTTTTTCCTTGCAATGTTATCAAACTCCTCTTTTGAGAGGTTTGCTTGCGTATTGGCTAGCATTTCTTTTTCTGTTAGATGGTTTCTAACTACATAGAAATCGGTTCCAAAAAGAATTCTTTTTTGAAGTTCTTCATTTTGTAATGTTTGTTTCAATAATGGAAAAATTTCTTTATTGTGTATTATGTAACTTAGATCGGCATATACATTATCATACTGTAGCATTAAACTTGTTATAATAGTATACCAGTCAACACCTCTCCAAATATTTTCTAAAAGCCCATAGGATTGTTCTAAATCATTATTTTTGAAAAAAGAAACACCATTTTCGGGTTTTGTAACCAGTTGTTGTGTGTAACCATCTCTGTCACTTTCTAAGTATTTTTTCCATTCGTCGTCACCACCAAAATGAGCCAAGCAAATTTTTAGTTTACTAAGATTAGAACTTATAGTGTTAGTTAAAGGATCGTATCCAAAAAGCTCTCTAATTTTATCATCTTTTGCTTTTTGAACTAATTTTACAAGTAATTTTTCATCTAGTAAACATAAGTAGTTTAGAGGATGGGTAAAGTCTACTGAAAAATCTATATTTTTTTGATTCGGTAAAAACAAATAATCAAGGTCGTCGGTTTTAGTGTTTACTTTTTGTTTAAAAATTGGATGATAGTTCCATTCCTCTTTTTTTGTGCCTCTATAAAAAATAGTTCCGCGAATGCAATGAGTCATAATAGGAATACCATTATCGGCAGCATATTTCCATAATGCTAGTAATTTTTCATCAAAAGGGTAATAGCCTAATGCTGGATATATTTTAAATCCTGAAAATTTTTCTTCTTCGATGTATTTTTTTATAAAACAATCTTCAAGAATCACCTTGCCTTTTTCTGGCCTCCATTTCATAAAATCTTGATATCCTACATTTTCTCTTCTGGGGTCAACGAATACAAAAGGAAGCGCTTCAGGATGATTTTTTTTAATGGATTTTAATTGTAACATTTGATTTTCATAACTTCCTTCTTTTGTGAGTTTTCCTGCGTCCATATACTCCATATCCATAGGAAGGATTACGAATTTTGTTTTTATTGGATATTGTTGCTTAAGCTTGCTGTAGATGTTGTATTGGTTGTCATAATAGGCAAATCTTCCTATATTTATGTATCTAGCAATAAATTTTGCTTGGTTTTCATTTACAAATAAGAAGGATAGTTTTTTAGAATTCTTAAGTATTAGTAATGCTATTTTTCTACCATAGGGAATTAGAATAATTGTGAATAATACAATTGCTATTTGGCTATTTTTATTATTAAGCCAATTGAAGGCTTGTATTTGATAAACAAGATCAAGTTTGTTTTCAATCCACTCAATTTTTTTAAAGAAATATTGGAATAGGAGGTAGGCGGTATATAGAATTAATAGGAAAGCAATAGTATCTATAATTCCTTTTAATATTTTGTTACTTTGCCAAAATTGACGAATTTTTAGGTTCGTTTTTTTTAAGTTGTTAAATTCTATATTGAATTTAAACTGATAAGGACTGTATCTACTTGTAAACCAAAATTTGCATATTCCAATGACTAAAGGGATTGTAAATAGTCGGTATAAAATAGCAGGCATAAATGTTTTTCCAATATATGGTGGAATATTTTTACCTATGAAAATGTGGGTGTGACAGTTTATTATTGGTTTTTCTTCCATGAACTATTGTTATTTAGCTCATAAAAATACTATTTGTGAAAGCTAAATACAATCCGTATAAATACTGATTTTTAAACTAATACCAAAAAGTAAAACTGTCAGATACATTTAAAAAAGGTTTTTTACCAACTTTCAAGTTTACTATTTTGAGTAATTCAAATGGATCTGCATAAGCGATATTTCTCTCTCTTACTTTTACTCTATAGTCTTCGTTATCCTTCATGAGGTCAACTCCAAAAGTTTCTTGACCCTTTCCGCTACTTGAATTGATAGAACGGTCTACATGAATTAGTCGAATGTATTGGTAGTTCCAAATTCTGGCGAGCTTTCTATTGAAGATATGGTCTACAACTAGGTTATTGTGTTTTTCAATATCATGGAAAACATCGAAGTAGGCTTTTCTGTAGTTTTTAAAATCCACAGCGACCCATACTTGGATAGGTTGATGAATTCTTTCGTGAAATTGTAGTTCTTTTATTTTGTCGTTAAAATTCTGTTCATAAGGTTCCCAATTGACTATCAAAGCTTTTTGGTTAGTACCTTCAACGAATTGATAGCTCCCAACGTGGTTTTCAATTGCTTCAAGACTCATTGCAGCTATAGGAGTGAGCAGTGAGTTTGATAAATTATGATTGGGTGCTTTTAGGTCGATGGTTGGCATGTGAATGATTGGTCAATAATTTCTTTATTATTGGATTACATTTCGTTTATTTCCTTGTCTATCAATTTAAATCTATCTTTCACTTCTTCACCCATATAGAAATCTAATAAATCTTTTTTAGTTAAGGTTCCTTGACTTAAAAAACGTTTTAGATATTCTTGATTAAATTCCATTAGAAGCATTGATTTGTCTAATTGTTTAAGAATTGATTTATTGTTCTCAATGTTGTTTACAACTAGTGATTTGATAGAAAGAATTTCGTTGATGTCTTTGATGATTCTATTGACAATCATAGCCAAAACATGTTTGTCTAGTTCAATTTCTTTCGCATTGGTTGCAATATCTCGTGCGAGCATATAAGCAATTGCAAGATTTGAATAATCTCCTTTTTGAGAATTGATTATAGCAACAAAACCAACCTCTGGAATGTAACCAACATTGTCAAAGTTTTTAAGAATTGAATTATCTACTAATGAAATATCAAAAACAATTATACTAACTTTTGAATTTCTGTTGGCTTGAGCTTCTATTAATTGACTCCAAGCGGTGTCGGTTTTTCTAGTAAAAATTTCTTTATTTTCAATTTCTCCAAAACGAATGCTTTTATCAAATTTACATTCAATGGCAATCTTTAAATCTGGAGAACCATTTACCTCACAAATAATATCTCCTGTTTTATTTTTTGGAAGATTACCTGCTGTATTACCAGTTAAGAAAGCTTTGTCTTTTAATCTTCTTTCAGAAAAATAGTTATTTAAGAAATCAGCAATTTCATCTTCAGCTAATGTTCCTTTGATGGTTGATTTGTAAAACAACTCTTTTTTCATTTCGAAAATCATTTTTAGACTTTCTAATTCTGTGCCTAACTCGTTATTGGTTTTGGCTAAAAAAGCAGAAATACGATCTTCCATTAATGCCAAAACACCAATGTAGATAGCACGAAGTAATTTTTCATCTCGTTCAGTTGCAGATAAATTATCAAAGTAATTGAACACAATTTGGTTTTCAATTTCAAATTCTTTGATTTCGATGCGTTTGAGTTGTTGGTTTAAATTCAACATAATTTACTCAATTCTTTCATATGGATATACATTTTTAAAATTTCTGTTTAGGTAAGAACCACAAGAAGGAGCTTCTATTAAATTTTGAAATTCATTTTCAGGAACTCCTTTGTACACATAAATACTTCCATTTTGAAATCTAACATAGACCTCTTGATTCTGTTCGTCATATCCGATACTTTCTAGATTAGAAGAACTTACATGTTTCATTTCAGGTAAACTCATAATTTATAATTTTTATTACGCCAAGATTTTAATAAATTTTTATACTCAGTTTGGGCATCATCTATGCTTTCTAACCACTTTTCTGAAGCCTTGGGATCAGAACTTTTAGGTGCATTAGCAATTTTAAAGAATTTTACTCGAGAAGGTATTTTAACTGCTTCGCCAGATATAAGTGCCTCACCAGTTCTTAAACTAGGTAATAAATCTACCATACTTTGTAATTCATCCTGAACTGCTGATCTGATATGTCCTCTATCTTTTGAATTGTTCATTCTTAATGCAATCATAGTACCACATTGACTTAATACAGTTTCATCAAGTTCAGAAGGTCTTTGTGTAACTAGTAATAATCCAACACCATATTTTCTTCCTTCTTTTGCAATCATCTGTACTGTTCTTGAAGAAATTGAATGCTCCCCAGATTTTAAATAACTATGCGCTTCTTCCAAAACAATTAATAAAGGTTGATTTTTACCACCAACTTTAGTATTAACACCCCAAAATAAGCCATCATAAATAATTTTTAAAAGTGTTCCCGAAATTGAAGACATTATCTCACTTGGAATTCCTGATAGGTCTAAAATAGTTATTGGTAGATCATTACCAAGCCATTTATAAAATAAGCTATCTAAATCTTCTTCTATTTTTCCCTCCAGATTTGGTGTGAATTTTCCAGGTTTAAATAAAAAACTATAACTACTATCATTTAATTTGTTTCTCATTGAATCTAGAAAACTAAGAACTCCTTTTGCTTTTTGGTTAAGAAATGGAGCACTATTACCCATGCCTGCTGGAGTATACTCATTGGATAATAAAATATCAGCATTTCCAACTGTAATTAAATCACTTAAAGTCGTACGTGTAGTATCAGTAAAAGTTTGTTTTTCAAAATCAATTAAATCAAACCAAAGTTTATTAATGCTAAATGGAATAGGTGAATCTGCTGTAATTGATTCTTTAGTAACTTCAATTTCGTTTTCTTCTGCACTTAGTATTTTCGCTTCTACTACTTTTTCTCTGATATATTCTCTGTTTTGATCAGTTAAATTTCCAGAGAATATTTTTATTAACTCATTAAATGGTAAAGCCCAAAAAGGAATTTGTAGCTTATTTTTATCATCTTCAGAGTTTACATCAATTACTTTAGAGTATTTTGATAGTGCATCGTTATATTCACCATGCGGGTCAATCACTAAAATTCTTGAACTTGCAAATTCTCTATTAGCTATAGATTGGAGCAAAACAGAAACAGAATTAGACTTTCCACTTCCAGTTGAACCTACAATGGCGCAATGTCTTGAAATAAGTTTATCTAAATCAATTTTTGCATCTAAACTTTCAGATACACTAATGTTTCCGACTGTTATTGAGTTTATCTCTTCATATCCACCATATATAATATTCAAATCATTCATAGTAACCAGATGAACTTTATCACCTGTTGTTGGAAATTGAGTAACACCCCTTTCAAACTTTTTCCCAATTTGTTCTCCGGCTAAAGCTATATTTATCCATCTTGTATTTTTTAGATGGTCATAATCTTTGGCAATCGCTTCTCTTAAACTTTCAGGAATTGCTGCAGAGCCAATTTGAGTTACAATACCATATAAATTTGCATAACCTAGAGGAATTCTAACAAATGATCCTATTTGTCCAACCCTATAAACTACTCCATCTATAATTGGCATATTTGATTTAATATTATCAAAAAGTTTTATAGCAATATTATTTCCGCTTATGCTATCTATTTCACCAATTTCAGTTATCTTATTTTTTGACATTTAATCCAAGCTTTTTGATTTCGTTGTCACTTATCATTGAATTTAAAAACATAACGAGTTTACTAAAATCAGGTAAAGTAAATACACCTTTTCCAGTCCATAATTCATTCCCCTTAGTTTCTTTTTTTATATCTGTTTTCATATCAATCGCTGCATCTTCATCAAAATATAAATCAATGTTCACAGAATCTTCTTTAGAAGGCTCTGTTTTTAAATTCCATTCACCTATATTACAGCCAATAATAGCATTTCTTGAAGCATAAATAGATATTTTTGGATTATCGAATCCTATTTTAGCAACATTAGACTGTTCATTAATCCTATCATAATTATCAAAAATTAATCCTATTACGTGAGAAGTAGTATTAGTTTTTAATGCTGAAATAATTCTCGAATTAATATGTTCATCTCCCCATGAATATCCACAAGTTATTAAAATTGAATCATCTTGTTTTAGAAAGTTAGATAGCCTATCTAATAAACTTTCATATGGTTGTTTTTTAGACTCTTTATATTTTAGAGTGGATGGATAAATCAAAATGTCATCGTCATCAGGACTAACCCTTAGTATTTTTCCAGTGTCTTCATCAAAGTGCCATCCTAAAGAACCATGTATTTTCCATAGTTTAGTTTGATTAGTTAAAAATGATAAATCTTCCACAGATTCTGGATTATAGAAAGCTCGTAAACTACCACAAAATCCATCGTAATATGGTATTTCTTTGTGTTCTAGTCCTAATTCAAACAAAAAATCATAATTAGTTGTAAAAATTTCGATCGGAAATTTTCTTTCAGCTTGTCCAATCCAATTTGCAAAATCTGTTTGAACCAGTTCACTAACTATATCTTTATTAACTATTTTAGATTCTTCATTAAGATGAACACTAACTTTTTTTCTTACACTCTTCTTTACTTCTCCTATTAATTTTATAAATTCTTCTTTTTCAAGACCATTTAATTTTGATTTGCCAATAATTGAAACTTTTAATTCTAAATTTGACAATATTGTTTCAATATTAAAATATTTCTCTCCTAGCTCCTCTTTTATTTCATCTAATGTAACTTTATATTTTGGTTCAATTTTTTCTAAATCTTCAACAATTTCAGTCGTCATTTTACCAATTGCAGGAACAGTAAGTGATTTTTTATTTTTCTGAGACAAAGAACTTCCTGCTCCAAAAAGAAAACCAATTTTCTTTTTGTCAGAGATTAATATTTGTTGAATTCCTCTAATATATTCTGAAGGATCATGTGTCATTTTATCTTTATTTAAACTACTAATTTAAACCTATTTTTTTAACTCCCAATAACTTTTTGCTAAAGTTATTGCATTATTAGATTCTTCATATTCAAAACCAAATATTTAATAATGGAGTCTTGATATTTTTTTTCAAATGTTGGATTATATTTTGTTATTCTGGATTTCCATAATTATATCGTACAATTCGACTTTGGAAAATTTTTGGTTCTTTATACTTTCAATTATCATTAAATTAAAATCTTCCCAAGGTATTTCTCCTGAACCAGCATAATTAAATCCTCCATCTTCTTTATCATATCTATTTCTTATTGATACATCTTTATTTTTAATGACTTCATCTCTAGTCCAAGTTGCATAACCCCATTCGATAGAATGATTTTTCTTATTTTTATCGACAAATGTTTTTTTTACTTCCATGTTATTTATGTTTTTTTAATCTTAAATTTCTCTATCTTTTGATAATGAGTTATTACTCAATATTTATCTAATTTTTTTAGATCTTCTATTGTTGCTTCTATCAATATCGGTATTTTACCATTTTGAATTTCACTATAATTTACATCTTGTCCATTATAAAGATCAACTGCAATACAATAATCTGGGTTGACATAAAATTCCTTTGAATAGTTTTTTTTCAAGTATCGAAATAGGATATCAGTAAACATTGCTAATTCACTTTTTTTAAATCCTTTTTTTTGGGCAATAAACCAAATCCCGCCAATTTCCTCACTTTTGTTTTCTGAAAAAGAAAAAATATGACAAGGTTTTGATTCAATTGGTAATCCTTTTATTTCTATAATTGCTATATTTTTTGGTTGTTTCAAAAATTTCAAATCAGTATTTGGTTTTAAATGCTGTAAATCAAAATCTTTAAAATTATTTATTAGATCAATATTCCTTTGAAATTGATCTTTTGTTTTCTTTAATTCATAAAGTTTAATTTTTTCATTCAATAGATTGATTTTTTCATCTAATAATTCAATGTTGTCATATTTATAAGCATTTCTAATAGCACTTAAACAACTTATCCAATAATCGCCACCCGATACTTCTTCAGTCTGCTTTTTATCGGTTTTTAAATTATTTGCAAAAGTGATTTTTGATCTGTCACTTTTATTGCGAAACTCAATTAACTTTTTGATAGTTATTTTTTCCATTTTTTGCTCCCATTTTTAAAATGTTATCTATTATCTATTGAGCTAAAACTTTTTGAGAAGTTAACAAAGATTATTTCGCAAAATCGCCCCAAATAGTAGCCTTCAAAATCTTTTTTATCTTCTTCTACATCTTCAAATTTTAAAACTCTTGCAATAAGTTTTTTTTCAAGATCATTAACTTCAAGCTCAATTGCACCTTTTTTGCCCCATTGCTGAGCATGAATTAAGTATTCTTCATCGTTATCTTCTTTATCAATGAATTTTCTCCATGTTACTAATTTTTCCTCATCAATTAGTTTAAAGATATCTGCTTTTAATTTACTTGGATTAGTTGTTTTAAATAGTAACTCCATTTTTTAAATAAGTTGCATTTTAATGATTAAGTCTAAAAGGTGTTCGGCTTTTATTCCATTTATGAGTTTATAGGAGTGCGTTGTATCATAAGTAGAAGTCCATATTTTATCGTATAAGTGTCTTTTAGAAACATTATTTATTGCTGCAACTGTTTCGCCTCTTGTTCTGCAGGTACAAAAAATAAGAAAGGGATGATATTTTGCTTCAACGTTATCTAGTCTATGCTCTAATTTAGTCCCTGGGTCACCTTGACTCTCTAGAGCAATCGTTTTTCCATTAATCTCTATTATTAGCCTAAAGTCAATGGTTAACTTATTTACATCTTTGTCACAAAACACAATTTTATGATTAGGAAATTTTGTTAATAGTAAGTTTGTTAATTCTAAAATTGTTGATGATTTTCCTTTTTCTGCAGAATTCCAAATGGCGATTATTGTTTTCATTGGGGCGTTATTATCGTTTTCTTTTTGTGGTATAGGTAGTGCTAGGTTTAGCTTTTGCTTCTTTATTTGTTACATATCTTCCAGTTTCTGCACTACGAGATTGGTTGTATGTTTTTGATTTTTTTTCTTGTGCATTTACTGTTAATACAAGTAATGCAAGCGCAATGTATGTGATGATTTTGTTCATTATTCTAAATTGTAGGTTTATTAATTTAAGTATTCTATTTTCTTCATTTTATTTAAAATGAACTTAGTTCAAGATTACTCTTGTTGTGTAATGTAGAGGGAGTTTGAGTAGCGGCATTAAAAATGCGTTTCAACGGTTTCTTCAACAGTTGATCGCTAAGTACAAGAATTTATATCCTTACATTAACATATCAAGAAATTATTCTTGTAAATGTATGTGGATAAATAGGATGAGTCAATCCGTGTAAATACGGATTTTTTATGTTGTTAAGTTCAGTGATTTATAACTTTTGATATAAGTTAAAGAAATCGAGTACTTAAAAAGTTATTAATTTATCTAAAAGAACATTAAATTCTTTTAGATAAATTCCCGATTGTATCATTAATTTTATAGTAAGCTTCTTTTATATCTTTTCTACTCTGATTTTGATTGAATAAATCAAGTAGAAAATCTTTATAATTGCTTAAAATTTCAATATGCCAATTGTTCTTAATTAAATACGAATCAATAATCCTTCTTACACTATCCGTTATTTTTTCAATTATATCAATTGAAATTAAATATCTATCACCCATGAGTTCTCTCCATTCATTTGATAGTTTAGAATTTTCTATATCATTATAATACATCTCTTTTAGACATTTTAGAATTGTGTCAAATCTTTCAGAGTCTTTCCTAATATCAATGTATGATGGGACATAAACCCCGGACCATTTTACACTAAAGAGAGCATCTTGAATATAACTTAGATCATAAATTAGCTTTGTGTAATAATTATCTCCAATTTCGGTTAAAAATAAGTTAGCCTTACTTTTTTGGAGTTCATTTAAATTAGCAAAACCATTTGATTGGTCACTCCAAATTAAAGGCCTTTTTACATATAAAAGAAAATTTAAAGCGTTTTCAATTTCTTCATCAGACCAAATATTAAATGATTTGAATAAATCAAAAATTGATGCTATTTGTTTTTGAATAGATTTCTTTTGAAATGTTGCAATAACTGCTAATATCTTGTATGGTAACAAAGAAAAATTTTGATTTAATGAAAAAAGATGACAAATTTTTAATCCATTTTCTGAATTGTCTAATCCCATCAAATTGTCTTTACTATTAACTAATAAACTCTTGTGAAATAGACTATTTGGGACATTTTCATTACTATCGTATGGAATAATGTTATTTATAACCAATTTGTTACAAAGCGAAAGTCCTAATCTTAAACTATTACCAGAGAGAGTTTCTAAATACGATATTATTCCATAGGGTTTACTGTTGTTAGCATCATTAAATAAGTGTTCTAATCTTTTTTTTAATGCATTTTTGTAATTCTTATTTAAATTTTTTGTTAGTTCTGATATATCTATGTTATCTATCCAAAATTCCAACCTTTTTTTTACAACATCGCTCACTTTGGGTCCATGATGATGTCTGTTACCATATGATAATGCTCCAATATCACTATTTGTGTGAAGATAGGAATTAACCCTACTAAAAGTTGCTCTTCTGAGAGGAATTATACATTTTACTTTTGATATTTGATTTAAACTGTTGATGTATTCAAAAAGCTTTTTTTGTGCAAGAATTGGTAATTTATCAAGATTGTCATAGCACAATAAAATGTATTCTCTTTCAGATAAATCATCTTTTAAAAAAGCAAAAAAGTACATCAATAAGTCTATACTGATATCTATTGATGCTGTGTTTTTTATATAATTAAGAAATCTATTCGCTTTAGCTAGTGGTGATAAGTTGGCAAAGTTCTCATCTAGAGAATCATACCAAAAATCATAAAAAGCAGAAAATTTAATTTTTTTATCAATATCTGAATTTATGTATAAAAGAAAAGAATCTATTTTAGATACATTTTCTACAAGATACCCAGAAACAATAACTTTAGATTTTTCAAAAAGATCTTTTTTAAACTTATCAATTATTTTTTGTGTTTCTGTGTCGTTTTCATTTACTAAGCCTTCTCCCCAACCTTGGTTAAAATCAAAATTTATGTTTAGAAATAATCCTTGGGATTTACAAATGAAAGTTTTAATAAAGTCTATAACATAATTTGTTGTTGAAGATTTTCCACTTCCCAATGGTCCGCATAAAATATAAGTATTGTAAGAGCCATACATCATTAGTCTGATAATATTTTTTTCATACTCACTTAAAATACTATTGTCAATTTCACTTTCTAAATTAAATTTATCATTTGAAGTACTAAAATTTCTATATTCATCTGATCCTATTGCTTCAGGGACTGCATATTTTGAAATTTCTTCTTCTCTATATTCTCCAACTTTTACATATCCACTAATATCTAATTTTTCTGTTTGAAAAATTTCATCAGATATTGAAGATAATATTCTATTATATTCTTGATTATGCTCTTTAGCAAAATCATTCAAATTGATTTCTATATGTCTCATTTTATAAAGTTTTAACTTCGTTTTCGAAAGCTTCTTTTAGATTAATTAGAAGGTCTAAATATTTTTCAAAAGATATTTTTTCGTTTGAAAGGGTATTGCTATTAATTGTTGCTATAAAGCTATTAACTTCTTCAATCTTGTATTCAAATTTGAAATTGTATATTATTTCTGAATTGAAAGCCACATTATAATTGTATAAATCGATTGTATTTATTCTTTTGTAAAAGTCATGCCAATTTCTTTTCAGAATTTTTAAATTATCGCTATTTTTTCTACATTCTTCATACAAATTGACAAGATTATTTAAAGGTTTTATAATTTGAAAAACAAGAATGTCTTTACATTGGTATTTAGATTTGTTTTTTTCATAATTAAACTTTTGAAATTCTAGAATTAAGTACAATAATGATATTGACAATAATGTTTTTATCCAGTCTTGAGCAAAAGCCGCAGGATTAAACTCAATTTTATTGATAAAAAGTGCAGGAACACCAAATGTTAGGATTAAAAAGAAAATTATCAACTTTATAATTTTCTTTTTCCAATTATTGCCAAAAAAGCTTGTCGCAAATTTATTTAATTCCATTTTGTTGTAAAATTTAAATAATTTAACATCAATTAAAACATAGTATTATCTTAATGTAAATTATTTACTTTTTTTTAGAATAATCAATCCGTGCAAACACGGATTTTTTAACCCTATTTTTATTGTTAAATCTGTATTTTTTACTTTTAGTTGTGTTTCATTACGTATAAATACGTACGTATAAATACTAATTTTCAGTACAAACACGTATTGTGTATTAATTCTTTTAATAATACTTTAGCTACATAATTTTAAAATATTTAAATATGGCATTAGATGCAAACACAGGTAGTATTATCAGTAGAGAACTTGCTGAAAAATTGATTAAGGCTTATGATAGTAGATTTCCTGGAGAGGTAATTTCTTCATTTATTGGTTCTAACAATGTTAAGAGTATTTTAGAGCAAGAAGGTTGTATTGGTATAAGGATATACAATGGTTATGATACAGACAACCAAATTACTAAATTAGTTTTAGTC
>Ga0209572_1000592_pt1 | contig 47328 bp, 37 predicted proteins | sample EBPBio232012_DNA_FD_185867 | JGI IMG/M metagenome (GOLD analysis project Ga0209572, IMG submission 185867) | Wastewater treatment Type I Accumulibacter community from EBPR Bioreactor in Madison, WI, USA - Reactor 1_1/23/2012_ DNA (SPAdes)... | ecosystem: Engineered > Bioreactor > EBPR >...
GCCCTTGGTCTAAAAACGAAGATTTTGGTGAAGTTTCCTCAGATATTTTGGAAAATTGTAAAGCAGCTTTTGATAAAAAAGGTATAATAATACAACCTTTTGTTAGAGAAAATTCTAAGTAGATTTGGTTTGCAACATAAAATCTTTCAAATAATAAGGTTCGAAATAAGCCGCATCTTCAAAAGAATTATCTATAAATTTTCTGTAAGAAATAGCACTCATTTCCTGAGCTGAAGGATAAAAAATAGTATCAACAAAGTTAAAATTAGATTTTGATAATATCGTTTTTGCTTTTTCATTACTATCACCAACAAAATAAACAGCATCATCAATATTAGAAAAGCTAGAATCGGTAAGAATTTCAGCTTGAACTTCTCTAATCATTTCTTTTTTTGCATTGAAAATAGCGCTATAAACTTCCATTCTTCTAGCATCAATCATCGGAATGATGATACCATTCTCTATTTGCAATTGATTTGCTAAAACCGTCAATGTATCAACTGAAATCAATGGTGTTTCTAAAGCGTAACATAATCCTTTAGCAGCTGAAACTCCAATTCGCAATCCTGTATATGAACCAGGTCCTTGGCTTACTGCAACAGCACTTAAATCAGAAAATGTTATTCCAGCTTCCTTAATAATCTCTTCAATAAATAGGTGCAATTTTTCTGCATGAGAAAAGCCTTGTTCAGCCATTTCCTTGCATAAAATAGTTTCGCCATTTTTGGCTAAAGCCACAGAACAGTTTTTGGTAGCCGTTTCAATATTAAGAATGTAACCCATTTAAAAGATAATCTTTTTAAATTCTATTTTTTTGCTTCTTCTTTCTTAGCAGTGATTTTAACTTTATCTCCAGAATTTAGATTTTTAGAAACAGTAACATAAGGACCAACAATCACTTCATCACCTTTTTGAAGTCCTGAGATGATTTCAATGTTAGTATCATCTTGGATTCCTGTTTTTACCACTCTTATTTTAGCTTTATCGCCCACTTTTACAAAAACACATTCTAGTTTTTTATCCGACTTAGCTTTAACTTTATTTTCCTCTTCTCCGTCTTCAACTTCAAACTTTTTAGTTGCCGTTGTATCCGATTTTATAACTACTGAGCTAATTGGTACACCAATAACTTTTTCTTTTCTTGTAGTAATGATATCAACAGTAGCTGTCATTCCTGGTCTAAAAGGCGAATAAGTATCTGGTTTTCCTTCGATTAAATCTAAATACGATTCTTTCAAAATTCTAACTTTTACTTTAAAATTTGTTACTTGATCTGCAGTTGTAGTTGAGCTAGCAGAGTTAGAAATACTTGTAACAATTCCTTTAAACTCTTTTTTCAAATAAGCATCAACTTGAATATTAGTTTCGTCACCTATGTTGATTTTAACAATGTCATTTTCATTCACATCAACTTCAACTTCCATATTATTTAAGTTGGCTACTCTTAAAATTTCAGTTCCTGTCATTTGTTGTGTTCCCAAAACTCTTTCACCCAATTCAACATTCAACATAGAAATTGTTCCATCAGCTGGAGCATAAATTGTAGTTCTACCTAAGTTATCTTTTGCTTCTTTTACAGTTGCATTAGCACTTTGAACATTATAATAAGCCGATTGTTTACTCGCTTTCGCCACTTCAAATGAAGCAATAGCTTTATCCCAATCTGAACGTGAAATAATTCCTTTTTCGTACAAAGATTTGTTTCTATCATAGTTGGCTTGAGCTTCTTTAAAAGAGGCATCCGCTTGACTTAATCCAGCTTTAGTACCAGAATAATTTGATACAGAACGATTCAATCCAGAAGTGTATAAATCAGGATTAATTTTTACTAATAAATCACCTTTTTTAACAACTTGACCTTCTTTTACAGGTAAAGCAATAATTTCTCCTGATACTTCAGAAGATATTTTAACTTCAATTTCTGGTTGAATTTTTCCAGTTGCAGATACAGTTTCTATGATAGTTATTTCGTCAACTTTGGCAGTTTCAACTTCTGTAGAATTATCTCTATCACCAAAAACACCCGCTTTTGATAAGGCTACTAATAAAACAACTAATCCTAAAATAACTCCAGTTATTATGTAAATTTTCTTTTTTGACATGATCTTATTTATTTTCAATTATCGGAATTCCAAAATAAAACTCCACTACTTTAACTTTAAAAATGTAATCGTATTTAGTTCTTATTACTTCTGATTGCGCGTTGGCGTATAATAATTGTGCTTGATTATAATCAAAACTATTCATCATACCCACAGCATACTTTTCTTTAGCATAATTAAAAGCTTCTTTACGAGCTTCTAAAGTTGTATTTGCTGACTCGTAAGCATTAAGAGCTCCTTTAGCATCCGTAATTGCCGTGTAAACATTTCGTTCTAAATCTAATGTCGCTTGTTTTTCAACTGTCTTAGAACGCTCTAAAGCAATTTTTGAACGCTCAACATTATTCTTGATTGACAAACCATTCAGTATTGGAATGTTTAATTGCATTCCAAAATTATGCCCTTTATTGTTACTAAATTGATCAAAGAAGGGAAGTGCACCTGCTGTATATGGGAAACCCGAGCTGTCAAATAATATTCTATCTGCATAACTAACTCTTGAACTAAAACTATAAAATCCAGATAAACTTGGTTGAAAAGCTCCTTTGGCAATCTTAACGTCTTTTTCGGCTATTTCTAGATTTGTTTTGGCTATTTTTAACTCCACACGTTCTTGTTTTGCTTTTGCAATGATAGCTTCAGGTGTTTCTAACATCGTAGCGCTAGGTTTTACTTCATAATCAGCATCAGCAATATCAAAATCTTTAAAATCATCTAATTGTAGCAATTGAGCCAAACTTAATTTTGATAAAAACAACGTGTTTTCAGCCGCAACAACTCTTTGTTTATCTGCAGCTACAGTTGCTTTTACATCTAATAAGTCACCTCTTGGAACTACACCAGATGCGACTAGTTCTTCGCTTCTTTTTTGCTGTTTTTCATCATTTGCCAATTGCTCTTTTTGAACTTTAAGATTCTCTTTATTGAAAAGAATTTGAAGAAAAGCATTTGCAACATTTAGCGAAATATCATCTTTCATCTTTGACAATTGATACTGAGAAGACAGAATTGAAAGATTAGCTCTACGAAGTCTATTTTGATTTTGCAATCCATTGTAGATATCGATGCTTGAATTTAAACCTGCGGAAGTAAATTGTGTCGTTTGGTTTTCTAGTAAACCTGTAGTAATATTTTGATTTAAACCAATATTCCACGAATGAGAAGTATTAGCATTAATTGTTGGCAAAAAATTACCAATAGCATCTTTTTTTGCAATTGCAGTTGTTTGCGCATCTAAATCGGTTTGTTTTATGCTAATATTATTTTTTAAAGCATAATCAACACATTCTTGTATGGTCCATTTTTTTGATTGAGCTTGGGATGAAAATCCTAAAACTAGAACAAAAAGGAAAATTATTTTAAAACCTACGTTTTTCATGTTTATTTTAATCAATAGTTAAAATACAATAATGCAAATTTAAGCGTTTTATAATCAAAACAATTAAATTAACATATTCTTATCTGACGTCAAATTACTTTTTTTGTTACATTCACACCCAAATAAATTTTGATTTAAAAATGAAAAACTGTTTTCTTATATTATTTTCGCTTGTTATACTTTCTGCTTTGTTTAGTTGTTCGTCAACAAATAAAATTGCTACAATAAAACCAGAACCCTCTCAAAACACTCCAATGGCATACAAAACAACAACTTCATTCGTAAGCATGCCCATGGAAGTTTCATTAAAAGAAATCGAAAATCAATTAAACAAAGCCTTGTCAGGATTGATTTATGAAGATAATAATCTTGATGACGACAAAACGGAAATGAAAATTTGGAAAACAGGCACCATAAAATTAATTGAAAAAGACGGAAAAATACAATCTGTTTTGCCTTTGAAAATTTGGTCAAAAATAAAATACGGAACGGAGTTCATGGGACTAAACGATACAAGAGAAATTGACTTAAACGGAACCATAACTTTACTCAGTACAGCCAAATTATCAAATTGGAAAATGAATACTAGCTCTGTTATAGAAGATTTTGAATGGAGTGAAAGCCCAACTATATTAGTTGCCGGGAAAAAAGTTCCAATAACTTATATAATCAATCCTACTTTGTCTATTTTCAAATCGAAAGTGGCCAAAAAAATTGATGATGCTATTGAAAAATCTTGTGATTTCAAACCTTATGTCTTAAATGTCTTAGAAACTTTGGGTACACCATTTAAAACAAGTGAACAATATGAAACTTGGTTTAAAATGAATCCGATTGAAGTTTACGTTACTGATGCACAATTGCAAAAAAGTAAAATAAAAATGGACTTAGGATTGAAATGTACCATGCTAACAATGGTTGGACAAGAACCGAAAAATGTTTTTGATAAAGAATCCGTAACTTTTAAACCGGTTGCAACTGTTCCTGATAAAACAACAGCTACTGTTGCGGCAATTTCCACCTATGAAAGTGCTTCTCGAATAATAACTAAGAATTTTCAAGGAAAAGAATTTGCTTCAGGAAGCAGAAAAATAACGGTTCAAAAAGTTGATTTATGGTCAAAAGATGGTAAAATGATTATTGCACTTAACATGACTGGAAGCATCAATGGTTCTATCTATCTTTCTGGAATTCCAAATTATAATTCAGTTACAAAAGAGATTTATTTTGAACAAATGGATTATGTATTGAACACTAAAGGTCTTTTGACGAAAACAGCTAATTGGTTGTTGCAAGGCGTAATTTTGAGAAAAATTCAAGAAAATTGTCGTTATTCTATAAAAGAAAATTTGGACGAAGGCAAGAAAAGTTTATTGCCTTACTTGAGCAATTACTCACCAATGAAAGGCGTATTCGTAAACGGAACTTTGAACGATTTTGAATTTGAAAAAGTTGAATTGACCAACGAAGCTATAATTGCATTTATAACTACATCTGGCAAATTGAACATTAAAATTGATGGAATGGAATAAAAACTATTGAGTTTTCTTTTTCGTATACATTCTATAAACTACTACTCCAACAATGCCAACCAACACGTACGGAATTACCATCAGATAAACAATTCCGTCATTTACTGCTTCTGCTTTCATAGTATTTCCTTCACTCTCTAGTGATGCTCTACACATGGCACATTGTGCTTGTGAAGTAAGAGAATAGAATATAGAGAATAGGGTACAGACGATTGCAAAAAGTCTATAGTCTCTTTTCTTTTCTCTTTTTTCTATATCGTTTTTATACATAGTAAGGAGAAATCATTAGGTAAACAACAACACCAGTAACTGCAACATATAACCATAACGGAAATGTAATTCTAGCCAACTTTTTGTGTCTATCAAATTGTTTAGATAATGCTCTAACGTAAGTAAACAAAACCAAAGGAATAATAATTACTGAAAGTGCAATATGAGTTAGCAGAATAAAAAAGTAAACATACCTAATCACACCTTCTCCACCAAACTTAGTTGATTCTGAAGTCATGTGGTAGGCAACATACATTACTAAAAAGATTACAGAACATGCAATTGCAGAAGTCATTAATTTTTCGTGTAACGAACGATTACCATTTTTTATAGCTCTTACTGCTAAAATCAATAAAATAGCCGTAATGCCATTAATTGACGCGTAAATTGGAGGTAAGAAAGAAAGTGGCTCCACATTGATTCCGAAATCTTTCAATTTAACCGAAAATAGAATTGCTACTACTATTGGAATTAGTATTGAAACAATTATGATTGGTGTTCTAAATTTTTTTTCTATTGTGTTATCCATGATTATTCTTCTAATAATAATTTAATGTCTTCTTTAATTTCCTTTACTCCTTTGGCTTCAAGTCCATCATAATATAGAATTGGATTTCCTTGATTATCTTTTCTGCATCTTATCTTCCCTTCTTTATCTACAAGTGCAAAAAGTCCGGAATGTTCAAAACCACCATTCACTTTTTTATTTTCTGCAGCGTATAGATTGAATCCTTTGTTTGCCAAACTTAAAATATATTCTTTATCACCTGTTAGAAAATGCCAATTTGGTGAAGTAATTCCAAGTTGATTTGCATGCTCTTTAAGTACTTCAACAGTGTCATTTTCTGGATTTATTGTAATTGAGGCAACACCAAAATTATTCTCTTTTGAAAACTCTTTTTGAATATCCTTCATATTTTTGTTCATAATGGGACAAATTGAAGGACAAGTTGAAAAGAAAAATTCAATTACATATACTTTTCCTAAATAACTTTTATCTGATATTTTAGTATTGTTTTGATCTGTTAATTCAAATTTTGGAACTGGTCCTATTTTAATCAAACCCTCTTCTTTTACAATTTCATTAGAAAGACTCATTCTGTCGTTTTTTACAACTGAACCCTCTTTAATGCGATTGATGATTTTTGGTATAAATATGATTCCAAATATTAAGATAATAAATGAAATACCAATGTAAGATTTGTTTTTCATATTGATTATATTTTTCTTGAAGCGTTATGATTTCTTTTTAAAGCTAAGCGATATTCTGCCAAAATGATTTTGACATCATCTATCATTTGATTATATAGTTCTGAAACTAAAACCGTATTGTATCCTTCTTTATATTCTGGTTTACCTTTTTTGTCTTGACCTTTTCTACCCCTAAGGTTTCTCTTTTTATCTACAATGTAAACATTTGGGGTTCCAAGCTTATCATCCAATTTACCAACTAATTGTAGTTTATCATAAAATGTTTGTATTTGCTGTGGCGAACCAAAAACAAAATTCCATCCAGCTTGAGTTCCTAATTTACTTATATCATCTTTTAATTCTTTTACTTGCTCTTGAGTTCCATCTGGAAAAATCATTACCATTTGAAAATCTTTAAAATCTTTATTCCTAGTATAAATCTTTTCGTATAAATTAAAAAAGCTTCCTTTTCGTTTTTCTACATCAGTTCCAATAAATCCCAATATTGTAATTTTATTGGTAAGAGCAACAGGTTTGCTATCTAAAGTTTTCCAAGTATTTATGTCTGGAATATTCTTAGTAATAGTAGGAAGATTAACAAAACTATTAACTCCAGAGGCAAAAAATAGATAAGTTACAAGAGGAAGAATAAACAATACAAACAGAACAATTTTCTTTTTCATTTTTTTTCATAATTTGAATATACAAAAATAAAAAAAAGGTACGCAATGCGTACCTTTTTATTGAATTAATATAGTGTTAAAAATTCCACTTAATTGTAGCATTTTTAAAAACCCCAAAAACATAGTTACCTTCTGTTAAAAGGATAAATGTTAAATATAAAACTAAGAAAATAACTGTCCAAACTACAGATCTTCTTAAAGACTTTGTTTCACCTTCCATGTGCATGAAAGCCCAAACAATTCCGTAAGCTTTAACTAAAGTTAAGATTAAGAATATCCAATTTAAAAGATTAGTTCCTAAAACATTAGTCATGTGTAAAGCAGCAGGTTTGAAAATACCTAAAACCACCTCTACTATTGTTACTGCAGAAAGAAACCAAAAAACTTTCCAAATTCTTCCTGTATTCGATTCGTGTGCGTGTGCCATTATTTTTTTATCTAAAGATTAAACTAAATAGAAGAATGTAAATACGAAAACCCAAACTAAATCGACAAAGTGCCAATAAAGTCCAACTTTTTCAACCATTTCATATGATTTTCTTTTTTCATAAGTTCCTAAAAGAACATTTATGAAAATAATGATATTGATTATAACTCCTGAGAATACGTGAAAACCGTGGAAACCAGTAATAAAGAAGAAGAAATCAGCAAATAACTTACTTCCATATTCATTGTGTTTCAGATTAGCTCCTTCAATAACCAATTTAGCATCGGCTAATCTTTTTTCAGATTCTGCTCTTGAAAGAATAAATTTATGCTTTGGCTTATTCAATGATTTATCTTCATTTAAACCTTCAGCCGTTTTAAGCGTTTCTTCACTATTAATAACTTCAGTTCTTACTAATAAGTCTGGACGAGCTTTAAACCCTTCTAAAACTTCATTCACAGAATAAGTTGCCAAAGAACCTTCTTCCATAAACCATTTTCCTTTTCCTCTTGTAAGTTGTTCTCTTTCTTCAGGTAATACAACAGCAAAATCAGCTAAGGCTACTCGTTTTCCTTTGCTATCAACAAATTGTAAAATACTACCACCTTTTGTTTCAACCGCACCATACTCACCATGAATGAAATTTTTCCACTCCCAAGCTTGTGAACCAACGAAGATTAAACCTCCAATGATTGTTAAAAACATGTAGAATGCTACTTTTCCTTGCTTCATTTGGTGTCCAGCATCAACTGCTAATACCATTGTTACTGATGAAAAGATAAGAATAAAAGTCATTAATGCCACATAATACATTGGCATAGAAACACCATGAGCAAATGGAAAGTGAGTAAACACCTCATCAGCCAATGGCCAAGTTTCAATAAATTTAAACCTAGAAAAACCGTAAGCAGCTAAAAATCCAGAAAAGGTTAATGCATCAGAAACGATGAAAAACCACATCATTAATTTTCCGTAACTTGCTCCTAATGGCTCATTATTTCCGCCATCCCATGATTTCCCTACAGTATTTGCAGTAGTAACTGTCGATCCCATAAAAAGTTGTTGTTAAAAAGTTCCCAAATTTACATTTTTTTCTTATTTAAAGAAATATAAAAACAAAAATAAATAAATCCACAAGAAATCAAGAAAGTGCCAATACATTGCACCTAGCTCAATACCAAGAAATTGGGACGAATTGTACTTTTGTTTAAAATGATTATAAATTATAATTAATAATGAAATTATCCCTCCAGCTAAGTGCGCCATGTGCACATAAACCAAAACATATAAAAATGAAATGGTTATAGAACCTGTTCCTCCAACTGGGTATAAATGATTTTGAAATAACTGCGCAAAACCTTCAAATTGGAAATAGATAAATCCAAATCCCAATGCAAGTGTTGCTAACAAAAATAATGTCGTTGCACTTCTGTCATCTTTTTTAATTGATTTTTTTGCTAAGTGAATGGTTACACTACATAGAAGAATAATTGCAGTACTTATGAAAAAAGCAGTTGGCATTTGGAAATCTTTCAACCAATCTGGTCTTGATTTACTAACAACCATTGCGCTTGTTAAACCTGCAAACATCATTACCATACTTATCATCGCAAAAATCAACAAGAGCTTGTATGACCTTGCTGTGCGTTCTTTATGTTCTTCAGTTGTCATCATAACTATCTTAAAAATTTATCTGTTATATATATTATTTGCAATAAAGTAATGTAAGAAACACTAACTAACATTAGTATTCTAGCTGCTTTTGACGTTCTTTGTTTGTATAATTTGAAAGCGTAAATAAGCATCCATAATCCTAAAAGAAAAACCAAAACTGAAGCAATCGGACTAATAAACAACTGACCTGTAAACCCTAAACATGGCAACAATGACGCTACAATTAACCAAAAGGTATACAATATAATTTGTGTTGCCGTTTTATTATCTCTTTGTCCTGTTGGTAACATAAAAAAACCTGCTTTTTCATAATCTTCATACAAAAACCAACCTATAGCCCAAAAATGAGGAAACTGCCAAAAAAACTGAATCATAAATAACGTTCCGGCTTCAATTCCGAAATTTCCAGTTGCTGCTACCCATCCTAACATAAAAGGAATTGCTCCTGGAATTGCTCCTACAAAAACCGATAATGGTGTAACCGTTTTTAATGGTGTGTAAGCACTTGTATATAAAAATATAGAAATCGCTCCGAACATTGCTGTTTTCGGATTGATTAAATAGAGTAAAATTAATCCAATTATAGTTAACAAACTTGCCGCAAATAGTGCAACATTTGGTGACATTCTTCCTGCTGGAATTGGTCGATTCTTAGTTCTATCCATTAATGCATCCAAATCTTTTTCTATCACTTGATTGAATGCGTTTGACGCTCCAACCATGCAATATCCACCGATAATCAACATTATCAAAGTTGCCCAACTAAATGGATGACTTTCGTCAAATCCTAACAAATAGCCGGCAATTGAAGAAAATAAAACACTTATTGCTAAACCAGCCTTGGTGATTTCTTTAAAATCTCTAAAGATTGCTTTAAGCGAAAGTGTATTAGTTGTAGAATTCAATGGAATTGAAAAATTGATTTTTTAATGGTGCAAAAGTAGTTTATCAAAAAGGATTTGACAAAAAACAAACCATAAAATTGTTTAAAATTCTAATAATCGAAATACCAATTGAAAATATCACATCTCAAACCAAGAGAAAACCAAGTAGTACTTTGTTTTTTCAAAGCATCTGTTTCTACTGTTGGTCTAAAATTTCTGTAAATAATACTTCCGAAAGCTTTCAAATTTGTAGCTGGATTTATCAAATAACCTGCTTGCAAATCGGTAATTAAAATATTAGTTTTATTTCCTTGTCCTACAGTAACTCCATTATCAAAAGCTCTATTGTCATTATAGCTTAAGTAAATATTTCCACCGTAATTCTTGGTAGCGTCAAAATCAAAACCTCTTACACCCATTGTTAATTTGGCATCAGCAAAATATCTTCCTTTGTGGTAACGCGCAATTGCGATTAATTCTTTAGCATTTCCTCCCCATTGATGTCCAAGACTTTGGTTGCTGTTTCCATAATTTGTTAATGCATCGCTATGAGAATAAACGTAAGGTCTAATATGATTGTACTCCACTTGCACCAATAGATTTTCTATATTAAACGCATTGAAATATTTTGCTCCAATTTGGTAGGCAAATTTATTTTTCCAACTTTTATTAGCATCTTTTACTTCATTGAATGAGAATTCATCAATTAGAAACTGTCCATAGAAATTAATTTGATTATTCCATTTGTACTTAGTTGTTAAACCAAGTAAGGCATTTCCGCTTCTTGAAGATGATGCAAACTCAACTGCTCTATAAAAGATAATCGGATTTACGAAACTCATGTCAAATCCTCTATCGTTTTGTTTAGACCAAACTACCGATTCGAAAAAACCTAAATTGAATCTTTTAGTAACATTCCAACTTAAATAATGGTTTGCAACAAACTTTGTCGCATAAGTTCCATCAATTGTGGCGTCATTTCTAACATCTTTCATCCACATATAATTGTTGGTATATTTAATTTTCCAGAAAGTAGTGTTTATTTTAAAATAAGGAATAGGGCTTACACCATCTGTTAAAAACAGTGAACGATATCCATCACCTAAAAAATTTCTTCCATACCCCAATTGTAAATCAATAAACTTATTTGGTGCGAAAGTTAAATTTGCCTCGGCCATAGGAAAATCGAAAGCATCTGATTTGAATTCTTTTGCGATTCCAATTCCTGGAATTATTGCCGGATTCCCTCCTGATGGTTTAATCGAAACTGCATAATTATTAAAATAATCAGCAAAACGACCTTGACTTTCAAAAATGGTTGTGGTAAAGTTTAATTGACTTCCTAAACCACCTCGCACTTGAATTCCACGAGTATTTACATAAGTGTAATCTGCAACACTTGGATCACTTTTACCCATTTGCAAATCGAAAATAGGATTCATAGTAAACCAATAATCATCTCCTTGAATGGCAACTGTATTTTCATTCCAAATCTTTTTTCCCCACCATGAAGTTTTGTTCTTCATTAGCTTTTGATTTTCTGCTTCTAAATTGTAATATTTAGAAACTTCAGCATAAGTATAAGGTTTGGATGCCGTATGATTATTACTACCTACTTGATTCATCGCTGGATCAAATTGCGCATAAAAACTGTGAGACAATGGAATGCTCAAATGACTTTGAAACTGTGGGTTATTGAACTTTTTATAAACGATACTATCAAATTCTGTTAGTTCTTTATTTTTATCTTTTGGCGAGTAAATAGTCGTTGGCTTGCTAGCCTCAATCTCTTTCTCCTTTTCTGCTTGAATTTCAGCAGCACTTTGAAGAGGAATTGCTATTTTGATTGTATACTTTACATAAGTTGGCTTTCCGTTATACGTTGGCGGACTCACTTTTGGCATAGCAGCAAAAACTCGTTTACTTTCTTTTACTAAATCTTCATCGTTAGCATCAACATATTGTACTTTGAAAGTTCCTTTATCGTCAACCTCAAACAAGACTATTACACTTCCTTTGTAGTTGTTGTCTTTTAACTTAGTAGGTACTTGAAAATTATTATAAACAAAATTTTGCACTTCAGTATTGAAACAATTTTCAAGTTCTTTTGCTTGTAATTTCTCACAGTTTGGAAAAATTGGCATTTGTTCACTTCCTTTTTGAGCAGTAACCAATAATGCATTTAAAAGTAAAAAAGCTATCGTTATTTTATTAAACATCCTATTTTGAATATAATTTAGTAATCGCTGTTTGTTGTTTGTCCGTTAGCAATGGCCTTGGCAGATGAAGTTCCTATTCTTTTTACACCAAGATTAATCATTTCCACTGCTTCATCATAGGTTCTAACGCCACCTGCAGCTTTAATAGAGAGAGGCGAACCATTTTCTAACATCATTATTATAGTTGGCACCGTTGCTCCATTTGGCAAACCATTTTCTGTTTTGTAAAAACCTGTTGATGATTTTACATAAACCGAATGATAACACTCTTCTTTAAAATTAGACATCACAACCTTCTTAATCAAAGAAGAAATTTGGATAATTTGGTCGTTACTTAATGCCGCAACTTCAATAATCCATTTTACTATTTTGTGATGTTCCAATCCAAGTTTAGTACCTTCGAGAACTTCTTTTTTTACAACATCTATCTCACCTCTTTTGAACGCTTCATAATTGCATACAAAATCTAAATCGTCTGCACCATCTTCAATAGCTTTTTTGGCTTCGGTAAGTTTATCTTCCAATGAATAAGTTCCTTCATGAAAACCAATTACAGTTCCTATCGTAACCATTGAATTAGCCTTACTAATCATTTTTCTAGCCATAGCTACCATATCAGGACGAATCATGATAAGTTTAAAACCTTCATCGATAGCTTCTTGGATAAATCCTTGAACTACTTTGGTGTTTTCTTCAACAGAAAGTCCAGCTTGCTCGGGTGTTTTTAGATAAGTAGAATCTAAATAGTGTTTGATGTTCATTTTCTTGATTATTAGAAACGATAAAGGTACAAAAAATCTGTATCCAATTTATTTGTGGCGAAAATAGAAAATAATATCGTCCTTATGAATCAATTAATTTACAATTATAACCTTTTTGTAATTTAAATTATTTTTAAGATTTGTTGATATTTATTTACAAATGTAATTTGTATTTTTTATTTTCATAAATTAGTAATCTAAAACCTAATTTTTTATGAAAACCAGCGACCAGCAACCAGCAACCAGCAACCAGCAACCAGCAACCAGCAACCAGCAACCAGCAACCAACAACTAAACTGAGCCTTTTTAATTTTATTTTTATGTTTTTATCACTATTTATAATTACTGGATGTGAAAAAGATTTGTATGAAGATGAAATTAAGAATTCACAAAGAGAAATAAAAACTGAATTACTAACTGGTGAAAGCGCTAGATTTATTGGAGAAAAATTAAAAAAATCATTAAGAAAAAGATATAATATTTCAGATGCAAGTTCTTCTCGAATAGAAATGACGTCTATTGGTGAAATTGTGTTTGAAGAAGTAATGCAGGTTGAAGATTCATTAGGTAAAAAAACATATACTTTTAGAGTAAATCATCCTGACGAAACAATTTCTAAATTCTACAATCTAGTTTTACAAGAAAAAGCTCAAGGCAATATTGTAAAATTATTTGAATATACAATGACCGATGAATTTGCGCAAACATTTGCGCAAACTTTTAATTATAAAGATTTCAGAGGTACTTTGAGTTCTTTTACAATTATTAATGAAACACCTTGTCCTGATGAGGACATAATTCTTGTTAATGTTGGTAATATTGGAGATAATATTGGTGGTGGTTCTCCTGGCGGAGACTTTCCTGTAGGCGGCGGAAGTAATCCGCCTGGAAGCGGCTCAAATCCTAGTGGATCGAATGGATCTGGTAGCAGTAGCAGTTCTGGAAGTAATCCTGGAGGAAGTTCATCATCAGGAAGTTCATCATCAGGAAGTAGTAGTGGAAGTGGCGGCGGAAGTGGTGGCGGAATAGTATCTGTAGTAGATACTTATCTTAATTTAATAATTACATGCATAGGTTCTGGTGGTTCATGGGATTATACAGACGGAAATTGTATAGCTAATCCTAGATATTTTAGAATGGCAATTGATCCAAAAGCAATAGGAATTGGTGATGATGTTCCTTGCAATCCTGTATACCATATTGGTATTTTAATTCCAATGAATGAATGTGAAAAATCTTTTATGAACGCTTTATCGAATGAAAATAAACAATGGTTTTATTTGAATCAAAGGACAAATTTAGGAAATGAAATTACAGAATATATGAATTCCGTAACATGTGAAGATGAAAGCGAAAAAGTATTTATTAATGAAATAATAAATCAAATAAGATTAAATCCAAGTGAATTTAATTCAATAACACCTTTCTTAATTGAAAAAAAAATTGATGATACACAATTAGACGATTGTACTAAAGGAATAATTAATTTATTAAAGAATCTTCAACAAAAAGACATTGCAAAATTATTTAATAAATTAAACAATCCTAACATGGTTCTAAAACCATGGTATACTACAAAAATTGTAATTGAAGACCCAATAAATTCTCCAAACGCTTTGGCTCAAACCAATTGGGTTGCTATACCTTTAGCAGCTCAACCTGGCGGCAATGCAGTACAATCTCCTTTTAATTATATCATTCGAATAAGACCATCTTACTTAAACGGAAGTATGTTATCAAGTTCATCGCCACCAAAAAAACCAACAAAGTTATCTATTGCTAGAACTATACTACATGAGCTAATTCACGCCTATTTAGATAGTTTATTTGATGATTGTAATTACTCTGTTCCTGGTGGCTGTGCAGAGATAAAAAGTTTTGAAGATTTATGGCAAGATTATATTATTCAAAAAAATGGTGGTACTAACCCAGATGATGCACAACATTTGGTCATTGCAAAAAATTTTACTAATATCCTTGCTCGTGCATTACAAGAATTTCAAACAGGAAATCCAGTTCCGGACAATATTGAACCTGAACAAGATTATAAGGATTTAGCTTGGTATGGTCTTCAAGGCAATTATCCTAATCCTAATCCCAATAGTATAGCTCAAAAATTTAATATAGAGTATCCACTAGGAAGCAACAAAAGAGATCGTTTCAACAAAATCAATGATGCTGAAAACAAACAAGAAACATCAAATGCTAATGGTTTAATAACCCCAAAAAACACACCATGCGAATAATTTTAAAAATATTTACAACTGCTGTAGTAATCTTGCTTTTTTCATGTTCATCAATACAAAAAAAGGAATACAAAATTTTTAAAAGTTATTTAACTGATAAAAATAGAGTGAAAAAGTTCGAAGACAAATGTAATTCTCAAAAAATAAAAATTAGTGATACCATAATCATTTGTTCAACATATTTAAGTAACACTACTTTTGAAAGATATGTTTTTTTTGATAAAAATAATTCTAATGATGTTACTTTGTGGATTGATTGTAAAGAAAACTATCTATTAAACAAGAAAGAATTATATTACATAAAATCTGAAATTTTAAAATTAGATTATGAAAAAGTTAATCTCAAAAATTTAAATTTTAAAAATTTTAAAACAATTAATCTCAACAAAAGTAATTCTACTCAAATAGAAAATAATATCATATATTATTTTTCTAAACCTATAATTAGTTCAAATAATAATTTTTGCTTTTTTTATTGTAGTTATTATTTTAAGGATATACGCATAAAGGGTAGTTATGAAATTATGAAAAAAATAAACAATAAATGGTTATATATTGGTGAACTTTGTGAAAATAATATTATTGATTAGAATAACGATTAATATTTTTTTTGAATAAAACAACTCCGATAGCTCTGAGAATGTTATTCAAGAAGCTTTGATGGAATATGCAAATGCTACAACTACAAATCCTCCAGCAGGTCTAACAATTCAACAATTTTGTTTTTATTTATCATGGAATGGAATCTATACTGGACCAAATGGAATATCAGTTCCTGATAGCACCTTGCCAATGAGTGACAAAATTAAAGTATTATTACAGAAACAAGCCGAAATGACAAATACCATTGCGCCAAATAACACAATCCCATCTAATAATCCAACCTGTAATTAGACATGAAAAAATTAATATTATTATCTGTTATTTTAATTTTTACAAATTGTATTTCAGAGAGAAAGATTGTAATTAATGAATTGTGTAAAGAAATTGAAACACCTCTAAATGGAAAAAAAACTGACTCAATATTTGTATTAGATAAAAGTTGTAGTAATTATCGAAACTTTATTAAATCTTATTTAAATGCAAAAGATTATTCTGAAAAATTCAATATTGATGGAGACTTTTATTGGGATAAAAAATATAGATGGTATTTAGACAATGAAAATATTAATTATTTTGAAAAAAAAATAGTGAATCAAAATGTAATAAAACTTAAAAAACAGTATTTTAAAGGAAGTAGAATTACTCTAGTTTCTTCAAATAATAAAAATATAATTACCTCAAATAAAAATGATGAAATAGCAATTAATGATGGAAAATACATTTATTGTATTACAACTCCAGTTTTTAATAAACGTAGGGATCTTGCAATTATTTCGTTAAAAACAATTGTTCCAAATAATATTCAATTTCAAAATAATAAAACCATAATTTTTAAAAAAGAAAACAGTCAATGGTTTAAAATATGTGAAATTAAAAGCACAATAGAATAGTAATTTAAAAGGTTATTTTAATTTTCATTTAAAGATATTTTTTATTTTCTTAATTAAACTTGAATTTTTAAATATAATTACATAATAACAATATTTAATAACAAAACCACTCAATGAGTGGTTTTGTTATTAAATATCTTAGTAATTATTAGTAATCCTACTATTGCTCCTATTGTATTGGCTGTAACATCAAGAACATCTGCGCTTCTTGTTGTGGTGAATAGTTTTTGGCAAATTTCCATTACTATTCCGTAGCCTATTGCTGCAAACAGAATCTTAAAATTGTATTTACTTTGTTTGAAAAAAAACGCCCACAAAACTACAAACATCATATAGAATGTAAAATGCGCGAGTTTGTCTTTATATGGAACTTCTATATCACTACTAACATCTTCAAACGTTGCCAAACTCAAATATGTAACAGCAAGTGTCCAAAGAATGGCTAGTAGGAAAAATATTTTTTTATTATGCACCTATCAAACTTGCGTAAGCTTCGCTATCTAACAATTCGTCCCATTGAGAAACATCAGATACTTTTACTTTCACCATCCATCCTGCTCCATAAGGATCAGAATTTACAGTTTCTGGATTGCGCTCAAGGTCTTCGTTGAATTCGATAATTTCACCAGACATTGGTAAAAATAAATCAGAAACTGTTTTTACAGCTTCAACAGTACCAAAAACCTCATCTCTTTCAAGTGTTTGGTCTAGTGTTTCAACTTCAACATAAACGATATCACCAAGTTCGCTTTGAGCGAAATGTGTAATTCCGATAGTTGCTACATCACCATCCATAGAAACCCATTCGTGGTCTTTTGTGTATTTTAAATTAGTTGGTATGCTCATTTTGTTTGTAAGTTTAAATTCAGGTCAAATGTATTGTTTATTCTTAAATTTTTAAAATGATTTTTATCACTATTTCAATTAATTTCCAAAGTTATATCTTAAAGTGAATCCACCTCTAATATTTGTCAATGGGAATGATGTTGAAATTACTGCTTTAGAGAACGAATGATCGTAATAGAAAATCGCAGTTAGGTTTTTGCTAAACGAATAATCGGCTGTTAATCTTGCTGACCAAATGTTTTGTCCTCCACCTAATTGATTGTTGTTATAATCTAAATAACGTACAATTGTTTTATTGTTTCTGTAAGAAAAATCTATTTTTAAATTGATATCACTTTTTATAACCCCAGAAGGATCATCAGCCAATTTAGTTGAAAAAATTACATCTTTAAAACGATAACCAGTTCCAATTACATATTCAATTCCCTTTACTTCTGTCAATAGATTATTATCAAAACTTAAAGATAATGCTCTGTCTTTTTTCATTTCAGCCAGGAACTTGAACGAACTTTTAGTTTCTAAATCTAAACGAATTAAAGGATTAAATTGTTCTACTAAATTCACATTTCCAACAAGAGTCTTTTCATATAAATTCCCATTTAGTGGATTTACACCTTCTTTATAATCTAAATTAGATCGGAATGAATTTATAGTATAAGATGCTTTATAATTGTGTTGTAAAGAGAAACGTTTGAATTTATCTTTAAAGAATTTATAACGCATTAATCCATTATATTTTACATTCCAGTTAGGAATTGGGATATTTCTCAAGATTCCTAATGAAACATCGGAAGCTCCAGAACCAGTGTAGGCAGCTAAGAATGCTGGCAATAAAACCGATTGACTATTTTTGCCAAAACCTGCAGGATATCCTTCAGCGTCGACAGCATAAGGTGTTGTTCCGTAATAATTTGAGGCCAATCTGTTTGCGATTTTTAAACGATTTTCTCTAAAATCATCAAAAGCTTCTGAACCAAATTCATCACTGTTTTTAAATGCTGTTTTAATCAAAACTGTTGAAATTGCAAAATTTCCTGTACTGTATGGCGATCTTGAATTGTAAGTTCCATCAGAAGAAACGTCGTACTGTTCTGAAAAATTATTAGCATAGGTTCTGTTGGCACTCAAGTCTATTTTGAAATCTGGAAATAAATCAACATTGGCTGTAAAATCTAATGTTCTAGTTAGAATTTGAGTATAATTTAAATTGAATTCTGGATAAGATGTTAACCAACCATTTTTAGCAGCTTCAAAACGTATATCGTCTTGCGAACCAAAAGCAAATCCTAAAGAAGGTTTAGCTGTTCCAAAGAAACCAATACTTGGAAGGAAACCAGGTAATGCAGTTCCTTGATTTTCTGTATAATTGATTTGAATGTTTTTCACACTAGTTAAAACACCTATTAAACCGTCTACAAAAGGATTAGTGTCTTTAGCTGGAGTAGCTGCTTGACTTGTTACTTTTTGACCAGGTTTTGGCGGACCAACTTGTGTCGTTTTGGTTTGTTTTTTAGTTTTATTCAATCCTAAATACTTGTAAAAAGATTCCATATTGAATTGGGTATTCAATTTATGAGAACCAGCATTTTGAATTGTATTTCCTAAGCTGTATTCAACTCCGTTAGAAATAACAGATGAGAATGCCAATGAAGAACGTTGCCAACTAAAATTACCTGTGTAAGTATAACTAGACTTTACAAAACTCAAGAATGGAATTTTGTTTAATGGCAATTCGTAGTTAACTGTTAATTGTTGGTTGTGTTGATTTGGTGAACCAATATTCCAATAATCTGTCCAAATTGTGTAGGAGTTATCTGGAACATTGTTTTCGTCCATGTAATTTCTAACTATATTATTGGAAGTCGCATTAAAATTAAGCTTTAGCGATTTAGTTAGGTTGTAATTAAATCCATATTGATAATTGAACAAGAAATTTCTTTGGTATAAAGCATCCAAACCAAGTCCTTCAACATCTACTAATCTAAATTGTTGTCTGTTAAATTGACGAATAATATTAGAACTGAATGAAACATTTGCAGGTAAATAATTGAAATTAAAATCGCTCAATAACTTCCAGTAGCTACTTTTCTTAAACGTTTTTACTTTTTTGAAAGGTTCAATTGGTTTAGATTGAAAAGCAAATGTATAATCAGCAGTAGTGTTTACTTGTTGATCTGTGAAATTTTCTAATTCATAATTGTGTCTATCAACTTGATTGTATGAATAAGAAAGCGTCAAGTTTTCAGGATCGTAGAAATGTGGTTTTTGTTTTTCACCACGTTCTTTCTTAACTCCGATAAAGTTGATACTTTTTCTCTTAGTATAATCAATAGCTCTATTTTTGATGTTACGTTTCTCTGCTTCATCAGCCGTTACATCAATTAATTGTTGCAATTCGATATCTTGATTGAAAGGATCGTATTTTGGCGTAATAAACTCTTCACCAACAGCATAATTGAATGGAAGATTTATTCCCCATTTTTTAGGTAAAAGCTTACCCAAACTCATGTTGGTCACTACATTATATTGTAAAATATCTTCACGACTTCTTTCGTTTGGACCTTGTTCTAAAGTTCCAAAACCAATGGTACTCATTCTACCAGTAGCAGAAACATTGGCAAAATCGGCAAGATTACCATCTAAATTAGCTACTGCTGCCATACCACCTTTGTTGTCCATTTCGGCAAGACGAAGCTCATTGAACCATACTTCTCCTTTAATACGTCTCGGATTCAACGGATGTTGTGGTGTATTTAAATCGTCGGTTTGGTTTTTTACACCAACCATCAATGTTCTCACTAAACCGAAATTAGGATTTCCTCGAATACCAATTTTCAGTTTGTTTACTTTTCCTGATGCTGAAGGATTCATATCTGGATCATCTTCATTTCTGTAGAAAATTTCACCAGGTGTATATACATGATTCATTGCTAAGATTTTTAACTTAGTCAATAATTCCATTGATATGTCAATTCTATTAGATTCTGGCCAAACTCCTTCTGCTGAATGATCGCCAAATTGCGTTTTCTTTAACGGAATTTCTACTTGATAGAAGTTTTCAGTAAAGTCATTACCGAAACGAATAAACCCAACCATTTCATCATCTTCTAAAGCAATAACATCATCTGATGGAGCTTCTGCATGGACGAACATTTTCAGTTTTTTAAACTGACGCATATCTACACTTACATTTTTGAAAACTGCCCTAGAATCTCCTGGTTCTAAACCATCGCCATCTACTCTCAATGCTAACGATTGCTCGTTTTGTGGTATAAGTGTATTATTGTTATAAAGTTCTTCTAATTGAACACCAGGAGGTGTTACATAATGAATAGGCAATCTATCTCCGTTTTCTTGAATATTTATAGCTTGAGAATCAAAATCGGTACCATCATCAGACGTATCTGTATCTGTTGGATCTAAGGTATTGTCGTATCTTCTCCATTCACCACGAACTAAATCTAAAGCTCCAAAACGTAAAGTAATTTGACTATCAAAACCTGTCATGAAAAGTCTCATAAATCTTATAGAACGAAAATCTGAAATGCTTCCTACAGTATTATCTGGTTGTGAAACAGGTACTTTAAATTGAATCCATCTTGCTTTGGTTTCTTCACCATTTGAAAGTGTAACTGTAGTTTCTCTTACGTCGGTTACATATTTTGTGTTTCCTACTGCCATTCCTGGTCTTACATCAATACCATATTCATAGTAAGCATTGATGGTATTCATTGTATTGTCTCTATTTATATCTTCAACATCTGGAACCGTTGTAGAACCACGATTGGTGTCTGTTACATCAATTGGTGAATTGCCTTCTGTTCCATTATAATTTTTATAACGGTCAAAAACATTTCCAGTAGTATTTAAGAAGTAGGTATAGTTATCAACTGCTGGATCGGCAAAAGAAGAGAACGTTGGAAACTTTGCGGCTTCCTGAGCATCGTTCAATCCATTAAAACCAACATCCTGAGCCGTTCTATTTCCTGGATCAGAATCGAAAGCGTAGATTAATGATTGTGAAGCTGGAACATCTCCCCAAAGTGGTTGTGGATTAACCACTATTTGACTATTACCAACACCATTTTCGTAAAATTTTCTTCCATCTTTAAGAACATCTTCTGATATTTCACCTAAGTTTATGTAAACTTTACCAATATTAGTAGTTGCTGCTTGAGCAGTAGGATTCCCTGGATCGAAATAAGGATCCAACATCCAAAATTGAACGTATTCAACGTTGGATTGCTCAAAATTAGTTGAATTTAAGGCACGAACTATTCCACCAAAATTATCTTCTGGATTAGGTATCGTGTTATCTGGTGCAGTTGCTGTATTAAAATTGTAAGGACCACGCTCACTTGGAAAATACGTTAAATCTAAAGTATTTATTACTTGTGATTGCCCTTGAGCAATTACTGTATTAGGAAACAGCTCTTGACTAAAAATTCTTCTTGTGGAATTAAGAGACAAATCATCTTCAGAAATTCCTGATGGTCTTTGGGTATAGAAAACTGGGTCAATAGAATACCATGCTAATTTTGCTCTTTTAAATCCATAATCTAATCCATTTGAGGTTCCACCAAAGTCAGGATAACTTGGTAATACTCCTGTTGTTGGTTTTTCTGGTGTAGAAGACAAGTACCACGAAAAAGGTGATTTTAAATCGATGGTTGTTTGTGAACCTTCAAAATCGTCAACATAAATAGTTGCTTCACCTTCAAAACGATCTGCTTTTGGAGAATTAGGTTGCAAGTAAGCTACTTCACCTCTAAAAGAAACCACAGAAGGAACGTCCGTATCTATATTTGGAAGTTTATTTACCAATCTAGTTAAGAAAGGTACTTCAGTAGAATAACTAGTATTTATTCCGTAAATAGAATTGTTTACCGATTCTTGACCGTAGTTAGATTTTTGAGTAAAAGGTCTTTCTGTCATTTTTAAGAAAGTAGCTCCTAAAATGAATTTTTCAGAAAATTTATGTTCCACATTTACACCAAAGAAGCGTCTTGTTTGTTGACCAAAAACAGAGTTGTTCTCTACAGAAACTTCAATTGGAGTATTCGAAGCTGATAATGCTGGATCAAGAATTTGCACTCTTCCTGCTTGATAGTTTACAGTGTAATCAACGCCTTCAACAAGAACTCTTCCTCCTGCGGTAACAACCACAGAACCTTTTGGCACATTGAAAGCACCAATTGGAATTCCATCACCACCAGAAGACTTGAATTTACCTCGAAGTTGGAATTTATTTTTTTCACTGTCTTGCAAAGCTGCTGCCTGTGTACTTTTATATAAGGTTCTAAAAACGTATTTCGCTTGATTGGCGTTGTAAACTAAATTTGGATCACCATTGTAATCTTCACCTACACCACTTCTTAACTTTTCAAATAAGTACTTACCGAAAGGTTCCACAGAGGTAAAAATCAATCTACCATTTTGTTGATCTACAGTTAATCCTGGAATAAAATCGAAGAATCCGTCACCTCCGTTTTGTGGATCGTTATTATAATTTAATTGATCTATTCCAAAAACTTTCAACAAAGGCGTTTGTTCTACTCCAGTAGGAAGTGGTGTAGTAGAATTAGCTTGTGTAATGTAGTTTAATGGCGATGGATCTGTATATAAGATATTAAATTTAAAATCTTCTTTTTGCAATTGATAGCCACCTGGAATTTGATAAATATTTTTCATCATCAATCCCCATATTGGTTTTTGAACATTAGTCAAACTACTTTTCAGCATTTTCAAGATTAATGCTTGCGATGAAGGTACACCACTTGGATCTACTTGTGTTGCTTCTACTCCATCATTACCAAATTCACCTACTTGGTATACTTGATCACCTATAGTATATTGATAAGCTACAGCAAGAACTTCGTCATTAGCCAAACGCTGTTGCAAAGAGATGTAACCTAATTGTGGATGGTAAGTAAACTCATTTGGGCTAAGTTTTCTAGCATTTTCTAATTTTGAATAATCCGTTCCTTCACTTACTGCAACCGTGTTGTTAAATCCGGCATTTGAAGTTACAATTTCTCTAATATTTGTATTTAAGAAACCGCCACCTAAAGTAATTAAAGCAGGATCATATTTATTGTTTGAGTTTTTTGATGGTGTATCAATTGGCGCTAAGAAAAAGCTATTTGCTAAGTCTACTGGATTAATTGCAACAATTTCTGCAGGTGGAATTGGATTTAAAGTTCCAGATTCATTTAAAGCAGCTTCACCTAAATCTTGTAAGGCAATAATATTTCTTAAGTTATTGTTGTTTGTTGTAACTCTATTTTGTCTGTTGGTAATCCAAACTTCAATACGTGTAATTTGAACTCTACTATCAATTTGAGGATAATTTCTTAAAGAGTAATCGTATTTGTTTTTGAAGTATTGCGATAGGAAAAAGTGTCTATCGGCATCATATTCTTGTGCAAAAAGTTCAAAATTTTGAATGGTTCCTCCGCCTTGAGAAGTAACCGTTTTTGTTTGTGATTTTTGTTCAGAGAAAACTCCGGTAACTGTTGTTTTTCCGAATTGTAATTGTGCTTTTACACCAAATAAACTTTGTGCTCCTCTTATCAATGAACTGTTTAATGGCATACTTACGTTACCAACCTCAATTTTTTGAATAATATCGTCTTCTGTTGGCGCGTATTCTAATTTGATAAGATTTTGAAATGCAAAAGTAGATTGGGTATCATAGTTGGCATTTACATTTAACCTTGTGCCTACTTTTCCCATCAAACTCATACTGATTCTTTGGTCAAAATCGAACGTAGTTGTAGCTCTATTTCTTGGTGAAAAGGATGGATTGTCTTGTTTTGTATGTCTAAAACCTAAATCAACTTCGACAGAACCTGTTGGTTTTACATCAATGGTATTACCCCCAAAAATGGTTTCGAAGAAACTTGAATTCACATAATATCTTGGTAATAAATTCTTTTTATCTTCTTCGGTACCTTTACCATCAACTGCTTTAGATTTGTTCTTAAAGTACTCATGCATTGACTCTTTTAATACCAATTTTTCATATTCTTTTGGAGTAAGAATGATTGGATAATTGATATTAAAACCTTCAAAAGTTTTTGTAAGAACATACATATTAGTTATTGGGTCATAAGTATATGCCTCAACCACACTTTTAGGATTAGCCAGATTAATAGCTCCTGTATTATATCCTTTTATTGAATCGTTAACTTCATCGTCTTGAGCAAAAGAAAGTTGCCCAGTTAACAGCAAACTTAGAAAGCAAGCTGTTTTAAAAATAAATGAAGTATATTTTTGGTAATATGTTTTCAACAATTATAAATTTTTTAATGCTTGTTTAATAATAACTTCAACGGTAGCATCGGGATTTTGACTTATCACTTTATCTACTATTTTTTCGGAAGCTTTTCTAACAAAACCTAAAACCTCCAAAGCAGATAACGCTTCATCTCGATTTGTATTGCTTTGTGACATAGAAACTTCGTCTAAATCGTAAATTTTTAACACTTTATCCTTCAAATCAAGGATAGCACGTTGTGCTGTTTTACCTCCAATCCCTTTAATAGACTGAATAGTTGCAACATCTCCGCTGGCTAATGCTTGAATAATTTGTTTGGGTTCTAATGAGGAAAGCATTGTTCTTGCGATTCCTGCTCCAATACCAGAAACCGAAAGTAACATTTTAAATATCTCACGCTCCGATTTTTCTACAAATCCATACAATGAATGGGAATCTTCCTTTACCATCAAATGCGTAAATAATTTCACAAAATCGGCATTGGGTAATAAGGAATAAGTATGCAGTGAAATATTAACATGATAACCTACACCATTGCAGTCGATTACAACTTCTGTTGGTGTTTTTTCAACTAATTTACCTTGAATGTGTGCTATCATAGTTTTTATTATGCTTTCCAAATATAACAAAAAAGTTTAATTGGCATAACTAATGCCGATTTTCTGTTACTTTTTGACGTCAAAATTCTTAATTCGTTTATTTTTCTCTTGAGCATCAACAACTGCAACTGCTGCCATATTAACCATTTCCTCAACACTTGCTCCCAATTGGAAGATATGAACTGGCTTATCCATCCCCATTACAATTGGCCCAATAGAATCAACTTTGTATAATTCTTTAAGAAGTTTGTACGTAATATTTGCTGCTTCCAAATTAGGAAAAATCAAAGTATTTACTTTTTTTCCAGCTAATTTTGAAAATGGAAACTTTGCCTTTAACATTTCTGGATTAAGAGCAAAATCGGTTTGAATTTCGCCATCAACAATCAAATCTGGATAATAATGGTGCAAGTAAGCAACAGCTTCTCTTACTTTATTCGCGCTTTCATAGTTGGACGAACCGAAATTAGAAAAAGAGACCATTGCGATAACCGGTTCTATACCGAACATTCTTACGGTTTTTTCGGTCATTAAAGCAATTTTAGCTAAATCATCAGCAGATGGATTTGGGTTAATTGCAGTATCTGACAAAAACATTGGACCTCGATTGGTCATCATCATATTGGTAGAAGCAATTAGAGATATTCCAGGAGCTTTACCAATTAATTGCATTAATGGTTTTACCACTGAAGGATAACTTCTTGAATATCCTGAAACCATAGCATCGGCATCACCTTGGTTGACCATCATTGCAGCAAAATAATTGCGTTCGCGCATCCACTTTTGAGCATCAAGTTGTGAAATTCCTTTTCTTCTTCTTTCTTTCCAAAAGATTTCAGCGTATTCTAATCTTCTTTTATCTTCTTCTTTTGTTTTAGGGTCTAAAATTGGCACATCGGCATCAAAACCAATTTCCTCTTTTAACTCTAAAATATCTTCTTTTCTTCCCAATAAAATTGGATGTCCGATACCTTCTTCATAAACAATTTGGGCTGCTTTTAAAACATCCAGTTGGTCAGCTTCTGCAAAAACAATTCTCTTTGGATCTGTTTTAGCTCTGTTGGTAAGCAATCTAACCATTTTATTATCAGAACCCATTCGTTCTAACAATTCACTTTCGTATTTTTCCCAATCCGTAATTGGATTTAAAGCTACACCACTATCCATTGCGGCTTTTGCTACAGCTGGAGCCACCATAGTAATCAACCTTGGGTCAAATGGTTTTGGAATTATATAATCTCTACCAAAATTTAATCTAGTTTCACCATAGGCAATATTCACTTGCTCAGGAACCATTTCTTTTGCCAATGCTGCTAAAGCTCTAACTGCTGCCATTTTCATAGCTTCGTTAATCTTAGTTGCTCTAACATCTAAGGCTCCTCTAAAAATATAAGGAAAACCTAACACATTATTTACTTGATTAGGATGGTCTGAACGACCAGTTGCCATAATTATATCTTTTCTTGTATCTATTGCAAGATTATAATCAATTTCGGGAGTTGGATTTGCCATTGCAAAAACAATTGGGTCTTTTGCCATTCCCAATAACATTTCAGGAGTTAGAATATTTCCTGCCGAAAGTCCTAGGAAAACGTCGGCATTTTGAAGCGCTTCTTTTAAATCAATTCCTTTTTCTCCTCTGCAATATCTTCTTTGTAGGTCGGACAAATCATCACGATCATCAGATAAAACTCCGTGACTGTCAAACATTATGATATTTTCTAATTTTACTCCTAAAAGTACATACAAATTAGCACAAGCTAATGCAGCTGAACCAGCTCCAGAAACAACTAATTTTACCTTTTCAATATCTTTTTCTGCTAATTCTAATGCATTTAATAATGCTGCAGAAGATATAATTGCGGTTCCATGCTGATCATCATGCATTACAGGAATATTTAATTCCTCAACCAAACGTCTTTCTATTTCGAAAGATTCTGGCGCTTTGATATCTTCTAGATTAATTCCTCCAAAAGTTGGAGCAATATTTTTTACAGTAGCAATAAATTCTTCTATATTTTTAGTATCAACTTCAATATCAAACACATCAATATCTGCGAAGATTTTAAACAATAATGCTTTCCCTTCCATCACTGGTTTAGACGCTTCTGGTCCAATGTCTCCTAATCCTAAAACAGCAGTTCCATTGGAAATAACAGCGACTAAATTACCTTTCGAAGTATATTTATAAACGTTATTAACGTCTTTTGCAATCTCTAAACATGGCTCTGCAACACCTGGTGAATAAGCTAAAGATAAATCTCTTTGTGTCGCATATTTTTTTGTTGGAACAACCTTAATTTTACCTGGAGTAGGTTTAGCGTGATATAAAAGTGCTTCTCTACGTTTATTGTCTTTGTGCATTTTATTTGATTTATTCTGACTTACAAAGGTAAAAGTCTCAATGGAAAATGGAAACTTTTAGAGAGTTTCTTTTGAAGAAAATAACAATCCTTTTTGGAATTTTTACTTTAAAAAATTAATATTCCTTTTGAATCCCTCAAATTTGGTTCTTTTAACTGCTGAGTTTTTAAAAACCTTATTGAAAGTATCATTTGTGATTTCCTCCCAATCCTTTTTGGAAAAAGATAAAAGTTCAGGATTTGGATTAAATAATGGTTCGTTATGAGGTTTTGAAAAACGATTCCATGGACAAACATCTTGACAAACATCACAACCAAAAGCCCAATCGTCAAACTTACCTTTCATTTCAATTGACAAATTGTCTTTTAATTCTATTGTGAAATAAGAAATACATTTACTTCCGTCAACTACATAAGGAGCAACAATGGCATCAGTTGGACAAGCGTCAATACATGCTGTACATGTACCACAATGATCTGTTGTTGGATAATCATATTCTAATTCTAAATCTATAATCAGTTCGGCAATAAAATAAAAGGAACCTACTTTTTGAGTAATTAGGTTACTATTCTTTCCTATCCATCCTAATCCACTTTTTGCAGCCCAAGCTTTATCTAAAACAGGAGCAGAATCAACAAAAGCTCTTCCAGAAACATCTCCAACTTGAGATTGAATTGTATTTAATAGTTCCTTTAGTTTTTCTTTGATTACAAAATGATAATCTTGTCCGTAAGCATATTTAGAAATTTTATAACTATCACTATTTTGCTCTTCTGAAGGAAAATAATTTAATAGTAATGAAATAACACTTTTGGAATCATCAACTAAAAGTTTTGGATTTAGTCTTTTGTCAAAATGATTTTCCATATATGACATTTGACCGTGATGGTTTTTATTCAACCATCTTTCTAATCTTGGAGCTTCTTCTTCTAAGAATTCTGCTTTAGAAATACCACAAGAAAGAAAGCCGAGTCTTTTGGATTCGGCTTTAATTAATTGTGAATATTTTTCTTTGTTATTTATCAAATTAAAATAATCCTCCTTGAATATTTGTTTTGATTTTACCTAAATGTTTATACGCTTTTTCGGTAACTTCTCTTCCTCTTGGAGTTCTAATAATGAAACCTTCTTGAATTAAGAAAGGTTCATAAACTTCTTCTATGGTTTCACCACTTTCTGAGACAGCTGTTGCAAGAGTAGAAAGACCAACTGGACCTCCTTTAAATTTATCAATAATTGTAGTAAGGATTTTATTGTCCATTTCATCCAAGCCATGTGCATCTACATGTAATGCTTGTAGTGAATATCTTGCAATTTCTATATCAATCTTACCATTGCCTTTAATTTGAGCAAAGTCACGAACACGTCTTAAAAGAGCATTTGCAATCCTTGGTGTGCCTCGACTTCTTCCTGCAATTTCTATTGCGGCTTCCATTGTTATAGGCATTTTTAAAATGGCAGAACTTCGTTGTACTATAGTAGTTAATAGTTCTGTATTATAATATTGTAATCTACTTTGAATTCCAAAACGAGCACGCATTGGCGCAGTTAACAAACCAGATCTAGTAGTTGCTCCAACTAATGTAAATGGATTTAAATTAATCTGAACAGTTCTAGCATTTGGTCCAGACTCAATCATAATATCAATCTTGAAATCTTCCATAGCAGAATACAAGTATTCTTCAACTACAGGACTTAGACGATGTATTTCATCAATAAACAAAACGTCTCTATCTTCAAGATTTGTTAATAATCCGGCTAAATCACCAGGTTTATCTAAAACTGGACCTGAAGTAATTTTAATTCCAACACCTAGTTCATTAGCTAAAATATTAGCTAAAGTCGTTTTACCTAATCCAGGTGGACCATGAAACAAAGTGTGGTCTAAAGCTTCATTCCTTTGATTTGCTGCTTCAACAAAGACTTTTAAATTATCTAAAACTTGTTCTTGTCCAGTAAAGTCATCAAAAGATAAAGGCCTTAATTTCTTCTCAAGGTCTAGCTCTTCCGGATTATAATTAAAGTTAGTTGGGTCTAAATTTTCATTCATACTACAAATATATAACAAAGTTATATCTAAATAAAAAAGCCTCTCATAAGAAAGGCTTTTTTATATTTTATTTTAAAAATCTTAGTGATGTAAAACTTCTTCACCTGGTTTCATAGGAACATTTTGTGGAACAAAATCTTCATCGTGACCTGGTTTGCTGTAATCATATGGCCATCTATGAACTTCTGGAATTTCTCCAGGCCAGTTACCATGAATATGCTCAATTGGAGCTGTCCATTCTAAAGTATTTGATCTCCAAGGATTTTGAACTGTTTTTTTTCCGTAGAAAATACTTGAGAAGAAATTATAGATAAATACCAACTGAAAAACACCTCCAACAAGGGCAAAAACAGTAATGATAACGTTTACGTCTTGTAAATCATCAAACAATGGGAAGTTAGTGTTTGTATAGTAACGTCTTGGAAGACCTGCCATACCAATAAAGTGCATTGGGAAGAAAACTCCATAAGCACACACTGCAGTTACCCAAAAGTGTACATATCCTAAATTCTTGTTTAACATTCTACCGAACATTTTTGGGTACCAGTGATAGATTCCAGCAAACATTCCATAAAGAGCAGAAATACCCATTACTAAGTGAAAGTGAGCAACAACAAAATAAGTATCGTGAACATTAATATCAAGGGTACTATCACCTAAAATAATTCCAGTTAAACCACCTGTAATAAATGTTGAAACTAATCCAATAGAAAACAACATTGCTGGATTAAGTTGCAAATTACCTTTCCATAAAGTTGTAATATAGTTGAATGCCTTTACAGCAGATGGAATTGCAATTAATAATGTTGTAAAGGTAAATACAGAACCTAAGAAAGGATTCATACCTGATACGAACATATGGTGTCCCCAAACAATTGTTGATAAAAATGCAATTGCAAGAATAGACATAATCATTGCTCTGTAACCAAAGATTGGTTTACGAGCGTTTGTAGCAATAACTTCTGATGTAATACCTAAAGCTGGCAACAAAATGATGTATACTTCTGGGTGACCTAAAAACCAAAATAAATGTTCGAATAAAACTGGAGATCCACCTTGATAATTCAATACTTCACCTGCTAAATAAATATCAGAAAGGAAGAAAGAAGTACCAAAACTTCTATCCATAATCAGCAACAGAGCTGCTGACAATAAGACTGGGAAAGAAATAACACCAATAACAGCTGTAATAAAGAAAGCCCATATTGTAAGTGGCATTCTTGTCATTGTCATTCCTTTAGTTCTAAGATTAATAACAGTTACTATATAATTCAAAGAACCCATCAATGATGCTGCGATAAATACTGCCATTGAAACTAACCACAATGTCATACCTAGACCAGAACCAGCGATAGCTTGAGGCAACGCACTTAATGGAGGATAAATAGTCCAACCAGCAGATGCAGGTCCAGATTCAACAAATAATGATATTACCATTATAACACTTGACAAAAAGAACAACCAATAGGAAATCATGTTAAGAAATCCTGAAGCCATATCTCTTGCACCAAGTTGCAATGGAATTAATAGATTACTAAAAGTACCACTAAGAGCAGCAGTCAATACAAAGAAAACCATTATGGTTCCATGTATAGTAATTAATGATAAATATGCTTCATTAGTCATTACTCCTTCTGGAGCCATTTTTTCACCTAAGAAAAAACTAAAAACTTTAAATGATTGTTCAGGCCAAGCCAATTGCAATCTAAAAAGCAAAGACATACCAACACCAATAATACCCATAAATATACCAGTCAAAAGATATTGCTTAGCAATCATCTTATGGTCTATACTAAAGATATATTTAGTAATAAAAGTATCTTTATGGTGGTGTTCATGATGATCGTCGTGGTGATCGTGTGCGTGATTATCGTGTGCGTGACTCATATTATAAAATATATTATATTTTTATTGTTTAGTTGGGGCTTCAGCTACTAAAGTAGTGTCTTTTTTTACAGAAGTAGTATCAATTTTAGCAGGATTAGATTCTGCAAGTTTTGCAGCAACTTCTTCGGCAACAGCAGTTTTAACAGACTGTACTAATTTAGTTTTTTCTTTCAACCATTTATTATAATCTGCTTCACTTTCTACAACAACTTTCATTTGCATATTGTAATGTGAAGAACCACAAATTTTATTACATAATAGTAAGAAATCAAATTGATAAGGATCTAAAGCTGTTTTACCTTCAGCAACCAATTGTTTGCTTTTAGCCTCTCTAATTTTATTAATATTTGCAACTTTTTCTGTCATCTCTTTCGTATCTCTCATTTCAGATGTAGTTAATGATGGAGTAAAAGCAAACTGAGTAACCATTCCTGGAACGCAATTCATTTGAGCTCTAAAATGAGGCATATAAAAAGAATGTAAAACATCTTGAGAACGAATTTTGAAAACTACCTTTTTTCCTTTAGGCAAATGTAATTCATCAGTAACAATATCGTCTTGAGCATTTGGATCTGCTAAATCAACACCTAAAGTATTTATTCCTTCGATTAATCTGACATTAGCTTTCCCTAAAACATTATCATCGCCTGCATATCTTGCAGTCCATTTAAATTGTTGCGCATAAACTTCAATTACAATTGGTTTTTCTTCTTTTTCATTAACAAACATAATATCAGTCCATGAATATAATCCGAAGAAAATCAAAACTGCTAATACTAACGCAGGAATTGAACTCCAAATGAATTCTAATTTATTATTGTCCGAAAAATATGTAGCAACTTGTCCTGTTCTACCTCTATATTTAAAACCAAAATAATGAAGTAATGCTTGAGTTATAGTTTGCACTATAAATATAAGAATCATTGATATCCACATAAGTTGATCAACATCTTTACCATGCACTGATGCTGAATTGCTCATTAATGGTAAACCACCATAATTTACAATACAAAAAATGGTAATTAGATAAATAAATCCTAAAAAACCAAAAAGTAAGTAGCCATTTACTTTATTATCATTGTCGTCAGCTATCTGAGTATTATCAGATTGTTTGCCAACTTGCGTTAGGTCAAAAATTTTAGTCAATTGCCAAAGGGCAACCGATAATAAAACTAAAACAAGAAGTACTAATAAACTTGTCATTTGTTCTTTTCTTTAAATATTAATAATGAAAATGTTTACTTTCTTCAATGAAAGGGTTACGTTTTGGAGTAAGTGGAACTTTAGATAAAGCAGTAAATACAACAAAAATAAACAATCCTAAAAAGAATAATACAGAAGCGATTTCAGATACACCAATGAACCATTGATCACCAACAGTAGCTGGCATAACCATATTAAAGAAATCTATATAGTGTCCTAATAAAATAACAACACCTGCTCCAACAATAATTGGTGCTATACGTTTAAAATCAGTATTAATTAAAACTAATAATGGGAAAACGAAATTCATAACAACTGCACCAAAAAATGGTAAATTATAGTGCTCAATTCTAGTTATAAAATAAGTAACCTCTTCAGGAATATTTGCATACCAAATAAGCATGAATTGAGAAAACCATAAGTAAGTCCAAAAAACACTTATACCAAACATGAATTTAGACAAATCGTGAATATGGCTTGAATTTACATTTTCTAAATAACCTTTAGATTTTAAATATAGGGTAACCATTGAAATTGTTGTAATACCACTTACAAAGAAACTCGCAAATACATACCATCCAAAAAGTGTACTAAACCAATGAGGATCAAAAGACATCAACCAATCCCAAGACATGATAGATTCAGTAACAATAAAGAAAACTAAAAATCCTGCAGAAAGTTTGAAATTCTTTTTATAGAAAGAATTATCATTTGATTCATCTTGTGCCAAACAATTTTTTCTTGACATATATCGGTATAAATTCCAACCTATTAAGAAAACTGCAGCTCTAATTAACCAAAATGTAGGATTTAAATAACCAGATTTTCCTGCAATTAATTTATCATAATTAGGATTACCAACTTCTGTAACTCCATCTTGCATCCAAACAAAAATATGATTTAAATGCAAAGCAGACATAACTAATATTCCAAAAAACAGAATAGAACCGACAGGTAAATAAGCGGTGATTCCTTGCATAACTCTAAACAATACTGGAGACCAACCTGCTTGTGCTACTTGTTGAATTGCATAAAAAGCTAAAACTCCTAATGAAATTAACATGAAGAAAATACAAGCAACATATAAAGCCGACCAAGGTTTATTTTGCAATTGGTGCAATACATGCTCTAAATGTTCTTTGTGTTCTTTTTCTGCATCAACTTTAGATTCTGAAACATTGCTAGCAGCATGATTATCATGATGATTATCTTTTGCTAAAGGAGCAACTTCAGTTTTTACCGAATCCATTTCATGAACTACAGAAGTAGTGTCTGTTTTAGATTCTTCATTTTTTACTTCTTCTTTTACTTCATGATGATTCGCTACTACTTCATGTGTATTGTGAGCGTCAGCCTTAGTGTCATGATTACCATGATGACTCGCGGCAACTATTTTTTCAACTTCTTCTATAGTCTTTGGAGTAGATAAAAAACCATACACTATACCAACTAATCCTAAAATCATTAGAACAAGCGCTGTGTTTTTTAAACCTTTTGAAAATGTGTACATATCTATAACAATCTGTTTGTTCTACAATTATAATTCACTTTTAAGCTTCATCACATAAGCTGCAACCATCCAACGTTCTTCTTGATTTAATTGAGTAGCATATGAACCCATTGAATTTAAACCATAATTAATTACGTGATTTATACTACCTTCATTAATTACTCTATCAGCATAACTTGGTACTCCAAGAAATTTACCTTGAGTAACTAATTTACCTTTACCATCACCAGTGTTTCCATGGCAAATACCACAATATATTACATAAAGCTCTTCTGCCTTTTTCATATCAATTTTAGATGGATCTAAAGGAGATTTAAGATTTGCTGCTTTAACAGCTGCAAAAGATTCCGGCGTATCTGCATATTCATAAGGAACATAACCTCTTTTGATTGAACCAACAGCTGGTAATTGACCTTCTTTACCTTTTAAACCATTAACTGAGTTAAAAGCATTTGATTCAGAATATGTTTCATATGCAACTGACTCGTACATGTTTGGCATATACTGATAATTAGGTGATGCATTATCTTTACATGAAGAAAGAGATACTATTATACCTAATACTAATGTTATTTTTATTATACTTTTCATGTCTGTTTAGTGCTTATCAATTACTTTAACTTCAACTGCACCTGTATTTTTTAAGAAAGAAGTCAATTCCTCTTCATTATTATTTACAGCTACTTCCATTAAGAAGTGATCATCTGTTGTTCTCACATCAGGATTTTCTGCTTTTTTAAACGGCCACAATTTACTTCTCATATAAAAAGTAATTACCATTAAGTGAGCTGCAAAGAAAACAGTCATTTCAAACATTACCGGCACAAAAGCTGGCATATTTTGTATGTAGCTCATACTTGGCTTTCCTCCAATATCTTGAGGCCAATCCTGTATCATAATGTAATTCATCATTGCTGTTGCAACACTGATACCAATGCAACCATAAATAAATGCGCATATTGCAAGTCTGGTTGGTGCCAATCCCATTGCTTTATCCAATCCATGAACAGGGAATGGAGTAAAAACTTCTTCAATATGATGATGTGCTTTTCTAGTTTGCTTTACAGCATCCATTAAAATATCATCATCATTGTATATTGCGTGTATAACTTTATTACTCATAACAAATACTAATGTTTTTCTGAATGATTATGACCTTCTTTTTCTCTCTCTCTTTTATAATTCTCACCTGAAGATTTCAAGATTGTTTTAACCTCTGCTTGAGCAATAACTGGGAAAGTTCTTGCATATAATAAGAATAAAACAAAGAAGAATCCTATAGTTCCAATGAAGATACCAATATCAACAAATGTTGGAGAGAACATAGTCCAAGATGACGGAAGATAATCTCTGTGTAATGAAGTAACGATAATTACGAAACGTTCAAACCACATTCCAATATTTACAACAATTGAGATTATGAAAGAGAACATAATACTAGTTCTCAATTTTTTAGACCACATAAACTGTGGAGAGAATACATTACATGTCATCATTGACCAATATGCCCACCAGTAAGGACCAGTTGCTCTGTTTAAGAAAGCATATTGTTCATACTCAACACCTGAATACCAAGCCACGAATAACTCTGTGATATAGGCAACACCAACGATAGAACCAGTAATCATGATTACAATGTTCATCAATTCGATATGTTGAATTGTTATATATGCTTCTAAATTAGAAACTTTTCTCATAATGATTAATAAGGTATTAACCATTGCAAATCCAGAGAATACCGCACCAGCAACGAAGTAAGGTGGGAAGATAGTTGTATGCCAACCAGGTACTACCGAAGTAGCAAAGTCAAATGATACAATCGTGTGTACAGAAAGAACCAAAGGTGTAGCTAAACCAGCTAATACCAAAGAAACTTCTTCAAAACGTTGCCAATCTTTTGCTCTACCGCTCCATCCGAAACTCAAAATAGAGTATATCTTTTTGTTGAAAGGAGTAACTGCTCTGTCTCTTAACATTGCAAAATCAGGAAGTAAACCAGTCCACCAGAAAACTAATGATACTGAAAGGTACGTCGAAATTGCGAATACGTCCCAAAGAAGAGGTGAGTTAAAGTTAACCCAAAGTGAACCAAATTGATTAGGAATTGGAACAACCCAGTAAGCTAACCATGGTCTACCCATGTGGATGATTGGGAATAATCCTGCTTGAACAACAGAGAAAATTGTCATTGCTTCCGCAGAACGGTTAATAGCCATTCTCCATCTTTGACGGAAAAGTAAAAGTACTGCAGAAATAAGTGTTCCTGCGTGACCGATACCAACCCACCAAACGAAATTGGTAATATCCCAAGCCCAACCTACAGTCTTATTAAGACCCCAAGTTCCGATACCAGTTGATATGGTATAAGTGATACAACCTATTCCCCAAAGGAAAGCTGCTAATGCGATTGAAAAAACGGTCCACCATTGTTTGTTTGCTCTTCCTTCAACAGGAGCAGCAACATCGACAGTCACATCGTGATAACTTTTATCACCAATAACTAATGGTTTTCTAATGGGTGCTTCGTAGTGAGACGACATAATCCTTTATCTTGTTTCTTAATTAATCTTTTTTAAACTAGGTATTTCTAACTTTTACGTGGTAGATAACGTTTGGCTTAGTTCCGACATGCTCTAACAAATGATACATTCTTTTATCTTCTAGTAACTCAGCTACTTTAGATTCTTTATCATTTACATCTCCAAATATCATTGCTCCTGAAGAACATGCATTTGAACAAGCAGTTTGGAATTCACCATCTTTTATTTCTCTTCCTTCACGTTTTGCATCAAGAATAGTTTTTTGTGTCATTTGAATACACATAGAACATTTTTCCATTACTCCACGAGAACGAACATTTACATCTGGATTTACAACCATACGACCTAAATCATCATTCATATGGAAATCAAATTCGCTGTTATTGTTGTATAAGAACCAGTTGAAACGACGTACTTTATATGGACAGTTGTTAGCACAATAACGAGTACCAACACATCTGTTATATGCCATTTGATTTTGACCTTGACGACCATGAGAAGTTGCAGCAACCGGACAAACAGTTTCACAAGGAGCGTGATTACAGTGCTGACACATTACTGGTTGGAAAGCTACTTGAGGATTATCCGCAGCACTTTCCATTTGACCAAATCCACCTAATGAACCTTTATCACCAAACAATCCGTCAAATTCTTCTTTTTTCTTGTTATCACCAGCAAAAGTGTCTTCAGAAGAATAGTATCTATCAATACGCAACCAATGCATATCGCGACTTCTTCTTACCTCAGACTTACCAACAACTGGTACGTTATTTTCAGCATGACAAGCTATAACACAAGCACCACATCCAGTACAAGCATTCAAGTCAATTGATAAATTGAAATGGTGACCGGTAGAACGATCAAACGATTCCCATAAATCAACTTTAGTAGCTTCTACTTCTTTATGATCTAAAGATACCATAGGAACTGGGTTCCATTCTCTGCTATCTTTAGCTGTTCTGAAAATTTCAAGTGTAGTTTCTCTAACAATATCTCCTCTACCCATTAAAGTTTTTTGTGATTGAACACAAGCAAACTCATGCTCACCATCACCTTTAGTGATAGTTGCAGATTGAACATTATTAAAATTATTATATAAAGCGTAAGCATTAACACCTACTTGCATTTCTTCTTTTAATGCTGCTTTTTTACCATATCCAAGCGCTAAACCTAACGTCCCTTTAGCTTGTCCTGGTTGAACAATTACAGGCACATTTTCTAATTTAATACCATTAACAGTTAGAGTAGCATAACTTCCGTTAAGACCTCCATTAGCAACAATTTTGTTTTCTAATTTTAATTTATTAGCATCAAATTGAGAAACAGTAACATAATTATCCCAAGAAACTCTTGTAATAGGATCTGGGAATTCTTGTAACCATGGGTTATTTGCTTGTTGACCATCACCTAAACCAACTTTAGTATATAATACCAACTCAAAACCTTGTGCAGGTTTAGATTGAGATAAAGCTGATGCAGATCCATTATAATCAGCAGTACCACCAGCTAAAGTGCTAACTCCTGAAACAAAAACACCATCATGAAGTACTTTATTCCAAGATGAACCTGAAATAAAACTCGCAGAATTTGCTTTTATATAATCGTAGTAATTTCCAGCTACTCCATTCCAAGACATTAATGATTCTTGGAATTGTTTTGTATTGAATAATGGGCGAATAGTTGGCTGAACTAAAGAATATATTCCTTTTGTCAACATTAAATCATTCCACGATTCTAAATAATGAGGTGTTGCGGCTGCAATTGTAGTAAGCTCTGCAGTTTCATCTTCTTTAAGAGAAAAAGCAACAGATGTTTTTACTTTTTTCAAACCACTAACAAAAGATTTGCTATTTGCTAAAGTATATACAGGATTAACACCACTCATGATAAGAGTGTGAACCAAACCTGCATTCATATCTGAAATTAATTGAGCTACTTTTTCGTTAGATCCTTTTCTGATTAATCTTGCACTAGCAGTTAATAAAGCTTCGCTTTTTAAAACTTGATTAATAGCAATAACCAATAACTGAGCATTTTTATCTTGAATACCAGAAACTAAAAGACCTTTACTTCCTGCAGCATTTAATTGATTTGCAGCCTTTACAACTTCAGCTTCATTTTCAATTTTCCCTGTAGAAACAGAAGCACCAGTTATAATGTTATATATTTTTACTAAGGCTAATTTTTGATTAGCAATAGTCATTGGAACTCTTTTATCAGCAGCAGCTCCAGACAATGTCATGTTTGCTTCAAATTGAAAATGCTTTGACATTTTTCCTGCTTGAGGAATTCTTCCTTGTGCATATCCTTTATCAAAACCTCCACCTTGCCAATCACCTAAGAAATCAGCATCAATAGAAACAATTGTATTTGCTTTTGAAAAATCATAATCTACTAAAGCTCTTTCTCCATAAACAGATTCGAAAGCATCTAAAGCAGCCGATTCAGAAACAGCATCATAAACTACATGTTTAGCAGTAGGATTTTTTGAGATAAAGTCTGAAATTAATTTTTCTGTAGAAGGACTCGCTAAAGTGTTTGTCAATAAAACAACTTGCTTACTAGATGCTTTTGCATCAGCTAAACTAGCTTTAACTTTTGCATCAACTTCATTCCATGTTGCTGACTTAGAATCAACTTTTGGAGAAGTAAGACGCATACTATCATATAATGATAATACTGAAGCATGAACTCTTGCATTGGCTGCAAACTTAGCTCCTTCAATTGTATTATTCTCAATTTTAATTGGACGACCTTCTCTTGTCTTTACTAAAAGATTTGCAAAATCAAAACCATCAAACATAGATGTTGCATAAAAATCAGCAACACCAGGAATGATTGTATCTGGCTGAACCACGTAAGGAATTGATTTATGAACTGGTCCTTCACATGCAGCTAACGAAGCAGCTGCAGTTGTAAAACCAACGTACTTTAAGAAATCACGACGAGTAGTTGATGAAGATGATAATGATTCGTTTGATAAGAATTCATCCGTTGGGATTTGTTCTACAAACTCATTATTTCTAAGCGTCTCAACAATAGAACTATTTTCGTTTAGTTCCTCAACACTTTTCCAGTATTTTTTGTTAGATGACATCGTATATAAATATTAGCTTCTTAATAATTTGATTAATAGTGACACTTTCCACATTCTAAACCTCCCATTTGAGCTGCAGTCAATTTGTCTACACCATATTTTTTAGAAAGTTCTTTATGAATTTTATCGTAATAAGCATTTCCTTCCATTTTAACATCAGTTTTACGGTGACAATCAATACACCATCCCATTGTTAAAGGAGCAAATTGTTTTTGTATTTCGTAAGTTTGAACTTCACCATGACATTTTTGACATTCAATACCTGCAACAGTTACGTGTTGTGAGTGATTGAAATAAGCAAAATCAGGTAAATTATGAATTCTCACCCATTTTACTGGCTCAGTTTTACCAGTATATTTCTGAGTACTTTGATCCCAACCTACAGCTTTGTATAATTTTTGAATTTCTTTATCATAGAAAGCTTTTGAGTACTCTTCAGTAGCAGTAGTATCAGAAACTTGTGATATATTTTTGTGACAATTCATACAAACATTTAAAGATGGAATACCTGCATTTTTACTAACTCTTGCAGATGAGTGACAATATTTACAATCAATACCATTACTTCCTGCGTGAATTCTGTGAGAATAATGAATCGGCTGAACTGGGGCATAATCTTGATCAACACCAACTTGCATAAAGAATCCATAAACAAAATAACCACTTGACAACAGCAAGAATATTGAAGAAACCAATACTAAAAACTGATTTTTAGCAAACGCTTTCCAAATTGGCATTGTTGGCTGCTTGTCTAAAGCTTCAATTCCATTAGATTTTGCAATTTTAGTAAGAACGTTGTTAACTAAAAACAACATTACAACTAACATTAACATCACTAAAGCCAAAGCACCTAGGATAACATCATTAGAAATGCCTTCATTAACCGAAGTACTTGTTCCCGGAGGAGCAGCACTTACTACTGGCTCAGCTTTTGGCTCATTTGTGTAAGCAATAATGTTATCAATATCTGTTTTGGATAATTGAGGAAATGGAGTCATTACAGACTTATTGTTTTCCTCAAACACTTTCACAGCTTTTGCATCACCAGATTTGATTAATGCAGAACTATTATTTATCCACTTGTATAACCAAGGCATGTCATACTTTGCAGAAACACCTCTTAATGCTGGACCAGTCATTTTGTTGTCTAAATTATGACATGCAGCACAATTTGAATTAAATAATTCTTTTCCCTTTACCGCATCTCCTCCAGCAGTTGCGACAGGAGCAGTCGCAGCAGGAGCAGCAGCTAGTGTAGCTGTTGCAGCCGGAGCAGCAGGTTCTTGAGCAAATGAAGACAAGGAGATGGTTAGCATTAAAGCTAATCCAAATGAATAAATTCTAGAAATCGAACTATGGTTACCCACTTTTTTCATATTATAAATGATTATCGACTAAATTTTGGTATGGTTTTTTCTTATGATTAAACAAATTACCAATACACTTTTTTTAAAACTTGAGCAAAAATACGATTTATGAACTATTCTCAAAACCTTAAATATATCTTAATTATCAATTTATATTAATTCTAAATAATTTTTATATTTCAACAAATAATTTTTCAACTACATTTGCATTAAAATCAAACCATTATGAAATATTTAACAGAAAAAAGATCTTTAAATTACTTACTATTTATTTTTTTATTTTTCAATTTTAACACCATAAAAGCACAGAATACGAATGTGAATCAAGACCCAAAATTTGAACAATTATTAAACGAAAAAAGAAAGGTAAACTCTTCAATAACAATAAATAACAGATATAAAATACAAATATTTAATGGTACAAGCGATGCCTCTAAGAAAACTCTAATACAATTTAAAAAAGAGAACAAAAACTATGATGCAACGATTATATTTAGCACACCTTTATATAAAGTTTGGGTAGGCAATTTTAAAACAAGAATTGAAGCTGAAAGAAACTTAAATTTATTAAAGAAAAAATATCCTTCCGCAATTCTAATCAAGCCTTCAAAACAGTAAACAAAAAATCCCGATTTCTCGGGATTTTTTATTCTATAAATTATAATTATTTAAGTTTTTTCTTAACCTCTACTTCTTGGAACGCTTCGATTATGTCTAGTTGCTCTATTTCGTTGTAATTTTTGATTTGAATACCACAATCATAACCTTTAGAAACTTCTTTAACATCATCTTTAAATCGTTTTAAAGCTGTAAGTTCTCCTGTAAATATTACAACACCCTCACGAATAATTCGTATCTTAGAATTTCTAAAGATTTTACCATCTGTAACCATACATCCAGCAATTGTACCAACCTTAGAGATTTTGAATGTTTCACGGATTTCAGCAGTTCCAGTAATTTCTTCTTTCATTTCTGGAGACAACATTCCTTCCATCGCATCTTTCAAGTCATCAATTGCATCGTAGATGATAGAATAATTTCTGATATCAATTTCTTCTTTATCTGCAAGTTGACGCGCATTTCCAGCAGGACGTACATTAAATCCAATAATGATAGCATCAGAAGCTGAAGCCAACATAACATCGGTTTCAGTAATTGCTCCAACACCTTTATGAATAATATTGATTTGAATTTCTTCGGTAGATAATTTAGAGAATGAATTTGATAATGCTTCAACAGAACCATCAACATCTCCTTTAAGAATAATATTCAATTCTTTAAATTGTCCAAGCGCAATACGACGACCAATTTCTGCAAGTGTAATATGACGTTGCGTTCTAACTGATTGTTCACGCATTAATTGTGTACGTTTAACAGCAATTTGTTTCGCTTCTCTTTCGTCTTCAAAAACATTGAATTTATCTCCAGCAGTTGGCGCACCATCTAAACCTAAAATAGACATTGGAGTTGAAGGACCAGCTTCTTTTACGCTATTTCCTCTTTCGTCATACATTGCTTTAACCTTACCATGGTTTTTACCAGCCAATACATAATCTCCGACTCTCAAAGTTCCAGATTGTACTAAAATAGTAGAAACATATCCTCTACCTTTGTCTAATTGTGCTTCCACAACAGTACCAACAGCAGGTTTATTTGGATTTGCTTTTAAATCTAATAATTCGGCTTCTAACAATACTTTTTCTAAAAGTTCTTTTACACCCATTCCCATTTTAGCAGAAATGTCATGCGATTGGTATTTCCCACCCCAATCTTCAACAAGTAAATTCATTGCCGCCAATTTTTCCTTAATTTTTTCAGGATTAGCATGTGGCTTATCTACTTTATTAATAGCAAATATCATTGGAACACCAGCTGCTTGTGCGTGACTGATTGCCTCTTTAGTTTGTGGCATGATGTCATCATCGGCAGCGATTACGATAATTGCAATATCGGTTACTTGAGCTCCACGAGCACGCATAGCGGTAAACGCTTCGTGACCAGGTGTATCAAGGAATGTTATTTTTTGTCCGTTATCTAATTGTACGGCATAAGCCCCAATATGTTGTGTAATCCCTCCAGATTCTCCAGCGATTACATTTTCTTTACGGATATTATCTAATAAAGATGTTTTACCGTGGTCAACGTGACCCATTACAGTAACTATAGGTGCTCTTGTTACTAAATCTTCTTCTCTATCCTCAACAATTTCTATTGCTTCTTCTAAATCAGTTGTAATAAATTCAACTTCGTAACCAAACTCATCAGCAACAATAGTTAATGTTTCAGCATCTAAACGTTGATTCATTGTAACCATAATTCCTAAAGACATACAAGTACCAATTACTTTAGTAATAGGCACATCCATCATAGTAGCAACCTCACCAACAGTAACAAATTCTGTTACTTTAATAGTTTTGCTTCCTTCGTCTAATGCTCTTTGCTCATCATCAGAACGCTGACGGTGCGTATCTCTTTTATCTCTTCTATATTTTGCAGCTTTAGATTTTGAACCTTTCCCTTGAAGTCTTTCAAGAGTTTCTTTGATTTGGTTTTTAACTTCCTCTTCTGTAGGCTCAACTTTTTGAACTATAGCAGGTCTATTTCCTTTTTGGAAACCTCCACCACCTGGTTTGTTGGCAGTGAACTTATTTCCTCCAGCACCAGCAGGTCTGTTTTGACCTCCAACAGCATTTCCTCCCGGAGTTCCAGGACGAGCTTCTCCTGGTTTTGGTGGAATTCTTTTTCTCTTATTTTTGTTAGGATCAACCTTATTAGCACTATTGATTTTAGGTGGAGTAGTCTTTTTAGGTTTATTAAATTGAGATAAATCAATTTTTTGACCTGTTAAAGTTGGTCCAGAAAGGTTTTGATATTGAGTTGTGTGTGTTTCATCTTCAACTGGAAGATTATCAACTATTTTATCAACTTTTACTTCTTCAACTTTTGCTTCAACAACAACCTCTTTTTGACTAGGCTTTTCCTCAGCTACTGCAGGTTTTTCTTTAAATTGTACAAGCTTCTCTTTTATAGGAGCTGGTTTTTCTTCAACTTTTGCTTCTGATTTTACACTTTCAGGTTTATTTGTAGGAACCTGTTTAGGCTCTAAATCAATTTTACCTACTTGTTTTGGCCCAGAAACGACAGCCTTAGCTTTAATTACTTCAAGACGATGACGTTCTTCTTCTTGTTTTCTTTTGTCTTCAATTTCTTTTTCTCTTTCAAGACGAAGTGCTTCTTTTTCTTTCTTAATTTCTTCGCTAACACCTTTGGACGCTTCCTTATTGCCTTTGTCGCCGGCAAATTGATTTTGTAGAATATCAAATTCTTTATCGGAAATCTTAGCATTTGGGTTTGCATCAATAGCAATTCCTTTATCCTTAAGATAATCGACAGCTCTTTCTAACGAAATGTTTAATTCCCTTAAAACTTTGTTTATTCTAATATTTCTTTCTTCAGACATAAAATCTTTTATAAATTCTTTTTTTTATTGGGGTGAAAAATTAGTCTTCAAACTCTTCTTTCAATATGCGCATTACTTCTTGTATTGTTTCTTCTTCTAAATCAGTTCTTCTAGCTAAATCGGCAACATCTTGTTTTAAAATACTCTTTGCTGTATCCAAACCAATTTTTGCAAATTCATCAATAATCCAACCGTCAATTTCGTCTGAAAATTCTGTTAATTCAACATCATCATCTTCTGCTGTGCTTCCTTCTCTGATAACATCTAATTCGTATCCAGATAATTGACCTGCTAATTTAATGTTTTGTCCTCCACGACCAATTGCTTTAGAAACTTCTTCTAATTTCAAAAACACTTCAGCATGTTTTGTTTCTTCATCAATTTTCACAGAAGAAACTTTTGCAGGACTTAATGCTCTTGTAATTAAGAGAGAAGCATTAGTTGTATAATTTATTACGTCAATATTTTCATTTCCTAATTCACGAACAATTCCATGAATACGAGATCCTTTCATACCAACGCAAGCTCCTACTGGATCTATTCTATCATCGTAAGAATCAACAGCTACTTTTGCTTTTTCACCAGGAATTCTTACGACTTTTTTAATCATAATTAAACCATCGAAAACTTCTGGAATTTCTTGTTCAAATAATTTTTCTAAAAACTTCTCAGAAGTTCTAGACATAATGATTTGAGGTTTATTTCCTTTTAATTCAACGCTTTCAATAATTCCTTTAACATTATCTCCTTTACGGAAAAAGTCAGAAGGAATTTGTTTTTCTTTTGGCAATACAATTTCGTTTCCTTCATCATCAACCAAAATTACAACTCTAGGACGTACATGATGTACTTCTGCTGTATAAATTTCACCAATAATATCTTTAAATTGTTTGTACAAGTTAGTATTATCGTGTTCGTGAATTTTTGAAATTAAATTTTGGCGCAAAGCTAAAATAGCTCTTCTTCCTAAATCTATTAATTTAACTTCTTCAGAAACTTCTTCTCCAATTTCAAAATCAGGTTCTATTCTTCTAGCTTCTGTAAGTGTAATTTCTTCATTTTCTAAATCTAAATCATCATCGGCAACAACAATTCTTCTTCTCCAGATTTCCATATCTCCTTTATCAGGATTTATGATAATATCAAAATTGTCATCAGAACCATACTTCTTTTTTAAAGCATTTCTAAAAACATCTTCCAAAATCGCCATAAGCGTTACTCGATCAATAAGTTTATCATCTTTAAACTCTGAGAATGATTCGATTAATGCAATATTTTCCATTATTCTATTTAATTAAAATTTATTGTAACAACTGCTTCTATTATTTCTGAGTAAGGTAATTCTAATTTTTTTTGAACTGTTTCCTTACCTTTTCCTATTTTTTTTGGTTCTCTTGTCATCCAAGATAAAACTATTTTTTGCTCATCTGCATCAATCAATTCTGCCTCAATAGTTTCTTTTCCGGTTTTAACCTTTAAAGTCCTTCCTATATTCTTTATGTATTGTCTTTTTAATTTTAATGGCGAACCAACACCAACAGACGCTACTTCAAGCTCAAAATCATGCTCTTCTCTATCTAGATTATTTTCAATAATTCTACTTACATCTATACAATCTTGAAGATTAACACCCTTATCACCATCCAAAGTTACAATAATTTTGTAATTATCTGAAATTGATAAGTCTATCAAAAACATTTCTGGTTTTTCAGACAAACCTTCTTCTAAAAGTTTTGCAACTTGTTCTCTAAATGTCATAATCTTATAAAAAGAGGGAAGCAGTGCTTCCCTCATTATTCATTTCTGTTTAATAATGGTGCAAATATAGAAATTTTTTTTTATATTAATTTCATTGCTTTTTATATTTTTTTTATACCTTTATACTCTATTAATAGACAAACTTAAAAAATACATCATTTATACACAATCATGAAAAAAATCCTAATCCCTACAGACTTTTCTCAAAATGCTGAATATGCTTTAAAAGTTGCTGCACAAATCGCAAGAAAAAATAATGGCGAAATTATTTTATTACACATGTTAGAATTTCCAAATCAAGCAAGTGATGCTATTGGATCTGGTGCAGCTATTCCAGAAATCATGTTTTTCAAAAATGCCGCTATAAAAAAATTAGAAGACCTTATGGATGAAGATTATCTTGATGGTTTAAAAGTTTCTGAAATTGTGCAATTTGAATTGGCTTTTGATGGTATCTTAAAAATTAGCCAACTAAACAATGTAGATTTAATTGTAATGGGTTCGCATG
>Ga0209572_1000593_pt1 | contig 47319 bp, 33 predicted proteins | sample EBPBio232012_DNA_FD_185867 | JGI IMG/M metagenome (GOLD analysis project Ga0209572, IMG submission 185867) | Wastewater treatment Type I Accumulibacter community from EBPR Bioreactor in Madison, WI, USA - Reactor 1_1/23/2012_ DNA (SPAdes)... | ecosystem: Engineered > Bioreactor > EBPR >...
GGCGCACGCAGGCGCCAACTGCCTGGCCGAGGTGCCCTCGGTCATCGTGCCCGAGGAAAGCAACCTGCTGATCAACCCGCGCCACCCCGAGGCCGGACGTATCGCCGCCACCAAGCTGCGGCGCTGGACGTACGACCCGCGCGCGGCGCGCGCGCAGTGACCTTGGCGCCGCGCGAGCGGTGATTTTCATGCCGCGCGCACCTTGCAATCTTTGCCCCGTGCGCTCCTAGAATGGGCCAATGACTTCTGCCCCCGCTTCCCGTCCCCGCGTTCTCGTGACGCGCGCCATTTTTCCCGAGGTGATCGACCAACTGGCCGAGCATGTCGACGTCGAGGCCAACCCCGACGACCAGCTCTGGTCGCGCGACGAGCTGATCCGCCGCGCGCAGGGCAAGCAGGGCCTGCTGACCACCGGCGGCGAGCGCGTCGACGCCGCCTTGCTCGCCGCCTGCCCCGACCTGCGCATCTGCGCCAACATGGCCGTCGGCTACAACAACTTCGACGTGCCCGCCATGACCGCCGCCGGCGTGCTGGCCACCAACGCGCCCGGCGTGCTCACGGACACCACCGCCGACTTCGGCTTCGCCCTGATGATGGCCGCCGCCCGCCGCGTCACCGAAAGCGAGCATTGGCTGCGCGCCGGCCAATGGGACCGCTGGCGCTACGACCTGTTCGCCGGCAGCGACATCCACGGCACCACCCTGGGCATCATCGGCATGGGCCGCATCGGCCAGGGCATCGCCAGGCGCGGCACGCACGGCTTTGGCATGCAGGTCATCTACCACAACCGTTCGCGCCTACCCGCCGAGGACGAAGCCGCCGTCGGCGCCACCTACGTCAGCAAGCAAGCGCTGTTGCAAAGCGCCGACCACGTGGTGCTGGTCGTGCCCTACACGCCCGAATCCCACCACACCATCGGCGCCGCCGAGCTGGCCCTGATGAAGCCCACCGCCACCCTCACCAACATCGCGCGCGGCGGCATCGTCGACGACGTGGCGCTGGCCCGGGCCCTGAGCGAAGGCCGTATTGCCGCCGCCGGGCTCGACGTGTTCGAGGGCGAACCGAAGGTTCACCCCGACCTGCTGGCCTGCCGCAACGTCGTGCTCACCCCCCACATCGCCAGCGCCAGCGTGCCCACCCGCCTGGCCATGGCCAGGCTGGCGGCCGACAACCTGGCCGGCTTCCTCACCACCGGCCAGCCACTCACACCCATCAACCCCGAGGTGCTGGGCAAGGGTTGAGGACTATTTTTTAGGCATCAAATCGACTGTTGAGGCTACAACCACCAGCCTGAACAGCTATCTAATTAATAGCTTTAGGCCTTGCTTTCAACACGCCGGCACCCTCCGCCCATGACCACCGCCAAGCCTGCCACCAAAGCCACCCGCCGCGGCACCTCCGCTCGCCCGGCCGCCGCGCCGCCCGGCAGCCCGGTCGCCTACCTGCTGCACATCGAGCTGCGCGACGCGCGGCCCAAGATCTGGCGCCAGGTCTGGGTCGATCCGGCCATCACCTTGCGCAAGCTGCATGCCGTCGTCCAGGCCGCCATGGGCTGGCACGACGCGCACCTGTACGGCTTTGCCGTGCCCGGCCCCGGCCGCGCCGGGCGTTACTGGGGCGCGCCCAACGGCCAGCGTTTCGAGCCCGCGGCGGCACGCGACGGCGACCTGTTCGACGTCGAGCCCTCCAACGACGATGCGCGCCAACCGCTGAACGGCCTGTTGCATGCGCCCAAGGACAAGCTGCTCTACCTGTACGACTTTGGCGACGACTGGGAGCACGTCATCACCTTGGCGCAGATCCAGCCCGACGCCGAGCCCCGCCCGCGCCTGACGGGCGCCGGCGGCGGTTGCCCGCCCGAGGACTGCGGCGGCGTCCCCGGCTTCGAGCAGTTGCGGGACGACTGGAACAACCCCGACTTTCCCGACCGCGCCGAGTTGCTGGACTGGCTGGCCGAGATGGGTGTGGCCGGCGAGCCCGGCAGCCTGGACGAAGCCGGCTGGCAGGCCCTGGCCAAGTCGGTCGCCCGCCTGCAGCCCAAGCCCCGGGCCAAGCCTGGACCCAAACCCGCCGCCAAGCGCCGTCCAGGCAGCGCGGTTTAGCTTGCAAAATCGGTCGATGGCGCTATAACCACCAGCGTTAGAAGCTATCAATACAGTAGTAAAAATCGCCGCATGACCCCTGCTGAATTCATCGCCAAATGGGGCCCAGGTGGTCCCTCGTATGCGCTCAATGAAGAGCAGGGCGCGCAAAGCCACTTTCTCGACCTGTGCGATCTGCTCGGCGTGCCCAAGCCCGGCAGCGGTGCCACCGCCGACGAATACGTCTTCGAGCGCCGCTCGCTCCAACTGGGCGAGGCGCGCGGCTACGCCGACGTCTTCTACCGCGACCACTTCGCCTGGGAGAACAAGGCCCCCGGCAAGAACCTCGACGCCGCCCTGCGCCAACTGCAGCAGTACAGCCTGGCCCTCAGCAACCCGCCCCTGTTGGTGGTGTGCGACCGCCTCACCATCCGCGTCCACACCCAGTTCAATGGCCACCCCAGCGTCACCCACACCGTCCGGCTTGACCAGCTGGACCAGCCCGACAAGCTGAGCCTGCTGCGCCGCCTGTGGCTTGACCCCGCCAGCTTTCGCCCCCAGCTCACCAACCGCGCCATCACCGAAAAGGCCGCGCACAGCTTTGCCACCCTGGCCGAGCAACTGCGCCGCCGCGGCCACCACCCCGACCAGGTGGCCCACTTCCTCACCCAGTGCCTGTTCTGCTTTTTTGCCGAAGACGTGGGCCTGCTGCCCGGCCGCATGTTCGAGCGCCTGGTCGGCAACAAGCAGATCACCAGCGACGTGCTGACCAAGGGTCTGCGCAACCTGTTTGCCACCATGCGAGATGGCGGCCTCTACGGACCCGACGACATCCCCTGGTTCAACGGCGGCCTGTTCAAGCACATCGACGTGCCCCAGCTCGAAATCGTCGACATCACCGAGCTGCGCAACGCCGCCGCCCTCAACTGGTCCGCCATCGACGTCTCTATCTTTGGCACCTTGTTCGAGCGCGGGCTCGATCCCGGCAAACGCAGCCAGCTTGGCGCCCACTACACCGACCCGGCCACCATCGGCCGCATCATCGAGCCCGTCATCAGCCGCCCCTTGCTACAACAATGGGAGCTGGTGGCGCAAGAACTGCGCGGGCTTACCGCCAAAATCAAGAAACACGGCGACGCCGCCTACAAAAAGGCCCACGCCCGCTTCGTGCAGTGGCTGCAGGTGTTGAGCGACTTTCGCATCCTCGACCCCGCCTGCGGCAGCGGCAACTTCTTGTTCCTCGGCCTCAAGGCCCTCAAGGATGTGGAACTGCTCAGCATCACCCAGGCCGCCGACCTGGGGCTGGGCCGCGAGCAGGACCTGGTTACCGGCCCGCACAACCTGCTCGGCATCGAGCTGAACGAATACGCCGCCGAGCTGGCCCGCGTCAGCATCTGGATCGGCGAGATCCAGTGGCGCATCGCCCACGGCTACCCGCCCAAGACCAACCCCGTGCTGGAGCCGCTCGACCACATCGAATGCCGCGACGCCCTGCTCACCTGGGTGGGCGAGGGCGATGCCCGGCACGCCACCGAGGCCGCGTGGCCGGCGGCCAGCGTGGTGGTGGGGAATCCGCCGTTCATTGGCGACAAGAAGATGCGCCGAGAGTTGGGCGACGCCTACGTCGAGGCCCTGCGTCAAACCTACCAGGGCCGCGTGCCTGGCGGGGCGGATTTTGTCTGTTACTGGTTCGACAAATCGCGTGCAGCGCTGGTGGATAAAGCGCTGACTGCTGCAGGCTTGGTAGCAACCAACTCCATCCGCGGCGGCGCCAACCGCAAGGTGCTGGACGCCATCGTGCAGGCCAGCCGCATCTACGACGCCTGGAGCGACGAGCCCTGGGTGAACGACGGGGCGGCGGTGAGGGTGTCGTTGGTGGCGTTTGGACGTCCGGAACTGGCCTCGCAATTGAATGGGGCGGCTTCCTTACCGATCCAGGCAGACCTGCGCGGCAGTGAAGAGACGGCGGCTCAGCCAGCAAAGCTCCAGGCCAATCACGATGTGTCTTTTCAAGGCGCAGTATTGATAGGCGCGTTCGACGTCCCAGCAGACGACGCTCGCCAATGGCTTCGTCAACCGAATCCGCATGGCCGTTCCAACAGCGAAGTGCTCAGGCCGCTGACCAACGGGAAGGACATCACCAGTCGTTCTAGGCAACGGTGGGTGATCGATTTCAATCGAATGGAGCAACCATCGGCGACGCTGTACGAACTCCCGTTTCACCATGTAGAAACATTCGTCAAACCTGTACGGGCTTCAAATCCCAGGCCAGTACGTCGTGATCGGTGGTGGATTCATGGGGAGCATGGTGGAGGTTGGCGAGATGCGACTGCAAAGTTGCCGCGTTTCGTCGCAACCTCTCAGGTGTCAAAGCATCGCTTTTTTGTTTGGCAACCCGTTGCGGTGTGGCCTCATCAGACCGTAATTGCCATCGCCCGCGCCGACGACACCACCTTCGGCATCCTGCACAGCCGGTTCCACGAACTCTGGTCGCTGCGTTTGGGCAGTTGGCTGGGCGTCGGCAACGACCCGCGCTACACCCCCACCACCTGCTTCGAGACGTTCCCGTTCCCCGCCGGCCTGACGCCCGCCGACACCGCGCACCAGCGCACCGAGGCGCTGGCCAGCGGCGCGCTGATCCCGTCCGGGCTGGCGGCGGGGCAGGGAGTAAATTCAGAGCCAAATCAGGCAGATGTCGGCGTGGATAAATCGCCACCAGCTATCAATTCAGGAGTTAATGACACCTCCAACGAAGCCGTGCGCACCCACGCCATCGCCATTGCCGAGGCCGCGCACCGGCTCGACAGCCTGCGCCAGGCCTGGCTCAACCCGCCCGAATGGACCGTGCGCGTGCCCGAGGTCGTGCCCCTGGGCCTGACCGAATCGCCGTACCCCGACCGCATCGAGCCGCGTCCCGGCCTGAGCGAAACCGACGCCAAGGCCCTGCAAAAACGCACCCTCACCAACCTCTACAACCAGCGCCCCGCCTGGCTGGCCCAGGCCCACGCCCAGCTCGACGCGGCGGTGGCCGCCGCCTACGGCTGGGCCGACTACACCCCCGAGATGCAGGGCGATGAAATCCTGCGCCGCTTGCTGGCGCTGAATTTGGCGCGCGCGGCGGGGCAGCAGGTGGGAGCGCCCAAGGAGCTGAAGCGATGAACACCCTTTGTCGAGCAACGCAGTCCGTGGTGTTGGGCATGGCGCTGGCTGTGGGTGTGACGCCGCCTGCGCTGGCCTGGAAGCTGATGCCCCAGGCCACGTCAACCGAGCGGGGCTTGACGGCCGCGGATGCCAGTTTTGTGCAGGCGAAGATCATTGCCGCCGCTGGCGGCGGGGTGGCGGTGATGGGCGAAGCGGTGCACGAACGCATCACTCGGGATGCCCTGCAATGCCCCAACACCGAGGCGCGGGACAAACGTTGGTCGCCGGGCTGCGAGATCGACATCCGCGATCAGTTGGTCGGCGTGCAATGGAACGATGACCCGGCGTTCAAGTTTCTGCCCGGGCGTGGTGTTTATCGGGGCTGCAAGGCAGGCTGGACCGTGCGCATGAACACCCAGCCGGTGTGTTGGGGCAGGGTGTTCAGCCACGGTGAGAAAGCCGCCGCGCGCGGCGTGCTGCTGACCGGACGCAATGGCAACCTGCTGGTGCGCACGCACTTTGGTGATCTGCAGTTTCTGCACGCCATGGCCGTCAGCGACGGTGAGGTTCCGCAGGACACTCAGCGCAACGTGATGGCGTGGATGGAGTTCACCTGGCGCACGGCGATCGGTGACCAAGGCTTTAATTCGCAACGCGTGGTGTCCAGGCTGCCCATTGAGGGGTTCGCGGAACGCTTCAAATACAACCGGGGCTGGCGCATTCAGGACTTGTTCGCGCTGGACAACCCCGGCGTGCGGGAGCCCGAGTCCATCCAAAAAATCGCCTTGGGTAGCCTGCTGCACGTGGTGGAGGACTCGTTTGCCGCTGGCCACGTGGACCGCGCCACGCCCACGCCAGGCGCCACGTGCGCGGGCACCGGCTGGCCGGCGCCGGGGCAGATTCGCGAGTTCCACTCGTACCCGAAGCAGGATTCGCACAAGCACGGTGGCGCCGACAAGATGGCCGCGCTGGAGCGGCACTTGGCCAGCACCAACCCCAACGTGGTCGACGTGGTGGGCGCGCTGGGCATTTTGTGGCGCTCCCGCGTGCCCTGGAGCGAGGCGCGGCCTTATCTGGAATGCGTATTCACACTGGCGCCCGATGCGCGCCCCTCGTCGCCGGGCGACGACTACCGCCCCGACCCTGCGGATCCGGTCGAGTGGGGTGGTTGATGCGTGCCGAGGGCCATCTGGTCAAGGCGTTCTGAATGCTCTGAAACATGCCGAACTGGGGCGCGGAGGGCGGCCCGCGCGAGGGGCAGGGCGGTGGGGCGTATTTCCAGGGTTTTTACCCACTATGCCGGCGCCAATAAACAGTAGTTCGCTATTAATTCAGGATTGATGTGGCCGCCTCTCTGAGGAGGACCCATGGCTTGGGTGGACGCTACCTGACCGTCTCGGCGCGCTGCCTATGCTTTCGGCTGGGTCAGATGATCTGAAAAAAATCAAATCATTTCAGTAGATTAAAAACTTATAACTCTTTGTTTTTAATGATTTTTGATTTATAAATCAAATCATTAATCGCGTCAAAACTAGCCATGCGTCCTTTGCTTCAGGCGGCCCGTGACCAGTTGGCCGACATCGTGCGCCGGCAGCCGGCCATCGGCACGCCCGATCTGGCGGCGCGCCTGGGCGTCAGCCTGCCCACGGTGCGGCGCATGTTGAACGAGGCCGCGGCGCGCGGTGAGGTGCTCAGCCTGGGGCGCGCGCGGCGCACCAGGCACGTGTGGCGGCGCGCGTTGCGTGGGCAAGTGGCGGATTGGCCGGTCTACCGGGTAGACGCTGAAGGGCGGGCAGAGCCGTTTGCCCAGCTCACGCCGATTGAGCCGCAGGGCACGGTCATGCCGATGGCAGGCGTGGGTTGGCCGCTGCCGGACGAGTCGCGCGACGGCGTGTGGCCGGGGCTGCCGTACCCGCTGCAAGACATGCGGCCTCAGGGCTACATGGGACGGCAGTTTGCGCGCGCCGTGTCGGACAGCCTGCAATTGCCGCCCGACCCGCGCGCCTGGGGCGACGACGAGGTGCTGATCGCCTTGGCCCGCGCCGGCAGCGACATGGTGGGCGATTTGGTGCTGGGCGACGAAGCGCTGCGCCGCTGGCAGGCCGCGCGGCTGGACGCTGCCCAAGCGCCGTCCGCCCAAGAGCTGCCCGAGCACGCGCTGGCGGACAGCTACCCGGCGCTGGCCGATCAGGCCGTGGCCGGTGGCGGGGCCGGCTCCAGCGCGGCGGGGCAATTTCCCAAGTTTGCCGCCTTGCGCGCGGTGCCGGCGCCGGAGCAACCTGGCCCCGGTGGGGTGGCGCGCACGCCGCACGTGCTGGTCAAGTTTTCGGGCGCCGGCGGCACGCAGGCCGAGCAGCGCTGGGCCGATTTGTTGCTGGCCGAACATCTGGCGTTGCAGGTGTGCGCCACCCAACTGGCCGACCACGGGGTGACGACTGCCTACAGCCGGGTGCGGGACGCCGCTGGGCGCAGGTTTCTGGAAGTGGAGCGCTTTGACCGGCACGGCCTTTGGGGCCGCAGCCCGCTGGTCAGCCTGGAAAGCGTCAATGCCGCCTTCCTTGGTTTACCGCATCGCCCCTGGCCGGAGCTGATGGCGGCTCTGGCGCGCGCCCGTTTGCTGGCTGAAGGGGCCGAAGCCGCGGCGGCGGTGCTGTGGTGGTTCGGGCGGCTGATTGGCAACAGCGACATGCACCTGGGCAACCTCAGCCTGCGTCCGCGGGGCGGCTTGTTCAGCCTGGCGCCGGCCTACGACATGCTGCCCATGCGCCATGCCCCGTTGGCTGGTGGCGAGCTGCCGCCGCTTGGTCTGCTGGAGCCCGCGCTGCCGCTGCCGACCGAGCGCACCGCATGGTGGCCCGCCGCGGAGGCTGCGGGGGTGTTCTGGCGCCGTGTGGCCGAAGACGCGCGCGCCAGCGATGCCCTGCGCACCCAGGCGCAGGCCAACGCGGGGCGGCTGGCGCAGGCGCAAGCGGTGCTGGGCTAGCCAGCCGGAACGGGCCTGGCTGGGGCGCTGCCGCTCCTACAATGGCCCGCAACCCGCCGGGCACCGCCCGTGCGCTGGGTTTTTGAGCGATATCGCTGGCAGGCCGGCGCCAATAAATCCTCACCAGCTATTGATTCAGGAGTGAAATGAACGCTTTCCCCTTGCCCGACTGGCTGCCCTGGCTGGCGCTGGCGGCCCTGCTCGTCAACCTGGCGCTGTTGCTGGCCTTGCTGCTGCGCCGTCCGCGCCGGCCCGACGACGTGGCCTCGCGCGGCGAGGTGCCGCAGCTCCTGGGCCAGGCCGTGGGCCCGCACACCGAGCGGCTGGAGCGCGCGCTGCGCCAAGAGGTGGGCGAGCAGGCGCGCGGCAGCCGGCAGGAGTTGGGGCAGGCGCTGGCCACGTTTCAGGACGCCGTGGTGCGCCAGGGCGCCGAGGCGGCGCGCACGCAGAACACCCAGGTCGATGCGCTGGCCGCCCAACTGACGCAACTGCGTGGCACGCTGGGCGACACCCTGGTGGCGCAGTTGCAGGCGCTGGGGCTGTCGATGACCCAGCAGGCGCAGGAGGCCACCCGCACCCAGAACGCGCAGATCGACGCCTTTGCCCAGCAATTGGCGCAGTTGCGCGGTTCGCTGTCGGAAACCCTCACCCAGCAGCTGCAGGCCCTGAGCGAGCAGAACGCGCGCCGCCTGCAGGAGGTGCGCGCCACGCTGGAGCAGCAACTGGCCCAGTTGCAGGCCGCCAACACCGCCAAGCTGGAGGAAATGCGCCACACCGTGGACGAAAAGCTCCAGTCCACGCTGGAAGCCCGCCTGGGCGAGCGCTTCAAGCAGGTCGCCGAGCGGCTGGAGCAGGTGCACCGGGGCCTGGGCGAGATGCACACCCTGGCCCAGGGCGTGGGGGACCTCAAGCACCTGCTGTCCAACGTCAAGACCCGGGGCATGTTCGGCGAGGCGCAACTGGCCCAGTTGCTGGAGCAGGTGTTCTCGCCCGAGCAGTACGCGGCCCAGGTCAGCACCCGGCCGGGCAGCCGCGAGAAGGTGGATTTCGCCATCCGCCTGCCCGGGCGCGGCGGCGACGGCACGCCGGTGTGGTTGCCGATCGACGCGAAGTTTCCGAACGAGGACTACGAACGCCTGCTGGACGCCCAGCAGCGCGCCGACGCCGCCGGCGCCGAAAGCGCGGCCAAGGCGCTGGAGCAGCGCATCCGCCTGGAAGCGCGCGGCATGGCCGAGAAGTACGTCGAGCCGCCGCACACCACCGACTTCGCCGTGCTGTTCCTGCCCACCGAGGGGCTGTACGCCGAGGTGCTGCGCCGCCCCGGCCTGATGGAGGCACTGCAGCGCGAGCACCGCGTCAGCCTGGCCGGGCCGACCACGCTGCTGGCCATGCTCAATTCGCTGCAAATGGGCTTCAGAACCCTGGCGCTGGAAAAGCGCAGCAGCGAGGTCTGGCAGGTGCTGGGCGCGGTGAAGACCGAGTTCGGCAAGTTCGGCGATGTGCTGGGCCGCCTGCGCACCCAAACCCAGACCGTGCTGAACACCCTGGACAGCGCCCAGACCCGCAGCAACGTGATGAACCGCGCGCTGAAGAAGGTCGAGGCCCTGCCCGAGGACGAATCCCAGGCCCTGCTGCCCGGGCTGGGCGAGGGCCAGGACGAGCGCGCCGAATGAAGCGTGGCCCCCTGGTTGCTCATGAATTCATAGCTGACCAGGAAGTGTGGACGCCGGCCAATGTCATTTTTTGCTTGAAATGAGCACGCCATGAACGGCCGCGAGCTGCTGCGCCTGCTGTTGGCGCAGATTTGCGTGCACAGCGCCATGACCGGGGCCCGCCTGGCGGCGCCGCTGCGCGCCCTGCAACTGGGCCAGAGCGCGGCCGAAATCGGCGTGCTGCTGGCGCTGTTCGCGCTCTCGCCGGTGCTGCTGGCGCTGCCGGCCGGGCGCCTGGCGGATCGGCACGGGCTGCACCTGCCGTTGGCGCTGGCCGTGATCAGCGCCACGGCCGGCACCCTGCTGGCGGCGCTGTGGCCCAACTTTGGCGTGCTGTGCGTGGCCAGCCTGCTGACCGGCGCGGCGGCCGGCACGGCGCAGATCACGCTGCAGCGCCACGTCGGGCGCGCGGCCACCGACACGGCCGACTTGAAGCGCGTGTTCAGCTGGATCGCCATCGCCCCGGCCATGGCCAACTTTCTGGGGCCGCTGGCGGCGGGGCTGCTGATCGACCACGCCGGCCCCCAGCCGGGCGACGAGTTGGGCTACCGCGCCGCGTACGGTTTTCTGGCCCTGTTGCCGCTCATCTGCTGGCTGCTGGCGCGCGGCGCGCCCCGGCTGCCGACCCAACCCGCGCCGGCCCAGGCCGAGGGCGCGCGCACCTCGGTGTGGGAGCTGCTGGGCGTGGCGCCGCTGCGGCGCTTGCTGCTGATCAACTGGCTGCAGGCCCTGGCCTGGGACGTGCACACCTTCGTGCTGCCGCTGCTGGGGCACCAGCGTGGCCTGTCCGCTTCGACCATCGGCGTGCTGCTGGGCAGCTTTGCCATCGCCGCCGCCCTGGTGCGGGTGCTGCTGCCGCTGCTGGCCGCGCGCGTGCCCGAGTGGCAGGTGATGTACGCCGCCTCGCTGACGGCGGCGGTGATGCTGCTGCTCTACCCGCTGACCGCTGGGCCGCTCGGCATGGGCGCCTGCTCGGTGGTGCTGGGGCTGGCGCTGGGCGCGGTGCAGCCGATGGTGCTGAGTATGCTGCACCAGGTGGCGCCGCCGGCGCGCCAGGGCGAGGCCATGGCGCTGCGCGTGATGACCATCAACTTTTCGAGCTTCGTCATGCCGATGCTGTTCGGCTCGGTCGGCGCGGTGATCGGGCTGTCGGCCTTGTTTTGGCTGGTGGCCGGCGCCCAGGCGCTGGGCGTGCGCGCCATTCCGGCGCTGCGCCAGGTGCGGCCGCCGCACTGAGCGGGGCGGCCCGGGGCCTGGCTCAGCCGACTTCGGCGATCAGTTCGATCTCGACGCAGGTGCCCAGCGGCAGCGACACCACGCCAAAGGCGCTGCGCGCGTGCTGGCCGCGCGGGCCGAACACCTGGCCCAGCAGTTCGGAGCAGCCGTTGGTGACCAGGTGCTGCTCGGTGTAGTTGGGCAGGCAGTTGACCAGGCTCAGCACCTTGACGATGCGCGTGACGCGGTTCAAGTCGCCCACGGCGGCGTGCAGGGTGCCCAGCAGGTCGATGGCCACGGCGCGCGCGGCGCGCGTGCCGTCCTCGGTGCTCAGGTTGTGGCCGAGCTTGCCGAGCCAGGGCGCGCCGTTCTGGCGCGCGATGTGCCCGGACAGGAACACCAGGTTGCCGGTCTGCATGAAGGGCACGTAGGCGGCGGCGGGCGTGGCCACGGGCGGCAGTGTGATGCCGAGTTGTTCGAGGGTGTCGTAGACGTTCATGGGGGGTCCTTCTCGCTTGGGGGTAGGGGAGGCAGGGGCATCGGCGGCGCCTCGGCCAACGAGGCGGCCTCGCAAAGCTGCACTGTAACGCCCACGGCCAGCACGTGGCTGCCGCTGCCGTGGATCACGCCGCGCATCGGCGACACGTCGGCAAAGTCGCGCCCCACGGCCAGGCGCACGAAGTCCTCGCCGGGCGTGCCCCAGCCGTCGCGGTTGTTGGTCGGGTCCAGGTCGTACCAGCCGTGGCCGTCGGTCTGCTCGGCCAGGTCGGGCAAAAAGACCGACACCCAGGCGTGCGAGGCGTCGCTGCCGATCAGGCGCGGCTGGCCGGGCGGCGGCTGGGTCAGCAGGTAGCCGGACACGTAGCGCGCCGGCAGGCCCAGCGAGCGCAGGCAGCTCAGCATCACGTGCGAGAAATCCTGGCACACGCCGCGCCGCTCGGCCAGCGCCTCGGCCGCCGGGGTGTTGATCTCGGTGCTGTGGCTGGCGTAGGTGAAGTCCTGGTGCACGCGCTGCATCAGCTCGCGCGCGGCGTCCAGCAGCGGCCGGCCGGGCGGGAAACTGGGGCGCGCGTAGTCGGCGAACACCTCGCCCGGCAGCACGTGGGCCGAGGGGTAGATGAACTCGGCCGCCGGGTGCCAGTGCGCGCCGGCGCGGTAGATGAACTGCTGGCGCGTGTCGTCCCAACTGATCTGGCTGGCCACGTGCTCGGGCCAGCGCGTGTCGACCAGGCTGTTGGCGCGCACCAGCAACTGCTCGTGCGCGCTGTCGATCTCGAAGAAGGCGCGCACGTTGCGGTACACGTCGACGGTTTCGGTCAACACCACGGGCGTGGGCGAGACTTCCAGCGCGGCGTCCAGGCGCTGCTGCGCCCGCGTGTGCGGCGGCGTCAGGTAGGCCATGTGCAGGGCGGTCTCGACCGCCGGGGCGTACACGTAGCGCGTGTCGTGGGTGATGCGCAACCTCATCGGCAGGCCTTGATTGCTTTCAATTTGATAGCTTTCCGGGATGATTGGGCGCCGGCCAATGGTCTATTTGGTTTATTTTTTGAGGTGGTGAAGGGCGGATGCGCGGCTGGCCGGGAAGTGCGCCCGGCGGCGCAGTCCCTTTCTTTGCTTTGCCAAAGAAAGGAACCAAAGAAAGGCGACCCCGCTGGCCGTGTCCCTTCGCTTCGCTGCGGGCAACCTGTGATGCTCGGTCGTGGGGCGGCGCTGCGGAACTCGCTGTGTTCGCTGCGCTCACGCCGCTCGGACAACCGCAGCGAGTCAGTGCACGAAGCCTGGACATGCTGCGCTGCCCAGGCCCGCCCCACGCCCTGCGCTTCTCGGCACGGCCAGAGGGGATGGCGAGACAACACGGGCCATCGCTGCGCTCGGCCTACGCCGGCGGGAGGGGCACCCGCGGTTCCGCATTCAAGTTCGTCACGCTGCTGAACCGCCCCTCCGGCCGCGGAGCAGGCCAGCCCAGCAGACGCCGTGGAAGGGCTTGGCCCGCCCACTGGCGTCGCCCCCTTGAGGGGGGAGGCGCAACATCGCGCAGCGAGTGAAGCCTGGGGGTGGGTCATTTCATGCTCTAAAGGCCGCGGAGCAGGCCGCACCAGCAATCGCCCTGGCCGGGGTCCCCCCGGCCAATGGCGATGCCCCCTTGAGGGGGGAGGCGCAACATCGCGCAGCGAGTGAAGCCTGGGGGGGAGTCATATCAGACTTCGCCGCTCATCGCCAGTGTGCGAAAAATAGCGCAGGCCGATGTCGTCGGACAGCTGCGCGCCGAGCGCCATCTGCTCGTCCAGCAACGCTTGCAGGTGGATGAAATCGCCGATGCCGTCCGCTTCGCACAGGCGCGGCAGCAGCTCGGGGGCCGGGCTGAGCAGGCGCGCCGACAAATCCTCGATGTCCCCCGCCTCGCTGGCGTGCAGCTTGGCCAGCTGGCGGCCCATGGTCTGGATCACCCAGCCGACCGAGCGCGGGTTCTGGTGGTTCAGCACCACATGCTCGATCAGCGCCGCGATGGCGCGGCTGCGCTGGTGGCGGGCATGGAAGGAGATGGTCGAGTCGAACAGGTCCAGCACCACGCCATAGCCGGCCGCGTCGTGCACGGCGTTGGTGTAAAAGCCCCGCGACAGCACGTCGCAGAGCCAGGTCAGGCGCTCGATCTGGCGCCCCACCGACATCATGCGCCAGCCGTCGTCGCGCCACATGTGGTCGAGCTGCAAGCCGGCCACCCCGGCCAGCGCGCTGGACAACTGCCCCAGCACCAGCAGGGCGTCGTCGTCGTCGCTGGCGCCGGCGGCGCGCAGGGCCTCGCATTCGGTCAGAAAGTGGGTTTCTGCCTCCTTGATCAGGTTCCAGTGCTCGGTGGACAGGCGCTCGCGCACCGCCGAGGCCGCCGCGCGCAGGCCGCGCAAGGCCTGGCCGATGCCGGCGTCGGGCTCGGCCAGCCGGTGCAGAAGCTGCCGCTCGAACTCGGCGCGCCTGAGCAGGGGCGAGGGCGGCTCCTCGTCCACCAGGCCCGAGGCCTCGCACAGCTGCTCCAGCCAGGCCAGCAGCGCCACCGAGGGCTGCTCGTCGCCGTGCAGCGCGCCCAGCGTGATGCGGGCCAGGCGCACGCTGTTGCCGGCGCGCTCGGTGTAGCGGCCGAGCCAAAACAGGTTTTCCGCCGCGCGGCTGGTGACCAGGCGTTCGCGCTGCACCAGGGCCACGGATTCGGGCGTGATGGCGGTCAGGCCGGCGCCCTGGTCCAGGGCCGAATCCTCGGTCGGCGGGGTATCGGCCAACACCCAGGTGTCGGCGCTGGAGCCGCCCACCGCCATGGTGGCCAGGCCCGCGCTTTCGCTGACCAGGCGCGTCATGCCGCCGGGCAGCACCTGCCATGAGCCCTGGCCGTCGGACAGGGCGAACACGCGCAGGATGGCGGCGCGCGGGTGGATGTGGGCCTGCTCGCCCTGACCGACCCAGGTCGGCATGCGCGAGGGCGGCAGGTAGGCCTGCACCGTGTGCTCCTCGGGCCGGCGTTGCACGCTGGCGCGCCAGGAGTCGAGCGTTTGCGGCGACATCAGTGGCCCCACGCCGGGCGCGAAACTGCCGCGGCTGGTGGACCAGGGGTAGGTCGGCTTGATGACGCAGCGCCCCAGTTGCGGCAGCACCTCGGCCATGGCGGCCGGCTCGCCGCACCACCAGGTGTGCAGCGCCGGCAGTTGCAGCTCCTCGCCCAGCAGCTCGCGCGACAGCGCCGGCAAAAAGCCGAGCAAGGCGCCCGATTCGAGAAAGCCCGCGCCCGGCGCGTTGGCCATCAGCACGTTGCCGGCGCGCACCGCCTGCAGCAGGCCGGGCACGCCCAGGCGCGATTCGGGGCGCATCTCCAGCGGGTCGAGAAAGGCGTCGTCGAGGCGCCGGATCAGCCCGTGCACCGGCCGCAGCCCGCGCAGGGTCTTCAGGTACAGGCGCTGGTCGCGCACCGTCAGATCGCCCCCCTCGACCAGGGTCACGCCCAGGTAGCGCGCCAGGTAAGAGTGCTCGAAATAGGTTTCGTTGTACGGGCCGGGGGTGAGCAGGGCGATGTGCGAATCGGCACCGCCGGGGGCCATGGCCTTCAGGGCGACGATGAAGCGCCGGTAGCTCTCGGGCAGGCGGCGCACGTTCATGCTGTCGAAGGCCTCGGGGAACTGGCTCGACACGGCCAGGCGGTTTTCCAGCAGGTAACCCAGGCCCGAGGGCGCCTGCGTGCGCTGCGCCACCACCCACCAGTAGCCTTGCGGGCCGCGCGCCAGATCGAAGGCCACGATGTGCAGGTGCGTGCCGCCGACCGGGGACACGCCGTGCATGGCGCGCAGGTAGTCCGGGTGGCCCTGCACCAGGGCCGCCGGCAGCAGGCCGTTCTGCAGCAGGCGGCGCTCGCCGTAGACGTCGTTCATCACGGCGTTGAGCAGGCGCACGCGCTGCAGCACCCCGGCTTCGATGTGGCCCCAATCCTGCGGGGTGATGAGCAGCGGGAACAGATCCAGCGGCCAGGGCCGCTGGAGATGGGCTTCGTCGGCGTGGACGTTGTAGGTGACACCGCTGTCGCGCAACTGGCGCCGCAGGTGCTCGGCGCGGCGGTTCAGCTCGGCGCGGGAGTCCGGGCCCAGTTGGCCGAAAAACTGGCTCCAGGCCGGTGCCTGGGTGCGCGTGGCGGCCGGCTGGTCGGAGCCGGGGCCGGCCAGCAATTCGTCGAACTGGCCCTGCTCTGCGAACGGAAACGGACCTCGCGGCAGCGGCGATGGGGTCGAGGGGAGGAGCAAGCGGCCTCGCTGCGGTGTTGTGCGGCCCTTATTGTCGCATCCGCACCGAACTGGTGCGCCGCAAATCCAGCGTGCAAGGAAACTCGCGCGAACCCGGCAGGTGCAAGGTGGCGGGCGGCACGTCCATAGCCCCGTCCGTATGACCGGTGCGGAAGAAGCGCGCCAGCCGGCGGCTTTCGGCCTCGTAGGCGTTGACGGGGAAGGTGTCGTAGTTGCGCCCGCCCGGGTGGGCCACGTGGTACTGGCAGCCGCCGACGGAGCGGCCGTTCCAGGTGTCCAGCACATCGAACACCAGCGGCCCGTGCGGCTGGATCGTCGGGTGCAGCGAGGACCATGGGTTCCAGGCCTTGAAGCGCACGCCGGCGACAAATTCGCCCTCGGCCCCCAGCGGCTGCAGCGGCAGCGCCTGGCCGTTGCAGGTGATGGCGTAGCGGCCAGCATTGAAGCCGGCCACATGCAGTTGCAGGCGTTCCAGCGACGAATCGACATAGCGCGCCGTGCCGCCGCCGGTGTTTTCCTCGCCCATCACATGCCAGGGCTCGAGCGCGTTGCGCAGCGTGATCTGCATGCCCAGCACGTTGACGTCGCCGACGATGGGGAAGCGGAACTCGAAGTGCGGCGCGAACCACTGCGCGTCAAAGGCAAAGCCGGCGCGCCGCATGTCCTCGATCACGTCCTCAAAATCCTGCCGCACATAGGCCGGCAGCATGAAGCGGTCGTGCAGCGCTGTGCCCCAGCGCGCGGCCGGCGCGCGGTAAGGCTCGCGCCAGAAGCGTGCCACCAGCGCCCGCATCAGCAGTTGCTGGGCAATCGACATGCGCGCGTGGGGCGGCATCTCGAAGGCGCGCATCTCCAGCAGGCCCAGGCGGCCGGTGGCGCTGTCGGGCGAGTACAGCTTGTCGATGCAGAACTCGCTGCGGTGGGTGTTGCCGGTGATGTCGACCAGGATGTTGCGCAAGCTCCTGTCCACCAGCCAAGGCGGCATGTAATCAATCCCCCCACGCTCCCCGGCTTCGCCTGGTGCGCTGCCCCCCGAGGGGGCTGCCGCGCCTTGGGGCGGCCCGGCGGCGCGGCGCCGGGCTTCATCGGAGAACTTGTGGATTTCTTGCAGCGCAATCTCCAGCTCGTACAACTGGTCGTTGCGCGCCTCGTCCACACGCGGGGCCTGGCTGGTGGGGCCGATGAACAGGCCGCTGAACAAATAGCTCAGGCTGGGGTGGTTGTGCCAGTACAGGATCAGGCTGGCCAGCAGCTCAGGCCGGCGCAGGAAGGGGCTGTCGTCGGGCGTGGCGCCGCCCAGCACGAAGTGGTTGCCGCCGCCGGTGCCCATGTGGCGGCCGTCGGTCATGAACTTCTCGGCCGACAGGCGGCTTTCAAACGCCTGCTGGTACAGAAACTCGGTGTTGTCCACCAACTCGCGCCAGCTGTGGGCGGGCTGGATGTTGGCCTCGATCACGCCGGGGTCGGGCGTGATCTGCAGCATGCGCACGCGGCGGTCGCGCGGCGGGCTGTAGCCCTCCAGCACCACGGGCATTTGCAGTTGCTCGGCCGTGTCCTCGATGGCGCTGACCAGGGCCAGGTAATCCTCCAGCGCCTCCAGCGGCGGCATGAAGACGTACAGGATGCTCGACTGGCCGGCCTTCAGTGCGTACTTGGCCACCGCGGCCTGGTGCGCGCTGCGGGCGGCGCGGCGGGCCTGGGCGGCCTCATCGTCGCCTTCGATCTCGGGCTGGGCGGGCTCGGCAGTGTGCGAGCGCACCGGGTCGCGCACCTCGACGCACAGCGCGGTGCGCGGCACCCAGCGGGCCGATTCAAAGCGCTGGGGCGCGCGGTCGGCCGGGTCGTGCGCGCCGCTGGGCGGGGCGCCGTGCTCGTCGTCCGGCAGCGTGTCGTCCTGCGGCGCATACGGGTCCTTGGGGAGTTGGCGCGGCAAGTCCTCGTCGGCGACCCAGGGCAGGCTGTTCAAGGGCAGGCGCCAGCCCATGGGCGAGTCGCCCGGCACCAGGTACAGCCGGTCGTCGCGGAACCACCAGCGGCCGGTGAGCCAGCGCGGCCGCTGGTCGGGCGGCGTGTTGGCCATGAACTCGGGCTGCTTGGCCAGCTGCGAGGTGGCGGTGAGCGGCAGCAGGTAGCCAATGGGCTGGTTCAGCCCCTGGGTGAACACGCGGCGCAGTCGGGCGCGCTCCTGCTCGTCGGCCAGGCGGGCGTCGAAGGGGTCGACGTTGATGGGCAGTTGCCGCTCGGCCTGGATGTAGTGCCACGGGTCTTCGTAACCGGCGCGGATGGTCTCGGTGCCCAGGCCCAGGCGCTGGGCCAGCGCGCGCATGAAGCTCTCGGCGTCCGCGGGCTGGGCGTGCAGGGGCGCGCGCTCGTCGGCCTGCAGGCGCGGGTTGCGCCACAGCGGCTGGCCGTCGGGGCGCCAGAACAGGCTGAGCGCCCAGCGCGGCAGCTGCTCGCCGGGGTACCACTTGCCCTGGCCCAGGTGCAACAGGCCGTTGGGGCCATAGCGGTCTTTCAGCCGGTGCAGCAGATCAAGCGCAAACACGCGCTTGGTGGGGCCCAGGGCGGCGGTGTTCCATTCGGGGCCGTCGCGGTCGTCGATGCCGACAAAGGTGGGCTCGCCGCCCATGGTCAGGCGCACGTCGTCGGCCTGCAACCGCGCATCGACCTCGTCGCCCAACTGCAAGATGGCGTTCCATTGCGCATCGCTGTAGGGCAGGGTGACGCGCGGCGACTCGTGGATGCGCGTGACCTGCATGTCGTGGCGGAACACCACCTCGGCCTCGCCCACCATGCCTTCGATGGGCGCCGCGCCTGAGGGCTGGGGCGTGCAGGCCAGGGGAATGTGGCCTTCACCGGCCAGCAGGCCCGAGGTCGGGTCCAGCCCGATCCAGCCTGCGCCGGGCAGGTAAACCTCGCACCAGGCGTGCAGGTCGGTGAAGTCGACCTCGGTGCCACTGGGGCCGTCCAGTGACTTCTGGTCGGCCTTGAGCTGGATCAGGTAGCCCGAGACAAAGCGCGCCGCCAGCCCGCAATGGCGCAGCAGCTGCACCAGCAGCCAGCCCGAGTCGCGGCAGGAGCCGCTGGCCTTGGTCAGCGTCTCCTCGGGCGTCTGCACGCCAGGCTCCATGCGGATCAGGTAGCCGATGTCGCCCTGCAGGCGCTGGTTCAAGCCGACCAGGAAGTCGATGGTGCGCTGCTGTCCGCGCTCGATGCCCTGCAGGTAGCGGCTGAAGGCCGGCGTCGCCGAGTCCTTGGCCAGGTAGGGGGCGAGTTCTTCCTTCAGCAGCGGCGCGTAGTCGAAGGGGAAGTTCTCGGCCTCGGGCTCCAGGAAGAAGTCGAAGGGGTTGAACACCGCCATCTCGGCGACCAGGTCAACGCTGACCTTGAACACGCTGGTCGGCTCGGGGAACACCAGCCGCGCCTGCCAGTTGGCGAACGGGTCCTGCTGCCAGTTGATGAAGTGTTGCGCGGGTTCGACCTTGAGCGAATACGAAATGATCTTGCTGCGGCAGTGCGGCGCCGGCCGCAGACGCACGATCTGCGGGCCCAGTTGGACCGGGCGGTCGTAGCGGTAATGGGTGGTGTGCTGCAGCGCAGCGTGAATCGACATGAGGGCTTCCTGACGGTGACCGGACCATCCGGTACGCTTCATCCTAGCAAGATGCGGGCCAAAAAAGTCAGCATGGCCTTGGGCCTGAACCGAATATTCTTGGTCAAATGAGGTGTTTGCCGGCGTGTATGCATCCTGAGTAGCTATCAAATTTGAAGTTACAGCCCCCATGGTTGATTCCACCGTCGCATTTGGCCGCGCGCCGCGCCTGGGCTGGGCCCTGCCGGCGGCCCTGCTGGGCTGGGTGCTGGGCACCGCCGTTCAGTTGCAGCAGTCCGGGCTGTGGTCTGGGGCCGACTACGGCGTGCTGGGGGCGGCCGGTGCGCTGACCGGGCTGCTGGCGGCGGCGCGGGCGCGGCGGCCCCGCTGGGTGGCGCTGGCGTGCCTGCTGGCCGGTGCGCTCGGCGCCTTTGCCGCCACCGGCCTGCGCGCCACGTGCTTGCAGGCGCAGGTGTTGCCCGCCGAGTGGGAGGGGCGCGATCTGCGGATCACTGGCGTGGTCAGCCGCATGCCGCAGCGCAGCGAAGCGGGCTGGCGTTTTCGCTTCGACGTGCAAGAGGCCTCGGTGCCGCTGCCGCCGCGCCTGCAGCTGGGCTGGTACGGCTCGGCCAGCACGCTGGACGAGAGCGACAGCACGCGCCCGCTGCTGGCCGAGCTGCGGGCCGGCGACCGCTGGGCCTTCACGGTGCGGCTGAAGGCCCCGCACGGCAACCTGAACCCGCACGGCTTCGACTACGAGCTGTGGTTGTGGGAGCAGGGCGTGCGCGCCACCGGTTACGTGCGCGAAGGCGCCCACGACCCGCCGCCGCAGCGCCTGGCCGAAGCCGTGGGGCACCCGGTGGAGCGCGCCCGGCAGGCGGTGCGCGACGCCATCCTGGCCCAGGGCGCGGCCGGCGGCGCCCAGGCGCGGCGCTTCGCCGGCGTGGTGGCGGCCCTGGTCACCGGCGACCAGGGGGTCATCGAGCGCGCCGACTGGGACATCTTCCGCGCCACCGGTGTGGCGCACCTGATGAGCATTTCCGGCCTGCACATCACGATGTTCGCCTGGCTGGCCGCGGCCCTGGTCGGTGCCGCCTGGCGGCGCTCGGCGCGCTGGCGCTGGCCGGCGCGCTTCAACCCTTGCCTGCGCGTGCCGGCGCCGCACGCCGCCTTGGCCGGCGGGGTGTTGCTGGCGGCGGCCTACGCGCTGTTCAGTGGCTGGGGCGTGCCGGCGCAGCGCACGGTGCTGATGCTGGCCTGCGTGGCCGTGCTCAAGCTGGCCGGGTTGCGCTGGCCCTGGTGGCTGACCTGGCTGCTGGCCTGCGCCGTCGTGCTGGCCTGGGACCCCTGGGCGCTGCTGCAAGCTGGGTTCTGGCTCAGTTTTGTCGCCGTGGGTGTGCTGTTTGCTACCGATTCAGGAGCTGCTCAGGAACACCGGACAATCCTCGGAGGCCGATTTCTTTCCCTGCTGCGCGAGCAGGCGGTGGTGACCCTGGCGCTGACGCCGCTGTCGCTGCTGCTGTTCGGGCAGGCCTCGGTGGTGGGCCTTCTGGCCAATCTTCTGGCGATTCCCTGGGTGACCCTGGTGGTCACGCCACTGGCCTTGCTGGGTGTGTTCTGGGCGCCCTTGTGGGCCGCCGCGGCCTGGGCGCTGGCGCCGCTGGCGGCGCTGCTGCAAGCCCTGGCGGCCTGGCCCTGGGCCAGCGTGTCGATGGCGGCGGCGCCGCTGGCGCTGGGTGGGCTGGCGGTGCTGGGTGGCGTGCTGCTGGCCCTGCGCTGGCCCTGGCCGTTGCGCGCGGCGGGCCTGCCCCTGGTGCTGCCCTTGCTGCTGTGGCAGCCGGCGCGGCCCGCGCCAGGGCAGTTCGAATTGCTGGCGGCCGACGTGGGGCAGGGCAATGCCGTGCTGGTGCGCACCGCCACCCACACCCTGGTCTACGACGCCGGACCGCGCTACTCGCTGGAAAGCGACGCCGGCCACCGCGTGCTGGTGCCCCTGTTGCGCGCCGGCGGCGAGCGCGTGGACCTGCTGGTGCTGAGCCACCGCGACAGCGACCACACCGGCGGCGCGGCGGCGCTGCTGGCCATGCAGCCGGGCGCGGCGCTGCTGTCCTCGCTGGAGGACACGCACGCGCTGCGCGCCGCGCGCCCGGCCACGCGCTGCCAGGCCGGCCAGCGCTGGCGCTGGGATGGCGTGGATTTCGAGCTGTTGCACCCGGCGCCGGACGACTACGCCACGGCGCGCAAGTCGAACGCGCTGAGCTGCGTGCTGCGCGTGCGCTCGGCCGGCGCCACGGCCTTGCTGGCCGGCGACATCGAGGCGGCGCAGGAGCGCGCGCTGCTGGCCAGCGGGCAGGACCTGCGCGCCGACCTGCTGCTGGTGCCGCACCACGGCAGCCGCAGCTCGTCTTCGGCGCCTTTTCTGGAGGCGGTGCAGCCGCGGCTGGCGCTGGTCCAGGCCGGCTACCGCAACCGCTTCGGCCACCCGGCCACCGACGTGCTGGCGCGCTACGCGGCACGCGGCACCAAGGTTGTCGACTCGCCCCATTGCGGGGCCATGCACTGGCGCAGTACGCACCCCGAGGGCGCGCGCTGCGAACGCGACGAGGCGCGGCGCTACTGGCACCACCGGCTGCCCTGAGGCCGCCGCCGTCAACGCCGCGCGAGCCGCTATGTCTTCAGCAGCTCCTGGCGGGCCCGCGCCTGCGGAGAGTCGGGCGGCAGTATCCGTGCCAGCTTGTCCAGGCCGTCGGAGGCGTCGACCTTCACCAGCTTGGCGCCGATGGCCTCGGCCACCAGGGCCATGTTGGCCAGGTTCAGGGCGTCCGTGCGCTCTAGCTCATCCTCTTTCCTCGTCAGCACGACGTGCAGTTCGGCCACGTCGCGGTTCAGGTCGATGCCGCCGAAGACCTGGGCTTCAAGGTAGTCTTGCATGCCGATGTTCATCGCCAGCGGCGATTTACCAAACTGCTTCAAGATCTCCAATTGGGCCTGGTTCAGATCGCGGAACAGGCGATCGACGTGCTCCAGGGTGCTGCTGCGCACTTCCTGGTCGATGAAGCACCGCATCGCGGCGGCCTGCAGCACGCCCTGGTCGTCGATGGACACCTTGAAGGGCTGGTCTTTCCCCAATTGCTTCAGGTTGTCGGCCACCCAGTCTTCGATGGGGCCTTCGCGGCCCGAGCCGCTCGTGTTGGCACGCACGGCGCCTTTCAGCTTCTGCTCCAGGTCGGTCAGCAGGGCCGGGTCGTTCTTTACCGCTTCGCGCAGCGGGTTGGAAAGTTCGGACGCCGGGTCGTCCAGCATGCCTCGAACCTCGTGCTGGAACCGCGTGGCCGACTCTGGCGTGATGTGCCACCGGTGGGCAAAGAAGGTGTCGGTGGGCGCGTACAGGGCGCGCTGCTTGACCTCGTCCTTCAGCACGAAGAAACACGAGCCGTAGTTGGCCGCCGCGCCGCTTTGCTCGCCGCCGACGTTGACCCCCGCGTACAGCGGCCGGTCTTGCGCACGCCGGTCGTGGCGGTCCTCGCGCCGTGCCAGCTCCGGGAACTGGTGGCGCTCCACGGCGTCGCGCCGCAGCAGGTAGCCTGGCCCCTTGACCGACACCGGCAGCTCGAAGATGTTCTTCATGCGCAGGGCGTCGGTGTTGGGCGTGCCGTCGGCGCGGATGAAGCTGCGCGGGGTGGGTTGGCCCGGCCGGGGGGTCGGCCGGTCGAACATGTCGATGTCGAAATTCAGGGTCAGCGGCGCCGCCTGCACCAGTTTTTTCAGCATGCCGGGGTCGATTTGATGCTGCTGCAGGTGGTTCGCGCCCTTTTGCTCCAGCCGCTGCGGCGCGGCACCTGGCGCGCCGGCCAGAAACGGATCGCTTTGCTCGTTCAGGCTGGCCTTGAAATCCCGGCCCAACTGACCGCCCAGGGCCGTGAGTTGGCCCGGGCTCAGGTCGCCAATGGGGGCGTTGGCCACCGGCTGGGCCTGCGTGCTGCGCGTGATGAAGGCGTCCAGGACATGGCCTTCGAAGGCGTTGAGCATCTCCAGCAGGTCCTGGGCGTGCAGGTGGCCGGGGGTGGCCGCGGCCTGGGCCAGCGCCAGGCGGAAGGCGATGGCGTCGGTGGACTGGAGGTTGCGCACCAGGCCCAGCAAGGCCTGGTTGCCCATGGCGTCGATTTGCCCGCGCAGCACCTGCTCGTGTTGCGCCGCGACCTGCTCGGACTGGCCCGGGAGCGCGGACAGGCGCGCGTCGGTGCGCTGTTGGGACAAGCGGTGCACGCTGTCCAGCGCGGCCGCCAGCGCCGGCGTCAGCCCACTCATCAGCTGGCGGGTGTCCTGCCAGGGGCGTTCGAGGTGGGCGGCGTGCATGTGCTGCAACGCCGGCAGTTGCCGCGCCACCGCCTGCTGCAGCTGTTGGCGCAGCGCCTTGGGCGCCAGCTCGTCGAGCGGGCGGCTGTCTTCCTCCTGCAGGCGGCGCCATTCGCCGAGCACCGTGTGGCGCATGGCCTCGCGCAGGCCCTGCGGCAGCGCGCCAAAACCCTGTGATTGACCCTCCGAAGCCTGGGCCACCAGGGCATCGAAGGTCTTGGCGTCGCTCAGCTGCTCGGCCGCGTAGCGGACCATGTCGCGGGCGGCTCGGTCGCGCACCTGGGCCATCCGCACCAGATGTTGGTCGCCGGCCGCCAGGGCGCGGGTCAGCAGCCGGGTGGTCAGGGGCGCGCCACTGTCGGCATGCTGGCCGATGGCCGCGAACGCCGCCTGCACGGCCTGATGCGAGGCGCCGATGTGGGGATCCTGGCGCAGTTGCACCAGCAGCGTCTGAAACTGCGCCTTGTTGCGCGTGCTGGTTTCGGCGGACCGGAACAAACCGTTGCCACCGGACCTGCGGGATTCGGTGTGCGCGGTGGTGGCGCCGTCTGGTTGTTGGTCGAAAACGATGGTGCGGTTGGTGGCGGCATGGGCCAATTGGCGCAGATCGACGGGCATGGGGAACTCCGGACGGTGGTGAACCTGACTCAGGCTCGGTGCATGAAGGTGAGCGTGCTGGCGGGCGTCGCGGAGGGGTCGGAGGACTCCTCCTGCGCGCCGTCCAGCCAATCGGACAGCCGGGCCTGCCAGCCCAGGGCCTGATCCGCGAAGGCCTGCAGTTCGGCCACGCACTCGTGTGCGGCCTGCGCGCTGCCGCGGGCCAGGAAAGGTTCGATGGCCAGCGCGCGGGCCAGCAGCAAGCGGCCGCTGACCGGGTCATGGCCCAGCGTGGCGCCTCCCGTGTCTTGCCAGAACAGGTTGGCCGCCAGCAGCCGGGGCGCCAGGCGCGCCACGGCCTCCGAGGTCGGCTGCCCGATCACGGCGAACAGCGTGGCGTGTCGGCCGTCGTCCGTGCACTGCAGCTGCACGGTGCACTGGGCATCCACCACCAGCGCCAGGTAGCCCGTGTCGTCGGGCGTCAGGTCGATCCCCAGCACCGAAGCGGCGCTTCGCAGCAGATCGGGCCAGGTGGCGGCGGAAGGCGCGGGTGTCATGGTGCGGTACGGTTGGCAGAGAGCCTGCATCGGTGAGTAACACCCGATCCGAAAAGGTTCCATGCCTGCGCACCACCGCGGTGCGCAAATCCGCCGAACGCACCCGAAGGGTGTGCGGTGTCCGGAGCGGGCCGGGCGGCAGTCCGGCTTGGCGCTGGCCCGGGACTTGCTATGCTGTACGCAGGCGCGATGCAGCCCAACGAGGAGACCCCCAGCATGCACCCCTTCGATGAAATGTACGAGCCCGAGGCAGCGGCGGCCGCGGCCGCGCCCGACTACCGTGGCTACGCCAGCGGGCGCGCGGTGCGCACGCACTACCGCGACTACGCCGGCTGGCTCTCGGGGCAAAACGCCGAGACCATGCACGAGCGCCGCGACGAGGCCGAGATGATCTTCCGCCGCGTCGGCATCACCTTCGCCGTCTATGGCGCCAAGGACGAGGGCGGCGCCGGCACCGAGCGGCTGATACCGTTTGACCTGATCCCGCGCATCATCCCGGTCGACGAATGGGACCGCATGGAGCTGGGCCTGGCGCAGCGCGTGACGGCGCTGAACCGCTTTATCCACGACGTCTACCACGAGCAGGACATCCTGCGCGCCGGCATCGTGCCGCGCGAGCAGGTGCTCAACAACGCCCAGTACCGCCCCATCATGGCCGGCGTGGACGTGCCCAACAATGTCTACGCCAACATCGCCGGCGTGGACATCGTGCGCGCTGGCGGCGAGGGTGGCTCGGGCGAGTACTACGTGCTGGAAGACAACCTGCGCGTGCCCTCGGGCGTGAGCTACATGCTGGAAAACCGCAAGATGATGATGCGGCTGTTCCCCGGCCTGTTCGGCAAGCACCCGGTGGCGCCGGTGGCGCATTACCCCGATCTGCTGCTGGAGACCCTGCGCGCCAGCAGCCCGGCCGCCACCGCCTCGCCGACGGTGGTGGTGCTCACCCCTGGCATGTACAACAGCGCCTATTTCGAGCACGCTTTCCTGGCCCAGCAAATGGGCGTGGAACTGGTCGAGGGGCAGGATTTGTTCGTGCGCGACGACTTTGTCTACATGCGCACCACGCGCGGGCCCAAACGGGTGGACGTGATCTACCGCCGGCTGGACGACGACTTCCTGGATCCCGAGGCGTTCCGCGCCGATTCGGCCCTGGGTTGCGCCGGCCTGATGCGTGCTTACCGCGCCGGCCACGTGACCATTTGCAACGCCGTGGGCACGGGGGTGGCGGACGACAAGTCGATCTACGCCTACGTGCCCAAGATGATCGAGTTCTACCTGGGCGAAAAACCCATTCTGAACAACGTGCCCACCTACATGTGCCGCGATCCGGAAGACCTGAAGTACGTGATGGCCAACCTGAAGGACCTGGTCGTGAAAGAGGTGCACGGCGCCGGCGGCTACGGCATGCTGGTGGGGCCGGCGGCCACGCAGGCCGAGATCGAGGACTTCCGCCAGGCCGTGCTGGCCAAGCCCGACGGCTACATCGCCCAGCCCACGCTCAGCCTGTCGAGCTGCCCGACCTACGTCGAAAGTGGCGTGGCGCCGCGCCACATCGACCTGCGGCCTTTCGTGCTGTCGGGCAGCGAGGTGCAGATGGTGCCGGGTGGCCTGACGCGCGTGGCGCTGAAGGAAGGTTCCCTGGTGGTCAATTCATCCCAGGGCGGCGGCACCAAGGACACCTGGGTGCTGGAGGTATGAACTCCCCCCTGAGTCGCCCGCGGCGCCTTCCCCCCTCTCCGATGGGAGGGGGGACAACGCCGGTGGGCGGGCCAAGCCCTTCCACGGCGTTCGCTGGTATGGCCTGCTCCGCGGCCTTCTGGCTCGCGCGCTGTGGCGGCAGGGCGTAGGAACCGAATTGAAGGAAGGCAAAAAATGCTGTCAAGAACCGCTGATCACCTGTTCTGGATGTCCCGCTACACCGAACGGGCCGAGAACACCGCGCGCATGCTGAATGTGCACTACGAAACCTCGCTGCTGCCGCAGTCGGCCGCCGTGTCGCAGTACGGCTGGCTGGGCGTGCTGTCGCTGTCCGAGCTGCTGCCCGACTACACCAGCCGCCATGGCGAGGTCACGCCGCAGGGCGTGATGGACTACATGGTGCTGGACGAGCTGAACCCGGCGTCCATCATCAGCTGCCTGAAGGCCGCGCGCGAGAACGCCCGTGCCGTGCGCGGCACCCTGACCACCGAGGTGTGGGAGGCGCAGAACAGCACCTGGCTGGAGATCAACCGCCTGCGCCGCCAGGGTGCGTTCGAGCGCGATCCGGGCGAGTTCTTCGAATGGGTCAAGTTCCGCTCGCACGTCTCGCGCGGGGTCACGCTGGGCACCATGCTGCAGGACGAGGCTTTCCACTTTCAGCGCCTGGGCACTTTCCTGGAGCGGGCGGACAACACCGCGCGCATTCTGGACGTCAAGTTCCACGCCGTCGAAAGCGATTTTTTCGGCAGCGCCAGCGAACGAGACCAGGAGTACGACTTCTACCATTGGGCGGCGATCCTGCGCAGCGTGAGCGGCTTCGAGATCTACCGCAAGGTCTACCGCGACGTGATCACACCCGCGCGCGTGGCCGAGTTGCTGATGCTGCGCCCCGAAATGCCGCGCTCCATGCACCACTGCATGACGGCCGTGATGCACAACCTGCGCGAGGTGGGCGCGGCCGAGGACAGCCCCACCATGCGCCACGCCGGCCGGCTGCGCGCCGACCTGCGCTGGGCGCAGATCGACGAGGTGCTGGCGACCGGCCTGCACGCCTTCCTGACGCAGTTCCTGGACCGGGTGAACCAGCTTGGCGCGCTGATCAGCCGCGACTTCCTGGTGCCGGCCGAGATCCACAACGGGGTGGTTTGAGGTCCCCCCGAAGCGCCTGACGGCGCCTCCCCCCAGGGGGCGGGCCGGCCGCTTCGGGCGGCCGTGCGCGGCGGCCCCTGGGGTGGCCTGCTCCGCGGCCTTTTGACCGGGTCAGCGCAAGCGTATTTTTTTACTGCCAGCTGGTATCAGTGCGGGCCGGGGGTGCTGCGCCGCAACTCGGCGGTGCGCGCCCGCAGGTTGCTCCAGGCCGGGCGATCCGGGGCGTAGCGTGCGCGCAGGTAGCTGGCCAGCTCGGCGATCTGCGCGTCGCTGAGCACGTCGGCAAAGCTCTGCATGAAGCCCAGCTCGCGTGTGGCCGGCTCGCGCACGCCTTCGAGAACGGTGCGGATCAGGTTGTCGGGCCGGTCGCTGGTGAGCTTGCTGGACAGCGCCAGCGGCCGGTTCGCGCCCAGCACGGTGGGGCCATCGCCGTCGTGGTGGCAGGCGCCGCAGGCGTTTTCAAACAGGCGCTGCGTGGGGCCGAGCAGGCGGTCCTGCGTGTGCGCGGCGAGCGCCACGGCCTGGCGGGCCTGGGCGTCCAGCTCGGCCTGGGCCGGCGCGGGCGCGCTGAAGGAAGCCAGGTAGGTGGCCATGGCGCGGATGTCGCTGTCGGGCACGGCCTGCAGCTCGCGCACCACCTCGGTCATGGGGCCGCCGGCGCTGCCGTGGCGCGGTGAGTGGCCGTGGCGCAGGTAGCGGTACAAGGCCTCGGCATCCCAGGGCACGGCGCTGGTCGAGGCGGCGGTGAGGGCGGGGGCCTCCCAGCCGTCGACCAAGGCGCCCGACAGAAACGCCTGGCCGGTGCGTTCGGCGCCCAGCGCGTCGCGCGGCGTATGGCAGGCGCCGCAGTGGCCCAGGCCCTGCACCAGGTAGGCACCGCGGTTCCATTCCAGGCTTTGCGAGGGGTCGTTCTGGTACGGGCGCGGGTCGTGGTTCAGCGCGTTCCACGCCGCCAGCGCCGGGCGCTGGTTGAATGGAAAGCGCATCTCGGCCGGCGGCGTCGGCGCGCTGACGGCCGGTCGGCTCATCAGCCAGGCGTACAGCGCCTGCAGGTCGTCGTCGCTCATGCGCGCGTAGTTGGGGTAGGGAAAGGCCGGGTACAGGTGGCGCCCATCGCGCGCGATGCCCTCGCGCATGGCGCGCTGGAAGGCGCTGAAGGACCAGCGACCCAGGCCGGTGTCGGCGTCCGGCGTCAGGTTGGTGGTGTAGACCATGCCAAAGGGTGTGTGCATGGCCCGCCCGCCGGTGCCGGGTACGCCACCCGGCGTGGTGTGGCAGACCATGCAGTCGCCCAGCGCGGCCAGCACGCGGCCGCGCTCGATCAGCTCGGGGCTGTAGGCGCCGGGGCTGAGCTGCACCGGGGCGATGGCGCGTGGCACCAGGGCCGCCAGCACCACGCCCACGGCGCCGGCCAACAGCGCCGCCACGGTGGCGGCCACGGAGCGGCCCTTGGGCCAGCGCGCGTCTTTGAGGTGTTTTAGGGCGTTTGTCGGCGTCGAGTTTACCGAGTTTGCTCCTGAATTGGTAGCGTTCTCGGCCTCGCCGTCACCGCCACCGCCGGCCCCGGGCAACAGCTGACCGGCGGCGGCCAGGCCCTGGCGCACCACCTCGGGGGTGAAGGGTGGGGCGCGAAAGCGCACGCCGGTGGCGTCGAAGATGGCGTTGGCGATGGCCGCTGTGCCGGGCACGCTGGCCGATTCGCCTGCGCCCAGCGGCGCTTCGCCCTGGCGCGGCATGTGCAGCACCTCGATCACCGGCACTTGGCGGAAATTCAGGATGGGGTAGCTGCCCCATTCCAGCGACTGCACCGTGCCGGCCGGACGCACCCCGGGCAGCGGTTCTTGCGTGGCTTGCAGGGCGCGCGGATCGTGCGAGGCAAAGCCGACGCGCTCGTGCAGGGCGCGGCTGGTGGCCTGCACGACGTTGCCGTGCACCTGGTGCGTGATGCCGGCCGGGTTGACGATCTGCCCCGCATCGTGCCCCACCACCACGCGCCGCACCTGCACTTCGCCGGTGCGGCGGTTGACCTCGACGTCGGCCACCCAGGCCGACCAGGCGGCGCCAAAACCGGGCCACTTGCTGTGCACGTAGCGGGCGTAGGCAAAACCCTGGCCACGCGCCACCTCGCCCGTGCCGGCGGCCTCGCGCGGGCCGCTGCGCGGGCGCCAGCCGGCCTTGTCGGCGGTGGCCTGCACCAGCTCGGCGGCGCGGGCGTCGCCCAGGTGGTCGAGCCGGAAGCGCACCGGATCGGCTCCGGCGATGGCCGCCATTTCGTCGACAAAGCTTTCGTGCGCGAACGAATTGGGCAGCGCCGACACGCCGCGCAGCCACGAGGCGCGCACGATCGGCGGCATGTCGTTGACCTTGACGCGCAGGTTCGGCACCTCGTAGGGCGGGCGCGCCGTGCGGTCACCCATCTCGAAGGCCTGGGCCACCGGCTCGACGGTGCGGGTCAGCAGCAGGGCCAGGGTGGGCGCGCCGTTGCTGGGGTAGCTGGTCTCGAAGTCGTAGGCGCTCATGCGGCCGTCGATCGACAGGGCGCCGGCCACGTCCATCAGCTGGGCCGTGCCCTTGGGCTCCCAGGCGTGCTCCTGCGCGCGCGTCAGCTGCACGCGCACCGGCGCGCCGGCGGCATGCGCCAGCAGGGCGGCGTCGGCCACCACGTCGTCGGCGCCGTTGCGGCCGTAGCAGCCGGCCGCCTCCATGCGCACCACGTCGACGCGCAGGTCCTCGATGCCCATCAGCCGCGCCAGATCGGCGCGCAGCACGTGCGGGTTCTGGGTGCCGGCCCAGACGCGCAGCAAAAAACCGTCCTCGGCGTCGGGGCGCCATTCGGCCACCCCGCAGGAGGGGCCGATGGAGGCGTGCATCTGGTAGGGCCACAGGTAGCTGCGGCGCAACGCGGCGTCGCCGGCGCCGTGCAGGCTGGCGCCGACGTCGCCCTCGTCCACCAGTAGGCGCTGCGTGGCGGGGTTGGCGCGCAGTGCGTCCTCCACCTCGGCGGGGTTGGACTGGGCGGGCATGCCGGGCCAGGGCTTCCAGATCACCTTCAGTTCGCGCGCCGCTTGCTCGGCGTGTTCCTCGCGCTCGGCCACCACGCCCACGAAGTCGCGGATCACCACCACCGCGCGGATGCCGGGAATGTGGGCGATGGAGGACTGGTCGACCAGCTCCAGGGTGTTGCCGATGAACTCACCGTGGTCGGCGCCGGCGTAGGGCGGGCGCACGACACGCCCGTGCAGCATGCCGGGCAGCCGCATGTCGTGCACGAAGACCAGCTCGCCCGAGAGTTTGGCCGGAATGTCCACGCGCGGCTGCGGCGTGCCGACCAGGCGGTACCGGGCGGCGTCCTTGAGCGGCGTCTCCAGGTCCAGCCGCAACACGGTGCGCTGATCGGCCAGCAGCGCGCCATAGGGCACATGGCGCGTGGGTGCGGCGCGCAGGCGCACCACGCCCAGGTGGGCCTCGACGTCGGCCGGCGCGGCGCCCAGCCATTCGGCGCCACGCGCCAGCAGCCAGGCCATGGCCTGGGCGGCGGCGCGGCGCAGCGGCTGGGCGTGGATCTGGATCGAGGCGCTGGCAATCGTCGCGCCCTGGTTCGGTGCGCGCGCGGTGTCGCCCATGGCCATGCTGACGCAGGCCAGGGTCAGCTCCAGCTCCTCGGCCACGATCTGCGCCAGCGCGGTCCGCAGGCCGGTGCCCAGATCGACGTGGCCGCTGAGGGCGGTGACGCTGCCGTCGCCCCACAGCGCCAGCAGCACCTCGTCGCCCTCGATCGGGTTGGCGCCCACCAGGGGCGGCTGGCCGGGCGCTGGCGGTGGCGGCTCGGGCGGTGTGCGCACCACCACCAGAACGCCCTGGCCGTTCAGCATGTCGGCGCGGGTGTGGGGAAGATCGGCGCGGCGGGTCATGTGAGAACTACTTTTTTTTTAATAGCTGCCGTGGAAGTATCCATCAGCGTCCAAGGTCGATTGGGTTCATGGGCGGTGCCCGGCGTGCCGACCTGCCTCAGGCGGCCGAGGCGGGCGCCGGGGCGCAGCCCTGAGGTTTCAGCACGCGCTCGGTCTGGGCCGGGAAGCGAAGCAGCTTGTCGGCCGGGCGGCGCGGGCGTGGCACCAGTTCGCCGCCGCAGTTGGGGCAGCGGCCGTGCAGCCGGGTGCTCGCGCAGTCGGCGCAGAAGGTGCATTCAAAGCTGCAGATGCGCGCCTCGGGGCTGTCTGGCGGCAGGTCGCGGTCGCAGCATTCGCAGTTGGGGCGCAGGGCCAGCATGATCGGGTCCTTCAGGCGGGTGCGTTGCCTGCCGCCGCCAGGGCGACGGCGGCGAGGATTTCAACGTGCGTGCCGCAGCGGCACAGGTTGCCCGACAGCTCGGCGCGGATGCGCGCCTGGCTGGGCTGAGGCTCGCGCGCCAGCAAGGCGGCGGCCTGCATCACCATGCCGTTCAGGCAGTAGCCGCACTGCGCGGCCTGGGTTTGCTCGAAGGCGGCCTGCACGGGGTGCCAGTCGGCGCGCCGCGCCGGCGGGCCGCCCCAAGCTGCGGCAGCCCCCTCGGGGGGCAGCGAATCTTGCGCGTCAGGGCGCTTGGGGGAGCAAGTTTTTCCCAGCCCTTCGAGGGTGGTGATGGCGCGCCCCGCCACGCCGTGCGCCGGAATCACGCAGGCCCGCGCGGCCACGCCGTCCACGTGCACGGTGCAGGCGCCGCAGGAGCCCAGGCCGCAGCCGTACTTGGGGCCGTTCAGTCCCAGGTCGTTGCGCAGCAGGTGCAGCAGGGTGGCCTGGCGCGGCACATCCAGCTCCATCGGCTGGCCGTTGACGGTGAGTGCGAGGCGGGACATGGCGGGCAGCGTGCCGGACAGTTCAGGCCGCCGCCATGTCTTGCGACTGGATGCGCTTGACGCCCTTGGCCTGCATGTCTTTCCAGGCCTTGGCGAGCGAGCCGTTGAGGTCGATGGCGCGGGTGGCGTCTTCGATCACGTAGGTTTCGAAGCCGGCCTTGCGCGCGTCAATCGCCGTCCAGGCCACGCAAAAATCGGTGGCCAGCCCGGTGACGAACACGGTTTTGATGCCGCGCTCCTTCAAATAGCCGCCGAGGCCGGTGCCGGTCTTGCGGTCGGCCTCCTGGAAGGCGGAATAGCTGTCGACGTGCTGGTGAAAGCCCTTGCGCACGATGACCTGGGCCTTGGGCAGCTTCAGGTCTTTCAGCAGTGAGGCGTCCTCGCTGCCTTGCACGCAGTGGTCGGGCCAGAGCACCTGGGTGCCGTAGCTGAGCTGGGTGGTCTCGAACGGCTTCTTGCCGGGATGGCTGCTGGCAAAGGACGCGTGGCCGGGGGTGTGCCAGTCTTGCGTGATGACGATGTTTTCGAACCCGCCGGCCAGTTTGTTGATGACCGGTACCACCTCGGCGCCACCCTTGACGGGCAGGGTGCCGCCATCCACAAAGCAGTTTTGCACGTCCACGACGATCAACGCGGCCTTGGGGCCGGCTTTGACGGTGGCGGCTGCCCACAGTGGCTGCGCGGCGCCCAGGGCAGCGGCAGACAGGATGAAGTGGCGGCGATGCATGGCAAACCTTCGGGCGTGGGGATGGAACGGATGCTGGATGAAAATGCCTGGATGTCGGCGTGAATAAATCGCTTGTTGCTATCTGTTTGGTAGTTATTGGGTTTTAGACACTCAGGTAGGCGCGCCTGACTTCCTCGTTCGCGGCCAGTTCGGTCATGCTGCCGGCAAAGCGGATCTGGCCTTTTTCGAGCACGTAGGCGCGGTCGGAGACCAGTTCGGCGAAGTGCATGTTCTGCTCCGACAGCAGGATGCTGACGCCCTGGGCCTTCAGCGCCAGGATCATGTGCGCCATCTGCTCGACGATGACCGGGGCCACGCCTTCGCTGGGCTCGTCCAGCAGCACCAGGTAGGGGTTGCCCATGAGGGTGCGCGCCACGGTCAGCATCTGCTGCTCGCCGCCGCTCATCTGGCCGCCGGGGCGGTTCGGCATTTCGCCCAGGTTGGGAAACAGCTTGAACAGCTGGGCCGGTGTCCAGACCGGGGCAGCTCCACCGCCCGGCCACTGGCGCTCTGGCTGCTTGCCGACTTCCAGGTTCTCCAGCACCGTCAGGTCGGTGAAGATGCGGCGGTCCTCGGGCACGAAGCCGAGGCCGGCGCGGGCGCACTGGTGCGGCTCGGCGCGCGACAGGTCGTGCCCCATGAACTCGATCTGACCGCGCCGCTTGGGCACCAGGCCGATCAGGGTCTTGAGGGTGGTCGACTTGCCGGCGCCGTTGCGCCCCATCAGGGCCACGACTTCGCCGCGCCGGACTTCCAGCCCGACGTCGAACAGGATTTGCGCCGCGCCGTACCAGGCGCCCAGGCGCTCGGCTTTCAGCAGCACTTGGTGGATGTCGGGGGGGCTCATGCCGCGCTCTCCTGGGTCTTCTCAAAGGTCTTGCCGGAGCCGAAGTACACCTCCTGCACCTTGGGGTGGTCGCGGATCTCGAGCGGCTTGCCCTCGGCGATCAGGCGCCCGCGCGCCAGCACGATCATGCGGTCGGCGTAGGCAAACACCACGTCCATGCTGTGTTCGGTGAACAGCACGGCCATGCCGCGTTCGACCACCAGCTGCTTGGTCAGGGCCATCAGCGCGTTGCGCTCCTGCGGCGCCATGCCGGCGGTGGGTTCGTCCATCAACAGCAGCTTGGGTTCGTTGGCCATGGCGATGGCCAGCTCGACGCGCTTGACGTCGCCGTAGGCCAGCTCGCTGCAGGGCCGGTCGGCCTGAGCCGCCATGCCCACCTGCTCGAGCAGGGCGATGGCCTGCTGGCGCTTGTGGTCGGCGGCGCACCGCCACATCGCATACAGCAGGCGGTCTTGCGCCAGCAGCGCCATCTGCACGTTCTCGACCACCGTCAGCGACTCGAAGGTCTCGGCGATCTGGAAGGTGCGGCCGACGCCCAGGCGCCAGATGTCGCGCGGCCGGCGGCCGACCAGCTCCTGCCCGCCCAGGCGGATCGAGCCGCGGTCGGCCTTGAGCTGGCCGTTGACCATGTTGAAGGTGGTCGATTTGCCGGCGCCGTTCGGGCCGATCAGGGCCAGCAGCTCGCCCGGCGCCAGGGTGAAGCTGATGCCATCGACGGCCTTCACGCCGCCGAAGGATTTGCCGAGGTCTTGTACCGTGAGCAGGCTCATGCCGTGGCCTCCGGGCGCAGGCGCCGCACCAGTTTCTGAAATCCGCCGGCGACGCCCTCGGGGAACACCAGCACCAGCACCAGCATGATGGCGCCCAGCATGGCGCGCCAGTAGTCGGTGTTGCGCGCCACCGCGTCCTGCAGCCAGGTGAAGCTGACGGCGCCCACCACCGGCCCGGCCAGGGTGTGGATGCCGCCCAGCAGCACCATCACCAGGCCGTCGATGGACTTGCCCACGGCCATGGATTCGGGCGAGATGCTGCCCTTGGAGAACGCGAACAGCGCCCCCGCCGCGCCGGCGAACAGGCCGGCGATGACGAAGGCGATCCATTGCACACGGCCCACGTTGATGCCGATGGCGTCGGCGCGCAGCACCGAATCGCGCCCCGCGCGCAACGCGTAGCCGAAGGGCGAGAACAGGATGCGCCGCAGCGCCACCAGGCCCACCGCCACCAGCGCCAGCGTGAGCCAGTAGTAGGCGCTGTTCTCGGCGAAGGTGTCCGACGGCCAGATGCCGGTCAGGCCGTTGCTGCCGCCCGTGAAATCGTCCCATTGGTAGGTGATGGCCCAGGCGATCTGGCCGAAGGCCAGGGTCAGCATGGCCAGGTACACCCCCGACAGGCGCACCGCGAACCAGCCGAACACCAGCGCCGCCAGCGCCGCGATCAGCGGGCCGGCCACCAAGGCCGCCGCCATCGGCAGGCCGGCGGCTTTCAGGGCCAGCCCGGCCGCGTAGGCGCCGACCCCGAAGTACGCCGCATGGCCGAACGAGTGCATGCCGCCCGGCCCCATGATGAAGTGCAGGCTGGTGGCGAACAGCGCGGCGATCAGCAGGTCGATGGCCAGCACCGTGGTGTAGGACGAGCGCGCCAGCCAGGGCAGGGCAATCAGCGCCACCAGCAGCACCAGCAGGGTCACCCGGTAGGCGTTGCCGGCGCGGCGCAGCGGTGCCTCGGCCTCCCCGACATGGCGGCTGGGCGCCTGGGCCCGGCCCATCAGGCCCCAGGGGCGCCAGACCAGCACCAGCGCCATGACGATGAAGTCCACCACCAGGGTGGCCTTGGACATGTTGACGCTGTGGCCGAACAGCTCGACGACGCCCATCCACACGCACAGCGCCTTGATCAGCGAGATGATCAGCGCCGCCAGGTAGGCGCCGGGCAGCGAGCCCATGCCGCCCACCACCACCACCACGAAGGCGGCGCCAATGGCGTTCAGGTCCATCTCCAGGTGCGCTGGCTCGCGCGGCAGTTGCAGCGCGCCACCCAGGCCGGCCAGGGCCGCGCCGAGGGCGAACACCGCGGTGAACAGCCAGGCCTGGTTGACGCCCAGGGCGGAGACCATTTCGCGGTCTTGCGTGGCCGCGCGCACCAGGGTGCCGAAGCGCGTGCGCGTGAGCAGCAGCCAGACGCCGCCCAGCACCAGCGGGCCGACGACGATCAGGAACAGGTCGTAGCTGGGAAACTGCCGGCCGAGGATTTCGACCGAGCCCCGCAGGCCCGGCGCGCGCGGACCCAGCAGCTCATCGGGCCCCCACAGCCACAGCACCGCGTCCTTGATGACCAGCACCAGGGCGAAGGTGGCCAACAGCTGGAACAGCTCGGGCGCCTTGTAGATGCGGCGCAGCAGCAGCACCTCGATCAGCGCGCCCAGCACGCCCACGGCCAGCGCCGACACCACGAGCGAGGGCCAGAAGCCGAGCGAGCCGCCCAGGCGCTCGACCAGCGTGTAGGCGATGTAGGTGCCCAGCATGTAGAACGAGCCATGGGCGAAGTTGACGATGCGCGTGACCCCGAAGATCAGCGACAGGCCGGCGGCGATCAGGAACAGCGACGAAGCGCCGGCCAGGCCGTTGAGCAGTTGGACGATCAGACCAGACAGATTCATGCCGTGGGTGTTCCAGTTGTACTACTGTTTTGATAGCTTGTTTGGCAATGCTGACGCCGACATCGGGCTTTTTTGCTTGATGTCAGACGGGTTGGGGCAGGCCGGTGTACGGCCTGCCCGAGCCAGTGCTCAGGGGGCGCTGCGCGACTTCTTGACTTCGGCGGCGGGCGGCTGGAATTTGGCGCCGTCCATGTACTGGTAGTCGACCATCACGCCCTTGCCGCCCTCGTTCTTGGTTTTGCCGACGAAGGCACCCATGGTGGACTGGTGGTCCTCGGCGCGGTAGGTGATCTTGCCCAGCGGGGTGTCGACCTGCAGGCCCTTGAAGGCCGCCACCATCTTGGCGGTGTCCGAGCCGCCGGCTTTCTTCAGGCCTTCGGCGGCGGACTTGATCATGCTGTAGCCGACGATGGAGCCCAGGCGCGGGTAGTCGTTGAACTTGGCCTGGTAGGCCTTCAGGAAGGCCTGGTGCTCGGGCGTCTGGACGCCGTACCAGGGGTAACCGGTGACGATCCAACCGTTCGGCGCTTCGTCGCGCAGCGGGTCGAGGTACTCGGGTTCACCGGTCAGCAGGCTGACGACGGTGCGGTCCTTGAACAGGCCGCGCGTATTGCCTTCGCGCACGAACTTGGACAAATCGGCCCCGAACAGCACGTTGAAAACGGCGTCGGGCTTGGCGTCGGCCAGGGCTTGCACCACGCTGCCGGCGTCCAGCTTGCCCAGCGGCGGCGCTTGCTCGGCGACGAATTCGACGTCGGGCTGCGCGGCTTTCAGCAAGGTCTTGAAGGCCGCCACGGCGGATTGGCCGTACTCGTAGTTGGGGTAGACCACGGCCCAGCGCTTTTTCTTCAGCTTGGCGGCCTCGGGCACCAGCATGGCGGCCTGCATGTAGGTGCCGGGGCGCAGGCGGAAGGTGTATTCGTTGCCGCCCTGCCAGGTCAGCTTGTCGGTGAGCGGCTCGCCGGCCAGGAAGAACACCTTCTTTTGCTTGGCGAAGTCGGCCACCGCCATGCCGGTGTTGGACAGGAAGGTGCCGGTCAGCACGTCGACTTTCTCGCGCGACACCAACTCCTCGGCCACGCGCACGGCGTCACCGGGGTTGGCGTTGTCGTCGCGCGTGACCAGCTCGATCTTGCGGCCACCCACGCCGCCGCCGGCGTTGATTTCGTCCACGGCCAGCTCCATGCCTTTCTTGTAGGGCTCGAGGAAGGCGGGCTGGGCCTTGTAGCTGTTGAGTTCGCCGATCTTGTAGACGGCCTGGGCGTGCGCGGGCAGGCCGATCAACACCGAGGCGGCGAAGGCGAGGGAGGTGAGGGTGGCAAAGCGGCGAGTGGTCATCATGTGGCGAACTCCTGGGTTGCGAAGGAAGGAACGGCTGTAACGTGCCGGCTGAGGAAACGGGGGACCGAAGGGTGACCGATGGCGCGGTTCAGCGCAATCCGTCCTCACCCTTGATTTCGGACGCCTGCAGGCCGCCGATGCGCGGCAGCGGGCGCCCCGAATCGGTGACGGCGACGGCGACCATGATTTCGTTGGCGCGCGGCGCGTCGCTGACGCGCGCCTCGACGGCGTCGAAGTGGCTGCGCACGAAGGCCGCGTCCTTGTGGCCCAGCGGCACGTCGATGGCGGTGCCCAGGGTGCCGCGCTTCTTGGCCGACGGCACCAGGGCCGCGCCTTTCTCGACCGCCGCGCGCAGCGGCGCGCCCAGCTTGGGGTGCAGGATGGCGGCGGCGTGCTCCAGCTCGCCGGCTTCGCCCACGATGGCGGCCTTGCCGTAGCTTTGTGCCTGGCCCGGTGCGATGCCCAGGGCCTTGACGCATTTCTCGCCCAGCAGGGCGCCGAGCTCCTCGCCGATGGCGATCAGCTCGTCCAGGTTGGGGCTGAACTTGCCGGCGTAGGGGTTGGCGATCACCGCCATGGCCACGGCGCGGCGCGTCGGCGGATTGACCGCCTGGCCTTGCTCCTGGCGGGTTTCATCGACTTGGACGATCAATTTGCGGATGTTGGCTGGCATTTTTTGGTTTCCTCAATGGTGTCTGTCGGTATCAGGGTCGCAAGGCCGCGGAGCAGGCCATGCCAGGGCACCCGTGGCCGGAGTTTTCCCGGTCAGTGGGTGCGCCCCCTTGAGGGGGAGGCGGCCGCGGGCCGCGTCGGGGGTGCTCATCTTTGTCCGTCCCAGGCCGAGATGGCGTCGGCGCGCAGGCCGCCCACGCGGTCGTGGATGCGGTAGCCGGTGCTCATGGCCAGCACAAAGACCAGCTCGTCGGCGGTGGGTGAGCCGGGCACGCGCACCTCGATGGCGTCGAACTGACCACGCACGTAGCTGGCGTTGATGTTGGTGAGCGGCACGTCCAGCGTCACGCCGGGCGGGCCGACCTTCTTGGTGGAAGGCACGATGGACAGCGCGTTGCCGGGCTGCCCCTTGGTGCCGCTGGCCTGGCCGGCGGTGTAGGCGGCGCGGTCGCCGGACCAGCCCAGCAGCTCGCGCATGGCGTAGCCGCCGGGCACGTGCCACAGCGCGCCGTGCTCCAGCTCGCCCGAGCTGCCCACGATGCTGCCCTTGCCGTAGGTGGCGATGCGCTCGCGTGGCAAGTCCATGGCGGTCAGCAGCCGGTGCGCCATGTCCAGGCCCACCGGCTCCAGCGCCTTCATCATGGGCAGGATGTCGGCTTCGTAGCGCCCGGCATAGGGGTTGGTCATGACCACGGCGATGGCGCCGCGGCGCAGGGGGGCGGCTGGGGCCGGGCCAAACTCGTGAAAGATGTCCTCAACCTGGGTGAAGACGCGTCGGATTTCAATCATGGCGTATCGATTCTCATGCGGAAATGGCCTGGGAAAGGCGGGTGTGATGGGGGGAGGATATCGGCTCCACGCCGCGCCACTGGCGCTGGCACACCAGCAGCGCGGCCCAGATCAGACCGCGCCGCTGCAGTTGCAGTGCGCAGGCGTGGCCGGCATCCAGTGCGCGTGCCACCTGCTCGGGCGCCAGCGTCGGCACGTCCACGGTGACCAAGCGCGCGCCCAGGTCGCTGTCGTCGCGGCAGGCGTGGGCCGGCTGGCGCTGGATGGCAGGGTCTTCCACGTTGACGGCGTTGGCGATCATGGTGGCGGCGGCGTCGGCCTGGGCGGCGGTGCCGGCCAGCGCCGTGACGCTGTCGGCGATGCCCAGCGACAGGCTGCGTCCGCGCCAGCCGCTGGTGGCCACGCCGCGCACCGGCTGGCCGCTGGACACAGTGAAGCGCCCGTCGGGAAAGGCCGTGCAGCGCGCACAGTCGAAATCCGCCAGGTTGCTGACCAGCCCGACCGAGACCGTGGCGCCCGGCGCCAGATGCAGCGCGATGTCGCCACCGTTGTTGAGCCAGGCGCGCGCGATGCCGGGGCGCTGGTAACAGCCGATCAGCTCTTGCGCCACGCTGCCCGCCACGGCGGCCATGGGCGTGACGAAGCTCGGCCAGTACGGCGCGCAAGCCGCCGCCATGCGCCGCGCGACCGGGCCGCGCAGCGTGTTCGGCGCGGGCCCGACGGGCCGGCGCAACAGCGGCAGCTCGGCCACCAGCTCGGGCAGGATGTCTGGAAAGCGCCGCCACGCGGCCTCGTGCGCGGCATCGACCGCCTCGGCCGTGCCCTCGGCCTCGGCCACGATGTCGATCGGCCCGTGCTGCCAATGCCAGCGGCGATCGTCCAGGCGTGCGCGCGAAGCGGTCATGGCATTCCCATTTTGGTGGCGCCGCGCAGCGCATCAGATGGCCGCTGAGCAGGCCATGCCAGCGAACGCCGTGGAAGGGCGACGCCCGCCCACTGGCGTTGTCCCCCCTTCCGTAGAGAGAGGGAAGAAGGCGCGAAGCGACTCAGGGGGGAGTTCATTTACCCGAGCATCGGCGGTTGCCCCAGCGGCCAGGGGTTGTGGCCAGATTGGCGCAGCCAGCGGCGTGCTTGCGGCGCGCCGTCGTCGTGCCAGGCGCCTTGGCGCAGCACCTGCTCCAGCGGCATCACATGGTCCATGTGGCCGCCCAGTGCGGCGTAGTCGGCCTGGCGCATGGAAAACTCGATCGGCGCCACGATGGCTGGCGTCGGCACCGTGCCGAAGCTGTGGTCGGGCATGCGCAGCACGTCGGCCATGACGGTGATGCCGCCTCCCGGCCACACGTAGGCGGGCGCGCCACCACAGGTCACGTTGACCAGCGCGCGTTTGATGGCCTGGGTGAGCCGCACCGGGTTTTCGGTGACACCGGCGCGCAGGCTGCCGCCGGCGCCGCCCAGGAACAACACGCTGGTGAGGGAAGGTTCGCAGTTCTCGCCGATGCGCTCGACCACGTGCCGGACCTCGGTCGGCATGTCCTGCTCCACCGGCCGCAGCTGTTCGTCCAGCACGAACCACTGGGCGTGTTCGCCGGTGGTGGAGGTCATCAGCAGGCGCAGGCCGGGGCGCGCCACGCCTTCGGCCCAGCCTTCGATGATGGCCAACGGGTCGGCGATGTCGGTGCCGCCCCAGCCGGTGCCCGGGTTGGCGACCTGGAAGTAGCGCCCCGGGGTCGATTTGCGCCCGCGCATGCGGATGCCCGAGGGCTGCATGCCCAGGCAACGGCCGGCCTGGTGCTCGGTCAGCACGCCGGTGATGTGGTCGTCCACCACCACCACCTCGTCGACGTGGCCGTGGAACTGGCGCGCGAAGATGCCGATGGCCGCCGAGCCGCAGCCCACGCGCATGCGCTGCTCTTCCACGCCGCCGACGATGGGCGCCTTGCCGGCCTGGATGATCAAATCGGCGCCGCCATCGATGGTGCAGTGCACGGCTTCCTTGTTGCCGAGCTTTTGCATCAGCTCCAGCGCCATGCGGCCTTCCTTCTTGCTGCCGCCAGTGAGGTGGTGCACGCCGCCCAGCGACAGCATCTGCGAACCGTATTCGGCCGTGGTGACGTGGCCAATCGATTCGCCGTTGTAACGCACGTTGGCCTGTTCGGAGCCGAGGAAGCGGTCGGTGTCGATTTTCACCTTCATGCTGCAGTAGCTGAAGATGCCCTCGGTCACCACCGTCACCATGTCCACGTCGGCCTGGCGGCTGCTGACGATGAAGGGCGCCGGTTTGTAGTCGGGGTAGGTGGTGGAAGAGCCGATGCCGGTCACGAAGACTTCGTCGGCCAGCAGCAGATCGCCGTTCCAGCTCGGGTCGGTGGGCGGCGGTGTGCCAGAGGCCGCGTCGGCGTTGCCCTGCGCCATGAAGGGCACCAGGGCCGGGGCCTCACCCTGCAGCGTGCGGCGCAGCAGCACCACGGGGTCGAGCCGCACCAGATGACCGTCTTGGTTGGCGTAGCGGTCGCAGGCGCCGGCCCGGCCCTCGGAGATCTGGCACAACACCGGGCAGGCGTTGCATTCGACCTTGGCGGTGGCCATGCGTTCGTTGCGCGGCGCGGCGCGGGTACCGAATTCGGGCAGGGCCGGCGAGTCCAGCGCCGGCAGGCCATCGGTCTTGGTGTGCTCGGTCATTGAGAAGTCCAGAAATATGACAACCCGGCGCGGGCGCGCTCACGCCGTTGTGTGGCGCGCCGTGTGTCGGCGGGCTCGAGGCCAAGAGCTTGCAGGCGGGTCATGGGGTGAAAGTTCGGCTTGACGCTTTTTATCTTTTGTGTAGCATTCACTACATCTCCATGTTGTGAGTGCTACATTAAATCGAATGTAACGGCTTGGGTCGTTGCGCGAATCAGGGTTTTCCATCATTCACCACCTTCACCGCCCACCATGAGTGCCTTCCACGAAGAACAAGTATTGACCGTCCATCACTGGACCGACCGCCTGTTTTCCTTCACGACCACGCGCGACGCCGCGCTGCGCTTTTCCAACGGTCATTTCACCATGATTGGCTTGAAGGTTGAAGGCAAGCCCCTGCTGCGCGCCTACTCGATCGTCAGTGCCAATTACGAGGAGCAACTGGAGTTTCTCAGCATCAAGGTCGAGGACGGTCCGCTCACCAGCCGCCTGCAACACATCCGCGTGGGGGATTCGATCGTGGTGGGGCGCAAACCCACCGGCACGCTGCTGATCGACTACCTGCTGCCCGGCAAACGCCTGTACCTGCTGGGCACGGGCACCGGCGTGGCGCCCTTTCTGAGCATCATCCGCGACCCGGCCACCTACGAGCGCTTCGAGCAGGTAATTCTGGTGCACGGCGTGCGCGAGGTGGCCGAACTGGCCTACCACGACTGGATCTCGCAGGACTTGCTGCATCACGAATTCCTGGGCGAAATGGTCAGCGAGCAACTGCTGTACTATCCGACGGTGACACGTGAAACCTTCCGTAACCAAGGTCGTATCACCGACTTGATCACCAGCGACAAGCTGACCGGTGACCTGGGTTTGCCGCCCCTGTCACCGGAGGAAGATCGCGTCATGCTCTGCGGAAGCCCCGTGCTGTTGGCCGACATGAAGCTCATCCTGGAGCAGCGCGGCTTTCACGAAGGCAGCACCACCACGCCGGGCGACTACGTGGTCGAACGCGCTTTCGTCGAGAAGTAAATGTCACGTCTTCCGCCCAAACCTCAGCGTCGCGCCGGTGTTCGTGCGGCCGCCGCCGAGGCCACGCGGGAGGCCATCTTGCGCGCCGCCACGCGCATGTTCGCGCGCTACGGTTACGACGGCGCCACGGTCGAGAAAATCTCGACCGCCGCCAAGTCCGTGGACCGCATGATCTACTACTATTTCGGCAGCAAGGAAGGCTTGTTCATAGCTGTTCTTGAGGGCATTTATGCCCGCATGGCGGATGCCGAGAACGAGTTGGTGCTGGATGAATCGCAGCCCCTGGAGGCGCTGGCCGACATGGTGCGCTTCGTCATCCGTTACTACCGCGAGCATCCCGAGTTCATCACCCTGCTCAACACCGAGAACCTGCACCAGGGGCGCCATATCGGCAAGTCGCGCCGCGCGCGCGACTACTCCTCGCCCGCCACCACGCTGATCGGGCGACTGCTGGAGAAGGGACAGGCGCAGGGTCTGGTGCGGCCGGGTATCGACTCGGTGCAGCTGTACCTGCTGATCGCCGCGTCCGGGTACTTCCATATGTCCAACCGCTACACCCTGAGCGCCTTTTTGGGCCAGCGCATCGACACGCCCGAGGCCGTGCAGGAGTGGGAGCGCTTTATTACCGAGTGCGTGCTGCGTGCGATCCGCGCCGATGGCGCCGATATCTCGCTTGGCACGCAGGCTTGAACCTTCCATCAGGAGACACCCCATGGCCGAAGCCGCCGCCGCCGACCAGTCCGGCAAAGTCGTCATCAAGAACATCGGTCTGCTGCTCTCGGGCGACATCGATCAGCCCGTGCTGCAGGCCGACACCATCGTCGTGCAAGACGGTTTGATCGCCGCCGTCGGCCGCGAGAAGGACGTCGACACGGCCCAGGCCCGCACCACCATCGACTGCCGCCAAACCTGCGTGGCGCCCGGCCTGATCGACAGCCACGTGCACCCCGTGTTCGGCGACTGGACGCCACGCCAAAGCCAGCTGAACTGGATCGACTCGATGATGCATGGTGGCGTCACCACCATGATCTCGGCCGGCGAGGTGCACCTGCCCGGCCGCCCCAAGGACATCGTGGGCCTGAAGGCGCTGGCCATCACCGCCCAGCGTGCGTTCGACAACTTCCGCCCCGGCGGCGTGAAGGTGCTGGCCGGCGCGCCGGTGATCGAAAAGGGCATGGTCGAGAGCGACTTCAAGGAGCTGGCCGACGCCGGCGTCAAGCTGCTGGGCGAGATTGGCTTAGGGTCAGTCAAGGGCGGCACCGAGGCCGCCACCATGGTCAAGTGGGCGCGGGCCCACGGCATCCAAAGCACCATCCATACGGGCGGCCCCTCGATCCCGGGCTCGGGCCTGATCGACAAGGACGTGGTGCTGGAGGCCGACGCCGACATCATTGGCCACATCAACGGCGGCCACACCGCCTTGCCCGAGGCGCATGTGTGCGAGCTGTGTGAGAAAAGCCAGCGCGCCATCGAGATCGTGCACAACGGCAACGAGCGCGTGGCCATTGCCGCCGCCAAGGCCGCGCTGGAGCTGAAATGCCCGCACCGCGTGATCCTGGGCACCGATGGCCCCGCGGGCTCGGGCGTGCAGCCGCTGGGCATTCTGCGCATGGTGGCCCTGCTGTCGTCGCTGGCCAACATCCCGGCCGAGCTGGTGTTCTGCTTTGCCACCGGCAACACCGCCCGCCTGCGGCAGCTGAACTGCGGCCTGATCGAGGTCGGCCGCGCGGCCGACTTCGTCTTCATGGACCGCGCCCAACACACCGCCGGCAAGACCTTGCTCGAAAGCGTGCAGCTGGGCGACGTGCCCGGCATCGGCATGGTCATGATCGACGGCCTGGTGCGCTGCACCCGCAGCCGCAACACGCCGCCGGCGACCGAGGTGCCGGTGGTGCACTGACTCGGTTCGCCAGGCAAGGCGAACTTGCCAGGCAAGCCACCGTGCTTGCCCCGACCGAGGGGCCGGACCTCAGTCGTGCACGAACATGACGTGGCCGACAAATTGCTCACCCAACCACCAGCTGGGTCCGCTGCTGCCATAGCGGTGGTTGCGGCTGCCCGCCTGGCTTTGCAGCGGTTGCGCGACGTTGCCGGCGGCGTCGCGCCTTGCGCGTGCGGTATCGGTTTCCGGCACCACCACCGTGATGTGGCCTGATCGGCCTTCGGCGCGGCGGTCGGCGCAGATCACGCCCACGCCGCCCGCGTTGGCCGCGCCTTGCAGGGCGCTGGCGTCGGCCACGCGGCGCCAGCCGAACATGGGACCGAAGTCGATCAGCCAGCGGTACAGGTCGTCGGCGCGCATCTCGCGAATGGTGCGCTCATAAGTGGCTTCGACGGTTTGGCCGGCGCCCCAGCGCAGCAGCGCCTCGCCGGTCCACCAACAGCGCGGCAGGTAGGCGTCGGCCAGGTAGCAGTAGTCGGTTGCGTAGATGTTGCAATAGGTCTTGCCGTCCGCAGGTTGGTAGCGCGCGCTGCGTTCCACGTCCAGCCAGTCGGCGATGGCCGTCAACTGCGCGGCGCGCTGGGCCGGCATGGCGGCCCTATCGCGGCCAGGCCGACCGGTTTCACCGATGGGCGCGGCGCGGCCGCTGGTGGCGTTGCGGCGCGCCGAAGGGCTGTTTTCGGACAGATGGATCGGTGGCACCGGCGGCGGTGCGCTGGGCGTTGGTGGCGGCGCGGCGAGCGGCTCCAGGTGCTGCGCGCTGACATGACCGATGAAGGTGGCACCGCCCAACTGCACGCGCACCCGCACCCAGCCCGGCGCCGAGTCGCCCAGCACCACGACCGGCGTGCCCTCGGGCAGTTGCGTGATGGGCGTGTTGTTGTCCGCTGTTGGGACGAAGCGCAGGTTCAGCTGCGACGCGCGCACGCGCATGCTGGGCGCGTCGTTGGCGCGCACGTCGAAGCCGACCGGCACGAACTGACCAAAGTCCCCCGTGGCCGTGCAGCGCTGCCAGCCGTTGGCGATGCCGCACAGGGGGGCGTCGGTCAGGTACTGGCGCACGTCGTAAGCCGTGTAAGTCCGGGATTCGCGCCAGCCCGTGGCTTCGGCCAGCCAGGTGAAGTCGACCAACCCGGCTGCCCTGAGCAGTCGGCAGCTCAGCCCCGAACCGTAGACGCCGATGCCAAAGCGTGAGGTGCCGCCCGAGGCTGCGTTCAGCGCCTGCCGCACGCCACCGAAGTAGGGCAGCACCGCATTGCGGATCTGCTGCTCGCTGAAGTCCTCATCCACCGCGAAGTAAATCGCGCTGCCGGCCGGCTGGCCGATCTGCCCGGCGGCCGAGAAGGCGCTGGCGCCGTCCAGCAGGCCGCGGTCGCGACCAAAGTCCTCGGGCTGGCGCGCCCGGTCTTGGTAGACCACGGCGATCTGCACGCCCGCGCGCGCCAGCTCGGCGGCCTCGCGCGGGCGCAGTTGTTTTTCGGGCTGGGTGGTGGTGCGCGAGTAGTAGCGGAAGACGAAGACCTTGCCCTGGGCAGCCAGGCAGTCGGCCGACGATTCGCACAAACGGTTGGTGGAAATGCCTTCAAGCATGGGGCCTCCTGTCAGGATCAGCCCATTACAAGACCTGGCCTCGAGTTGGGCAAGACCTTGCATCCCCGCTGGGGCGTACGTCACCCGGTAAAAAACGGGATGAACGCCGACGGCTTCGGGCGTCGGGGGCCGAAAAATGAGCTCCACCGATCGGTCGGCACCATCGGCCAGGGCAGGGCCGAGATCAGCGCCAGGGTTGCATGGGGCCGGGCCCCCTGGACGCCGTTTTTCTCGCCCTGGGCGACGTCACCCGGCATCAGATGCCGCGCGAACTGGCGGTGCCCTGATCGAAGGCCAGGATGGGGTTCAAGCTCACACGGGCCAGAGGACGGGGAACAAGGGGTCGTCCATGGGCG
>Ga0209572_1000597_pt1 | contig 47098 bp, 56 predicted proteins | sample EBPBio232012_DNA_FD_185867 | JGI IMG/M metagenome (GOLD analysis project Ga0209572, IMG submission 185867) | Wastewater treatment Type I Accumulibacter community from EBPR Bioreactor in Madison, WI, USA - Reactor 1_1/23/2012_ DNA (SPAdes)... | ecosystem: Engineered > Bioreactor > EBPR >...
CCTACAGGCCGCCAGTTCAACCAAGTCAGACCATCATTTCACCATTCGTGCCGCTACCGCTCTTTCAGCGTGCCGCATGACCCCAGCTAGTTGAACGGTCCCGCGACAAACAGGTCAAGCTGGCGGTTCTTGCTCATGCCGCTTGGGCCTCGATCTCGTTTTCCCGTGCCATGACATTGCGCACTGTCGCGGCATACCACAGGCCGCCCCGCGCCGTCTTTATGCCGCGCGTGTTCAGCTCATCCGCGATCTGGCGAAGGGATGCACCACGGGCTGCGATCTGGCGAATGACCGGCAAGACATTTGCCGCATACTGATCGGCTTTCCTTGCGTTACACTCTGCCCCCTTGCGGGCCGCGTGGCGCTGTTCCCCTGCCCTTCCCGGCATTGACCAGCCCAAGGCCACACCACGGGCCTTAGCCGCCGCCAGCGCCGCGCGGGTGCGGTCTGAAATGGCTTGCGCCTCATGCTCTGCGACTGCCGCCATGACGTGCAACAGGAAGCGGTTTGCCTCTGGCATGTCTGCCGCTGCGATCTCGACCCCTGCTTCCAGAAGATTGGCGATGAAGGCTACGTTGCGGGCGAGGCGGTCCAGTTTGGCGATCAGAAGAACAGCACCGATCCGCTTGGCCTCTGCCAAGGCGCGGACGAGCTGCGGGCGGTCATTCTTCTTGCCGCTTTCGATCTCGACATATTCCGCTGCGATCTCGCCCTTGCCCGCGACGTGATCCGCCACCGCCTTGCGCTGCGCGTCCAGGCCAAGGCCACTCTTGCCCTGGCGATCCGTGCTGACCCGCAGATAGGTGACGTAGTGCATGATGCGATCCCCCGAACCTTAACATTTCTCAACAGATGTCAGGTTTTGTCAGGTGTATAAACACCCTAAGTCCGTTGTGTCTTTATACATCTATGCGTATTTACGTATTTCCGCAATCACTCAGGTGTGAATTTATGCGTTTGCGACTCTGCGGAACTGCGGTAACGTCTGCCAATGAAAACGATAGTCATAGCCGCCCAGAAAGGCGGGGCCGGGAAAACCACCCTAGCCCGTAACCTTGCCGTTGCCGCCTCTCAGGATGGCCGCGACGTCCTTTGCCTCGATCTCGACCCGCAAGGCTCACTGCGCGCCTGGTGGGAAGGCCGGGATGCTGACGGGCCTTCAATGCTGGACCGTGACCCCGCGCCGGATGTTCTCAGGGCCACCCTGAACGCCGCACAGGCGCAATTCGATCTGTGCATCATCGACACCCCACCAGCCGCGCCGGAATGGCTGGCCGAGGCGCTAGGGGCCGCTGATCTGGTGTTGATCCCGGTTCGCCCCTCCCCCGACGATCTGCGCGCCGTGGGGGCGACGATTGCCGCAGTGAACGCCGCCCGCGTCCCGTTCGCCTTTGCCCTGTCACAGACCCCCCGCGCCAAGATCACCGACGAAGCCGCCCGCGTCCTGGCGCAACATGGCCGTGTCGCGCCGGTCAATATCGCGCAACGGGTCAGCTACGCGGAAACCGGGGCAACGGGGCAGGGTGTCACCGAAACGACCGACGACAAGGCGGGGGGCGAGATTGCCGCTGTCTGGGCCTACGTGAAGGGAATACTCGATGGTTAGGAAATCGCTGTCTCTTGACGGGATGCTCAACACACAGACCCGCCCGATAGATACCGGCATACCGCAACGGGGCGCGACCCCTCAGCCGCCTAGCAAGGCCGCAAAACCGGCCAAGAAGCGCGAAGGGGAAAAACGGCTGACGCTTGCCCTCGATGGCGAAACCTATCGCCGCCTGCGGATGCATGCCGCCGAAACGGATAAGACACACCAGGACATTCTGGAAGCTGCCCTTGCGGAATACCTTAATCGCGCAAATGCGTAGTTACGTAAACGCACATTTGCGGAAAATATATGGGTCACAGTTAATTTTTTAATTACTTTCTGATAGTTATTGGGGGCAGGCATGACGCTGATTTCTGATTTCGTTGCCAAAGTGCAGGCCGTCTATAAGACCGGGGCTGCAAGCGAACATTCCTAGGCTCCAGACTCATTGCCTTTCACAGCCAGAACAGAACGGTTGCGGCGAGCATGATCGCTGAGAAGAAGGTTTCCGGGCAGCGGTCGTATCGCGTGGCGACGCGCCGCCAGTCTTTGAGGCGACCGAACATGATCTCGATGCGGTTGCGCCGTTTGTAGCGCCTCTTGTCGTATTTCACCGCCATCTTCCGGGACTTCCGGCCCGGGATGCAGACTTTTATCCCCTTGTCTTTCAAAGCTTCTCTGAACCAATCGGCATCATAGCCTCTGTCGGCCAGCAGCCATCTCGCCTTCGGCAGGCTGTCCAGCAAAGCGGCCGTGCCGGTTTAATCGCTGACTTGGCCTGCGGACATGAAGAACCCGCGCCGTCATCAGAGCAACGTCCTGAACCCGCGGGCGCTGAGGCGTCAATCCATGAGTGCGGGCAGCGGAAGAAGCTCGTGGCTTTGCTCAAGCAGAGCTTGTCGCAAGGCCACCGCCGTCTGGACGGCCAGGGGGCCGTCGCCATGCACGCAGATGCTGTGGAAGGCGGTCGGCAGAAGCGCGCCGTCGATGGTCACGACGCCGCCGCCGTCGATCATCCGTTGGACATGGGCGAGCGATTCCGCCGGCCTGTGCAGCACCGCGCCGGGTTGGCTGCGCGGGGCAAGCTGGCCGTCCGGGCTGTAGGCACGGTCGGCAAAGACCTCCAGCGCGACGCGAAGGCCGGCGCGGTCCCCGGCAAGGGCAAGCTCTGAAAAGACCGGGGCCAGCAGGATCAGCCCCGCGTCGAAGCCGGCCACTGCACGCGCCACGGTATCGGCCAGCGCCGGGTCGGCCGAGGCCTGGTTGTTCAGCGCCCCGTGCGGCTTCACATGGGTCAAGGCCATGCCCTCGGCCCGTGCAAGTGCTGCCAATGCGCCAAGCTGGTAGAGGATGAGCGACTCCACCTCGGCGGCGGGCAGCTGCATCGGACGGCGGCCGAAGCCGTAAAGGTCGGCATAGCCCGGATGGGCCCCGACGCTGACACCCCGGTCACGCGCGCGGCGCAGGGCCTCGCGCATGATCCGCGGCTCGCCGCCGTGAAGGCCGCAGGCGATGTTCGCGGTCGAGACGACCTCGATCAGCGCCGCATCGTCGCCCATCTCGAACGGCCCCCAACCTTCGCTCAGGTCGGAATTCAGGTTCAGGCGCATCCCGTGTCTCCTTGTGCAAAGAGGTGTCCGTCGAAATGGTCCGGCCGCCCCGCATCCACCATCCCGGACATGAGGTTGACCGCGTAAAGCGCGCGAAGGTCCAGCGAGGTTGTGGTGACTTCGGCGATGCTCGCGACGGCGGCGGCCAACTGGGCGTGCCGTTCCCGGGCCAGCGCCTCGGCTTCCAGCAGGGTCACGGGTGTCAGGCGGATCTCGTCGCCCGGCAGGCGAGCCGCCAGGCGCGGCAGGTCGGCGCGGATGACGGTGGCGATCTTGGCATAGCCGCCGGTGGTCTGGGCATCCGCCAGCAGGATGATCGGCAGGCCGTTCCCTGGCACCTGGATCGCACCAGGCGCAATGCCGTCCGAAATGATGTCGGCGCCCTTGCCCGCGGCAAAGGTCAGCGGCGGGCCGTCTAGCCGCATCCCCATCCGGTCGGTCTGCGCGCTGACGCGGTAGGGGGTGCAGAACAGGCGGGCCGTCGCTTCGTCGTCGAACCAGTCGGCCTGGGGGCCGGGAACCACGCGGATCGGGCTGCCGTCATCCGGCGGTGGCGAGCGTCGGATAACCCGGTCGGCTGCGGCGACGTTCATCTCCGGGCCGCGCAACTCCAGCTGGTCACCGGCGATCAGCGCGCGCCCGCCGACCCCACCAAACCCCGCCCGCAGGCTGGTGGAACGGCTCTCCAGCAGGACGGGCAGGTCCAGCCCGCCCCCGATGCCCAGAAGCCCGGTTCCGCCGCGCCGGGGCGGGTCTAGCACCAGTTCGGCCCCGTCGGCAAGCGTGGTGGCGGTCCAGGGCGCAAGCTCGCGAGAGGAGCCGTCAGGCGCAATGACGCGTCCGGTCAGTGTCCCGTCAAGCGCCACGCGGACGGGGCCGGCCTCCGCCCGCATCCGGCAGCCGGTCAGGGCCAGCTCCAGCGCCTCGGTCCCGGGCGGGTTGTCCAGAAGCGCGTTGACAAGGAACAGGGTGTCGCGGTCCAGGACTCCGCCCGCAGGAACCCCCTGGCTTCGCGCATTGCGAAAGCCAAGGTCCTGCACGGTCGTCCGCGCGCCGGGGGCGATGACATGAAGGCGGGCCATCCGTCAGTCCCCGCTCAAGGTAGCAAGGTCAAGGTGGCCCTCCAGGGCGGCTGCGCGCAATTCTGCGAAGCGTTCCGGCGTCACCGGGGCGAACCGCACCCGGTCGCCGGGCGCCAGCAACGACGGGTGCCGTCGCGCAACGTCGAACAGCGGTACCGGGCAGCAGCCCAGGATGTGCCAGCCGCCCGGGCTGGCCCAGGGGTAGATCACGCACATCAGGTTCGCCACCGCCACCGACCCCGGCGGAACCCGCGTCCGCGGCTCGCTGCGGCGGGGCAGGGCCAAGTCCGCGGGCAAATCGCCCAGAAAGGGCAGTCCGGGCAGGAAGCCCAGGGCATAGACCCGGAACTCGACGGCCGCGTGCCGCGCGACGATCTCGGCCTCGGGCAGGCCGAGGCGGCCAGCAAGCTCGGGAAGGTCGATCCCGGCCTCGCCGCCGTAAAGGCAGCGCAGGGTCCAAAGCCGCCCCGTGCCGGCGGACAGTGGCTCGGTTGAGGCCAGAAGGCCCTGCAGCCGGGCCACCAGATCGCCCTGGCTGACGGTCAGGCAATCATAGTGGACCGTGACCGAACAGAAGGCACCTGCCACCTCGGTCGCACCCAGAAGCTCCCCGCGCTCGATGGCCGCACGGATGGCCTTGACCGCCGCGCCAACCTTGGCGGCTGCGTGCTCTCCCACGGCATCGGCCAGGGACAGGGTGACGGCACTGTCGGCAAGCGGTCGGACGGAAAGAATGTTCATGGCCCCATCCCGTCGCCGGTGCTGCCCTTGCCAAGGGCAGGCGTTCCGCCCCACAATTGCGGCGCACCGCAGGCAATGGATGAACAGGTCGCCATGACGTTACCCCGCGCGAAAAAGCCGTCGTCCGTCGGTGCGATGACACCATCCGCGGCGGACAGTACGAAGATCGTGTCCTCGGAACATCTTGCACAGGTGGACGGCTGGCAACTTTCCGAGTTCGAGTACGGCCTCATCGTCGCGCACAATGCCTTCAGCCGCTGGATGGTCCGCTGTCTGGCGGCCGTCGTCGGTCATACCGACTTCAGCCCGCTGGACGTGCTGGTGCTGCACAACGTCAACCACCGCCAGCGGCCCAAAAGCATCGGCGACATCACCTTCGTTCTTAACATCGAGGACCAGCACACCGTCACCTATGCGCTGAAGAAGCTGGCCAGGTCGGGCCTCGTCACCAGCGAACGGCGCGGGAAGGAGAGGTTCTACATGATCACGCCCGAAGGCGTGCGCGTCTGCGGGGCCTACCGGGACCTGCGCCGGCGCTGCCTGGTCGACACGGTCTTGATGATGGACCACGACGCCGACGAATTGCGCCACGTCGCCGACCTGATGCGCGGGCTGTCGGGACTTTACGACCAGGCGGCGCGGGCGGCGTCCTCGGTCTAGGGCCGCGCCGGTCATTCGTCGCCCCGGCGGCGACCCCGGCGTTCAAGGCTGGCCATGACCGCCAGCAGCACCAGCGTGACCGCGATCAGGACCGTCATCAGCGCGTACAGCCGCGGGCTGAGACCGACCTGCTGATACTGCGACCAGAGGTAGGTCTGCACGGTATTGCGCCCGCCCTGCACGATCGACGTGCGCACGGTCTCGTTGAAGGACAGGATCAGAGAAAAGATCGCGGCTCCCAGGACGCCCTGGTAGATCTGCGGCAACTCGATGTCCAGGAAGGCGCGGCCTGGCGTGGCCCCCAGCATCTTTGCCGCTTCCAAGTAGGCCTCGTCGAAGTTGGCCATGACCGTCAGCAGGATCAGGGTGGCAAAGGGAAGCGCCCACAGCACCTGGACCACCGTGATCGTCAGCAGCGAGGGATCGATTCCAAGGACACGGAAGAAAAGCGCGGTCGCGACCCCCATGCTCACCCCCGGCACGAAAAGCGGCAGAAGCACCAGCGCTAGGATCAGTCGCGGCGCGTGCCAGACCCGCAGCGCCTGCGCGATGGCAAGCGCAAGGATCGGCGTGATCAGCGCCACAAGGGCTCCCACGATCAGCGTGGTTAAGATGCCCCCCACCAGCACGGGGTCCTGCAGGATCGAACCGTAGTGGGCGAAGGGTCCGGCATCGGGCGCGGTCCGCGCGAACGACCGGATCGCGGGCGGAACCAGCGGCGCATAGAGGAAGACCAGAACCGCGCCCAAGAAGGCCCAGGTCGACCATTTGCGAATGGATGTCTGCCCGCTCATCAGCGCCGCCCCATGATCTTGCCCAAGAAGAGCCGCAGGTCGAACAGCCGGAACCACAGTAGCATGAAAAGGCCCATGATCAGGACGGTGAAGGTCGACATGGCTGCGGCCAAGGGATAGTTGATGACGTCCAGCGCGCTGACGATGGAATTGCCAAGAAGCTGGTATCCCGTCCCGCCAAGGATGGTGGACACCGCGACCTCGCCGAAAGCCCCGACAAAGCCGAAGATGGCGGCGGCGAAGACTCCGGGCAGCGACAGAGGCAGGATGACGCGCAGGAAGGTATGCAGCGGTCCTTCGCCCAGCATCCAGCTCGCCTCGTGCAGGCGACGGTCGATGCCACTGATCGACAGCCAGATCGGAAAGACCATGAACGGCATGTAGGCCGTGACGAGGCCAAGATAGACCGAAAACTGCGAGTAAAGCAGCCAGTCGACGGCCCCGCCGGTCAACCCCAGCCACTGCAACCCGGCGCTGACCGGCCCGCCCCGCCCTAGGATGTCGGCCCAGGCGAAGGTGCGCAGGATGTAGTTGACCAGGAACGGGACCGAGAAAAGGAACAGGACGGTGCGCACCAGATCGGCGCGCACCCTCGTGGCGATGAGGTAGGCGACGGGATAGGCCACGGCCAGCATCAGGACCGTGGCGCTGGCCGCCACCCACAGGCTGCGCAGGAAAACGTCCAGCCGCACGCCGCCCAGAAAGGCGGCATAGGCGTCCAGGCTGAGGTCCGGCTTCATCGAAAAGCCGGACTTCGTCCAGAGGCTGACGGTGGCCATGATCGCCAGCGGTCCCAGGATCAGGACCGCCACGGCGATCAGGGGCAGGGCAAGCGCCGCGCGGCGCGCCATCGCGGCACCTTGGGATTGGCTCATCGTCAGGCTCTCGTCTTCTTGCGGGCGGGATCAGGCGGCCTTGAAGCGCTGCCATTCCTCTTCGTACAGGTCGACGTTCGTCGGCCAGCGGTTCTGCCAGGTGCCGCCCACGGCATAGCGGTCCTGCACGCCCTTGCTGATGTCCGCGATCCGCTGCGCCTGGTCAGCGGCGAAGAGGTCGGGGTTGGCCGAAGCGAACTCCGCAGCGGCGGGGTTCGTCAGATAGCCGCGCAGGCCGGTGATCGTGGCACCGTACCAGGGGCTAAGCATGAAGTTCAGCAGGGCATAGGCGGCCTCGGTCTGCTCCGGGCTGCGGTCGGGGTTGTTCACCAGATAGGCCGCCATCGCCCAGAGGAGATAGCCCTCCTTCGGCGCGGCATAGCGGACGTTCACCCCCTGACCGGCGGCGGCAAAGACCATCGGCTCCCAGCAGTCCATCACGTGGACTTCGCCCGAGACGAGAAGGTTCACCGCCTGCTCGAAGCTGGACCACAGAACGCGGAACTGGCCTTCCTTCTTCCGCTCGATCAGGAAGTCGATGACCGCCTTCAGCTCGTCCGGGGTCAGGTTGGCGGGGTTCTCGATCTGGGCAAGGCCCGCCGATTTCAGGTAAAGCGCGGTCTTCTGTCCGGCGGTGGTGTAGTTGTCTTCCAGCGCGACGAAGCCGCGGAAGCGAGGGTCGAACAGGGCGGCATAGCTGTCAAGCTCGCCGGTCTGGTCGGGCAGGTAGGCGAAGCTGTCGGCCTGCAGGACCGTCGGCACGCCATAGAGCTTCCCGTCAAAGCCGATGAAGTCGAAGCCCGGGGTGCCGGGGGCAAGATACTGGCTGATATAGCTGTTCTTCTCCCAGTTCGGCAGTTTGGACGTGTCGATCTCGGAAATCAGCCCGGCCTCGACCAGGGGTTTCTGCATCCCGCCGACGATGTTGATGATGTCGAAGGTCGCCTGCCCGCCGCCCGCAAGCAACTGGTTGACCACGGCCGAGGGCGCATTGCCCATCGCGACCAGGTTGACGCTGTTGCCCGTCTCGGCGGTGAAGCGCGACCAGTCGCCGTTCGGGTCACCAACGCCGATGTCGGCCAGCGTGACGCTCAGGGCCTCGGCCCGCGCAGGCGTGGCAAAGCCCGTGGGCAGCAGCGCCGATCCGGCGAAAAGGGCGCCCGCGCCAAGCAGGCGGCGGCGCGAGATGAGGGCAGGGGTCCGTGCAAGCCGATTCAAGTGAGTATCTCCTATGCTGGTCAGCGTCTGTTTTCGTGTCCGTCCGGCTCAGTCCGCTTCCAGCGGGATGACATCGGCGCCTGAAACGCGGATCGTCACCTTGTCGCCTTCGCGGATCTCGTCCGACGTGCTGCGGGTCGCTGCCAGCATCTGCCCGTCGTCAAGCTGCAGGTCGCAACTGGTATAAAGGCCCCGGTAGGTGACCTGACGCACCAGCGCCGGAAGCGTAAGGCCCACCTCCGGCCCCTCGCCGATGGCGATGGACTCGCCGCGGATGGCAACCTTCCCGGCCGGACGCTCGGCCAGCGACCCAGGAAGGCAGACCGACCGGCCCGCGATGCTGACCCTCAGCCCCGAGCCTTCCGGCGCAAGTCCCGCGTCAAGGACGTTGCAGCCGCGGAAGAAGCGCGCGACGAACGGCGTCCGCGGGCGGCGGAAGATCGCCTTCGGCGCATCGCACTGCACATAGCGGCCCCGGTTCAGGACGGCGACCCGGTCGCTCATCGTCAGGGCCTCTTCCTGGTCGTGGGTCACGTAGATGAAGGTCGTTCCGGTGCGCTGGTGGATGCCGCGCAGCTCCGTCTGCATTTCGCGCCGGACTTTTTCGTCCAGCGCCGACAGCGGTTCGTCCAGAAGCAGGATCGTCGGGCGAGGGGCCAGGGCGCGGGCGATGGCCACGCGCTGCTGCTCGCCCCCGCTCAGCTGGGTGACACGCCGGCCCTCAAAGCCCGGAAGACCCACCAGCTGCAGAAGTTCGGCCACACGCGCGCGGGTCTCGGCGGGCGAGGCACCCGCGTTGCGCAGGCCGTAGCCGACATTGCCCGCCACGGTCATGTGTGGAAAGACCGCATAATGCTGGAAGACCATCCCCAGATGCCGCCCCCAGGGTGGGGTGCGCGTCATGTCCTGCCCATCGATCCAGATCGCGCCCGAATCGGGCGCCTCCAGCCCGGCGATCATCCGCAGGATGGTGGATTTGCCCGACCCGGACGGCCCCAGCATCGTGAAGAACTCACCCCTGCGGATGTCGATCGAGAAATCGTCGGCGGGCGTGGCGCTGCCAAAGCGTTTCTTCAGATTTCGCAGGGACAGGATGGTATCGGTCATGTCAGGACAACTCGGCAGCGGTTTCCAGGGCCAGGCGCACGGCGGCAAGCATCGTGTTTAGGCTCATCGAGGCAAGATCCGCGCGCTGGTGCAGTTCGGTCGTCCCGTCCTGGGCCAGACGCTCGACCAGTTCGCTGACCTGCGCAGGCAGGTAGGGCAGGTGCATGAACCCCACGCGCGTCGCGGGGTGGTGCCGGGCGCAGTGGTCCATCGCCAGATAGGACAACGCATTGCATAGGAAATGCCCGGCGCTGCCGGAAAAGCGCGCCGGGATGCCTTCACGCAGCAGCCGGGGCCGGATGTCGTCGACCGGCAGGCTGAGCAGATAACCGTCCGGGCCTTCCGCGCGCAGCCGCCCCGACAGGCGCAGCCCCCGATTGTCGGGAATCTCGAAATCGGCCCAGTTCGCGGCGACGCGCTCCAGCCTGACCATGGTTTCGCCAGGCCACAGCCCAAGCGCCAGGATGATCCGGGGTTCCACCGCGTCGATCAGCCGGGGCAGCGTCTCCTCCAACGCGCGCATGTCGACGGGAAGCGGACGTCCGGCGACCGCCAGTCCGCCGATCACCTGTCCATCCAGCGCCTCGGCGACTGCGGCCGCCGGATTCTGGCTACGACTGCCATAGCCTTGGAAACCCGTCAAAAGGATCATCCGTCCCCCGATCGCCGCGGACATGCGCGAAACCTTGCGGTTATGACGATAAATTACCGGTAAAATGTCATTGATCTGATCATTTGTCGAGCGGATTCTCTGCAGGCCCGGTCGCTCGCTTGGAAACCCTACCCCGAACGCCCCCTAAGTCGCTCTATTTTAGGATTCGTCATAGCTGACTGGTGCAACACATCGCGCACCGCATGCTTGCATTTTTTGCTATCTTTGCTTACCTTATCTCGATGAACAGCAAGCACCGCAAGACCCTTGCCGCCGTCTTCACCGATCCTGTGTCAGGCACCATCGAATGGGCGGCAGTCGAAAGCCTGCTGCTGGCCGCAGCGGCGCGGCTGATCGAAGGGCGCGGGTCACGGGTGCGGTTCGAAAAGGATGGCGAGGTAGCGACGTTTCACCGCCCGCACCCCGCGAAGGAAGCAAAGCGATACCAGGTGCGCGATGCCCGCGACTTCCTGGAACGGATCGGGGTTATACCATGACCAACACCATGACCTACAAGGGCTATGCCGCCCGGATCGAGTATGACGACGAAGACGGGATTTTCACGGGCCGGATTGCCGGTATCCGTGACGGGGTGGGCTTTCACGCCGACACCGTGGAAGGGCTGCGCGAAGCCTTCCATGAGGCTGTCGAAGACTACATCGAAACCTGCGCCAGGATCGGCAAGGAACCGCAGAAGACCTATTCGGGGCAGGTCATGTTCCGGGTCAGTCCAGAGGTTCACCGCAAGGCCGCGCTGGCCGCCGAGCTGTCGGGCAAGAGCCTGAACCAGTGGGCCGAAGAAGTGCTAGATCGGGCCGCAGGCTAACCCCTTAGAACTTCCGGGTGCTTGGATTTTCCCGTCTTTCAGGGAAAGGGCGCTGCCGGTCCAGGGTGTGAAGTATACGTTCCTATTTCTTGCCAACTTCACCTACTCAAAACCCCCCTTTTTCAGCATGGGGCCAAAGCGGGCGATGAAGGAACGGTTCACCACATCTTCGAAGGTCTCGTGATCATCGCAGAGGCGTTCATAGGTGCGCCAGTGCATGCCCTTGGGCTTGCCCCACCCTGACCCTTCCAGAACGCCGCCAGGCCAGCCCAAGCGGTCACGGATGCGATGCGCCCGCCGTGCTGCCCGATCCCCGGCGTCTTCACGCTGCGAAGGATAGGCAAGCTGGTAGCACTTGCGGCAAGCGAAGATGCCCCCGCCATAGATCACCGCGACACGCTTGCCACACCCACGGGCAGGGCAGAGGAACCAGTGTCTTTCGCCTCCCATGTGGCAGGGTGTTGTCGTCAGGTGGACGGGGTAACTTTCGTCCTTCCATTCATCGCCCCCGCTTCTGTGCCGGTAGGTCAGGATCACGCGCCCCAGCTCTGCCCTGACGTTGATCGAGGCGACGACCTCGCCATGCCGCGACCAGGCGATGCGCCGGTTTGCCCCCGGCGTCAGCATGCCTTCCCGCTTCAGCCATCGCACATCAATCGACCGATAGCCTTCTGTCGTGTCCCTAGACCCGAAATGCCATCGCCGCCCGCTTCCACTACCGCCCATGACCCTCGCAGATTTTCCCGAAATCATTTGGCAAGATACCCGATACCCTTGCAGAGGCGATGTGCGGGCCTCTCAGGGCCTCTCTGCCACCGCCCGCCGCATCATCCACCCATATTTGGCTTCCCTGGCCTCTAGCGCGGGTCTGGTGCGCTCTTGGGCCGTCTTTCCGATGGCTTCCGAGATGCCAAACGCCTTGCCCTTGATTTCTGGCGGGGCCGGGTGCTTGGCATGCTGGGCTGCGATGTATTCCGCCCATTCAAGGGCGCTTTCCTTGTCGTCTTTTCGGTTGTTCATGTTGATCTGCCACCCGCCACAGACAGAACGCGCCACCACGTCCGCCGCGTAGGGCTTCAACACAAAATCCGCAGAGCTGCCGCTTATGCGCTCGATCACGGCGACAAGCTGGGCCAGCTTGTATGAGGGCCAGAAGATCGACAGGTGAACGTGCCAACCCATGTCCGCACCTTTGTCGCGCCCCCAGAGGGCGACAAAGGGCAATCCCTCAGAGCGACACAGGCGCGCCAGCTCGTCGCGGGTGTATTTTTCCCGATCCCATTCACCGCGCCCGAGGCAATGGCCTTCGTTGCGCTCGCCTGCCGTTTTTAGGGCCGCCCATGTGATTGTGATGCCGATATTCAGGGGCCAATCCATCGCATATGCGAATGCCACCGCTTCACGGAACCGCATGAGCCTTTCCCTTTCTTTGCGCCTCTCATGACGTGACGGACGAGGGCTTCTCTTTCCTACTATATGACAGGGCCGCGCCGCTGGCCTCAGCACCCGTTGGACAAAAGGGGTTTCTGCAATCTCGTCGGAATATCTCGTCGCCAGATCAAACACGGGTTTTTTTCTCAGGTATTCTCTGCCGCCGCGTTTTCGTGCTGGCCTAGCCATGCCTCGAATGCGTTCTGCCTGATCCGCTGCACCGCGCCGATCCGCACAATGGGGGGCGTCCGCTTCTGGGTGACGAGCTTCTGCCAGGTGCTCCGGCTGATCCCCATTGCTGCGATCACATCGGCCACGGTCATTAGCTGATTTTGTGTCTTTTCCATGCTTAAGCCTTCGTCTGCTACTACATCTAGGTGGTATAGCATGGAATTGTCTGCAAGGGAACGAATGTTCACGTAACGTCCCGTGAACATTTTCTGCGGGAAGGGGTTAAAGAATATCTCTGAAAGAGATAGTTAAACAGTTAGCTCGTCTTGGCTCTTAAAAATACCTTGTCTTTTCAATATATTGCGCCTTGATTCCACCAAGGTGGGCGGGTGATACCCCGAATGAAAACGGGTGATACCCCGAGTCCTTGAACGGGTGATACCCCGAGTCCGAAACAGACTTATCCACAGGTTCAGAGCTTGTAGCGCCGATCCTGTCGCCACTCGATCTTGTCCGGGTCACGGTTGATCGACAGCGACGGGCCGTTCGCGCCCTCGATCTCTCGCAGCGAATATTCGGGCAGGGCGTTGCGTGTGATGGCTTTTCGCAGATCACGGGCGAAATCGCCGTAGCTCTGGGATGATCCGCTGCGCCCGTGAAGGTCACGGAAGGTGAATATCCACCCGGCCTGCTTACCTACATGGCGACGGGCGAGGCGATACAGGAACCGATCAAGGCCGCTTGTCAGGTCAAAATACTTGGGCGAAATCGCCAGGACGTCCCGGTCCTTGGTCACGGCCTCGAACAGCCATGCCGGAAGCTCTAGCCATGCGCCCTTGGCCTTGCCATCGTCGCTTTCCTCGATCTGGAAGGCTGATAGCAGGTTGAACGCCCCGAGCTTTCGCCGCTTCCCTTCCAAGGCTGGGCTTTCATAGGCGACACCCGTTGCCCGCAAGCGATGCAACGCGGCCTTCAGCTCTGCATAGCCTTTGCCGCCTGTGTCCCGCCCTACCGCACTTAGCAAATTGTAAGGGTGGAACTGGACGCGGGGCGACACAGGAAGGCCAGCGTTCACCGCCTCGTTGATCTGCGAGATTGCCCATAGAAGGACGTCATAGTCCCAGATCGTCGCTACCCCGTATTCCTCTGGGGCAGTCACCAGCACCCGTTGCCCGCTGGGGCCTTCCCATTCAATCCGGGTGCGCTTGTTCTTCGACAAGGCGACAAGAGGGGCGCTCATGGCTTCCCGCTCGTCGCGGAACGGCACATCCCCGATCAGGGCGACAAACGAGACCGTTCAATTCCCTGGGGTGCATTGTTTGCCGAAGCGGGCTCTACTCTCTGCCATTCTTGGCAGAGGAGAGGCAGGATGCGCTGGAAAATCAGTATTGAGGGTTCGGGCGAAATCACGCAAGGTCACCGGTTAGAGTTTGAGATCGCGAAGAGCCTTGACGATCTGGCCGCCGGTAGCCTGGGCCTGTCGGTTGACGACGGCAAGACCATCTTGGCATCACTTCAACGGTACTTCATCGAGCAGCAGTGCGCCCTCTATGTTTTGTTCCGACGTCATTGCCAGGGGTGTGGCGGAACGCGGCCGATCAAGGACTATTCGGCCAGAACGATCCAGACAGTTTACGGCGCTGTCACCGTGGAGAGCCCTCGGCTATACCCCTGCCGCCGCTGCATGCCCGGTGTTGATTTCACAATCACTCCAGTGTCAGAGCTCTGCCCTGACCGTGCAACTGTAGAACTGATGACGCTCACGGCTAAGCTTGGCGCACTCATGCCTTACCGAGCAGCGACAGAAGTTCTGGCCGATTTTCTGCCTGGGCAGATGCCAACTCGGCACACGACCCTGCGACATCGCACTTTGACAGTTGGTAAGCGACTGGAGGAAAAGGAAGAACAGCGCATGTTCTTTGAAAAAGTCGACACGCAGGAACGTCGTCAATGCGAGCTGCCGCTGCCTGGTGACCCAGAACGGGAGTTTGTCCTTGGCATCGATACTGCTCATATCCCGCAAGTCCGCGGCCATGAAACGCGAAGTTTCGAAGCTGTCATCTGCCACGCAAGCAGGGGCGGGGTCGGATCCGACCGAGGAATCTTGTTCGCGTTTTCGGGCACTTCGCGAAAACGCATGCGTGCAGAAGGGCTGCTTGCCCTCAAACGTCTCGGATACGAAGGCAAGGGCGATGTTACCGTGATCTCCGACGGTGAGGACTGTCTGAAGCGCTTGAAATCCGCTCTCCCGCAGCCAGCCACGCACATCCTCGACTGGTTTCACATTGCCATGAAGCTGCGACCAATCGAGCAGACTGCCGGGTGGTTGGCGCGGCGGCTGCCGCCGAACGAGCGGGAAGAGCTTTTGGAAGACATAGCAGCGGTGAGGTGGCGTCTTTGGAATGGTCAAACAGACAGGGCAATTGACCTGATCGGTCGCCTGTTTCAAGACTTGAAGGCAGATGAACAGGGCAGCTCCGCGATCGCCCCGCTACGAGGCGGTCTGTTGAACCTGCGCATCTACATTGAGCAAAACCGCGGTTCCATCACCAACTATGGTGCGAGATATCGCGAAGGGAGGCGGATCGCCTCCACGGCCGCTGAAGCGAACGTCAACAATCTTGTCGCAAGGCGGATGGTCAAGAAGCAGCAAATGCGCTGGTCAGTACGCGGGGCAAACCTGCTCCTTCAAGTCCGCGTCGCCCTTGCCAATGGCGATCTTGCGGAACGTCTCGCCTACAGGCCGCCAGTTCAACCAAGTCAGACCATCATTTCACCATTCGTGCCGCTACCGCTCTTTCAGCGTGCCGCATGACCCCAGCTAGTTGAACGGTCCCACAAACGTCGCTCAACGCGCAGTGTGCCGGATTTAAAGGCAACGCGACAGAAGCCGAGGAATTGTCTGCATGGCTTCTCCGGCCCGTTTGGGGCAAACCCACAGCGCGAAATAGCATGCGAAGAATAGGGGAGCTCTTAGCTTTATTTCGGCGATGCAGCCGAATCCTTTCGTGGAAGAATTCGACGAGCCTCTCGGAAAAAGCTCGCGCATTTATAGATTGGCTGAAGGCGGAGGCCACCGAATACGGAAGCGAAAGATGAGAAGCGTAGCGTCCGTAAGACCAGAGATTGATCAGTTTAAGGCCTTTATCAGAGAGAATGTAGTGATACATTGGGGCAGCGCCCTTGACCCAAAGCTTGCGCTAAATTCCCACTGCCACGAGGAAATCCCTTTGGCGTCGGCCCAATGGTCTGGCATCATTGCAGTCTGATCATTTGAGCAGGGGATGGGGGTCGACCGATCCGACCATCAGTAGTGAACCTCCTCGTGTCCATAGGCGCCTTCATAGTCGCGCCATTCGACGAAAACAGACCGGTGCCAATAGCTGCGACAGTCTGACGGCACCGTGAGGTCAGAGGCCGCCGGAACCGAAGAAACACTGTTCCGACGACGGCTGTATTCACCCTTCGATCCATAGGTCCCCTGATAGACTAATCCCCATGTGCTGCAGTCGCCATCCCGGTTCCTTCGTTGTTGGTACGTGATCTCGAACACGCGGATCGAGCGGACGAAGTCAAATGCCGGGTCCGATATGTCGACACTCGCCCGATCCTGAACAAGCTGAAGCGCCCACGGCGTTTCTGGGATCGAGACGAGCGGCACCGGTTCGCCGCGAACTGCGATGTCGAACAGGCGCTCGATCGGTTTCGCCTCACCATGGAAACTCGCCCGCATTGGACAGTTCCAGATCTGCAGCGGCGGCTCGATCGGCCAGGGTGTGATGCGCCGGATGAAGACCGCCCGCGCGTGGGCGCATTCGGCGGAGGCCGGCCAGCCCCCTGCGAGACAGAGCAAGATCGCGCAGTCGACCGGATAGGCAGCTGCCGGTGATACGACGGCAGTCGAAAGCCCGAGACCGAGGAGCAGGGCAGGGAGGTGACGTTTCACGGGATATCCTTTCTGGCAGGGATGGTGTTGATGAGGCGGGTGTAGGCCTCGGTCGCAGCGCGGGCCTCGTCCAGGACGCGGGCGCGCTCTTCATCGAGACAGGCGATGTGTGCCGTGATCGATGAGAAATACGCTTCGAACTCTGCGGCGATTTCTGCGCGGTACTCGGCCAGGACGTCTACCGGCAGCTCGGTCATCGGTGCTTCGGGAGGCAGACAGCGAATCACTTCTGGTTGTGCGGCGGCGGGGTCCACATCGATCAAAGCGCACGTTACGACGGCGAATGCGGCACGCAGCACGCTCACCTGACGTAAGAGTCGCCCTCGGATCGGCACCGGAAACGGCGCGCGATTTCCCTTGTTTCGCAGGCCGTGCGAAGCATGCCGGCCGCCTGATCTTGTCGACATCTCCGATCCTTCCCTTTCATCTGCCGCTCGACCGCCCATGCCGCGGAGGTCGAGACTGATCCGTCTTGCAGACTTATTTTAACGTGTTTGTCATTTTTACGTTGTATGCGCCAGACTTTCTGTTAGGCATCGCTGCGCAGAAAACTTTCCGTTACAACGATCCCCGACAGATCGAACCCGAGGGGAACCCATGACGACGAGAAGACGTGCGCTGCCCGTCTTGCTGGAACGCGATTTCCGCAAGATGGCGGCAACTGAGGGAGCGACTGTTGAGATCGAGTGTGTGTCATCTCCGGACCCCGAGGGGCGCTTTTCCGGCGAGTGGCTCTTCTATGTCGTCAATGCTTCGGGTGAGCGCTTCATGCTGGTCACAGCACTTGCGCGGGAACGGATCGTCAATTCGCCAATCGGCATGTTCGGCCTCGCCTTCGGCAAGCTTGCCCTCGATCATCTCGACGTGCCTGCTGTCGCTGGTGATGTCCGGCGCGGCATGCGGAGCCTCGCAGGCCGAGGTGATCCGGTGGAATGAACCGGAGGGGCAAGGGGCCGAGATTGAGCTTGCCTCCCTTGGTACATCCGTCCTGCGCTATGACGGACAGGGCAAACTGATCGTCCCGACGCGGCAAGAACCGGAAGAAGTGGCCCGGGAAGGGGAGGGGGAGACAGTCGACGTCTCTTTCAGCTCCAAGGGCGTTGCGGCACCGGCTGAAGTGCTACCCGCGATCCGACTTATCGCGGCCCGCTATCAGGATAATCCGGCCCTTGCGGCGCTCGACCTCTCACCGGCCGAATGGGCCGCGTTCTTCCAGGCAATGATCAAGGTCGAAAGCAATTACACCCAAGGGGCAGTCAGCCACGCCGGAGCACTTGGCCTCGCTCAGCTGATGCCCGGGACGGCGGACTACCTCCGCGTCGACCCGGCCGATCCCATCGAGAACCTTGACGGTGGCGCGCGCTACCTTCTCGAGCAGATGGCCGAGTTCGGCAGCCTCGAGCTTGCGCTTGCCGCCTATAACGCCGGGCCGGAAGCCGTGCGCAAACATGACGGCATTCCGCCCTACGACGAGACTCAATCCCACATCGTAAAGGTGATGGCGGCTTACGACCGCATCCTCGCCGATCTCTGACCCGAAGGACAAATCCCAAACATGCGTAACGAACAAGTGGCTCTTCTGGGCCTAACCCTTTGCACCCTGGTGTTGGCGCAAGCCGATCCCGCTTTGGCACAGGTGGTCTTCACGAAAGCCGAGACCGTGGCAACCGGCATCCTCGCCTCCTTCCGGGGCACGCTGGCGACCGCCTTCTTCGGCATCGCCTTCGTAGTCACCGGGTTCCTTGCCGCCTTCAACCGCATCTCCTGGGCCTGGGTGGCCCTGGTGGTGGTCGGTGCCTTCCTTGTCTTCGCGGGGCCCGCCATCGTCGCGAACCTGCGCTCGTCCTTCAGCTGAGGCGAGGTCGGAGCGATGGAGAAAAGCGCGGTCATCCTCGGGCTTTCGCGTCAGGCCAAGTTTCTCGGCCTGCCGATGCCCTATGCCATGGCAGTGGGGGCGATGACCGTGCTGCCCTTCATCCTCTTCAAACCGGTCTGGTGGTTCCTGACTGCCCCGGTCTGGTACGGGCTTGCGCGCTTCGCCACAAAGGTGAACCCCAACGGGCATCACGTCTTTGCCGTCATGATGCAGGTGACGCCGCGCGCCATTCTGAGCCGGAGGCGGCGCCATGTTTCTTGAGCGTATGACGCCGCGGGGCAGGGCAGGGAGGCTGATCCCGACCGATCCGAAAATCTACTCCCATCTGCCTTACATCATCGAGCTTGATGACGAGGTCGTCCGCACCCGGGACAATGCACTGATGTTGTCGCTTGAGGTGACCGGCATCGACGGGGTCACGTCGGGCGCGGCCGCGGTGTCAGCCCTTCGGGCAGGCTTCGGGCATCTCTTGGACACGCTCGACGAGCGGTTCACCTTCTATCTGCACCGGATGATGCGGCCAGCGGAGACTGGCATTGCGCCCATCCGTGGGACGAGCTTCGCCGCCGACATCGACAAGGCCTGGAGCAGAGAGCTTAACCGTCGCAACCTGCAGGACTCTGTGCTGATCCTGACCGTCGTCCGGCGGCAGGTGGCACCCCTTGCAGTTCCGCTCTTTGGCAAGGCCGCGGCCCGGGTCTGGGGCGAAGACACCGCGCGGCGGCTGGAAGAATTGCGCGAGGTGACCTCCATCCTCGAGACCGGTCTCGGCATCAAGACCCGCCGGATGAAGATCAGTGACGGCAGTCTGGTTGGCTTCTACGCCTCGCTTCTGACCGGTGAGTTGCGTGACCATCCGCGCAGCCCGTACTGCCTCCTCGCGGAGGATGCCGCCGGGGCTTCCGTGCAGTTTGGCAAAGGCGTGGTCGAGATCGAAGAGGGGACACCCACCGCGAAACTCGCCGCCGTCCTCTATGTCAAATCCTATGCCAATGCGACCTGGCCTGGGATGCTTGATGCACTCGGCGCCGCGCAGGATACGATCATCACCCACAGCTACACGCCGATTGAACGGGGCAGCATCGCCGAGCGGGTGAAACGCCGCGTCGCGCAAATGCGCTCCGCCGAAGACATCGCCGCCACTGTGGAGGCTCAGCTCTTCGAGGCTGCCGACAAGGCCGAGAGCGGCGCACTTGGCTTTGGCGTGCATCAGATGACGATCACGGTCTTTGCCTCAGATGAAGCGGCGCTCGACGCCGAGGTCGCCCGCATCCGCGGCATCGCGCATCAGAACGGCATGCGGCTCGTGCGCGAGGTGACAGCGCTCGAAGCGGCGTTCTTCGCCATGCATCCCGGCAATATGGACTATAGGGCGCGCGACATGACGGTGTCGTCGATCAACTTCGCGGACATGGCGGCTCTCCATGCTGCCGATACCGGGACGGAGAAGGCACGTCTGCCTTGGGCGACGCCGATCACCGCCTTTCAGACCCTGCAGGGCTCATTACACCGCTTCAGCTTCCACGAACCGGGTGATCCGACGGCGGAACCGACCAACGGACACACCTTGGTCTTGGGCAAATCCGGCGGCGGCAAGACCACGACTGTCGCCTTCCTTGCAGCCCAGGCCCAGAGGGCAGGGCGTCGGACGATCATTTTCGACAAGGAAGCTGGTCTCAAGATGGCCGTGCATGCCCTCGGCGGCCGCTATGCCGAAGTGCGCGCGGGACGCCCGACAGGGCTGAACCCGCTCGCGACGGAGGCCGGAGAGCGCGGCGAAGCATGGCTCCTCGACTGGCTGGTGGCCCTCCTGGAAAGCCGATCCGGGCCGATGACGCCGCTGCAGTCCGAAGCGCTCAAGTCCGCAATCGCGCAGAACGGCAAGGCACGCGAAGGATTGCGCAACTTCCAGAGTTTCCAGGAACTCTTTGGCGATGTCGGCGATGGCCTCGATCTGGCGCAGCGGCTCCGCGAATGGGGTCCGGATGGTCGGTATGGCTGGGTCTTCGGCGAGGCCGAAGAACCGGTGGTGGATTTCACCAGCCATGATGTGACGGCGGTCGATCTGACGGAAATCCTCGATCTCGGCACCGAGCGCACTGCGATCCTTGGCTATCTCTTCCGCCGGATCGAAATGCTGATCGAGGAAAAGCGGCCGACGCTCATCCTGATCGACGAGGCCTGGAAGGTTCTCGACGACGAGTATTTCGCGAAGAAGCTCGCCGAATGGCTGGTGACGGCCCGGAAGAAGAACGTCGTCGTCGTCATGATGACCCAGTTCCCGAGCCAGATCCGCGGCTCGAAGGCGCGGTCGATCCTGGAAGCTCTGCCGAACCAGCTTCTCTTTCCAAACGGCGAAGCAGCATCAGCCGACTATGACAGCTTCCGCCTCACCGATGGCGAGCTCGACTTCGTTCTTAACCCGATCCCCGGCCAACGACTGGTCCTGTCGCGCTCCCCGCGCGGCTCGACCGTTCTCAATGTCGATCTCAAGGCACTCGGGCCTTTGCTGACGGCGCTTGGCGGCGGTCAGGCGGGCATCAATGCCTTCGGTGCCGACTATGCCCAACGGCCCAAATTTTGGAAGGAATAATTACTCAATGAAATTAATATATTACATAACTTTGCTTATCGGATTCGGATGTTCCGGCCTCGCGGGCTGCGCGGAAGTGCCGATCACCAAGACCAATTGCTGGGCCACCGCCGGTTCCACTGTGACAACTTCCACCATGGGTGCAAGCCCGGATGCGAGGCTTGTCTCGCGCGCTGACACCTCGCCCGTCAATGTCATTCCCTGCCGCTAAATCTTCCCGATCCGTCAGGAGGCTTGCCCTGATGGCGGCGACGCTGCCGATGGCGGCCTTCGCGCAAGGCGTGCCGATTGCCGATGGTAAGTCGATCATCCAGCACAGCCTCGAGATCGCACAGATGTCCTACCTGAGCGGCGCGCGGGAGCTTGAAGCCGACAAGAAGGCGCGGATCGCCGAGTTGCATCAGGAACAGCTTGATGCGCTCGACGCCACACTGGCGATGATGACGGGCAACACGCCATGGATCGGCGATCTCGAGGTGATCCCGGGAGCTGAGGCGGAAGTCCTCTATGACGTCGAGGACGACAGCCCCTATGCGGCGCGGCTTTTCGGGGATGGCAAGACCGGCATCGAGGAGATGATCGTCGCCACGGCGAAGAAATACTCGGGCCACCCCGGTCTCGCGCGGGCCGGTCTCAACCCGGTCGAGTTCCGCATCTGGTTCCAGAGCCTGGTGAAGCAGGAATCCGGGTTCTCCATCGGGGCGCGTTCGCCCGTCGGCGCTTTCGGCCTGACGCAGGTGATGCCGGATACCGCCAAGGACCTCGGCATCTATCCGGCCTATTACGACGACCCGATGCTGCAGCTTGACGGTGGGGCCCGGTATTTCCTGACCCAGCTCAACAAGTTTGGCTCAGTGCCGTTGGCCTTGGCGGCCTACAACGCCGGTCCCGGCAATGTCTCGAAATACGGCGGCATCCCGCCCTTCAAGGAAACCCAGGACTATGTCGTCCGCATCACCGGGTATTTTAACGCCTATGCAGCAAAGATCAGCGGCATCGATCAGGTCGGCACGTTCGATCCGCGTGACATGGCGATCTCTGCGGCCTCGAATGTCTCGGACGCCGGGCTGCACTATGGCATGGAAGCGAGCCTCGAGATCGAGGCCTCGCTGAAGCGGCTCCGCGCTATCATCGAGAAGATCCCGACCACCAAATCGGCCAAGGAAGCGCTAGATCTCAACACCTATGCCCGGGCCGAGGCCGTGCGGATTGCGCTGATGGTCGAGCGGGTCAAGGCTGCAAGGGTCAAGGTCGACCAGGCGCGATACGCGCTCTGGATCGAGGCCTACGCCCGCGACGCAACATTCATCAAGGTAAAGGCTGGTTCGGAATGATCCCCAATCGCATCCGGGGCGTCAGTGCCCTTCTTCTCACTGCAGCGCTGGCGCTGCCGCTGACAGCGGCAGCCCAAGGCGTGCCGACCATCGACCTCACCAGCATCGCCAAGATCGGCGAGGTGCTGACCGAGGCCAAGCTGCAGGTGCGCGAGATGATCGCAGCGAACCTGAAGCTCGACGAACAGATCCTGAAGCAGATCGAGCAGATCGCCACCCTGAAGGCGCAGCTCGACGCACTCCGGAACGGGTTGACGCTGGAAGCCTTGGGCATTCCGGACCCTGACACGTTCTTTGACGACATCCTGCCAGATGTCGCCGATCTGACGGGCGGGCTCATCGCCGCCAAGGACGGCAAGTATTCGCTGATGACGACTTCGGGAAAGGTCGGCGACAAGCCAGCCGGACAATATGTATCTGATTTCTTCGCTTCGGTCGGTTTGGACACCGCAACCGTCGACACGCTTTCGAAGAGCGAGGACCCGGGCGCGGCGCGGATCGGCACGCAAGCCAACACGGCCGCCTTCCTGTCGGCTGCGGCAGAAACCTCCTCCGTCAAGGCGTCCGAAAGCCTCGAACGGGTCCACGATCTCGTTCAGGAGATCCCGGACACCGAGGGGCTGAAGGAAGCCATCGACCTCAACACAAGGGTTACGGCCGAGCTCTCGATCGCCATGGCCAATATCTGGAACATGGAATCTGCCCAACTCATGGGAATGGGGGAAGCCGGTGTCATGGATGCCGCCACAGCCGCCGAGGAAGAGAAGTTCATCAAGGTGATCGGGGAGGAATGAGAATGAGGAAGCTGCAAGCGAAATCTTTCAGCGCGGCGCTGATCCTGGCGACCCTGCTGGCGGGGATGACAACGGCCGAAGCCCCTGCCCCGGTCGATCTGGAGCAAGAAGAGGCGTTTCTCGATATCCTGCCGAAGCTCGATGTGCCGGACGATGTCCAGCCGATCCCTGGCGCGGTGAACGAAGAATTCCGCAACTGTGAGGCCCAGTGGCCCGCTGGCTATGAGTTGGCTCGTTCCGGACCTGAAGCCAGGGCCTTGCGTGACATCTACGGTCTCATCCGCACCAGAAACGTTATCCTTTCAAAAGACTGTACCTGCAATGGGAAGGTCGCGGACTGGGCGGATGTGGACCGTGTCGCAGAGGCATTGCGAGAGCAGAACGGCGTCGAACGCTTGAGCTGGTTGGACACCAAAGGGATTGTAGCAAAAGCTGACCGCTTGACGGCCATCGCCGAGACCATGTGTGGCGGTTCCTTCTGATGGACAGCGTCTCGACCATTCTGACGACTTTGGATGCGGCGATCACGGCGGCGGGCCAACGATTTTTCGAAGCAACAGCTAGCGCCGTCGGCCCGATCTATTCGAGCCTCCTCGCGCTCCTCCTCGTCATGGTCGGGATCAATGCCGCCCTCAATGTCTACCGCATCGCCATGCGCGATGCAGTGCAGCTCGCCTTCCGCATCGTGATGGTACTGATGTTCGGTCTCACCTGGTCGAACTTCAGCCAGATCTATCAGGCCGCCAGCAATGGGCTGAGTGATCTCGCGCTGGAATATTTCCGCCTTGGCGGCGGCGGCGTCGCGACCTCGGCCACAGCAGCCATGGATGACATGGCCAACATGATGGCCGGCAACGTCGACTCCGTTTCGTCCGCCATGTCCTCGATCATGCGGGGGTTCGTTGCCGCGATTCTCTATGTCGTCCTCGGCATCCTGATGGCGGTTTATGTCTTCATCGTCGGCTTCGCCAAGCTGATGATCGCCTTCCTCCTTGGTGTCGCCCCGCTCGCCATCGGGGCCACGATCTTCGAGAAGACCAAGGGCATTTTCGAGGCCTGGCTTTCGGCCATGATCGGGTACCTGATGTACCCAGTTGCCTCGGCGGGGATCATCGTCGCCGTGGTCACGGTGGCACATGATGTCTTCCGCGAGACCAAGGACGTCACCGATCTCGGCTCGATCCTCGGTTTCTTCGTCATCGTCTTTGTGGGCATCTTCGCCCTGATGGCCATCCCGAATGCCGTGACGCATATCACTGGCCAGATCAGCCTCGCCAGCATTGCGCCCCAGGCCCTCCGGGTTGCGGGCAAGCCTCTCGAAAAAGCCAGCGACTATTCCGCCAGGCGCATGAACGAGTTCCGCTCAGGCTTCATGACCGGCAAGACCGAACATCACCATTTGCGCGATCAGGCGCGGTCGGATGCCGAGCGAGGCCATGCCGCCCGCATGCGGCTCGGCCAGTTCATCCGCGACAGCTGATCGAGCCACCGCCAGCCGCGCCAAACCCCATTTTCCGGAGCAAGACCATGACAGGTTCACCCCCTGAATTGAGAAGTTTTCTCGAAGCCGAGATGTTCTTCGGTGTGAAGAAACGCGAACGCATCGCCTATGCCGTGGCGGGCGGCGGTCTCGCCATCGGCCTCATGGGGATGATTGCCGTCGTCTCCCTCCTGCCCCTGAAAGAGACAGAAGCCTTCCTCGCCATCGTCGACAAGGACACCGGCGTGGCCGAGCGGGTGGTCGCTGTCGAGAAGGCTGGCATGGAACAGGCCGAAGCCATCCGGCAGAGCCTCCTTTTCGCCTATGTCACCGACCGCGAAACCTATGACCAGCACGACAACGAGGAGCGGATCCTCCGCGCTTATACCTGGTCCGAGGCCAATGCGAAGTCGTCCCTCGTGGCGCTCTGGACCGAGGGCCACCCCAATTACCCGCCGAAGCTTTACGGCGAGAGCTCCAAGGTCCGGGTCGACATCCTCTCGATCACGCCGGTGACCGAGACCACAGCACAAGTCCGCTTCACCAAGACCTGGGTTTCGGATGGCGAGGGCATCCCGGACCGGGAAGGCAAGTTCACCGCGACCGTCACCTTCCGGTTTGAACCGACCAAACAGACCGCACTCGATCTCGTCTGGCAGAACCCGACCGGGTTCCTCGTTACCGATTATCGCCTCACATCCGAGGCTCTCACCCCTTCGGAAGGCTGATATGACCCGACGCTTCACATTCCTCACGGCGGGTCTCGTGGCCAGCCTTGCGGCCCTGCCCGCACATGCAGAGACCGTCCCGAGATCCGGCAGTCATGACGCCCGGGTAACCTATGCCACTTATCAGGAGGGTCAGGTCTACCGGATCACGACGCGGCTCAGGACCGTAACCCTCGTCGAGCTGGGCGACGGCGAGAAGATCCAGTCGATCGCCATCGGCGATCTCGAAAGTTTTAAGATCGACAAGCTCGAGCGGTCGAACCTCTTCATCATCAAGCCGGTGGTGGCGGGCGCCACGACCAACTTGACGGTCGAAACCCAGAAGAACATCTACTTCCTGCAAGTGACGGAAAGCGCCAAAGGCAGTCCGAACTATTCGGTGAAATTCACCGTGCCGGGCAGTTCCCGCGGCACCTCGCCCGGGACCGACATTCCGGCGGCCCTGCCAATGACCTACAAGGTCATGAAGAAGGGCAAGAAGCTCCCCGACTTCGCGCCGGTGTCGATCTCCGACGACGGACGGAAGACCACCTTTGTCATCCCGCCCGGCGCGCCGATGCCGACGATCTTCCGGGCCGACGCCAAGGGGCAGGAGTACTCGGTCAACTCCGCCGTGCGCGGCACCACGATCACCGTCAGCACCCGCTCCGAACGTTGGGTCCTCCGCTATGGCGATGAATATGTCTGTGTCACCGCGGAAGCGGGTGTCGGCCAATGAGCGAGGAAGATCAGGACGGCAAACTCGCCGCGCGCATGGCCCGCATGAAACCCTCCGACGCCCCAAAGCGCCGCCGCGGCGTGAACCCTTACGCGCTTTCGGCCGTGACCGCCGTGGCGGGTGTCGGCGTCGGAGCCTGGCTTGTCCTCGCCGCCCCGGAGGCCCCTGCCCCGGCGCCTGCGCTGGAGACCGCCTCGGTCAGTGACTTTCAGGGAGGTGGCGGCGCCGACGGGTTTTCGATCACGAAAGAAAAGCCGCAGATCGTCCCTGCCGTCTCGGACACTTCCGAGGCGGACCGGTTGCAGGCCGAGATCGACGCGCTGAACGCCCAGATTGCCGATCTGAAAGCCAATCCGGTGACCGTCGCCGATGAGGCGGCGTTGACGGATCTGAAGGCGCAACTGGCGGCACTTGATGCGGATGCGAAAGCTCGCGAGGCCGCGCTCTCCGACCTCGAACGCGAAAACATCCGGCTCCAGACCGAGCTTGAGACCAAGGCCCTCGTCGAGGTCGACGCCGGGGCCGAAGCGGCACGGGCCCGGGAAGAGGAACTGGCCCGCAAGCGCCAGGAAGCCGAGATGCTGAAAGAGGCCCAGATCCATTCCGATATGGTCGCGATGCGCTCTTCCATGGATATGGGCGGGGAGACGGGTGGCGCAGCCCCCACCGGTCCCGGAGGTGGAGGTGCCGCTGCCACGGGCGATGAGGCCTTCCGGCGTGCGGGAGCCAAATCGGCCGAGGTCCGTCAGGCCGAAGTAATCGCCAACCCTGCCTTTACCGTGATGCAGGGCACCCTGATCGAGGCCTCGCTCGAAACCGCCGTCAGCACCGATCACTCCGGCAATGTCGCTGCCATCGTCAGCCACGATGTCTGGTCCTTCGATATGTCCCGCGTCCTCATCCCACGCGGCTCCCGCCTCTTTGGCCGCTACGATTCCGAGGTCGATGTCGGTCAGCGCCGGGTGCTGATCGCCTGGGACCGAATCGTGACCACCGATGGCCAATCGGTGGAACTCGCGGCTTTCGGCACAGACCGGATCGGGCGCTCCGGCCTGCCCGGCAAGGTGCGCAACCACTTCCTGCAGCGCTTCGGCACTGCCGCCCTGATCTCGGTGATAGGCGCTGTCCCCGCGATCGCGGCCGCCCGATACGAGGGCGACGAAGTGGCATCAGATACCGCCGAGAGTGTCGGCAATGACCTCGGCGAAGCCGTGAATGATGTCATGGCCGACTACCTCCGCATTCCGCCGACGATCAGCGTCAATCAGGGGGCTGTCGTCATGGTCCGCGTCGACGCCGACATCGAGTTTTATTGATGAGCTACCTCGACACCTATCTCGGGCAGCTTGACGCAGCGCTCTCTGACCCGGGCGTCATGGAGCTTGCGATCAATGCCGATGGCACGATCTGGGTGGAGCGGTCGGGGCAGATCCACATGGGGCCGAGTGGTCTGGCCCCGCTGCCCGCCCGATCGGTGAAGGACCTGGCATCCCAGATCGCCAACTCGACCGCGAACACTTTCACCGAAAGCTCCCCCCTTGTCTCGGCGGCGGTCCGCTACCGGGATCTGATGCTGCGCTGTCAGGTGGTGGGCACGCCCGCCGTTTCCGGCGGCACCGTAATCGGGATCCGGGTGTTTCGATCCCGGCACGGGGACACGAGGCGCGCGCCGCGATCCTTCAGCTTCTTGCGCCGGCAGGAGATGTCCCTGGAAGAAGAGCGGAGGATCATGGTCACGGAAATCCGCGCCGGGTCCGAAGGGGCGGATGTCGATGCCTTCCTCGGGCGTCTTGTCACCGAACGGCTGAACGTCATCGTCTCGGGCGGCACTTCGACCGGCAAGACCGAGCTTGGCCGCAAGCTTCTGGAGATGGTCGCCCCGGACGAGCGGATCGTTACCATCGAGGATTCCCTCGAACTCCTGCCCAGCCAACCCAATACCGTGAGCCTGATCGCGCAGCGCGACGAGGCATCACCCCGCTCGGCGGACAAGCTTCTGCAAGCGACCCTGCGCCTTCGGCCCGACCGGATCATCCTCGGCGAATTGCGCGGATCCGAGGCCGCGACGTTTCTCGATGCGATCAACACCGGCCATTCCGGCTCTTTCACCACGCTCCACGCCCATTCGGCGCGCAAAGCGATGGACCGGCTGGCGCTTCTCGTCATGGCGCAGGGCACAAGGCTCAGCTTCGCGGAGGTGATCCGGTACCTCGAGACCTCGATCGACGTGATCCTGCAGATGGGCCGCCAGGGCGAGTGCCGCGGGATCATGGAGATGTATTTCCCCGGGCTCGAGGACTGACGGGCTGCGGTCGTCGCCTTCCCTTCTTCCCCACTTGATCGGCCATCGGGCCAAAAGGTTGCATTCATGGACCAGGACATTGACGGCCAGCATCTGAACGGGCCCGCACGGCGCGCCGCGACCCGGGAGCCCGAAGCTGGTGCAGCCCGTGACGTCGCAGAACGGAAGAAGGAATACTTCTCCGTCCGTATGACCTTCTCCGGGACTTCGCAGGAGTTCAAAGATCCGCGTCTTGCCGGCGAGGCCTTCTTCCGGGCCGATCCGGCTGAGCGGCCTACGGTGACCCATGTCGATGGCAACACCGCTCGGACCATGGCCCGCACGGAACTACATGGGCAGCACGAGGGTGGAGAGGCGCGGTATTTCAAATCGCTGCCGGACTCGCATGCCCCCGATGCGGAATTCCGGGCCGGGTTTTTAGCAGCAATGGAGGCTTCGATCTCTGAGCGCCTGCAGAGGGTCACGCATGGCCGAGATGGCGCAAATGTCGTCGAGCGGCTGGATGCCGGGCTGCAGGACGACCTCGAGGCCTTCGCACGTCGCGAACCCGACAAGGCAGCAAGCCTTTGGTCAGATCGGACGGAGGAACCTGCACCGGGACCCATTTTGCAGGCGGCGGTGAAGGCCCGGGAAGGGGTGCTGGAAGCGGACGCGCAGGTTGGTCAGGTCGTCACGGCGGAGAAGCCGCAGGTGGTTGCGACCGGAGATTGGGTGACCACCGACCTAGATGTCGAGCTGCGCCCGGTGGCCGTGGCAACGGATCGAGGGTTGCATGCGGGCTTTGAGGCAAGGTTGCCGGAAGGGGAGACGGAGCTCAGCTTTTCTGAGCGGACCTTCGCGACCAGCCGGGATGCTCTGCGTCACGCCTGGGATTTCTACGAAGGCGGCGAAGAGGGATTGGAGATTGCCGTCAACCGGGCCGCGGCCATGGGTCGCGACACGGGCGACGATATGAACCGGGTGCCATCGGGCCTTGTGCTCGAACATCGGGAACAGCCAGAATTCTCCCGCCCTGAAACTGCGATTTATGCGGGCGAAGAGGCTCAACTGGTCCTGACCCTTGGCCGTGTGAATGAGGGCACCCGCAACCTGGCTGAGAAGCTGGTGGCCGATCCGGAGTTTCGGAAGCTCGTCGCGGAACACATCCCGGACGCCGAGACCACGCTCGGGCCGGGTCGCTTTGAAGATGGCCAGGGCTTTCAATTCCTGCCTGACGAGCTTCTGGTCGTCACCTCCTACGGCCGGGACGGTGGCGCAGAGGTTCTGGCGAAGTTCCCGGATGAAGGCCCGCTGAGTGAAGCCCTCGCCAAACATCTGGCGGAGAGCCCGGTCCTCATGGGACACGCCGAAGAAGAGCGGCTGCGCAGCGACTTCATGGCTGATCCCGCCCGGGCCATTTCCGCTTGGGTGGCGCAGTCGAGCGCCCAGATCGACCGGCTACCGTCGGACCGACAAGACGACCTCCGAGCTGAAATGCAGGGCATCGCCAAGGAAGCATCCGCGGCCTTTGGCCTGGATCGGGAGGAGACCGGCCGCGAGGCCCCTCCCCGGTCGACGCTCTACAATACGGCGATCAGCCCAAGCACTTTGACGATAGCTGGCGAAGAGAAGGCGCTTCAACCCGGCAGCACCGAAAGCCTGCAGGCAAGTCTGGCCCTCAACGCCCGCCTCTCAGGCATCGACGCCGAAAAACTCGGCAAGCGTCTCGAAACTGGTGCCGCAAACGCCCGCGAAGAAGAAGCCTGGGTGAAATCCGATCTCAGCGACGTCGCCACGCGTCACGGCTATGACCTCGACAACCCGCAAGGCCGCAGCGCGGCCGCGGAGCGCCTTGATCGCTTCTATGAGCGGGCCGCCGCGATGATCCAATCCGCCCGCAGTATCGAAATTTCGCGAGCCCCTGACCCGATGGTTGAGGCCTTGGACAAGATGGCGAAACTCCATGCCCAGCAAGGCTCGGTCACCTTCCGCAACGAGATCCAAGCGCGGGATTTTGCCGAAGAGATGAAGGAGCGCTATGGTGCCTCCGTCCTGAAAGACATGGCCGCCGGGCGCACCGATGCCCTCGCAAAGGACGTTCCAGACCCAAGCGTACGTCAGGCCATGGCTGCAGCTGTCGTGTCAGCCGCCAAGGAACACCCCTCTCTCGGCCTTAGCGCCCATGAAGTGGAAGCTGCTGAGCGCCGGATGGTGACTGAAGCTTTCCCTAAACAGCCCGAACACGCGCGGGCGCATGTCCATGACCGGGCCCATGACAAAGACAGGGAGTTCTGACCATGTCCCGCATCGCGCTGTTGCTCCCGCTCGGCTTGACGGCTGGTGCCTTGGTCGGCCTCGTCGCCGGAGGCCTCGTTCTGAACCTGATCCTTGGCCGCAATCCGAACGCGACCGGCATATTCGTCCTGATCGCCGAGTTCCCCGGCTTCGCGCGGTTGTCGTCCGTGCCATGGGTTCTGCTCTGGCAGATCGTTGGCGCCTCGACCGTTCTCTTCACGATTGCCGCCGTCGCCCTGACCTTCCGCCAGCGGCTCACAGGCTATGGTCAGGCCAAGTTCCAGGCCCGTCCCGAAATAAAGGCGAATGGCCTCCTGCAGCCCTTGGGCACCGGTATGGTCTTCGGCAAGCTCGGGGCGCCGTCAAAGCGCGCGCCTTACGTCAGCGCCACCTTCCAGAAATTCCCGCATTGTCTTGTCGTGGCACCCACCCGCGCTGGCAAGGGCGTGGGCTATGTCATCCCGAACACGCTCCTCTTCAACGGCAGCATCGTTGTCCTCGACGTGAAGGGGGAGATTTTCGAAGCAACGTCTCGGCACCGGCAAGCGGAGGGTGATGCGGTCTATCGCTTCTCGCCCTTCGATTTTGAACATCCGACCCATCGCTACAACCCGCTCGAGCGCGTCGCCCGTATTGAAAACGCCGAACAGCGCTACACCGAACTCGCCAAGATCTCGGACTACTTCCTGACGGTTTCGGACAAAGGGACGGCTGGTGATTTCCTGACCGAGGGACGCGAACTCTTCGTCGCTGCAGGCCTTCTGGCCATCGAGAGGGGCAAGCCGACCATCGGTGAGATCAGCCGCATCCTCTTCGGCCGGGGCGCGACCCAGGAGGTCTACGGCGAACATGCCGAGGAGGTGAAACACCCCAACGCCGCCCAGACCTTCCGGAAGTTCGCGGGCTATTCCGACAGGACCTTGTCTTCGCATGCCTCGGTCCTCGGTGGGGCGGGCATGACGCTCTGGAACAACCCAGCCGTGGACCGCGCCACCTCTGTCAACGACTTCTCCTTCACGGACCTACGCAAGCGACCAATGTCGATCTATGTCGTCGTCAACGCCGATGACATTCGCACCCTGTCGCCCCTCGTGCGCCTCTTCTTTGGCGAACTCATTGCCACCATGCGCTCCACCCTCCCCGACCCGAAGACCGAGCCCTGGCCGGTCATGGTCATGCTCGACGAATTCGACCAATTGGGGCCGATGCCCATCGTCGAGCAGGCCCTAAAACAGCTTGCCGGTCACGGCGCCCGGGTCTCGATCATCACCCAGTCGATCCCCGGTCTCGACAACATCTACGGCGAGAACGTCCGCATGTCCCTCGAATCCGCTGCCGGCATGAAGCTTTACCTCGCGGCCAACGACAAGAAGACCGCCGGAGAGATCTCGGACGCCTTGGGCAAGACGACCAAGCTTTCGGTGTCGGACAGCGTGTCGCGGGATCGGGACTTCATGCAGCGACGGTCGGTCAGCCGACGGATGGAGGAGCGCCCGCTCTTGACCCCCGACGAGGTGCGCCGCTTGAACCCGGATCAGGCCATCCTCATCCCGGAACGGCAGAACCCGCTCCTGGTCCATAGGATCGTGTATTTCCAGGACCCGACCTTCAAGACGCTCTTCGAGGCACAGTCCGGACCCCTGCCCTACCCGCCCAAGGAAGCTGCCGCAGTTCAGGTGCTGACCGCGCGGATGGAAGCGCTGGAGCGCCGATTGGCCGAAAGGATAGTGGTCGATTTTGTGCGACCTGAGAAGGCGAAGCCGGACACCCCGGTGGAGCCTGAGCCGAAATTGGCAGCCGAGGTTGTGTCGCGGCAGGAAAAGTCAGCGAAGGCGGCGCGGGCAGAAACCGATGCCGAAGTGCAGGCCGAAGGAAAAGCGGTCGCCTCGCCCGAGGTTGATCTCGATGCCCTGAAGCCATCCGTCTCGATCGCAGTTGCCAAGATGAGCAAGTTTTCTCAAAAGCTCACAGGCATGGAGGCTTGAAGACCTCTAGCAGAACCCGGCCCAGAGCTGCCGTTCGACTTCATTGCAACGAAGGTCCACTTGGAGCCCAATTTGCCGAATGCTGCGAGTCACCCGAATGTCGGCTTTCCCGAAACGGGCCAAAAACGTAACAGAAACAAAGCTGGTTTCGCCACGGGCTTGTGGCACAAAATTTTCTGCGATCTCAGCATTATGCAGTCACCTGTGAAAAACTACCGTTTCCGTCAACTTCGCAGCCGTCACCGCGAAATTTTTGGGCCATCAGAGGACAGGACCCGCAAGAAATGACCTCTCTTGCGGCAATCTCAATGATCCGGGATGAAACCTGCAACATCGACAAACTGGCCATCGGTGAGGCAATGCCCCAGCGCAACGGGAATACGAAGATTGGCCGCCAGCCGCGTAACGCCGGCTGCGAGGTCGCCAAGCAGCACCTCGCTGGCGCGCGGCAAGATGCCCGACACGGTAATTTCTAGCCCATCCTGTACGCCACAGCCCCGCCGCCTGGGCGTCAGGTGTAACTGGCAGCTTTTCTCCTCGTCGGCGCTCGTGGAGCACCACCGCCATCCCACGATGGTCACTCCGAGATCATCCCTGAGCCAGATCAGATCCAGATTTGCACCCATCCTGATGCTCGGGGAATAATGGGCCTGGCAAGCCTTGGCTGCCCCCTCGACGCGCTGCAGCCAGGCCGTTCCGGTCGCCTGTTGACCGACCCAGTCCGCAGCCCGCGACAGATCGCCCGCCAATGTCTCTAGCTGGCACAGGTCTGGGTCGCTCAGGGAAAAGGAGAACGCCGTATTGAAGCGCGCACCGGGCAGAATGCTCAGCGCCGAGGGCAAACCCTCCCCCGGATGCCCCTTCATTTGCGGCGAGTGTGCCCCGATGAACAGCGGATAGGCGCAGCTCCCGGCTGGCAGATCCGCACATTGCGGCAATATGGTCTCGGCCGGGATCAGGATCTTCGAATAAAGTACCTTCTTCGCCTGCGCGGCAGAAGAGAGCAGCAGCACCGCAGCGATCAAGTAAATAGGAATAGCCAGTATCCGCAATCGCCTGGATCGGGCGCGGCGAACGCTCTGGTGGCCCGACAATACGTTGCGCTGTGGTGATCTTGACATGATCGTTCCCAAAGCCGTCTTCACATAACCGCCAGCCCGAAGCCCATCCAAAGTGTGAAGCCAGCGGCGAAGATGATGAATATCTCAAGCCCTACAGCCGCTGTCAGGCCACTTCGCCGACGATGCAACGTCACGGGATAAAGCAGAACAGCGGCGAGCCCCGGCAAAAACGCGGTGCTGAACAAAAACACCAGCCCCCTCAGCAGGCCGGACGGAGCGCCTGGCGCCGCCGCCGCCCCCTCGGGCGATACCAGAGCATCCGCCACCACCATAGAAAAAACCCCAAGGATCACGGCGGCGCCGCAGCCAGCCAGAACCCCCGACAGACGGGGCAGTATCCGTGGGCGCGATGTGTCCCTGTCTGTGGTCGTGCTTCTCTTGGCGCCTCGTGTCATATCCCAGTGCATTCCCCGAAGGCCAATCCCAGTGTGCCACCCAAGGCCTTGGCTTGCTTATGGAAATCCTCGGTGCAGAAGATGGCTCCGGTCACCTCATCCGCCCAGAGGCTACGCCCCAAGGCCGTGTCAGTGCGCACGACTCTTTGAACGGGATAGATTGCAGACAGTCGAACCGCCGTCTTTTGCAGATGCGGTAAGAATTGGCGCACGATGTTCGACTTTTCCAGATCGACCGTTGATGCGTAATCCATGACCAGCGCGGCCAGATAACGCCCGGGCGAGGGCTCCTTGGCTTTGTAGAACCAGACATCCGACAGCGGCACGAATTGATGCCGGCCCGGCGCCATCGCCTCGGCCAGGGCGGCGAATTCGGTGCTGATGATCATCAGATTCCTGTGGATGCCCGCGCTGTGCAGCGGCCGCGCGGGTTTTTGCATCAGCTCGATCCGGCTGCGCTGCAACAGTGACACCTCCGTCACATTCAAGGCGCGCGCGCCATTGAGGCTGGGCGCGAAGAAGAACATCTCCGCGTCCTCGTCACCGGGATCCTTGCTATCCGGGGGCCAGATATGCGCCCCGATGCGGTGCGCGGCCACGAGTGAAACATCAACACGGTAGATCGTCACTCAGGCACCCCCTGCAAGACCCGCGCGGAAATCTGCCACAACCCGCAACTCGCGCAAGGGGCGGGCGATGGCAATCGAGGCGTTATAGGTCGGATGCGCCTTGTAGCGGGCCAATTCGGCTTCATCCGCGAACTCACCATAAACGACCAGATCAACGGGGACAGACAGGGGGTCGAGCGCCAGATTGTGCCCGATCTCCACCCGGCCATGGGGAATTTGCGTCAACAGAAGCAAGCCCTCGTAAAGCCGCTCGACATCCTCTCGGTTGCGGGCGGAAAAGAACACGACATGGCGCAGCATCGTCATGCCCCCGCGCGCCGAAGCATGGCCAGGCCACCCGCCAGCGCCAGGAAGACGCCCCCGCAAAGCCGATCCATCCGGGCGATCAGCTTCGAGCCAAAGCGTCCCGCGCATCGCTTGCCTGCGGCCGCATAGGCCAGCAGAACCACCAGGTCGATCAGTGAGAAAATCACCGCCAGAAGCAGGTATTGCGGCAGGACGGGCGTTGTGGGGTCAATGAACTGGGGGAGCAACGCCGTAAAGAACAGGTAGCCCTTGGGATTGGTCACGGCGACAAAGAAGCTGCGCGAGAAGAGACGGCGTCTTTCCGTGACATGGACGATGGTCGCCGTTGCGGCGGGGGCAGCTTTGCTGAGAAGAAGCCTTAGACCGATATAGGCCAGATAGGCCACCCCCAGCCATTTTACGGCCGAGAACAGCAGCTGCGAGGTGGACAGCAGCACCCCCAGACCGGCTGAGACAGCAGCGATCAGAACCAGATCCGAAAGGACCGCGCCCGCGATCCCGAAGCCGGCATCACGCAATCCGTGGCGTGCACCGTTGGAGAAGGCCAGAAGAGAGGTCGGCCCCGGCGTGGCGACGGTCAGCAGGGCCGCAAGCGCAAAGGTCAGCAGGGCTAGGCTCATGATCTTCTCCGGTTCCGGGCGGTTGGGGTAAGTGTCGCGGCCACCAGCATCAGGGAGACCCCGGCAGCGATCATTCTGATCAGGTTGGCCGACTGCCAGCGCGTGGAATAAGCCTGCCAGATCGTGGCAGCCTCCGGCGCCTGGGCATCGACTGCGGCAAGTTCCTGGTTCAAGGGAACATTGATGGTGGCAATGACCCCAAAGACCCCGACCATATGCAAGACAAGTGCGAGGCCCAGCACAACGGCGGCTACCCTTGCCCGCAGAATCGCCATCACGACCACCGACAGCGCCAGAACAAGAGGCGTTCCGAAGTAGACCGTGCCGAAAAGCGGATTGCGGACAGAGGCGTTCATCGCCTGCATGGCCTCGATGGCAGTTGCCGGGTCGATCATGTCCAGACCGCGCAGGGTCGAGCTCTGCCAGGCAAAGAAAAAGCCGAAACTGGCGCCGCTGAAGCAGACTGAAATCAGCGGCAGCAGGATGAGCAATGCCGGTGCCGCAACCGGCGCAAACGACCTCATCATGCCGAACGCTGTCCCTGCCGGAACAGCACCCCAACGAAAACCGCGATGACGGCAACCTGTGCCGCCAGGACGGCGGGCCAGATCAGAGGAAACTGCGGGTCCAGATACTTCTGGGGGCCAAAGGACAGAAGGGCCATCAGCCCGGCTAGAAGGCTGAGCGCCCTGCCCGTCCGGCCTGCCACGGGGCCGACAATCAACGCTGCGGCTGCGGTCGCAAGCGCCACGGCCAGGAACGGCGCTATCGCGAAAAGCGGAATCGTCGCGGGCGGATGCGGTGGCACCTGGGCGTAAAGCGCTCCCAGCATGACCAACTGAAGGATGATCAGCGCGCTCAGCGCGGCGGTAATCGAACGGGATTCGGACAAGATGGACCCTCCGGGTTAGGATGGCGGTAAGTGTAACTTGTATTACGGTTGCGATGATCCGTAATTGCAATTACTGATCCTGTCAACGCGACTGTTCAGGAGCGAAGGTGCATGCGGCAGGAAACACGGAAAACTCGGCAGAAAGAGATCCAACGGGCTACGCTGGCGCTGCTTGTCCAGCATGGTTATGCAGCGACAACGATGGCCTCTGTAGCCAAGGCAGCCGGTGCCTCTCTTGAAACGCTCTACAAATGGTATGGCGACAAGCCAGGCCTGTTCCGCGCGATGGTGCAGGCCAATATCGAGGAACTGCGTGACGAGCTGGTCATGTCGGCCGCCGCATTCCGCGATCCGCTTGCCGCCGTGCAAGAGTTCGGCCCCCAACTGATCGCGGTTCTCACCAGCGAGGAAGTTGTTGCCCTGAACCGGGCGGCGGCGGCCGACCCTAGCGGCGATCTCGGCCGGATCATTGCCGAAGTAGGGCGCGGCTCTATTGCGCCGCAGTTGACCGATCTGTTCGCACGGGCAATTGAAAGTGAGGACCCGGCGCAAGTGACCGAGGTCTACTTGGGGTTACTGCTGGGTGATCTGCAGATCCGCCGCGTGATTGGCCGGATGCCACCTCCTGACGCAGTCGAAGCCCGCCAGCGGGCCGACAGAGCTTTGGAAATGCTCCGTCGCCTGTTTCCAGTGTATCCCTCAAAACTCCCAGCCTAGGGGTCTGCCCCCTCCGGCACTCCACCCCTTATCGACGTTGGGGTTTAGCCGGGTGTCTTGCCACCGCAGTAACGACCATTTTTGACACGGTCGCTACTTCAAAGCTGACTTTGGCACAGCCGCAGCGAATTCACACTTCGTTCGCATTGCTGACCTCCATCCTTTGCGCAGCGACCGTCCGCTCTCCGCCCTTCGCGACGCCTCTCACCCGTTCTTCAATCTGAGTTTTTCTCCTGCCGTTTCGCGATCAAAGCCGCGAGCTCAGGCAGATCGGCACCAGCGAGGCCCGCCGCGCCGATTTCAATCAACTTGCGGTCCTCCTTGGTCATGCCCTTCTTCGGCCATGCCGACTGGAACCTGTCCAGGGCCTCAGAAAACCCGGAGGCCCAATCGCCCTGCGCCTTCTTCGATCGACTGGATATCGAGGCCGCGAACTCGGCGGGCTCAGACGCTATTTCGGCTACCGCCTGGGCACGCATCATCAGAAGGTCCATGAACCGCTGGAAGCGGGATGGGTCGATCCGGGGCAGAACCGCGTCAAGTATCCGGGGCAACCACTGGTTCGGCATGATGATTTTCGGCGCGATGACGATCCCGGTCAGGTAGCCATCAAGCCAGTCAGACGAAAGGCCCGTTCCGCGCAGCAGCGCGGAAACTTCACCCTTCTTCTCAGGCTCGGGGGCCGCTTCGGCCAGATCCTCGAGCGAGGCCTCCGGATCGAAATCCGCATCATCCCGCACCCAAGCCTCGATCGTCTGTTCGTGGATGTCGAGCATGACCGGGATCTTCTTCAGCTCCCGGCCTTCGAGAAGCGCGGTGGCGCAAGCCACAAAACCGGTCGCATCCGGATGAAGGCTTGTCTCCAGCACGTCGGCGCTGCGGGCCATGATGCGGGCCCACCAGTCGCGCCGGGTCTCGAGCCATTTCCAGAGCGCGGCCTCCGCCGAGCGGGCGCTGCGCGCCCTGTCGAGGACCGCATGGGCTTCATCGCTGTCCTCGAACCAGCTTTCGATGATCTCGTGCCGATCCCACCATTCTTCGCTGGCCATGATCAGAGCACCCTGCTGACGTGAGGGAAGCTCCTTGACTGCCGCGAACGATCCCATGCCGGCAATGAGGTCCGGCGTCGATCTGGCCTCCGGGCGCAGCCCGTCGAGGCCGCAGAGGCGCGCCACCTCGATCAACCCCGGCACTGGCGGCAGATCGCGGGCAAGACCATCGGCCAACGCGAGAGAAACAGCCCGGCGCAAACAGTCGGTCGTCCCGGTCAATGCTCCGACATCTTCCGACATGCGCTCAATGATCGACTTCTGCTCCCGGGCGGTAGCACAGGGGATGGTATAGGCATCCTTTACGCCTTGCCCCTGCTTCAGGAGCAACATCGCCATCTTGCGTTGCGATCCTGCTTGCAGCGCGACACCGATGCTCTGCGCCCCACCCCCATCCGGCAGGGTCATGCGGATGCCATGAATCTTCCATGGGGTCACGTCCGGGTCAGCAACAACGCCTTTGCGCATAGCCTCCTTGAGGAGCTGATCGACCACCCTCCGTGCCGCATCCTCGGGCATCCAGCTGCGCAGAACAACCAATGTCGCCAGTATGCGCCCCGGAAGGTCGCCGCGTACAAGACGATCCGCCAGGCCTTGCGCTGCGGCAAGACGGATATGCGGAGCTGGATCGAGCAACCAGAAACAGGCCAGATCAGCATGCAGCGCATCGCTTCGACCCACCGAATAGGCAACCACATGATCGCGCATCTCCGGGGGCATGGCTGGGAAGCTTTCGGTCAGGGCATGATGCAATGCGAGTGGATCGCCCTCTGCCTGCTGGATCAGTTCGGTGAAGAGCCCGTCAAGCAGCGCTTCGCCTTCGGTCGGATTGGCCGCACGCCGCCCATTTTCCGAAGTGACGTCCTCGCGGTGCAACTCCAGAGAAGCCGGGGCCTGCAGGCCGTTGCGTGTCCAGAGCTGGGCGAAGATGAGGTTGTGAGCAGGCGTCATCCGACCCTGCCGGCGCGCAAGATCAAGCGCGTCTTCGACAGTCTTGAGAAAGGTCTGGCCGCGCGCCTTGCCGTTTTCTCTGGCGATACGGGCGGCATCGAGGCCTGCGCCAAGCAGATCCAAGAGATCTTCGTCTTTTGGAGAAGGGGTTTCGATTGCACATAGCTGCGCGACGATCTGGCCGCCCAGAGCCGGACGATGCAAGAGGTCGAAGCTCATGCGTTCCAGAACATCGCGACGCGCGCCGAAGCTATCGTCGCCCGCAGCCGCAAGGGCGGCCAATGCCTCATCGATCCGACTCTTTGTCACGTTTCGCCCGCCGTACTGTCCGAATTCGGCGACCAGCCTAGCGAAGCGGCTGTGCCTTGTCAGGAAGATATGGCAGCCGTGTCCGACGACCGAATGGCAGGCCCGCCGACCGTGACCAGAGCCGACGGAGCAAAGCGGGGTGGCGCGCACCGGGACCTGATCACAGCTCCCAATCCGTCACGCCCTTGCGCTCCGATTGTCCGGCCAGCTCGCGCTCCGCCACCGTCGCCTGCCGCAAAGTCAGACCCAAGGCCACATGCGATTTCGCCGCTGAGACCACTGCCCGCGCGATCCAGCGTCGCTCGGCTTCATCCTCGACATCCCGCGCGAGCACTTCCGTCCGACCCGCCGCAAGATCTGCCACGATGCCTGCGCCATAGCGCCGCCGCAACTCGCCTGCGAAACGCTCCGCATGAGCATCCCCCCGGAACTCGACCTTGCCCTCGGTCTGCAGGACCCGACCCATGGACCGCAGCGTGCGCACCAGCCGGTCGTTCTCGGGCAGGGCTTCATGTGGAACGGCATTGTCAATCGCCCGAGCTGCGATGTCATAGAAGCCCTGCAACTCGTCGGCAGCGCGCTTCCCCTGGTCCGGTACACGCAGATCCAGCCGTCGCCGGCCAGCAAGGACCAGAAGATCACTGCGGACCCAGTCCCGTTCTTCCCAGGCGTTCGCCGCGCCAGTTTCCAGACGGCTGGCGATACGCTCTCCGCTCAGACCAATCGCAGTCGCACCCGCCACTATCTCCGCGTGCAGCCGCTCCGCCGCCCCCGGCTGCAGGGCTGTTTCCGCTCGACCCCGCGTCAGGACATCGTCCTCAAGCGCCACGCCGTAGACCGTAGACTGCGGCATCATCTGCAGAAGCTGCGCGCCGCGGGCATCGCCAAGCCCACGTGCGATGTCGACAGCGTAGCCATAAAGCTCATCCCGCAGGCCCTTCCGCTCCGCGATTGGCGCCTTGCGGATCCTGCCTTCGGTCTCGGTCATCCATCCGCTGAAATGCCGCTCCAGATCAGCACGCTCAAGCGTCGCCGCCTCGGCCGGGAAGGGTGAAAGTACCCCTCCCTGCCGAAGTACTTCCTCAGCCTTGGCAATCTTCTCGGCGATCTCCGGCAGCCCGGTCAGAGCCGCCACATGACTGAGGTTGCGCATGGTGTCCGCCGTGCGTGCCATCGTGGCAAGTGCATCCTCCAGCGCCCTACCCTCGCGCGGCCGTTCCTCCGGTGCCCTACCTTCTTCCCGCGCCCGTTCGATCTCTGCCCGCGAGGGGCCATAGGTCAGAAGCCCCCGTTCCGCGCGCGAGGTCGCGTCCAGAAACACCCCTTCTTCCGCCGCAATGGCCACCATGCGCGTTTTCATCACGTCGAGGTTGAACACATGTTCCCTCGCCATGAAGAACCAGCTGTCATTCAGGGTGCCTCGGTTGTTCACGACAATATGGACATGCGGATGCGCCCGGTCGGTGTGCAGCGCCGCGACATAGGACCAGATATCGTCCTGATGGTCGCCCGACTGGAACATCTCGAAGGCCCAGGCCTCGGCAATCAGCTTGGCCTTCTCCGGCCGCACATGGGACGGAAAGCTCAGAAGCAGATGGCTGGTGTGCCCGTTCTTGGGCGACCCGCGCCAATCCTCGACCCAATCGCCGACGATGTCGTTCCGCTCGTCATTGGTCAGCCCCTTGGCATCTGCATCCAGCACCACCCCGTTGCCAAAGATCGAGGCCGATTTCGAGAACAGATAATCCATCTGGGCCGACAGCTCCTTGGCGTTCGCCGTACCGCCCCTGCCGATCTTCTTGATGACCGCTGCGTTCGATCCCAACGAAAATCGCCACAGCTGGCTGGCGCGCGGCGAGAACCGGAAACCCTGCCGGGGTGCCGAAGATGCCCCGGGTTTCACGCGCCCTGACTGCGGACGCAGGAAGTCGAGGTCGCCAAGAACCGCTTCTGCCAGCCCGATCGGGCGCGATCCAAGCTTAACCATGGCGCGCGCCATCTTGGGTTTCGACAAACTTGCGGAACAGCGCCACGCCCTGCCGACGACGTTCCGCGATGATCTGGCTCAGCGCTTTCGCCACCATCGGTAGTGACCGACGCAGCTCTTCCACCGACGCCCACTGCGCCTTGACCATCGGCGCCCTGCCGCGGTTTGCCGCCAGCGCAATCTGGTTCACGTTGGTCCCGATCTTGGCCAATTCGTAGCGGATCTCCTCCAGCCGCGCGCAATCCTCCCGGCTGAACTCGAGGAAACCCGAGGCCATCCGCACCACCGAACGCACCCCATCCGAGCGGGATTTTGCGCCTAGTTGGGTGCAGAGCGCATCGAAGGCCTGAAGCTCTTCGGCAGGCAGGCGGCAGCTCACGACCTGCCCTTTGACCTCCAACCGAGGGCGACCGCGCACGGCCAATTGCTGCGCTGCAGAATCAGAGGCTTCATTGCCAATCTTCGCCAAAGTCGTGGACCGAGACTTAAGTTGTATTTCGCGAGGATCTGATTTTACTGCCAACTTCTACCACCGATTATTTGTAGACATCCCGCATTTCCTGCCACCTTCTCTATCCCCTTCTTTCAGCCCTTGATCAAGCACAATCTATGCGCGATATGACCACTTGCAGGTTGTGTTAACCTTGGGTAACTCACCTGCCACCGAGTGCACTTCGCTGATCGCTGAATGCACAAGGCGCAACCGGAGAAGGTGCACCTCCAAGCCCTTGGCAGGAGGGCATTTCCCGGGCAGAAGTGGCGGTAACGCCCTGTTTTGTTTGATGTACGGACCCAACCGCTCAGTGTTGCGGGTTCGGAGAAAGGAAGTGTGGGATGCGTCTTGTGGCATCGGCGACGTGTGATCAGGGCTACGCCTTATGATACACGCATTGCGCGATCAGATAAAAGACATACGCATCCAGTAATCAGACAAGTGATTAAAGAGATACGCCTTGCGCAATAGGAGTTGCGCGAGATGGTTTCTGATATCCGCTGTCGTGGTTCGGATTTATGCGATGCGATTTAGGATAAAAGTTTTCAGCGATCTGCATTCAGAAAAATGGGATCGTTAATATGCGAAGTGAGGAAGGTGGTATGGGTTATGGAATACGGGTTGTGCTGGTGATGAACAGGAAGGGCGGATCGGGCAAGAGCACGCTCTGCCGCGCCCTTGCTTCTGCCGCAGCAAGTCGCGGTGAGACGGTTACGATCTTCGACACGGATGCCTCGAAGTCTTGCCTCAAGTGGATGCAGGCGGGGCAAGAGGCCGGAAACTGGTCACCCCATGTTGAGGTGATCCACACACTTGATGCCCACCGGGTCGTCGAGGCGATTGACCATATCTATGAACAGCCAGACCAGGAGCATCTGATCTTGATCGACACTTTCGGCGGCGGGTCAGAGGCACAGGATGTGCTGGCCGTTGCCGCCCACCGGATCATCTGCCCGATGATGCTGTCGCGCGGCGATCTCAGCGAAACGCTCGAGACGGCCAGCTGGTATCTGAAGCTCCGGGGCCGGGTCGACAACCCGGATGAGCTGGCCGGTTTCTCCGTGGTGTTCAGCCGCGTGCAGGTCCGGCTCTCCGAAGCGGAGCGAGCGGTGGCGGATGAACTCTTCCGGTCGCTGCCCGCCTGCGAAGCCTGGCTGTCCAGTCGCAGCGCCTATGTCCGGATGGACAAGGAAGGGCTCCTCGGCGCGATCGCGGACAAAACGCCAAACCGAGGACTGGCGGCGCATCTGCAGACGGCCGTGAAAGAGGCAGGGGAACTTCTCGACGAGATCGATCAGTTGATCGCGGCACCGGCAGAGGTCGCATAATGGCACCGCGTAAAGATCAGATGCGGATCATCCGGCAGGATGCGGGGTTCTCGGCGAAGCTTGGGTTTGGCGGGATGGTCGCGCCCCCGGCGGAGGTTGAAAGACCGAGCGCGATGCCGTCGGCGCCGGTCTGCTCCCGGCCAGAATCGAAGCCCGAGCAACCGGCAATCGTGACAGCCGCCGCACATGTCATGCCCCAACGCGATGATGATGGCGGGTTGCCCATCCGCGGCCAAGAAGAAGCCCGGAAAGAGGAGGGTGAACCGCGGACACCACTGCACTTGGCGCAGCGCCATGCGGTGCCTGCCCCATCCGCAACGGCCCGGGGTCAGGTCGTCTATGTCGCGGTGTCGCTCACCGCCAGGCAAGCCCATCTCGCTGAAGCCTGGGCCTCAGTGGCGCGGTGCTCGGTCCAGTTCCTGATCCGTCGCGTGGCGCAGGGATTGCGTGACGAGGCCTTTGACGACTGGGAACGCGATGGCATACCCGAAGTCAGTGAACCTCGCGGTGCACGGGGCAAGCATCCGACCAGCGTGACCTTGACCCTGCGACCGCCTTTTGCAGCCGACCTGGCCGCCCGGCACGATCCGCTTGGGGTTCTTGGTTTGGCGCGGGTCATGGGCCCGGCCTTCCGCGCGCGGTTCCAGGAGGCATTCGACATCGCCTTGGACAAGGCGCCGCTGCACACGACAACCGAGGGAGAAGAGAAATGACTGATCAGAAATCGAATGCCCTCGACGACGACACGTCGGCAGCCAAGTTTGATGTTGGCAGGCCTGTGGAATGGATGGTCGACCCGGATCATCGCGAGAAGATCCTCGGCGTCACCTATGAGTTCAGCCATACCGGCGAGCGCAAGACGGTTTGGTACACAGCGAACAAGCGGCGTGCGAAGTGCTTCATTGTTCTGGAGGTCCTACAGTTGCTCGGAAAGGAGACCACCTGACAATGACAGGTCGCAACGTGGGCAACCACTTGGTGGCCAATGCGCGCGAACCGGGGGGGGGCAAGCCATGAAGTTTCTGAATCGATCCGCTGGTTTCGATTCAGAAAAGTAATTGGACTTGCTGCGACGCAGGGAGGATTCTGTGTTGGGAGGCCCACATGGTTCTGGCACATCTGCACCGCATCGATCCCGATGCCAATATGGCCCGCTATTACTGCGTCGACATCGCGCCGACACTGTTCGGGGACGTCTCAGTCGTGCGGACCTGGGGCTGGATCGGGACCCACGGCCGGACGAGCATCGAAACCTGTGCTTCCATTGAAGAAGCGGAGAGAGCAGCATCGTAAACCCTCCGCCAGAAGATGCGGCGGGGCTATCGGCCGTCCGGCCAGTTGCCGCAGCCATACCTTGCGGTGTGAGATCGGTCAGGCCTTCCGTTGAAGCCTGCCTTCCAACACGGCACCGGCCTCAATGGCGATCCGCTCATGGATGACGTCGGCCTGCACGACCGCACTCGGCGCGAGCTGAACGTTTCGCGACGAGATCATACCAGAGACAGCCCCAAGCACGACGAGGTCGTGGGTGGCGACGGAACCTTCAACGCGACCTGAACCAGCCACGCTGATCTCCGGCGCTCGTAGTGAGCCAACGACATTGCCTTGGATCTCGATCGGTCCAGTGGAGGTGGCATCGCCTTCGACAATAAGGTCCTGCGCGAAGATGCTGCGGCGAGCGTTCGGACTTACCGGGTCCGGCCATCGGTCTAGATCGCCATGTGGGGTCTTCATCTTGGTGCCGCCTCAGCTCAACTTCGTGCCGCACGACAGGACCAGAATCGAAACGAAAGGACAACACGCGACGCTGTGATCGCCGAAGAAGGGCGGCAGCCTTCCGCATTGTACAACTCATCCGGCCAGGGTCATCGCCGGTCGTCCCTCATGAGCCATAGAGCCTGCGCCAATCGCTCATGAGGGTGCGTCAGGCTGTTGGTTGGTGTTGTCCACGATGAAAACGAAGGGCTAGGGTATTCCGGTGAACTTGCAGCGAGGGTGGTGATGATGGAACGCGAAGAGAGCAATAGCTTGACTGATCTCACTTCTAACTTCAGGCATGAGCAGTTCGAAGGCGAGATGAAGCTGCGCCTCGCCGTTCCCTTTGATGCCTGGGGGCCCATCGGCAGGGGAGGGTCTATTACGACCGAAGCGCGCGCTCATCTGGGCCGCCTTGCCGAAACCGGCAACGGAGACATGGCTTGATACACTCGGGTCCGGCGTATGAGTCGACCGACATCATGTCCGGATCCCATGCGCGACCTGTGGTTCCGCCGCTAATCGGGTGTAATTGGGTCAAGAAATGGGTTGCGGAAAATGGGTGTTATTGGGTATTTAAATGGGTATGATCCAAATCCATACGCTCCGCATCACCCCGAACTTTCTTTCGATCATCGCCGAAATCGACGAGTTCAAGGGCGCATGGCGCGCGCTCGGAAGTCTCGCCCCCGAGCGGCTGTCCGCCTTGCGCCGCGTCGCTACGATCGAAAGCATCGGCTCTTCGACCCGCATTGAAGGAAGCCGACTCTCAGATCAGGAGGTCCAGCGTCTTCTCTCCAACCTCGACATCCAGACCTTCTCGACCCGAGACGAAGAGGAGGTCGCTGGCTACGCCCAGGTCATGGATGCGGTCTTCGCCTCGTGGCGCGACATGGACGTGACCGAAAACCATATCCGCCAATTACACCGGGACCTTCTGCGGCACAGCGGCAAGGATCAGCGCCACAGGGGAGCCTGGAAGACCGCGCCAAACTCGATCGCGGCTTTCGACGAGACAGGGCGGCAGATTGGCGTCGTGTTCGAGACCGCCACCCCCTTCGACACCCCCGGCCGCATGGTTGAACTGATCGACTGGTACAACACCGCCACCCGGGACCGTGAACTGCATCCGCTGCTGCTGATCGGAGTCTTCGTCGTGGTCTTCCTCGAGATCCATCCGTTCCAGGACGGCAACGGACGTCTCAGTCGGATCCTTACGACCCTCCTGCTTCTGCGCGCAGGCTATGCCTATGTACCGTACTCCTCCCTCGAAAGCGTGATCGAGCAAAGCAAGGAGGCCTACTATCTGGCCCTTCGACAGACCCAGGGAACGATCAGGTCTGACAGTCCGGACTGGGAACCTTGGCTCGGCTTCTTCCTGTCCGCGCTGCAGCGCCAGATGCATCGTCTGCGCGTAAAGATTGAGCGTGAACGACTTTTGATGGGTAGCCTCCCGGAAGTTTCGGCGCAACTCTTGGACCTCGTGCGAGACCACGGTCGCTTGACCATCGGCGACGCCGAGCGCCTGTCCGGCCAGAATCGCAACACACTGAAGCAGCACTTCCGCGCGCTGGTGGCAGATGGCCACCTGAGCCTGAACGGAGCCGGGAGGGGGGCTTGGTATTCGCTCCGATAATTTTGATTATGTAATCACCATCGACGCTATGGGGTGGAAAGCGGCCCATGCCTGTGATGAACGACGTCCGGGTTCCTGTTCGGTTCAGAACTGCGGTTCAGTTCCCTCTTATTACCGAGGAGTCC
>Ga0209572_1000604_pt1 | contig 46706 bp, 48 predicted proteins | sample EBPBio232012_DNA_FD_185867 | JGI IMG/M metagenome (GOLD analysis project Ga0209572, IMG submission 185867) | Wastewater treatment Type I Accumulibacter community from EBPR Bioreactor in Madison, WI, USA - Reactor 1_1/23/2012_ DNA (SPAdes)... | ecosystem: Engineered > Bioreactor > EBPR >...
TGTCGGGGACGAGTCCTTTGTCATCACCGAGGGCAGCGCGGGCGTCTGGAACGACAGCGTCCCCAACTGCTTCGAACCCGCCACTCCGGTCGGAGTCAACGGCTTCCCAGCGGAGTTTCTCTCTATTGATGCCGTCTAGAGACAGAGTGATTGTTGAATCCCTAAGCTGGTAGATTCAACTCATGTTCTGGTCGGCGATTGTGATCCAGGCGGCAACGCTCGCGACGAATCCTCCGCGCGTGTCGATCCCTCAGAAAGAAATCCTTCATCGGCGATATCAAGATGGAGATGAATGGGAGTTCCAGACAACAGATTCGACGGGCCAAAAACTGAACGAAAAAGTAACCCTCCGGCTCATCCGAAGAACCAGTGAGTCACTCACCTTTCTGGCCTCGCAACGGATTGATTGGCCAACCCCTTCAGGACTCCTGAGACTAGAGCCAGTCGTCGAAGCTGAGTTCTTTCAGTCCGCCCAAACAGGCGATGTATACGCGATTCGGCACCGGGGGCGGGTCGAAACGGGAGACCTTATGCGGCCCTTCGGCGAATGGGAAAGCTGGACCACGCATAAAGAACCCGCGCTCATTTTCCCCGGGAGGTGGGATCGCGTGACCGAGCTCTGGGGCGGCGGATCACCCAATTTCGTCGCGTCGCCGCAGAGCCGCATCCCCACCAAGTATCTCCGGAAAGAGACCTTGGACACGACTGCAGCGCAGATCGAGGCTCTTGTCTTTGGCATGACGCCGCAAGAGGTGACTTACGAGAGCTGGTTCGTGCCTCAGCTTGGCTCCATCGTCAGCGCCCGGGCCGTCTCATCGAATCCCGCTCTCCGGTCAACCACCTATCTCCGGGCGAGCAATGTGACGCTTCAGACTCTTGATGGCGCTATCGCCGCTTCACGAGCAACTCAACTTGAGTAGCGTCCGGCATGCGCACGGAAAGCGTTCCTGACTTGGCTTGCTTCACTGTCGTCATCGTCCGCCACGACTGACCAAACTTCGCAATCAGCCGATACGAACCTGCCGGAACATGCGCGGACCACTCTCCGCCTTGTGCCTTTTCGAGCACAATCGGAGCCGGACGCCAGCCGGGGCCGAACCGAGGATGCGGGGCTTGGCCGTACTTGGGAACGTTGTAAAAGTCAGCGATTTCCTGCGAAAACACGTCCAAAACCCCCCGACTGAACCACCAACAGTGACCCATGCTCTTGGTTTCTCGGGTCAGAGCGGCGTGCTTCGCCACATCCTCACGCGGCGAATCCGGGCCATCGCCCACCAGCCGAATCCCGGCAATTAAATCCTTGTTTCGATCCCCCATGTGGCCAACTTGCTGCCGGAAATCGCGGTCGAATGCCGCATAGTTCATCCGATAAACCTGCGGAATATACTCATCCCACGTCGGATTATCCGTCCAGCGACTCCACGCCGGCCAGTCGATGAGATAGTTCTGCAGTGCCCACGGATGCGGCCCCGGCGAGACGGATATGATCAGGTCTTTGCCGCCTGCCTCTCTCATTTCGCGCACAAACCGCTTGCTGAACTCCTCCACCTTCTTCTGTCGCCACGCCACCCAGTGCGGCTCCCGCGGGTCATCCGGCACCTGCGCCCCGTTGTTCTCCTTGGCGTAGAGCTTGCGGGTGTAGTCGTCGTACCCCATGTCGATATACGGCCACACGATCCGGTCGTCGAGTTGGATGCCGTCTAAGTCATACTTCTGGATCGCTTCTTTCACAATACCGATCAGGAGATCCTGCGCATCCGGGTGCAGAGGATTCAGCCAGACGAAGCCGTTCTTCGCCACTTCGTTGCCATCTTTGTCCAGACTCAGCCAATCTTTTCGCGCCCGGAGCTTGTTCTGAGTCCCCGCACTGGCCGCCATAAATCCATATTCAAACCACGCAACATAGACTAATTGGTTCCGATGCGCCTCGATCATCGTTTCTTCGAGCAGATCACGCTGAACCACCTCGCCTGGCGAAGGATTGACACGGAAAGGTACCCCAATCGCTTTCTCCATCACCTGAGAAGGGAACTCGGTATAGCCATCTTTCCACACCTCAACATACACAGTGTTGAGGCCCATCTCCCGCAGCCGCTTCATGCTCGCGGCCGTGCGCTTGGGGGAGGAAATCGCGTTGTTTGCCGTGGTTGTCATCCACGTCCCCCGAACTTCGGGCGATGCCACAGGGGCATGGATACCAGCGGACAAAGCAGAGGCTACGAGCATCGCACCAATCATACAGACTCTGGACGTCTGGGCCTGGCCAGACGTTCCTGAGTTTATGTCAGACCCACGCGGTTACGCCGGTTGATCGTTGCGGAACTTGCGGATGATTTCGTAGGCGGCTTCGCGAGGTTGCCAGCCTTTGATCTCGACGTTCTTGTGCTCCAGCTGCTTGTACACCTCAAAGAAGTGGACAATTTCATCCAGAGTGTGCTGGTGAATCGCGGCGAGCGAATCGCGGTTGCCGAACCGAGGATCCTTGCTCGCCACGCAGAGGAGCTTCTCATCGGGGAGCCCGCCATCGACCATCTCCAGGACACCAATCGGCTTGGCTTCCACCACAATGCCCGGATAGGTGGGGTGGGCAATCAGAACCAGCACGTCGACCGGGTCTCCATCGAGGTAGGTGGTGTTGGGGATGAACCCGTAATCCCAGGGATAAAACAGCGGGGAATAGAGCACACGATCGAGCATGATCGTGTCGGTTTCGGGGTCGTACTCGTACTTGTTGGAAGAATATTTTGGGATCTCAATGATCACATTCACTTCTTCCGGCGCATTTTTGCCGACGGGTACGTCCTTCAGGGCCATGCGGCAGATGGTACCGGGCTTGAACCTGAGGGACTAGGTTCGAGCCGTCTTCCGCTTATGCTTCCACCGCCGAAAGACCGGGACGAAGAACATGATGACGCCGCTGACGCTGAGCAGGAAGAGCCCCACTCCGACAAGCGGCAACCCCCACTCGTGCCAGAACTTCGCGAAGAAGGAGAGGTCGTGGATATCTTCCGTCAGCTGGTCGTTGCGGATGCCGGTGCTGAGAACTTCGCCGGTTTTGCCATCGACCTGCACCTCGTGGTAGCCGTCTTTGCTCAGCACCTTAAAAATGTTGTCTTCCGCGTGATATTCCAGGCGATCAATGTCGCCCGGCTCTTTCAGGTCAGGAATCCCCGCTCCGAACGCAGAGGAATAGACGCTCGCAATGCTCACGATCTCATCCGGCGAAGAGAGCTCGCCCCCGGTCTGGGTTTTGGGGCGCATCCAATCGACCTTGCCCTTGATCGCCAAAAAGAACCCCGAAGCCGAAATGACCATCAGGAACAGGCAGGCAAACAACCCCACCCATTTGTGAACCGACCGGAGCTTGTGATACATCGTCAGTGACCGCAGAACGAAACGTTAAGGATCATAACTGATTCCCGGGCGGAGAGTTCACCCCGCCGCCGTCAGAATTCTCTTATGGTTTCGCCACTCACACCATCGTCTTCGCGACGCGGCACATCTTGACGAGCAGATGCCCGTAGATCCGCGCCATCTTGAAGAGGTGGTCGATCTTCATCCGCTCATCGGTTTCGTGAGCCGGGCCGTCGCCCGCCCATCCGGTTCCTATAGCGACACAGTTCGGCACGGCGCGAGCATAAGTGCCTCCGCCCATCGTTCCGGGAGCCTTCGTCTCCCCGGTTTCGGCATGGTGGACTTCGCAGATCGTCTTCACCAAGGGGTGATCGAGAGGGAAGTAGAGAGGTTTGCTGTCGCGGAAATGCTCCAGCCAGTACCGATCTGGCAGGGTCAGGAGCTTCGCTTCAACCTTCGCCTTGAGCTCATCGCCATCCCAAGTCACGGGATAGCGAACATTCAGGGTGAGCTGGAGTCGATCATCCTCGGTCGTGCGGACAATACCCAGGTTGCAGGTCAGAGCCCCGCTCGCCTCGTCGCTCCCCGCGATACCAATGCCGTTCCCGCCGATGTGAGTCACCTCGTGGAGCGAATCCAGATCATGCTCCTGCTCCAGCGGAGCTGCTTCCTTGAGGAAGCGGAAGATGCGAATCGCCGCGTTGTCGCCGCCGAACGGGTAGCTGCCATGCGCGGCCTTGCCCACCGCTTCGATGGTGAGATGATCGCCTTCCCAGCTAAAGCTCAGATTGCGATCCCATGAGTCGGCAATGAAGCCCTCCATGGTCGCGCGGTAGGCGGGGTCAATCGCGCAGACGGCTCGGCAGGAGTCAATCACGATGTTCGGTCTCTGACCGCCCTCCATGCTGAGCAAAGTGATTGCTCCGTGGGGCATCGGACGTTCGATCACGAAGTCGGCAATGCCTTTCTCACCGTGGATACACGGCCAGCCGGCATCGGGAGCCACGCCAATCGTCGGCGATTCCTCGGTTTGCATGTACCGCTCGACGCACTTGAATCCGCTCTCCTCGTTGCAGCCAAACACGCTTCGAACCCTCACGCCCGGATCACCCAAAACGGCTTGCACCGCGCGGGCGGCGTAGAAGAACGCCATGGTCGGGCCTTTGTCATCGCTTGCGCCTCGGGCGTAGATGTAGCCGCCATCGACTTCCGCGCCAAAGGGTTCGTGCTTCCAACCCGGACCAACCGGCACGACGTCGAGGTGTCCGAGGCTCATCACCATCGCCGGGCCGGAGCCGAACTCGGCAAATCCGCAGAAGCCTTCCAGATCTGTCGTGGTCATCCCCGACTCATCCGCCCACTTGAGCATCAAGTCAAGCGCATCGCGATTGGCTTGCCCAAACGGAGCATTCGGCAGGGCATCTTCCTCGAGAGAGGGGATTTGCAGCATCGCGCGGGTGTCGCGAAGCAGGTCGTCGTGGTGCTCTTCAATCCAGGCTTGGACGGCAGCGACTTCGGCGTCGTGAGACATGGTTTAAGCATAACTCAAAGCTCAGCGAAGGTGCCGGGAAAAGGAAAAGGCACGCTGGATCCGGGCGGCAGCGGGGATCCAAGGCGTGCCAAGGGGAGTATTCCGCCTTGATCTTCGCTTGACCCTGGTAACTCCACGAGAGATTCGGCATAGGTCGTGCCCCACCGCACGGCAATTCCCCCGTAAACTTACTGTGGGGAGCGAACCTTTTGGCGCGGATGGCGTCAAACACTCATCGGGCCGGTCGCCATTGTTAAGGCCATCAGATCCCGAGATTCAGGTGGTGAAAGCCGTGATTTTTGGGACTGAACAGAAAAATTCACTGGGCATCTCAAAAACCCACGTCGGTGTGGAAGAAGAAACACAGGCGGCAAATCAAGAAACGCGAGGAATGGGTTAATGGCAATGCCTGGAACATCTAGATCGAGTGAATCTCCACGAGGAGTCCGACTGACTCCGACGGAGGTCAAAGTGCTGAGTCTGATCGCTCAAGGTCATAGCAGTCAAGAGGCTGCAGACCGGATGGTGGTCTCGAAGCGAACTGTAGACTTTCATCTTGCAAACATCTATCAGAAGTTGCAAGTGAACAACCGGGTTCAAGCTCTGCGCGCGGCAACGCGTCTGGGTCTGATCCCCTTCGAGCCCTTCTTTGGGCACACGCAAGGCGAATCGTAAACTCCTCAGGGGGCGAGATTCAGCTATACGGCCTGGAGTGCGGCAGAACTCCAGGCCGTTGCTGTGTTTGAACCTTAGCGTTTCTTACGCGTTCTTTCGCTTTCGTCGCTTAAGCGCGGCAAGAGCGAGAAGGGTCATCGTGGCTGGCTCGGGAACCGCAGCGAACTGTGAGTTCACAAAGTCGCCATTGAGCGCAGCATTCCCCTGAGCACCCGCCCAGCTTCCACCTTGGATGACACCCGAGTAAACGTAGAATCCGTTGTTGCCGGGAACGTTGCCCTGGTTCTCAAAGATCCCGGTGAAGGATCCCGTGACGGTGGTCGCTTCGTCAAGCGATTCGTACATGCCGAGCGTTCCGTTCCAGTTGGCGGTCAGACCGGTGGCGGTCAGGTTGAGGTTCCACGTGTGGAACGTTCCGTCGTCCCCGCCGAGAGCATTCTGCGGCCACAGGCGAGAGAAGGCGTTGGCGTAGGTTGCATTGGCTCCCGAGGCGGAGAGGCTGAACGTGCTCCCGTCAGCGACACCTGCGTTGAGCACCGACCAGGTGCCCGACGCGGAGCTCCGCGTCGCGGAGACGTCATCGTACATTTGCACGAATCCGTTGAAGTTGTTGTTCGGGTTGCCCCAGCCGCTGTAGTAGCGGTCTCCCGAGGGATCATCCTTGGGGAGCGCGTTGGTGTTCGCCTCGGTGGTGTAGTACCAAGCGGTCAGGAAGACGGAGTAGTCTTGCCCGCCGACCCCATCGGTGAAGTACACGGAGAGATCCCGAAGATCGTTGGTCGCGGCATCAACGACCGTTGCCGGGCCGCCAATCGCGTTGGTCTGTGCTTGGGCATCCGCAAGCGAGCCGTAGCGAGTCACGGTGAGGGCATACCGAGAATTGTCGGTTGAGGCGATGAACTGGGCTTGTGCCACGGAGGCGGCACAGATCGCCAAAGCGATGATCAGTGATTTATTCATTTTTGCTCCACTCGAAAAATCACCTCCCAACGGAGGTGGACGCCTCTACTATAGCGGATTTCCGGAACAAATGCGCCGGCTGATTTCCGCTGCAACCGAAACCGGCAAAATTGTCACTTTCTCTCAGAGCCAGGTGTTTCTGATGACCATCTGAGCGAGTGCCCAGAGACAAAAGAGGCAGAAAAGCGCACACAGATGAGCCAGGGCGTGATACCAGCGGTTGCATCGCACGATGCCCACTCCGACCACGGCATAGGCGAGAGCGAGGAGCATCATGGCGTGGGTATGCGGGATCAGAGTCTCTTGGAAGAGAGAACCCCGTCCCGCTGTGATCCTTCGCGTCCAGTCCAGCCACATGGGCAAGAACATCATGATGGCGAATACCCAGATTCCGCATGCCCAAAGCAGGGTCACATCGCGGTACCCCTTCTCCGTACTCCAATAGAGGGCAACGGCAAAGAGCGTGAAGACCCCGTATCCGATCAATGGCGCGCCAGCAAACATGGGCGAAACCGCCGCCATCACCGCGAAAACCATCAGATAGAGAGCAACCGCCGCCCATCGGAATGGCGCGGTGTTGAAGGGAACCGGGGACAGGTCGTCCTCGTGATACCAAGGCGTGAGGGGTTCGGACTTTGATTTACGCAAAATCGGCTCTCCGAGAAGCTCCCTCACCATCGCCTTGATGGCGAGGAAGCCTCTGCTCGGATCAACTGCACGAGCGCAGGAACTGTTCCCGAGGTCAATAAGCCCGGGCGAAGATCACGCGGCGTGAACTCGGCTTACCTGAGTAAACGCAGACGCCCGGCTCCAGATCGCCGGGATCCAGCGCTTCGAGAGGAATGCAGCGAATCGTGCACTTCGTGGCCTCGTTGATCGCATCCTCCGTCTCCTGAGTGCCATCCCAGTGGGCGACGATAAACCCAACTCCGCCATCCTTTTCGCACAGAGCCTTGAACTCATCCCAGGTGTCCACGCGGCGAGTCTGAGCCTCGCGCATCGCCTTCGCTCGGGCAAGCAGATCGCTATGCTGCTGGGCGAGAAGACCAGGAATCTTGAGGGCCAATCCCCCGAGATCCACGGTCTCCTTTTCGCCAATGTGGCGCTGAGCCAGCACGGCCTTGCCCTCGGCCAGATCGCGCGGGCCGAGCTCGATGCGAAGATTGACCCCGCGCATCTCCCAGTGGTTGAACTTGAACCCGGGCGACTCCTTCTCGCGGTCGTCAATTTTCACGCGGATCGGACGATCCCCGTAGCTCAAGGCTTTGATCTCGTCGCCGAGCTTGTCCGCCGCCTTCAGAACCGCCTCCCGATCCTCTCCTCGGCCGATCGGCACGATGACTACCTGAATCGGTGCAAGTCGGGGCGGGCAAACCAGTCCATTGTCATCGCTGTGCACCATGATCAGCGCACCGACCAAGCGCGTGCTCACGCCCCAGGAGGTCGCGTACACGTGCTCCAGCTTGCCCTCCGCGTTGGTGAAGGTGACATCAAACGCCTTGGCAAAGTTTTGTCCAAGATGGTGGCTTGTACCTGCCTGAATCGCGCGATAATCCTGCGTCATCGCCTCGATGGTGTAAGTGTGCTCCGCGCCGGGGAACTTCTCGCCCTCGCTCTTGACGCCGTCGACCACCGGAACCGCCATGAAGTCCTCGCAGAATGTTTTGTAGACGTTCAAAATCGTGCGCGCCTCGACCTCGGCTTCGTCAAACGTCGCGTGAGCCGTGTGGCCTTCTTGCCACAGAAACTCTGCGGTTCGCAGGAAGAGTCGCGGGCGCAGTTCCCAGCGCATCACGTTTGCCCATTGGTTGATGAGCAGCGGCAGATCACGGTAGCTTTGAATCCAATTCTTGTAACTATGCCAAATAATCGTCTCGCTGGTCGGGCGGATGATCAGCTCTTCTTCCAGCTTCGCCGAGGGATCCACGACGACGCCCGTCCCGTTGGGATCGTTCATCAATCGGTGGTGCGTGACAATCGCGCACTCCTTGGCAAAGCCATCAACGTGCTCGGCTTCTTTGCTCAAAAATGACTTTGGGATCAGCAGTGGGAAGTAGGCATTCACGTGCCCCGTGGCCTTGAACATGCCGTCGAGTGCATCGCGCATGTTCTCCCAAATTGCATAGCCGTGCGGCTTTATCACCATGCACCCGCGGACAACCGAGTTGTCCGCGAGGTCGGCCTTTTTAACGAGATCGTTGTACCACTCTGCGTAGTTTTCGTCTCTGCTGGTGACGCCTAGTCCCTTCGCCATAGGCTAGGAGTTTGGCAGATGCCGGTCACCCCCACGCGGGCCTCCGGGGAACCGGAAATTTGGCGACAACCTCAGTTCTGAACCGTGACGGTGATCGGATACTTCGCGATAGCGCGACCATTCCGCTCCGCCCAGAGTTCCAGCTTATGCACGCCGTTCGCAACACTCGTGGTGTCCCAGTTGAACTCCCACGCCTGTTTCGTCTTGCCCAGATGGATCGTGCGCCCGTTGAGGATGAACCGCATCGAAGTCGCGCCGCTGTGGTCGCGAATCCAGCCAGAGAGCCTCGTCGTACCCGACATAGCCTGCTTCTGCCGAACCGGAAGCGGAGTGACCGGAACCAAGTCTTGGAAGGTCAAATTCGCGCCCGAAACGGGTTGAGCCGCCACTTGATCCACAGCAAAGCCCCGACGATCCACCGCTTGGCTCAGGAAGTAGTTCTGCCGGATGATCGAGCGGTAGAGATCCAGCACCTGGGGATTCTGAGTCACCGCGTAGTTGTTGTTCTTGCGATGCTCCAGCTCCATGTTGTTGGTGTTGAAGTAATTGATGCACTTCACCCGGGGGTAAGCCCGGGGCAAAGCCTGATACATCGCCTGGATCGCGCGCATGGCGAAATCGGTGGTCGATTTGCTCTCCAAAGCGCTCCAGTGGGCCGCGCCATATTCTCCGATCATGATCGGCTTCTTCGCCGAGTATCGGTCGTACACGTAGTCCAGTTTCTCGGTGGGATGAACCTGCTTAGCCGGCTTCTTCCAATCTTGATCGTAGTAAGTCACCGAGTAGATGTTCACGCCAACCCAATCGACATAAGCATCGCCGGGATAGTAGCTCGGGATGAGCCGGGTCGGGGTGGCATAGGGGCACCAGACCATGGCGACGTTCGGCGCGTACTCGCGCATCTTGTTCGCCACGAGTCGGAACTTCTCGATATAGAGCTTCGGATCCCCGTGGTACTTCACCCAAGGGCCGTTCATCTCGCTGGCGAACCGCAGGAAAATCGGCACGCGCGTCTCGCCCATGCCCTTGGCCATGTTCGTCAGATACTCGTCATCTTTGACCTTGTCGAGCCCGTTGTTCGGCTCGAGAGCGACATGGACAATCCGGCCTTCGTTGCCGAGTTGGGTGATCCAGTCGGTCGCCAATCGACTGCCATAACCCATGTAATAAAAGTAAGTCGCGTGCTGCTTGCCCACGATCTGCTCGAACGGCAGAGGGAGGCGGCGCACCTTGCCCGTCGAATCTCGGAAGGTCTCCTTGAGAGAGCTATCCAGATCCAAAAATGCTCCGACGTAGCACCCGACACGGGGCTCGTGCTTGGCGGCGGTGTAGTTCTTCGCGGCTTCGGCTTCGGTCGGGTGTCGATCGGCAAAGAGGGCAAAGCCGTCGCTCCGTCCTGACTGAGCCAAGACGCCTGAAGCGAGAACACCACCTACGAGAAAAACACCAAAAGCACGAAGCATCGGAGTGCCGTGTATACCTGGACCAAGCCCTGGTCAGGACCCCAGAACTGGGCGATTTGCCCGAACGGATTTCCACGCGAGAGCGAGGGTGAACATCTCGACGACATGGGCCACTGTGAGGGCGAAGGCCGCCACGACAACTCCCGGCATTCTTAGCGCGGAACCCAGCGCAAGCGCGCCCAGCAGCGAGATCAGCGACGTGCCAATCGCGAGCAATCGGGCCGAGGTCACATGTTCTTTGGTGAGCATCGCGCGGTAGTAAGACATCGCCGAGTTCAGCGCCGGCAAGGCAGCACAAACCAACAGAGCCAGAGCCGCGCGCTCCGCAACATCGGCATCCGACCGAAAGAGCCCAAGGAATGTGGCCAGGTCGAGCTTGGTGAAGTGGAACGCAAGCATCAGCACCGTCAGACTTCCGCCGACGAGCAGACAATAGCGGAACAACACCGGCTCGCTGCCCCGGCGATGAACCGAGATGAGTGCCTCCGGGAGGGCAAAAGTGATGGTTCGGAACAGCCAGATGACGGTGGAAGCCGTTTGCCAGGCCGCCATATCCAGCACGGGCGTCGAGGAACTCGTCAATCCTCGGCTGACAAAAAGCGGAGCCGTGAGCATCAGCATCGTTGCCGCAGTGAGAGGAAGGTGAAACTTAAACAACCCAGAGAGGGGCGGCTCGGCACTTTCATGGCCTTCGGGCAGGCCCCGAACCACAGGTCTTGAGACGATATGGACATAGACCGCCTCCGCAAACACCGCCGCCGACATGGCAATCCCGATCACCGCCAGAGGGTGCATTTTGGCAAAAACCAGGGGATATCCCACCCCGATCATCGCGATGATCCGCACCAGTGTCCCCCAGCTGATTGGTCTCGTGACCCCCGCCCGGATCATGATCCCTTGCAGGAACCTGCGCCATCCCACGCACGCGCTCCAGAAGGGCATCAAAGCCAGTGCATACCAAGCCGATCCAGCGACTTCGGGAGAAGCCCCTAAGATCTGTTGAGACACCAAGGGATACATCGGCGTGAACATCACCGCGCAATGGGCGAACGTAACCCACGCCATCAGGATCAGGGCGAACTTGCGCAGGGAGCGATACGACTTCTGATTCGTCCCCAGGGTGGTGCTGGTCGAGAGCAGGTCGATGACCGGGCTCTCGATGAAGATCGCCAGGCTCATCACAATCAGGAGCCCGGCCTGGCTGATCTTGGTGCCGGGCATGATCCCGACGAGCCACATCGCAATCTGGCCTTCCAGCGCCATGAACACCCAGCTAAGGGCGAGCGGCCAGTAGACCTTGGTGACATCGCGCGGAACGAGGGGGAGGGCAGCCTCCTGCTCTGATCCGACATGCGATGACATTTCGATCATCCTACCGCTGGGGGCCCGGCGCGCTCGGGACAGCGGCTCCCTCACTGATCTAAGGCATATTTTTCGCGAACGCGGCCCGCCCCTTGCCGATCAACCCCCGATCCGCGCGTAGAATGCACTCATGATGCGTGTGTGGATGTGGGCAATTCTCTGTCTGATGGTGCTCGTTGGATGCACTGGCGGAGCCCCCGAGGGCAAAGAAGTCAAGGTCGAACCCAATGTGGGTGGAGGCAAGCCGATTGAGGGCACCTTGAAGGTCGCCCTGTTGACGCCGGGCAACGTGAACGATAGCGGCTGGAGTGCCATCGCCTACCGAGGACTCAAAGCGATTGAGAAGGAATTGGGCGCCGAAGTGGCCAACAAGGTGGCCACCGATGCGAGCACCAACGATGACCTTCGCAGCTACGCCCAGGACGGCTTCCACCTGGTTCTCGGACACGGTTTTGAATACAACGCTCCCGCTGTTGCCATGGCGAAAGAGTTCCCCAACACCACATTCGTCACAAGCTCTGGCGGAGAGTTCGGCCCGAACGCAGGTGCCTTCCGCTTCTACATGGAGCAGGCGTTCTATCTCGCGGGAATGATGGCGGGGCGCCTCACCACCACCGGAAAGGTCGCCATGATTGGCGGCCCGGATGTCCCGTCAATTCGATCAACCTTCAAGGCTTTCGCCGCCGGGGCTAAGGCGGCCAAGCCCGATGTCGTGGTGATCGAAAAGTTCACCGGTAAGAACGATGATGTCGCCGCCGCGAAGCAAGCCACGCTCCAAGCCATTGCCGAAGGCGCAGACTTCCTCATCCACCAAACCAACAATGCCGCTCCGGGGTTCTTCGGGGCTTGCGAAGAGAAGAAGGTCTACTGCTTCGGTGCGAACGAGAACCAAAACGACATGAGCCCGCAGGTCATCGCGAGTGCGGTGATCAACGCGGAAGCCCCCTTTGTCTCTCTCGCCAAGGAGATCAAGGAAGGCAAGTATGTTGGTGGAATCCGGCTGGTCGGCATGGTGGAGGGCGCGGTCGAGTTCGTGAAGAATCCCAAGGCCGGAGCCGCGGTGACGGCGGAAGCCCAGGCATTTGTCGATGGCGCGGCGGATCGCATCCTCGCGGGTGAGCTTGTCGTCCCGAAGGACGAGTTCTAACCCGTCCTGCACCCGCCCGAGAGGATCCCAAGATGACGGTGCCTCCGGAGCCGATTCTGTCTGTGAAGTCCGTGACGAAGCGGTATCGCTCCGTCGCGGCTTTGCAGGATGTGTCTGCCGATTTCTATCCGGGCGAAGTCCACGCCGTTCTGGGTGAGAACGGAGCAGGGAAGTCCACTCTCATGGGGATCCTCGCCGGGTTTGTCGTGCCTGACTCCGGTACCGTCACACTGAACGGCGGCCCTGCGCCGATTGGCCGCCCCTTTCAGGCCCGCGACGATGGCATCCAGATGGTGCACCAGCACTTCATGCTCGTGCCGAACTTCACCGTCGAGGAAAATCTGGCTCTCAGCGGAATGCGCGGCTTGTGGCAGACTCTCGATACCAAAGCGCTCTCGAAAAACGCGCTCTCTCGGGCGATTGATCTGGGCTGGAAGGTCGATGCCGACGAACGCACGGGCAGTCTCCCGGTGGGTGTTCAGCAACGGCTGGAGATCCTCAAAGGTGTCGCCGACCGCGCCCTCGTCCTGATCCTCGACGAACCCACTGCGGTTCTGAGTCCGAGCGAGGTAAATGACCTCTTCCGCGTGCTGCGCGAACTCAAAGAGCAGAACATCGCGATCATCCTGATTGCCCATAAGCTCAGTGAAGTCATGGCGATCGCGGACCGGGTGACCGTTCTGCGACGAGGCAAATGGGTGGCCTCCTGCCGGATCGAGGAGACCAACGCCGAGCAACTGGAGCACTGGATGGTCGGCGAAGTTCCGCACCGAGAAGCCGCCGTCTCCACCTCCAGCGGCGAAACGCTCCTCGACGTCCAGTCGATTGATGTGCTGGGCGACCGGGGCAATCTTGCCGTGAAGCAAGCCCAATTCCAAGTCGCCTCCGGCGAAATTCTTGGGATCGGGGGCGTGGATGGAAATGGTCAGATCGAGCTTGCCGAAGCCTTGGTCGGAGTGAGGGAAGTGGCGCAAGGCGACATCCAGCGACCGGATGCGACAGGCTACATCCCCCAAGATCGTCACCAGGACGGCCTCGCTCTTGGACTCTCGATTGAGGAGAACACGCTCCTTTCCCATGTTCCTCAGGATGCCGAAAACGGCCCGATGCTGATGCGAAGCAAGGTGCGGCGATGGGCGAGCGACATCGTGGATCGCTTCCGCGTCAAGATCGGCGAGATCACCGACCCGGTGGCGAGTTTGAGCGGGGGAAACCAGCAGAAAGTCATCGTCGGGCGAGTGCTTTCGCAGAATCCGAAGCTCATCGTGGCGGTGAACCCCACGCGCGGGCTCGATATTCGCGCCGCCAACGATGTCCACGAACGCCTCCGAGACGCCGCCAAGGCTGGAGCTGCCGTAGTCTTGTTCAGCGCCGATCTCGATGAGTTGGCCCTGCTTTCCACACGTCAACTCGCGATCAGCCGGGGCGAACTCGGCACCGACTACTTCGGATCCATCGAGGCCCCCGCGTGAAGCAGGCGGTTCGCCTCGGGCTCCAGGGTCTGGCGATCATGGCGGGGTTGGTCGCGGTGTTGTTTCTGACCTTTGCCGCATTTGGCCAAGATCCCGTCTTTGGGGTTCGAACGATCTTCCTCGGGGCGTTCGGGGATGCGCAAGGAATCAGCCGAACCTTGGTTCGCGCGACCCCCTTGTTGCTCGCCGGACTTGGAGTCGTCGTTGCCTGGCGGGCGGGAATGTACAACATCGGCGGCGAAGGCCAGTACGTTCTCGGAGGAATCGGCGGAGCGATGATCGCCAAGCTCCTTGGCGGAGCCGCCCCCGCCGCACTCGGCCCGATGATCCTGATCTGCGGCGTCCTTTTCGGGGCGAGCGTTGCTGCGCTGGCAGCCTGGCTTCAGGTGAAACGCGGCGTCCAGGTGGTGGTCTCCACGATCCTGATGAACTTTCTCGCCCTGGAACTCATGGAGTACCTGCTCCGTGGCCCGCTGCAGGAGCGCAAAAAGCAGCTCTTTGTCACCGACACCTTGCCCAACGAGGCGATGCTGATGCGGTTCGGGGCGCAAACCGATCTCCATTTCGGGATTGTCATTGCCCTGATTTCCGCGATTGGGGTCGCGATCTATCTTTATCTCACGAAGGCCGGACTCCAACTCCGTATCGTTGGCGATAACCCCAGCGCGGCGCGGGCGAACAAGATTCCCGCCGATGCCGTGCAGATCCGCGCGATGGCGATATCAGGAGGTCTCTGTGGACTCGCTGGAGCGGTGGACTACGCCGGACTGACCGGTCGGCTCGCCGATGGATTCAGCCAGAATTGGGGCTTCATCGCGATCCCGGTGGCCCTGATGGGAGCCCTGAACCCGATTGCGACGATCTTCAGTGCCACCTATTTCGGTGCCCTCTTTGCGGGGTCGGAAGAGCTCAAGCGCACCCTCCCGATCGGCAACACGGTGGTGCCGCTGGTGCAAGGCGTGGTCGTTCTCGCCTACATCGGATTTGTGACCTGGATGAGCCGCCGCAAGCCGGTGGTCGGAGCCGAAGAATGATCCCGCTCCTCCTCATCGCCCAATATTCGGCACCTCTCGCCTTCGCCGCCACAGGGGAGACGATCGGGCAGAAGTCGGGCGTTCTCAACATCGGCCTCGAAGGAATCATGCTCCTCGCTGCCTATGCTTCGGTCTCGGTCGGGTTGGCGACGGGCTCGCCTTGGATGGGGATGCTTGCGGCGATTGCGTGCGCGATTGCTCTCAGCCTGATTCAAGGTTTCTTCACCATCATCCTCGCGACCGATCAGGTGGTTGCGGGAACCGCGGTTAATCTCTTTGCCCTTGGGCTAACCGGCACCCTCTTTGCCCTCGGAGCCGCGAAAGGCGAGTCGCTCAGCGGAGCCCCCCGACTTCCCGAGATGCTTCCCGGTGTCGATCCGGTGCTCCTTCTGCTCCCGATCTTGGTAGGTTGTGCGGCATGGGGTTTGACAAAAACCGCGTTTGGCCTCGCCTTGCGCGCGGCGGGGGAGTATCCCGCCGCCGTCGAATCCGCAGGATTCTCTGTGACCAAGCTCCGCCTGATCGCCCAGGGACTCAACGGACTCTTCGCGGGGCTGGGCGGAGGCTATCTGGCCCTGGGTTTAGTGCAGGCTTTCGCCGAGAACATGACGTCAGGGCGCGGGTTTGTGGCTATCGCGCTTGTCACGTTTGGTCGATGGAAACCGTGGTGGGCACTAGGAGCGAGTCTCCTCATTGGAGCCCTGGAGTGGGCGCAGGTCGCGATGCAGGGGAAGTCTCCTCTTCCCATCCAATTCTTCACCGCGCTACCGTATTTGGTCGCGCTGATCGTGCTCGTCATCGCGGGCAAAGGGACTATGGCACCCGGAGCCCTCGGGCTCGCCTATCGTAGAGAGAAGTAAGCATGGCGGTCACCCTCACACGCAAAATCGGCTTCAGCAGTGGTCACCGCTACTGGCGCAATGACTGGGACGAAGCCACCAATCGCGCCCAGTTTGGTCACTGGGCATCACCGTTCAACCATGGTCACAACTACGTTCTCTGGGTGTCGGCGAAGGGGGAAGTTGACCACTCCAACGGGATGGTGGTCAACATCAAGTGGATTGACGACGTGCTCAAAGAACGCGTCATCCGGCCCTTCGACCAAAAGAGTCTCAACGACGAAGTCCCTGCGCTCCAGGGCGTCGTTCCGAGCCTCGAAAACCTCTTGATTCACCTCAAAAAGACCCTCGCCGACCTCCCTGGTGAGGTCAGTCTCACCGAGCTCAAGCTCGAAGAAACCCCGCTCCTCTATGCCGAATGGGAGCACACAACCGACATGATCACTCTCACTCGCGTGTACGAATTCGCCGCCTCCCACCGCCTCCATGTCGAGGCGCTTGGGCTTGATGAGAATGTCCGACTGTTCGGCAAGTGCAACCACGTCCACGGGCACGGGCACAACTATGTTTTGGAGGTCACGGTTCATGCCCCGATCGATCCGGAAACCGGGATGTCGGTGTCCATCGACGACCTTGACTCCGTGGTGGATCGAGAGATTCTGGAGCGATACGATCACCGCAATCTTGATCTGGACATCGAGGAACTCTCGGGCAAAAACACGACGAGCGAGATCGTGGCCCAGGCGATTTTTGATCGGCTTCTCGGACAGGTTCCTGGTAGTCTCAAGCGCGTTCGACTGTTCGAAACAGCTCGAAACGTGTTTGAGGTTACGGCATGAGCAAACGGATTCTGATCACCGGCGCGAGTAGTGGAATTGGGGCGGAGTTCGCCCTGATGGCCTCAGAGATGGGCCACAGTCTCGTGCTCCTGGCTCGTCGGGAAGCGATGCTGCGCGAACTCGCCGCCCAGTGCCGCGATCAAGGGGCTCCCATCGCTGCGGTGGTTTGTGGCGACCTCTGCTCCGAGCAAACCATGACGGAGGCCGTGCGCACTCTTCGCAGTCTCCCAGGCGAACCAGTGCTGATCAACAATGCTGGAATGGCGGAGTTTGGCGATTTCGCCGCGACGGAATGGGAGCATCACCAGCGTCTGATCCAGGTGAATCTCGTCGGTACGATGTGCCTGACTCACTCCGTCTTGCCCGTCATGCAGGAACACGGCTCGGGGCAGATTGTAAATGTCCTCAGTATCGCGGCGGATCAAGTTTTCTCGGGTGCCGCGACGTATTCCGCGACCAAGGCGGGTCTGCGGCAGTTTGGGAAGTGTCTGTCCGCCGAGGTTCGGGGGAAGGGGATTCGCGTCACGCAGCTGCTTCCCGGGGCCACCGATACTCCTCTCTGGGACGCCCAAGGCGGGAGCCCGCCTCGTGAGAAAATGCTCAGTGCCTCCAACGTCGCGCGGGGGCTCGCCTACCTCATCAGCCTCGCCCCGGATCAGGTGATCGACGAAGTCACCATCACCCCGCCGCTCGGGGTTTTGTAAGGCCACAGGCGCTCTCCTTGAGTCGAATCCACCAACTCTCAATCGACGTCCTCCCCCAAATCTCCCGATTTGGGGGAGGATGGGCAAAGCCCAGGAGGGGGGATCCGTACTCGGTTGGGCGGGAGCCCCATCGAGCCTGCTTGCTTTTTGTGCCCTTAAGGGAGTCGGTTGAGGACTCGTACAGCAGAAAAGTCATTGCTCAATCCTGCCTCTCGCGTATCCTCCAACTGGAATGTCTGACTCAACTCGAGATCGGGCCAAAGAGCTTCGTCGGACGATGAGCAGAACGGAGGCCCGCGTTTGGCAACGGTTGAGGGCAAAACAGACAAGCTTCCATTTCACACGCCAACTCCCCATCGGCCCCTACTTCGCCGACTTCGCCTTGCGACGACTCAAGCTCGTCGTCGAGATTGATGGCGATCGGCATGACGTTGAGCGTGATTCCCGCCGGGACTCGTTCCTGAAGGAGCAAGGCTGGGAGGTGGTTCGCATCCCTGTCACGGAGGTTGATGACGATTTGGATCGCGTTGTATGCTGGATTTACGATGCCTGCGTCGCGCGCCAGGCCCACTTGAGGAAACCTGCGGACGATGATTCATCCTGACCGATGAGTCTACGCCAAGCGCGCCGAGCCAAAGGCTGCCTCAGAAAAGATAAATCCCGCCCGCGCGAGGGGAATGCTCGGCGGGCGGGGTGAGGGTATGGGCAGGGGGTGCCAGGGAGCACCCTAGGCGGCGGATCGGTTCGCGGTGTACCGCTCTCGGCCTTCCAACACGCTCTGCAGACGATGCGTCGTCAGGGCAGAAGCTTCGTGCTCATCTCGCGTGATGAAGGTGATCTTGGCCGCGCCAGAGAAGAGGCATGTCTCTCTGGCTTCTTCCAGCATCCGCTGGACTTCCTTATCCAGCTTGCTTGCGGTGGAGTAATCAACCAGCACACTAAAAGGAGCTTCGCCTCGGTCCAGAAGATGGGTGCGGAGTTCGTCGGTGAACGCCGTGGCCTCCTTCTTGGATACATATCCGCCGAAATTCGCCTCGATTTGGCCTTGCTGTGAGTTCCACGTTAAAACATACATAGAGGGGGTAATCCTGGGTCAAGTTGGCCGCTTGCCAGTGCAAGCAGGCACACCTCTCTTATTCACGATCACCCCCGTTGGGAGCCTAGTAAGGAACTCAGGGTCGCGGGAATCCCGCGCCTTTGCCAGCCAGAGACCTTGCCAGGATCACACCTTTTTGAACCTGCGACGAGCCGCCAAGGCTCCCAATCCGAGGAGTCCAAGAAGTCCCGGTTCGGGCACCGGAGCCGCGCTGAGAGTGCTCGAAACCTCCGCCGACCAATTCGGCGCCGGGGCAAAGACCAGGGCGTGCCAGGAGTTTGCAGAAAGGTTCGCGCCGCTCACGCCGGTTTGCGCGCTCGACCAGGATCCGGGAGTGGAGCCGGCCACCGTTTGATGAAGGCTCCAGAACCCATTCACCGCCCAGCCGACCTTCCACGAATCGGCTGAATCGTTTGCGGTGGCTTCATCAATGCTTGCCCCAAGGGTGTAGCCTGCCCCCGTGACGCCCGAGCCGTTCGCATCATATCCGAGACCGTAAAGCGGCAGTCCAAACGCTCCGACCTCGCCCGTGTACATATACAGCCGAGAATCGGCGCCATCTATCAGTGAAGCCCCCGCCGCGTGTCGAGCCAGCCCGCGCAGAGCCGTTTCGACCGTGCCGGTTCCGTTGTGACGGAATCCCCAAACCAAGGCCTGCGAAGTTGCCCCCGTTTCCCACTGAATCACGATCGCCGAGGTCTGGCTCCCGGTTCCGGCGAACACCTGGATATCACCCAGAGAGAAAGCATGGGCGCTCGTCGCGCCAAGAGCGGCAAAAGCAAGGATGATGATGGTCTTGTTCATTGATTTGTCTCCAGAAAAGGAAAAGAAAGGGCATTGCTCTGTCGCAAGGCAGAGTCGGCGCAAGGGGTCAATCGAGGTCAAAAAGCTCGTTGGTGGTGAGGTCGCCGTCGCGGTCGATCTCACCCAGCCGCGCCTGCCGGAACGGTTGGGGTTGCCAGGAGGCGAAGGGAGTGCTCCTCAGCAAAGGCTTACGCCCGCGCGAATGAGTGTCCGCCCACACGATATGCCCAACCTCGTTGGCCCGGGCATGGAAGGTGGGATAGTTCGCGCTCGGAGCCTCCAGATAGGTGTTGCCCTGCAAAGCATTGGGGGGCAGAAAATCGAGCCGCGCCGAGGTCGCAAAGGCGACGGTCTCGCTGGGCGAGCCGACCGAGGTCGAGGACACCCGTCCCGTGCCGAGATACGCATAGTTGTAGCCGTACCCCGTGAACCCGATAACGGCGCGGAGTCGATTCGGCCAACTCGGATCGCTCTGGATTCCTTTCCCCTTTGTATAGGGGAAGAGAAGTCCTTCTTCTTCCCTCAAGACCTGCGAAGTAGAGTCATACGACGCCCACCAATAGGCGAACTTGCTCCCGCTCACAAATGAGCGGGGAGGCATGAGGACGTCATCGTAGTCGCCGGCGTACATCGTCCAGGCGAGTCCGATCTGGCGCAAATTGCTGAGATTAGTGGTGCCTTGAGCCGCAGATTTCGCGCGGGCGAAGACGGGGAAGAGGATCGCGGCGAGAATCGCGATGATCGCAATCACGACCAGGAGTTCGATGAGAGTGAAGCCGGTTGAGTCGTTTTTCTTCTGCATGGATGCCACGGCCTGCTCGGGCCTTGTCGGCAACGCAATCGCACGGGAGCGGGGCAGAAGGGAAAACGGGAGTGGATTCGCCTGTGCTTCGCAAACGTCCGATCAAGTTGAGTTTTCAAGTGAAGAAGCAGGCATTCGGGCTTCGGGGTCGCTTGACCTCGTTACCGTTGCGGCACAGCACCGGATTCTCACCGGTTTCCCCCGCAGCCGGGTCTCTTGCGATTCCCGACCCTTCCTCCACGACAGAGGAAGCACTTCACGTTCATCTTACACGCAAATGCACCAAAACCAGGCCTGATGCGGAGGAAAGCGGGAAGATTCGGTCGGGCCCGACTTGGCCCGATTCTCGCCGGGTACCCTGTACGGATTCAATCATGAGCACTGCTGTGACCTCTGACCTGACGATTAAACGCGAAGACCTGAACCCCTGCACGGTGAAGCTGCTTGTCAGCTGCCCGACCGATGCGGTGACGGCAGGATTCGACAAAGCCATCCGCGACCTGGGCAAGCGCATCAGCGTTCCCGGATTCCGCAAGGGCATGGCTCCCCGCAAAATGGTCGAGGATGCCCTGAATCCTCAAGCGGTGTACGAAACGGCGGCGGAGAACATTGTCCGCAAGGCGTTTGACAAAGCTCTTGAGCAATCGGAACTGAAGCCGGAAGGCCAGCCGAATGTCGAGATCAGCAAGTTTTATCGCGGTGGTGAGCCGCTGGAAGAAGGCGGCACCGCCGAGCCGACCCTGGAGTTCACCATGACGGTTCCCCTGGCTCCGGTGGTTGAGCTTGCCGACTACAAGGGCCTCGAAGCCCAGCGACCCGAAATCGCGGTGAGCGACGAAGAAATCGACGCTCAGATCGAAGAACTCCGACGCCGACAAGGCAAGAAGCAAGAAGTCACCGATCGCGGCGTGCAAGAAGGCGATGCTGCTGTCATCAACCTCAAGGCTGATGGCGAAGAGGGCGACGGTCGCACCTTCATGGTGATCGCAGGCCAAACCTTCGAAGGTCTGGACAAGGCTCTGGTCGGCATGAACACCGACGAAGTGAAGTCGGCCAAGCTCGATTTCCCCGAGAATTTCCAGCACGATGCCTGGAAAGGCACCAAGCAATCGGTGCGCATCCTCGTCAAGTCGGTGACGGCGATCCAAATGCCGGATCTGGACGATGCGTTTGCCAAGGGCTTTGATATCGACAACGTCGCCGAACTTCGCGAGCGCGTTAAGGAAGGCATCACGACGGCCAAGGACAACATGGCAAGCGAGATGGTGCGCGACCAACTCCTCGATAACCTCCTCGGTGCGAGCACCGTCCACGTGGCCGACAACACCTGGCAAAGCGTGGTGATGCGACGAGCCGAAGAGATGCAGCAAGAGCTGGCTCAGCGCGGCGCTACCCTTGAGGATTACGTCAAGGCCAACGGCATGACCCTCGAAGAGTTCCAAAAGAACCTGGAAGGCGAGGCTCTGGTCAACGTCAAGCGTGCCGTGGTTATCCAAAAGATTTTCAACGAGAACGACATGAAGATCACGGATGAGGATGTGGCGGTTCACTTCCGGCAGATCCTCGCCGAGAACAACGTTCCTGCGAATCAGGTCGAAGACTTCTCCCGCCAGTTCGGCGGCCAAATCCGCGAGGAAATCATCTTCCGCGCGATGGCCACCAAGGTGACGGCTCTCCTTCTCGAGCACGCCAAGATCACCACCCTCAAGGCAGGTGAAGCCCCGAAGGCGGCCAAGCCAGCCAAGGCGACCAAGGCCAAAAAGGAAGAGGGCGAAGAGGCTCCGGCCAAGAAGTCCTCTAAGGGAACGAAGAAGTCCGAAGTGAAGTAAAAAGAACAGTCCCGGGCCTGAAAGGACGCCAGTTATGGCCCGATAAAAACAGAACGCAAGAAGGATCGAGCGATGAATGAGATTACGAATGTAGGAGTGCCGTTTGTCATTGAACAAACGGCTCGTGGCGAGCGCAGCTATGACATCTGGTCGAGGCTGCTGAAGGATCGGATTGTCTTCCTCGGAACTCCCGTGGACGACTATGTCGCGAACCTCATCATTGCTCAACTTCTCTTTTTGGAGAAGGAAGACCCGGACAAGGATATTGACTTCTATATCCATAGTCCCGGAGGGTCGGTGAGTGCTGGTTTGGCGATTCTCGACACCATGCGCATGATCAAGCCAGATGTGGCCACGATCTGCGTGGGTCAAGCCGCTTCGATGGGTGCGGTGCTGCTCGCAGCTGGCGCACAAGGCAAGCGATATTGCTTGAAAAACGCCCGCGTGATGATCCACCAGGTCTCGGGCGGTGCCCGCGGTCAGCTGACGGACATGAAGATTGCGATCCAAGAAGCAGACCGATATATGCAGATTTTGATGGGAATCCTTGCCGAAGCAACTGGCAAATCGGTTGAGCAGGTGACCAAGGATTGCGACCGCGACTACTTTATGTCCGCCGAAGAAGCCCAAGAATATGGATTGGTGGATAAAGTTTTGAAGCCAGGTGAGCGATAATTAACTTAGGTTAAGTCATGGCGAAGTCAGACGAGCGTCGCGATCGGTGTTGCCTTTGTGGCAAAAAGAAGGAGCAGGTTCCTAAGCTCATCGTGGGTCTCCACGGTGCGGTTTGTTCGGACTGCGTGGATCTCTGCAACGATATCCTGCAGAACGACGGCACACGCAAGGCGGGTGGCGAGATGGCAGCAACGGCTCCTCTGGAGCGCGTGAGCGGCTTCTCGACCGAGACCCGTCAGCGGGATGTGCCCAAGCCTAAGGAAATTGTTGGATTCCTCGACAACTATGTGATCGGCCAAGAGAGCGCTAAGCGGTCTCTGGCGGTGGCGGTTTACAACCACTACAAACGAATCCACGACAATCCGCAAAATGGGGATGTTGAGCTCCAAAAGAGCAACATCTTGATGGTGGGTCCGACCGGTTCCGGGAAGACTCTCCTCGCCCAGACCCTTGCCCGGATGCTGGAGGTGCCGTTTGCGATCGCCGACGCCACCGCCCTCACGGAGGCTGGATATGTGGGTGAAGACGTCGAGAACATCCTGCTGAAGCTGTGGCAAACGGCGGAAACAATGGATCCGCGCAATGCCAAGGATCTCTGCGAGCGAGGCATCATTTATGTCGACGAAATCGACAAGGTGAGCCGCAAGAGCGACAACCCCTCCATCACGCGAGACGTGAGTGGGGAAGGCGTTCAGCAAGCGCTCCTCAAGATCCTGGAAGGCACAACGGCGAACGTTCCCCCGCAAGGTGGACGCAAGCATCCTCAGCAAGAGTATTTGCAGATCGATACGCGGAACATTCTGTTCATCTGCGGTGGAGCCTTTGAAGGTCTCGAAGAGATCATCATGCGCCGCCAAAAGGAGAACGTGATGGGCTTCCGAAGCGATCCACAAAGCAAGCAGGAGCGCAAGAAGGACACGTTGCAAGGCGTGACCCCAGAAGACCTGATGAAGTTCGGCTTGATTCCGGAGTTCATCGGTCGTCTCCCGGTCATCACCGCGCTGGATCAGCTGGACGAGGAAGCGCTTGTTCAGATCCTGACCGGCCCGAAGAACGCGATCATGAAGCAATACGCCCGGTTCTTCGAACTGGATGGCGTCGAGCTCCAAGTGGCGAGCGAGGCTCTCCACGAGATCGCCGAAGAGGCCCTGAAGCGCAAGACCGGTGCCCGCGCCCTCCGCGCCATCATCGAGCAGATCATGCTTGAAGTGATGTACGAGGTGCCGAGCAAGACGGACATCAAGCGCGTCGTCATCCCACCGGGAGTCCTTCGAGATAAGGTCACTCCGGTGCTGATGACAGCGGAAATGATCAAAGAAGCGAGCTAAACCTTCTCTGATCTCACAGACTCAAGCGCCCCAGCGGATTTTCGCCGGGGCGCTTTGATTTATCCAGGGATGATCGTCAAAACTGCTACTTCCGGAGGGCAAAAGAGCCTGGCCGGAGGCCCAGTCGTTGCCAGACCTCGGGTCACATAGAGAGGGGTCGGGGCAAGGGGATAAAACCCGCGCACGTACTTGGCTCCATTCCGAGTTTTCATCGGTGCCCATCCCCACGGCGCGCAGAACTGGCCGCCATGACTGTGCCCGCTGAGCATCAAATCGCTGCCTTTCGGGAGCAAATCCACCATATCTGGCTCGTGCCAGAGCGTGATGGCCGCATTCGCGGGCTGAAATCCGGCAAGCGACTTCTCGACATCGTGGCGATTGGCATTGAACGAATCAATCCCGATCCACTCGATTCCGTCGTAGAAGCACCGCTCGTTTTGGAGAAGTTTGATGCCTGATTCCTCCACAATCGACCGAAAAAGCTCAGGCGACCCGACAAAGTGATCGTGATTCCCAGGAACCGCAAACGCTCGTCCACGGAAGAAAAGCGCTTCCTCCAGGGCGAAGCGAAGCATCTCTTCTCGATCAGGATGGTAGTACTGCAAAAAGTCGCCGGCGATCGCGAGGGAATCGGGGTTTTGATCCTTCAGCCAACTCAGGGCCGCGCGCGTGAGAACGATTGTTTCTCGATCCCGGATATGCAGGTCGGCGAAGAATCCCAGCCGGTAGCCGCGCAACGATTCGGGCCAGCCTGGCAACCGTAAGGTCACCTTTTCGGCGCGCAACTTGCCGGTTTCGAACATCGCTCCATACAGAAGCGTGCCCGCTCCCGCAAGCATCCAAGGCCAGAGCTTCACCGGGCTTTCTCGCGCAGAGCCAGGATTCGGGCGCGCGTCGATTGCACGAGCCGAACTTCTTCCAGCGACGGCCCCGCCGCTGGCTTATCGAGGTGAATCCATCCCATCACTCCCGGGGATTGTGGCGCATCGTCCAGGCCGATGAGGTGACCGATTTCGTGCATCGCAATGTGCTGAATGGCGGCGGGAGTCAGAGGTTGGCCTTCCTGATCAAGCGTGCCGACCCAAATCGTCGCGACTTGACTCGGGGGATCGCCGTCGCGCCGTTCCCAACTCGCCAGTCCTGCGCTCTGGACGCCTTTGTGATAGACCCGCGGTCGCAGGTGGATCACGACCGTGGCTTCTTCGCGCTTTGAGGCGCGGGAGAACTGGGTGTCCTCGCCCAGCAGAGCGTTCCAGGTCTGCCAGGCTCGGTCAATCACCAAACGTGCCGACGAAGCGTCGCCAGGGATAGAAGTCGAGTCGATGAAGAGGGAGACTTCGCCCGCCCACAGCAGTTGATCGAGCGCGATTTGCCCACGCGCCGACTGCGCCAGGCCTGGATCGTTCTCAAGCGCCTGAATCCATGCCGCAACCCCCGGGCGCAGAACGGCATAGTCGCGCACGGAAGCAGGGGAGGCACTCACCGCCAATCCGGTGACCGCCATGCAGAAGCACAGAGAGCGAAGCCAAATGCTCCGCCGAGCGTTGTTCATCTCCTAGAACCATCCTGAAAGGGAATCGCACGCGCGATTCCACTCATCAAACGGCTCTAGAGTACACGATTATCGCCGCGGGAGTGCCAGGCAAGCCTGCGTGATTTGCAGAGCTTCGGCCCGGATATCTTGGAGTGCGGCGACTTCCGATTCCGTCGGGCGGGTGACCGGATTCTTTAAGTTGATCGGGCCCATCATGTCGCCGACGCGCGGGCTATCCCACAAACCGAGCATGTGACCGATCTCGTGACCGATCGTGTGTTGCCAGGCTGCTTCGCTCATCGGCGATCCTTCCGGGGTCAGGGTGCGTACCTTGATCTCACCCGAGACACGAGGGGTGTAGTTGCCATAGCCCCAGTCAAACACCTGTCGAGACCACACGGCATGCCCGGCAATGTCCTTGCCCATCAGCCGCACCGAATCGGCGAAGGCGATGCGCACGTTGCCACCCTTGCTCACTTCTTCAAACTGCACTTCGTAGCCAAGTGCCTCTTCCCATGTGGCGACCGACTCGCGAACGGCATGAGCGGCTTCATCGCGCTGATCAGGAGCGACGGCCCCCGTGTCGATGCTATAGGTGATCGTGTTGTTTAGCAGCAGGAGATCACTGTAGGCGAGGGCCTTGTTGACATTGCCCTGATTCATCGCGACTTCGGCGGTATCGAGCAGATCAAAGAGTTTCGGTTGGATCAGTCGATTCGCCCCTCCATGCGCGGCCTGCGAGAGAAGCGTCGCGGCGAGAATGGAGAGGGATACAGCGAGACGAAGGAATCGACGATGCGTCATGACGAACAACCTCGGAGCCGATGGCCGGACAAACCCAGCACACTTCCTTCTTTCCGTGCCGGGGCCGCTCATGCTTAGGTAGGGCTACCAGAATCGCGATCCTTGACAAAGACGGGTCGAAAGCCAGCAATTCCGGGGGTAAAACCGGGTCATGGCTACGGGCACGCGAATCGCTCTCATCGGATGCGGCGGCATCATTCGATGGCATGTCTCGGAACTCAAACAGCACACCCAGGCGGAGATCGTCGCCCTTTGCGACATCGTTCCCGAGCAGATGGAGAAGCTGGGAACGGAGCATCCGCACCTGGCCCAGGTGCCCCGGTTCACCGAGATTGCTCCCCTGCTCGCGGAGACAAAGCCCGATGCGGTGATCATCGCGACGCCCCACACGTTGCACCGCGCTCAGATTGAGCAATGCTTCGACGCTGGGTGCCATGTCCTGGCAGAAAAGCCTTTGGCGACAAGTGTGGACGATGCCCGAGCGGCCATCGCTGCGCGGGATCGGAGCGGAAAGATCGGGGGAATCAGCTATCAGCGTCATGGCCAGGGAGTGTTCAAGTGGCTCCGGGGCACCGTGCAGAGCGGTCAGTTCGGCAAAGTCCGGGCCGTCGATTCGCACTTAGGTCAGCAGTGGTATCAGTTCACTCGAGGGAGCTGGCGTCAAGAAAAGGCTCTGAGCGGAGGCGGTCAGATCAACGACTCGGGCAGCCACATGATTGATATCCTCCTGTGGGCCACTATGCTGAAACCTCAGCGTGTCACCGCGTTTATGGATGACCTCGATACCGAAGTGGACATCAACAGCGTGGTCAGTGTGCAGTTTCATGGAGGTGCGATGGCTTCGCTCACGATTGTCGGAGACGCTGCTCTGTGGCACGAGCGGCACGCGGTCTGGTTTGAAGAAGCAATGATCGAAATTGAAGGTGAGAAAGTTCGGGTATTCGAGCGCAATGGTCGACGCTGGACGGTGGAGCAGTGGGAGCAATCGGTGCATCCCTGCGTGAACTTTGTGCGGGCGATTGAGCAAGGCGACGAGGTCATCGCTCCGTTTGAATCCGGGCTGGCAACGATCTCTCTCACCGAAGCGGCCTGGCAGAGCGGCTACGGCGGCAACGTTCCGGTGGACTGCGCGGACATCTGATGCAGGCGGAGACGCCGGGGCGCGATCCCCTGTTGATCGCGATTTTGGGGCCGACGGGCAGCGGGAAGACGGCGTTCGCCGAGCGGCTCGCCGACGAAATAGGAGCTCAGCTCATCAACGCGGATGCCTTCCAGGTGTATCGAGGGTTCACCATTGGCACTGCCAAGCCGCGTCGGGTCAGGGAGTACGAGCTGATTGACATTCTCGACCCCAGCGAATCGTTCGGCGTCGGCGATTGGGTGAGGCGGTCCAGCGAGGTCCTTCGGCGCCTTCATGCGGAAAACCGTTCTGCTGTATTTGTGGGGGGAACTGGATTCTACATCCGGGCTCTGTTCGAGAGGTACGAAGAGATGAGCCCTGAACCGGAAGAGTCGGTGCGGCAGGGTCTGATGGAGCGGGAGAAGTCGGATGGTCTGGCAGCTTTGGTGGAGGAACTAAGGCAGAAAGCACCTCAGATTGCGAGCCAGATTGATCTCAGGAACCCTGTACGGGTGCGTCGTGCCCTTGAAAAACTCGCGACACCAGCGGAGAAATTGGACGTGAAATATCCGACATTTCGTTCGCTCAAAGTCGGAATTTCCCCAACTGTTTCGGAGTTAGACCGCATTCTTGCCGTCCGTTGCGATACAATGATCGCTGAGGGCTGGATCGAGGAAGTACGAGCAATCCTCGCCACTGGGTTGTCAATGGGGGCACCCGCATGGCGTGCGATAGGGTATTACACTCTGGTCGAGTTGATCGAGGGCAGAATTGAACTCGACGAGGCGCGGAAGCAGATCATTCTGCTGACGCGTCAATATGCAAAGCGTCAACGGACATGGCTTCGCTCGGAGCCAAACTTGGAGATCGTGAACCTTTCGGGGTTCAGCGAGGCTGAGGTCGAGGGGGCGTGGAGCGAAATCCAGGGACACGTGTCCCGATTGATTGAGTGAGTGCGATGGGCAAAGCTATTAATTTGCAAGATATGTTTTTGAACCAGGTCCGCAAGGAAGGGATCTCGGTGACGATTTACCTCATGGGTGGTGTACAGCTTCGCGGGAACGTTCGCGGGTTCGATGCCTTCACGGTGCTGTTGGATCAGCCCGGAAAGCCGACTCAGCTCGTTTACAAGCATGCAATCACGAGCGTGGTTCCGGCCAAGCAGATTGGCGGCAAGGAAGATGAGGGAGCGGGGGCTCCCCGACGCGAGCGTGACGATCGAGACGACGATTGAGCCTGCCGTTTGTGAAAATGCACGGAATCGGCAACGATTTCGTGCTCATCAATCGCGTTGCTGATGCGGTCGATGAAGACGAGCTCAGCGAGCTCGCCCGGGCCATCTGCGACCGAACCAAAGGGGTCGGCGCGGATGGCCTGATTGCGTATGAGCTCGGCACCGAGACGCTTCATCGAATGAGGATGTGGAATCCCGATGGCAGCGAAAGCGAGATGTGCGGGAATGGTCTGCGGTGTTTCGCTCACTTTGTGCGGGAATCCACCAGCGAGACCTCCGGTTCGTTTGATGTCGAGACCGGCGCGGGGCTGCTCCATGTCCAGTTCTTGGGCAGCGAAGTTCGGGTAGGAATGGGCCGGGCGCGGCTTTCACCTGCCGAGATCGGGATGCCCGTCACGGGGGAGACCTTCGTTTCGCAGCCTATCGAGGCTCTCGGGCAGACTTTTTCGGGCACCGCTGTCAGCATGGGGAATCCCCATTTGGTGATTCTGGTGGAGGATCTTGCTGCAGTGGACTTGCCGAAGGTCGGCCCAGTGCTGGAGTCGCATCGGTTGTTCCCGCAACGAACGAACGTCCATTTTGTACAGGTTCTCTCCAGGAATCATTTGCAGATGAAGACCTGGGAGCGCGGCGCCGGGGCCACTTTGGCGTGCGGAACCGGAGCTTGTGCCAGTTTGGTGGCGGCGGTGATCAATGGGCGCGCGGATCGGACGGCGAGGATGTCACTTCCGGGCGGCGATGTGACGGTGACGTATCACGAGGATGGCGAGGTGGATCTCATCGGCCTAGCTGTCCGGGTCTTTGAGGGTTCGTGGATCGGTCGTCGGGGTGCCTGGCCGGACGAAGACCCCGGCGAGATCTGAGGTTTCTTTCCTCTGACATTGAGGGCTGGGGTGCCGCGTGCCCGTCAGGGGCGGGAGTGCCTTGTCTGTATGATTCAACTTGGTGCTGATTTGCCCCTCCCGGCCTTTGGCCACCCTCCCCGAGGCAAGCTCGGAGAGGGCGAGTCCAAGAATTGGTCACAAACGTCAACATTTGGATCAGACTGCAAGCTTTCAATTACGACTCCTCCCCCATTCCTGGGGGAGGGCAGGGAGGGGTCGCCCGCGCGGGAGTTGGTTTCGAATTCGGCCTCTCCCGGACTTGAGGCACCCCGATGCAAGCTCGGAGCGGGCGTCGAGAGGGGGCCAGGATCCTGAAGGGAACCAGGCACCCAGAGTTCTGATATATCCCCGTTTCAGGACTCTCGGCCCCATCTCAGAGATCGCGATCCATGGCGCGTTTCTCGTCGCGCTCTTTGATCGACTCGCGTTTGTCGTACTGCTTCTTGCCTCGAGCAACGGCGACACTGACCTTGCACTTGCCCTCTTTGAAGTAGATCTTGGCGGGGATGAGGGAGAATCCTTTCTCCTCGGTCTTACGACGGAGTTGCTCGATCTCCTTTTTGTGCATCAGGAGCTTGCGTTTGCGTCGACGTTCGTGGCCAAAGGCGTTCGCGAATTCGTATGGCTCAATGTCGAGGTTAAAGAGCCAAAGCTCTCCAGAACTCACCTGGCAGTAGGCGTCGGTGAGGTTCGCTCGACCAAGGAAGAGGCTCTTCACTTCGGAACCGACAAGGGCAATGCCCGCTTCGTGGACTTCCTCGAAGTGGTAGTCAAACCCCGCCTTTCTGTTTTGGATTGTGGCTGGTCCTTTTTTGCCAGAATCCTTGGAATTCTTTCCAGCCATAGGCCGTTGAGTGTACCGTGAGGCCGCAAAGGTACCATTACCGAATGATGCGTGAGACCGTGGTGAATCCTCGGCCCCGACCGATGACGTTGCTCGCCGTGATGAGCCTAGCCCTGCTTCTGGGAGGCTGCGCCCCGAAGGAAGAGAAGCTCGACACGAGCCGGAAGCTCGGGATCACCGATGTGGTGGAGGGCAAGGGCGAGCCGGTGAAGAAGGGCGACGTGGTGTTCGTGCTTTATCGTGGCACCCTCGCCTCCAATGGCAAGCAGTTCGACGGCAATATGGATGACTCGGTCACGAAGACGCCGTATGCCTTCGAGGTCGGCAGAAGCATGGTCATCAAGGGCTGGGATGAAGGGCTTATCGGCATGAAGGCCGGCGGCGAGCGCAAGCTGGAAGTTCCCACGCATTTAGGCTACGGTTTGGAAGGCCGAGGGGATACGATTCCTCCCAAGGCCGACCTGAACTTCGATATCAAGTTGCTCTACGTCTACCGCGAGGCAGAAAAGGCGATCTTCGACTACGATGACACGGTGGTCGGAAAGGGTCCGGAAGCCAAGGCCGGGGATATGGTGGAGCTCCACTACAAGGGCATGTATCTCACAGGCAAGGTGTGGGACGACACCAAGGAGCGCGGAGCCACCGTGAAGTACAAGCTCGATAAGTCGAGCAATGCGATTCCGGGCATGATCGGCGGAGTGATTGGCATGCGCGCGGGCGGCAAACGCACGCTCGTTCTGCCTCACACCCTGGTCTATGGGCAAATTGGCTCACAGGCCATTGAAGCTGGACAGCCGGTAAAGATCGAAGTTGAGCTTCTTGCCGTCAACGGTCAGAAGGGTTGAACCGTTAATTAGAGGAAGAACGATGAAAAAGCTCATTGCACTCAGCGCGGCGGGGATGCTCGTTGCCACTTTCGCTGCTCTCCCGATGACCTCGGACGCCCAAGTCACGAAATCTGGCAGCAAGTACATGCTGCGGATGAAGTGGAGCAAGGGCATGAAGCTGAACTACAGCGTGACGATGTCCGCTCAGGGCACCCCAGGGGGCGAGCCGATGAAGATGGGTCTGGCCTACACCGTAAAGGATGTCAAGTCGGGAGTCGCCACCATTGACTCCCGCATCAGCATGCCGGGCAGCGAGCCGATGACCAGCACCTCGAAGGTGGATGCACGCGGTCGCATGGTCGGAGAGGCCGCCGGACGGGGAGGCACAGGCACCATCGTTGAACTTCCGGAGAAGGCCGTCGCCATTGGCGATACCTGGAAGACAAGTGGTCAAGTCCCAACCCCGATGGGGAGCCTGGATGGAAGCGCCACTAACAAGCTGATGGGCTTCAAGAAGATCAACGGCAAGGAATACGCCCACGTCCAAACCACCTTGGCAACCAAGGGTGGCTTCGGCGATGGCACCGGCAAGACTGACTCGCTGATCGACATGAAGGACGGCATGATGTTCCGTTCGACCATGGGCATGACTTTCACGATGAAGGCTCAAGGCAACCAGAAGGCTCAAAAAATGAGCTTCAAGGTTGACATCAACCGACGATGAGCTTGACCGCCGGTCACGTCTCTGATCCAGCCTTGGAAGCTTTCTTGGCGGGGCACCCCGCGGTGTCTCTCGTCGATGGGGAAGCATCGGCGAAGCTCGCCTTCACGCAGGGTCAGAGATGGGATCGAGTGGTTTTCCAGACCAACGGCGAGGCCAATCCCGACACGGTGATTGGCCTCGTTGAGTTGATGGACAACAATCCGATGGTCTGCGCCGATCAGGTCGGCGTGCCCTCGCCTGGCGCAACCTTGGCGATAATCGGTCTGGGGCCGCTGATCCGGGCGGGTTTGCTGGCCGCTGATCCCGTGGTGACCTTCACCTTTGCAGTCAATGCGGCAGATGTGATCCTCCACGCCGAGCGCATGGGGTGGGAAGGAGACGTGATCTCCGTTCTGGACGAAGTTGACCTGGGCTCAGTGCTCGCGGCCAACGTGATGGCCGAGGTTCCTCCGATGGCCGATTGGGATGCCTTGGATGAGCTTTTTGAAGAAGCCTACGGGCGTTCGTTCTTTGTTCGCCGGGTCGAGCAAGGGGCGTGGGATACCCAGCTCGTGGCAGGGAAGCATCACGCCGCGTATCGTCTGCGGCTCAGCCCGGGGGATGAGAACGCTCTCCTGACGATCCAGGTCATGGCGGATCGCGACGGCAAAGCCGGCGCGGCGCAACTGATTCACGCCATGAACGTGATGGCCGGGTTCGAGGAATGCCTCGGTCTGATGGTACCGGCGCCCTGATTCACGGGGATACGTCGACGTTGTATTTCGGGTAAACCTCGGGCATGTCCCTGACCGTGAGCCATGTCCACGCGCCTCATCCAGAGGCTCTTGTTGCCTTTGTCACCTCCACGAAGGATCTTCCGGTATTCGCCCCGGACGAGGCGAAGGCGGCGGTGACTCGAAGGCATTTTCAGGGCGAGACCGGCGAGATCGTGGAGGCGACCCCCGCAAACGGCCCGATGCTCATCATTGTCGGCCTGGGCAAGGGTGATGACCCGCGATCCGACTTCCGTTCGGCTGGATTCGAGCTGGCCAACCACCTGAGAACGCGAAAGTTCGAGAATGTTCACCTCGACCTCTCCTGGGTTCGCCTGGAGGGCGATGCGTTGCGCGAGGCGGGAGAGTCGTTGGGTCTGGCGCTGGGGCTCCACGTCTTCGACCCGATGATGTTTGTGGGCTCGGCAGGGAAGTCGGAAGAGGGAACGCTGAATGTCGCCGTTCTTCAAGGAGAAGCCGACTCGGGTCTGGCCGACGGCCTGAAGCTCGCAGCATCGGTCAACTTCGCCCGGAGCCTCGTCAACACGCCGCCCAACATCGCGACTCCTCTCTGGATGGCCGATCAGGCGCGGGCAGTTGCTGCGAGCACGACAGGGCTGAGTCTGCGCGTTTTCGAAGGCGATGCGCTCATCACAGAACAGATGACCGGCCTGATCAATGTGGGCAAAGCGAGCGAGAACCCGCCCTGCATGATTCGGCTGGAGTGGGCTCCGGCGGGCACGGAGGCGCAAGATCCTGTCGTATTCGTCGGTAAGGCGATCACCTACGACACAGGCGGCCTCAGCATCAAGAGCAAGGACGGCATGCCGGGGATGAAGTACGACAAGAGCGGCGGATGCGCGGTTCTCGGCCTGATGCACGCGGTGGCGACTGTTCTGAAGCCAAACAAGCGCGTTGTGGCTCTCATCATGGCGGCGGAGAACTCGATCGCGGGCAACGCCTATCGTCCGGATGATGTGATCACCTATCGCAACGGCGTCACGGTCGAAGTCACCAACACCGACGCGGAAGGGCGATTGGTGCTGGCCGATGGCCTCTGCTATGCCTGCGATGTCGAGCATCCGGCGGCGATCATTGATATCGCCACTCTCACCGGAGGCGTGGTCACCGCGCTGGGCAGTATGAATGGCGGGCTCTTCAGCGAGACCGATGCGCTTGCTGATCAACTCCTCCAAGCGGGCAAGGCAAGCGGGGAGACGCTGTGGCGATTGCCCCTCAATGATGACTACCGCGCGATGATGAGGGGCGAATGCAGCGACATCATCAACTCCAAGAAAGGCGGGCGCGCGCATCCTTGCCAGGGCGCGGCGTTCCTTTCGTACTTCGTCAAGCCGGGGGTGCCGTTTGCTCACGTAGATATGGCGGGGATGAGCGAGTCGAAGGGCAACGAAGCCGTCGCCGATGGCCCGAGTGGCTACGGGGTCAGGCTCTTCGCGGAGTTCTTGAAAGGCTGAACGGCAGCTCAGGCGAGGAATTCGAGCAAGACATCGTGTCCCAGGTAAAAATGCTGGGACACGGTGCCTCCTTTGAACCACATCAGGGCCACGGGCACGCCGGGATACAGAAAGCTGACCACCGGCTGCGCTTCTTCCGGCGTGAGAGGTTCAGAGTTCTCGCGGGTGATGATAAGGTGGAGAAGATCTTCCTCCCCTTCAAACTGATACCGCAGACCCTGAACCGTGCCTCCGTACGCATTCGGCTCAATCCCCACGCTTACGAGGGCGAACTCGTCGCTCGGCCGACTGATCTCCTTGTCGAAATCGGGCAAGAAAATCGTACGCCCCGCCCGGATGTCATCAAGGATTGTCGCGATCACCGTGTCGCGCGTGGCTTGTTCTTCGGGAGTGGGGATCCAGCTCATGCCTCCCGAGATTCTACGGCATCGGGTCGGGAGGCGTGAGCGATTAGTCGCCTTGCTGGGCGATCAGGGCCAGGCCGCGCAGAACGCTGGCTTGGTCAATGAGTTCGGCGCGGGAGCCAGGAACAAACGGCTTGTCCCAATCGGGGCCGAACCGCCAGGCGTGGGGTTCGCCGTACTTTCGCAATGCGCGCACCAAAGTGAGCTGGTCTTCGGACGAAACCCAGCCGAGTTCCAGTCCCGTCTCAAGAAGGAGGTGGGCAAATCGTCCGTGGCTCAGCATGCCTTTTTTGCCGAGGAACCAGTACTCCCAGGCGGATTCCCATTGCTTTTTGGCCGAGATCGGGAAGGTTTCCCCTTCCTTCTCAAGGGCGGCTTGTGCGCGGATGGTCAGGGCGGAGTTGTAACTCCACTTCGTCTTTTCGATCTTGCCATCCAGCGACATGTTGTCCCACATCAGGCCATCGGTGGGGTCTTGGAGATGCGTGAGCGTCCAGCGCAGCCACCGTTCGGCCATGGCGCGATACTCGGGCTTCTTGCGATGTTTGTAGACCACGAGTGCGGCCACCGCACTCGGTGTGTTGCTGCAAGTATTCTTGCTTGCCTTGTCGCTTTCTCGCCAGTAGATTCCGCCGCCGAGCTTTTCGTCCTCACCGCTCGCCACATAGAGCAGGGCTTGTTCGGCGAGATCCAGCCACTGGACATCCTGGGTGATCTCATAGCTCTCAACGAGGGCAATGACCATCCAGGCGTTGTCATCGTAGTATCGATCAATTCCTCCTGGGTTCGGGAGAACGTCGAAGCCAGCGACAGGAGATCGCTGATTCCAATAGAGTCGATTGCTCTGGAGGTAGACGGGAAGTCGCGCCGCGATCTCCGGGGAGAATCGGGCGGATCCATTGAGGGCAGAGAGCATCACACCGACGCCCCAGTTAAAGGCGGGTTGGCTGAGGTTCTCGCCGTCCTTCCAGGCGTCCCGATAGAGTTTGCTTTCGGCGTGCCAGTAGTCGGCCTCAATCTGCGCGTAGACGTGGGGAATGAGTTCTTTGGCTTCCGAGGCAGCAGAATGCGCGACCGGGGAAGCATCGGCTGAGGTCATAGCGATGAATGCAAGCCAGGCGGTCACGGCGCTTAGCTCTTTCCAGCCTTGATCGACTCGATCTGCCGTTGCTTGGCTTCCTCGGGCATGGGAGTTTTGTTGACGAAGTCGATTTTCTCTTCGGGGGTCATATCTGCCCACTCCTTGCGCTCCACGCGATCGGGGTTCGGAACATCTTGAACCGCTTCGGCTTGATTGCACGCAACGAGGGTCGACAGAAGACCGGCGACCAGGATCAGAAGAGTCAGTTTGTGTTTCATGGATTTGTGGAGATCGTGAGGGGGAAAAGGCCCCCGATGCACAAGGCACCGGGGGTTGGCATTCACTCTTATCAAGCAAGGAATGAGTCTTAGTTGCTCCACTCCTTGTTGACTCGCATGTTCGCAAGAATGGCTTCCTTCCACGGCAGACCGTTGCCCGGTCCTTGCCACCAGCCAGTCCAACCGCAAGCGGGGATTCCGCCAGGGCCGAGGGATCCCCAGGCATCGTTGGCGACCGACTGCATCCCGTTGAGGTTCTTGGCGTGGCCGTCGAAGAAGCCCATGGTGAGGCCTCGGTTTTGGCTTCCGTTGATGCCGGAGTGGGTTCCTGCACCCGTGTTCAACTCTTGACCCGATGAGGTGTAGTTGACGGCCATATCGCTGACTTCCGCATCCGGGAAGAGCTTACGGGTCGGGACGATCATCGCGGTGCCAGCGACGTTCTGCAGGATGCTGAGGTTACCACCTTGGTTGTACACGTCTTGACCACCGGATCCATTGGGATAGATCTCAGGCCAAATGGTGTCGGCGCATCGGCCGCCTTGCGGGCCGCCGAACTCGTTTCGACCAGCGTCCTTGTTGACGGCGAAGGATCGCGGGTAGCGAGTGGTTTCATCGCCTGGCTCGCTGCCGAACCAACGTCCTGCGTTCGACCAAGCAGCGGTGCTTAGCGGCGATTGGAAGACGCCGCCACTGCCTGGCGTGGTGTAGAAGGTTGTTCCTTGGGCTCGTCCACCGTTCTTGATGTAGGGTTGGATGGAGTCCTTCCAGGTGGTGGTTCGCGGTCCCCACCAGTCGCCGGGGTTGACCACGACGCGGCTGGGAGGAACGCGGTCATCGTAATCCGACGTGTAAATGATCATGCCGGTGACGATGTTCTTGACGTTCGAGAGTTCTTGCGTTCGCTTGGCCGCCGTCTTGGCTTGAGCAAAGACGGGGAAGAGAATCGCGGCAAGGATCGCGATAATCGCGATGACGACGAGCAGTTCAATGAGCGTAAACGCTCGATTTGCAGAGTGGATATGAGGGCGCTTCATTGCATTTCCTTCAGAGAGATTCCGGCGACAATGCCGTCGGCTTGAGACTGACCGTCGAGGCCGGTTCAAACCGGCACCCGGGGCGGACTTCGACAAAAGCGGAGGTGCGTTCGGTCATGCGCTGAACCAGGAGTTCGCTGGCTTGGCGGCCGATTTCAAAGGTCGGCTGGATGATGCGATCGATCCGAACGGCTTGGCGGAACACGTTCGCGGGCCAGTCGTTGAACGAACTGATCGCGAGGTTCGGCAGGCTCGGAATTTGGTCATGGACATCCATGACCGTGGCCGAGTAGATGTCTTGGGTGCAAAACAGTGCGGTTGGGGCATCCGGCATGTGCGCCAGACCGAACAGGGTGTCGCGCACTGTCACCGTCAGGCGATCCGGGTGGTTCTCCAGAATCTTCGGGAACCATCGTGTGAGAGGCTCGGGATCCACACCAAGCTCTTCGCAGATATCCAGATGCGCCTGGTGTCGCTCCTGGATGGTGGAGGTGTTGGTGTTGTCACCGCTGAAAAAGGCGATCCGCCGATGGCCCTGAGCGACAAGATGCTCAAGTGCCTGACGGGTCGCGGCGTAGTTGTTGCTCGACACAAGGTCCCCTTGAACCCCGATCGGGCGTCGGTCGATGAAGACGATGGGAACCCCCGTTCCATCTTGGTAGGACTGGATCAGCTCGTCGTAAGCCGAATCATCCGTTCCGTCGCAGAACGGGTAGGCGAGAATTCCGCCGACCGAGGAGCGGATTTCTTTGAGCCGATCGAGTCCCGAGGTCGGATCGCCGGCTGCGTCGATGAGGAGCACATGAAACTCGTTCGCAATGCCCGCTTGGATGCCGCGCAGCATTTCGCCTTGCGGGAAGTCGGAGGCATAGTCGAAGACAACCGCAATCAGCGGCGTTTCGCTGGTGTTCTGTGCAGCCACAAAACTCCCCCAGCGTCGCTTGCGAATGATCAATCCGGTGCGGCTGAGCTCTTGGAGGGCGCGGTGGGCGGTCTGCCGTGAGACACCGAACCGCTGGGCGATCAATTCTTCGGACGGGAGGCGCTCTCCTTCCTTCATGCCTCCGTTCCGGATCTCCGCGATCAGCGTATTGACGATGTCCTGCCAAACAGCCACGGTCGTATTATACGCAACATATCTGTATTGTGTAGATAATATGTGTGTATGTAGTGAAAATAATACGATTCAGGTTCAACGAGCAACGAAAAAACCCCCGATCGGAGCGATCGGGGGTTTGAAATTTGGGGGGAATCGAGGGGTTAGCCCGCTTGAGCCATCTGTTCGCCGGTCAGGATTTCGTCGAGTTTCGCGGCGGCTCGGTCACACGCATCCAGCACGTGAGTCACGTCGAACTTCTCCGTGTGCTTTCGTTTGGCAAACAAGGTGACGGCGGCCACACCGAGGGCCGCACCGAGGATGATCCATGTCGCTCCGTGCGAGGTCTTCTTGATTTCCGTTTCGTGTTTGCTCATGTCGTGCTCCTGTGCCGCGACCGAAGTTCTGAATAGGTGGACGCCATTTCTCCTATCGGATGTTCCCGCTTCGATCCTGAGAGGCTCTCATGCAAGAAAAAGACCAAGTTTGATCCGGGCGTCTGGTTCTTTCAACGCGACGCGGTGCTTGGTGGTTCGCGAGGCGGGACTTGGGGGCAGCGGGTCGGGGCTCGCCGAACCTGGGTGACATCAGAACGGTATCCTTTGCTATTCATGCTGGACAATTTGACGCGCCGCCTCTCGGGCATCTTTGCCGGAATCCGCAAGAAGGGTCGTCTTTCCGAGGACGACGTCACGGCGGTGATGCGCGAGATCCGCGTGGCTCTGCTCGAAGCTGACGTCAACTTCCAGATTGCCAAGAACTTTGTTCAGACGGTCAAAGAAAAGGCGGTTGGCGAGGAGATCTTTGGCAGCCTGACACCGGATCAAACGATTCTCAAGATTGTCCGCGATGAGCTCGTCGCCCTTCTTGGCCCCGATGAGACTCCGATTCGCTGGAATCCGGCCCCTCCGACGGTCATCCTGATGTGCGGCCTTCAAGGATCGGGAAAAACCACAACCACGGCCAAGCTGGCCCGCTGGTTTCTAAAGCAAGGGAAGAAACCGATGCTCGCGGCCTGTGACTTGCAGCGTCCAGCTGCGGTGAAGCAGCTGGAGATTCTCGGTGAGCAAGTCGGGGTTCCGGTCTATGCCCAACTCGGATCCAACCCTGTGCAGGTGGCGAAGGACGCCTTGGCCCGCTGCAAGCACCTCTTCTGCGATGTTTTGATTGTGGATACCGCCGGTCGCCTGAGTATCGACGAAGAGTTGATGAAGGAGATCGCCGAGGTCCGCGGCGCGGTGAACCCGGATGAAGTCTTCCTGGTGGTCGATGCGACGACAGGTCAAGAAGCGGTGAACGTTGCGGACGCCTTCCACAAAACCCTCGGTCTGACCGGGGCGATTTTCACCAAGATGGATGGCGACGCGCGCGGCGGCGCGGTTCTCTCGGTGCGGGAGGCGACGAGCGTCCCGGTTCGATTCCTGGGTGTTGGCGAGCAGACCGAGGCCCTCGACCCGTTCCACGCAAGCCGGATGGCGGAGCGGATCATCGGCATGGGCGACGTGTTTGGGATCATCGAAAAGGCAGAGGAAGCCTTTGCCGGTGAGGACGTCGCGAGCCTGGAGAGCAAGATGCGTTCGGGCAAGCTGGACTTCAACGACTTTTTGAACCAGATGCGCATGATTCGCAAAATGGGTCCGCTGAAGAACGTGATGAAAATGATCCCCGGCCTGAGCGCGAATCTGCCCGAGGAAGCGCTGGACATGGTGAACGACAAGCAGGTGGATCGCTTGCAGGCCATCGTTCTCTCCATGACTCCAAAGGAGCGCTCGAATCCGGATGTTTTGAACGGCTCCCGCCGGAAGCGAATCGCCAAGGGCAGCGGCACGACTCAGGAAGAAGTCAACCGCCTGATCGAGCAGCTGTACTCGATGCGACGAGGAATGAAAGAGTTCTCAAAGCTCGAGAAGAAGATGAAGAAGATCAAGCGCCGCTGAGTGGTTGGCTTGGATTTGTGGGTGTGATTGAATCACGGTGCCCCGAACCCTTTAGGGTCGGGAACCACGAGTTTTGGATCTTTTCCCTCCCAATCTCCGATTTGGCGGAGGTTAGGGCGGGGGAGATGCTCGGACGGACGTCAGCCCGATCACTCCTTCCGTGGGCCGAGCCTCCACATCCAAACCAAGTGGAGCGTCAGCGCCTCCCGACCTTTGGCCACCCTCCCCAAACGGAGTTTGGAGAGGGCGAGTCCCAAAATCGGCCCCCTGGTAATCACCAAGCCATCCCGGATGTTCTACCGAGTTGAACATGAGTCATGAGAGCCCTCGCCGAGCTTGCCTCGGGGAGGGTCGGCGATAGCCGGGGTGGGGCCCGCCCACGGAGGACTTTCAATCACGTGCGGAGGGCAAGGAGGGGACAAACTCCGTTGGGCGTTTGCCCAATCGAGCCCGATCACGACTTCTTTTGAGAAAGCCTCAAGCCGAGGTCACTAACCCTTCGATTTCCCCTGATCTAGGTTGACCATGGTGCCCATGAGAGTTTTCTCGGCTCCGCCGACGTCGCCCGCTTGAATTGCTTGCATGGCCAGAGTGACCTCGCGCGCATCCTGGGTGCGACCTTGGTTGAGGAACAGAGCCTGGGTTTTCTGGAGATCGGCCATGGCTGCGGCTGTGGTGATCGCCTGCGTCTTGAGCCCAAGAATCGTCTTTTCGACGACCCGGGAAGCTGCGCTGACCTGCGCCGCCGCTGCCACCCGAGGATCTTGCGGAGCGCCGTATCGTGACGCATCCGCCGTGAACTCCTGGACAAAATCGACATCCACCACCTGGGATCCCGACGAGACGGATTCAAAGGAGAGCTTGCCGGCCGCCACTCGGTAGTGTCCGAGGGGGTGGTTTTCGTATTCCAGATCCAGTACGATCTGGATCGTGGAGCCCTTTTCGATATCCGCCAGGTTCAAGGAAAGCTCACGTTCGCTCAGCGAGCCGGTGTAGCCCGTGCACCCCTTGAGGCTCACCCATCGGGCCAACTTCAGATCGAGCTTCAGGTTGACGCCCGTGGTCGAGACCATCTTGTCAAACTCGGTGCGGAAGATCTCCGGGATCAGCTGCGGCTGCGGGATGTAGTAGTAGTTTCCTCCCGCCTTCTTTGCCATGGCGGCGAGGAGCTCTTCGTTGTATTCCGGGCCAAATCCGAGATACGTGACAGTGATTCCCTTGGCCTTGATATCGCCCGCGTGGGAGACCAGGGAAGAGAAGTCCTTGATGCCCGCCGTCGGGTCGCCATCGCTGAGAACCACCATGCGCGTGACACGGCCGGATTCAATCGCGAGGGCCAGTTGCTGCGAACCCAGGGTCATTCCGTCGTAAAGGTTGGTCGTGTAGCCCGGCGTAATCTGATTGATCCCCGCCTTCACCAGATTCTTATCCGTCACACGTTGGGGAGGCATGAGCACCTCGACGACTTCATCAAACACCACGATAGAGAGGACATCGGTCGGGGAGAGAAGATCCACCAACTGCGCACAAGCTTGCTTGGCATACTCAATCGGCTGGCCTTCCATGCTGCCGCTACGGTCGATGACGAGGCAGAGGTTGAGCGGAGCCCGACTAGCTGAACCCATGCTCAGACCTGGCAATCCTGGCTCTTGAGGCGCGGTGATTTCCAGCAAAAACTGCTCGCGAGCCGGGCCGTTGGCCATCGCAGCAGCGCGGCTCGGAGTGAGAACAAAACTCAGGCCGGTCGAAGGGGGAGCCCACGCCGTCGTGCGGTTCGGATCGCCACCCGGCATGGGAGCACCGAGCACCGTGCGATTCGGGTCTGCCCCGGGGCCACCGAGGACTGTCTTGTTGGGATCGTGGATGCTCATGGTCTTGATGCTGTGCTGGTTCGGCTTGGTTTGAATGACTCCGCTTAGGTTAGGTTCGTTCGACTCGGAAGGTGGTGGATCCAATCGTGACGGTGTCGCCGGGTTGCGCGACCACTGTTTGGACGCGCTGACCGTTCACGAAGGTGCCGTTGGTGCTCCCGAGATCCTGAATTTGCAGTCCACTTGGCATCGGCGCGACATTGGCGTGTCTTCTGGACGCCTGGCTATCGAACCCCAGCGGGAGCCCGGGAGCGTCGCGTCCGACATCGAGCGAGGAAGCGACGGCAAATCGTTGTCCACTGAGCGGGCCGGTGGTGGCGACGAGGGCAAATCCGGACGCTTGAGGCTGGGCCATCGCGACGGTGGGATTCTGGTTTTGGGCGGCAGGCATCGCGACGGTCGCGGGGGAGACTCCAGGGTTCACCCCGGCTCCGGGAATGGCGATCGGTTGCATCGGGGCCGATTGGGGCTGGCCTTGCGGCATCATCGGAGCCCCCGTCATCACGGCTTGCTGACGGCCTTCGCGCGCACGGGCGGCCGCCGCGCCTTTCATCAAAAACTGAAGCTGATGCTGACCGATCTGGAAGGTGTCGCCGGGGTTCAGAATGACGGGCGCAGAAATCCGAACGCCTTGATATCCCACACCGAGCGGAGTGCCGGCATCGTGGAGGATGTATTGCGAACCGTTCTTCACGATCGTCGCATGGAGAGGGGCGACGTTGGTATCGCCGAAGAGGGGAACGTGGGCGCGTTCGTCGCGGCCAATGTTGGTCTGAGCGTGGTCAATCGCCCACTCCTTGCCTTCATTTCGACCGAGCACGAGTCGTACCCAAGCTTGCCGGGTCGCTTGCTCGATCAGAGCCGTAAAGATGCCGATGCACAGTCCCATCATCGGCCAGAAGATTGCCCGGCCGATGGATCCGGCTTCTGCTCCTCCGGTCGCGGCCGCCGCGACGGAGCCGAGGCTCATTCCGATGACATCGAAAATCATCCCGGAGGCCCCGCCTCCGATGAGCCCGCCAAATGCTCCAGACATCACGCCCCGCAACGATCGCTGGGCGATCCCGACCCCTGCTCCCGCTCCGAGTCCGAGGAAGGCAAAAACAAACGTGCGAGGCAGAACCGCCGAGAGGTTTCCGCTCGTGGCCCAATTTGATCCCCAAACCGCCGAGGCGATGACGCCCGCAATGTTGTAGGCAACCAGGCCGCAGGTCAGGGCGAAGACGGCTCCGAGGGCGATTCCCAGCCCGATATTCCTCGAACCTCCGCGAATCAGTCCTTGATGCAGCCCGCCGAGAAGCCCGATTCCGAGCATGCAGGCGACGACCATCATGAACTCCGCCCGATTCCACGCTGGATCAAGCGGATTGTTCGGGAGCATGGGCTCGGTGATGATCCACCCGACGAGACCGCCGATGGCGCAGAGAATGCCGCGAAGGAGAATCCGACCCATAACCGTGTGTGCGGAGACCCGCTATTCTTCGTATCGGTACGCGACCGCGCCGAACTGAATCGTGTCTCCTGGCTTCAAGACGGATGGAGTCGTGATCTTGGTTCCGTTGAGATACGTTCCGTTTGTGCTTCCCAGGTCAGTCAGCGTGATCGTGTCACCGTCGCGAGTAAGGCTGGCGTGTTGCCGCGAAACGCTCGATTCTCCGGGAAGAGTGAGATCGGCCCCTTCTCGTCCGACGGTTTTGACGCCGGGGTTCAGCATCACCACGACTCCAGAGGCGGTGACGAGTCGCGGATTCCGCACCAAAGCTGCGCTGAGCGATCCTGCGGCTGCTCCCGCGACAGGGGTCGTGATTCCGGCGTCGCCATCGGGCAACTGAATCTTCTGGAGATCACGCTTCACCGGTTCCTGACCGGGCATGGCACCGGTGGGATCGGGGTTGCTGCTCGTGTTCACTCCCGCTTGGTTCAGAACCGTCTCGACGACTTTGGTGTTGTTTTTGTAGTACCAATATCCGGCATATCCCAGCCCACCCACGATGACTAGACCAACGAGCATTTGGAAGAAGCTCGCCAGTGGATTCTTAGGTGCCGGAGCAGGCTTTTCCTCATCCGCTCCTTCCTTGGCCGGGGTTGCTCCGCTCGTACCGGGAGCGGGCTCAGCGGTTTCCGCCTCGAACTTCGCCGGGATCGCCAGGACCACAGGATCCTTCGCATCGCTATCCTCGGCGACGCCTGTCTTCACCGTTTCCTTGGCTCCGTTGGATTCAAACTCGAAGGAGATATTCAAGTTCGTCGAGACCGGGGTGTCGAACAGGGTGATCTTGTTCTTCTCGGAGGCCGTGACAAAGATGTCGATGTCCACCCCTTTGCCTTGCACCTTCAGCATGCCGGCGTCCACGATGCCGGACTCTGGTTGGAGATGGACGACCACTTCCGCTCGGCGGTTGAACTCTTTGGCATCGGGCTTCCAGGACTTCGTCTTGACGAGCTCGATGATCGACTTCTTCGCCATTGTGTTCCGAGCCGTATTGCGTACCCACAGATAGGCTCCATTCACATCGCTCGGAGCCGCGACTTCCGTCTTGGTGGCTTTCGTATCGATCCAGGTGGGAACGGATGTTCCGACTGGCATCACCGCGTAGCTGTAGCCCGTCTCGGCTGGCGACTCCAGCGTAAAGGTCACGAGGTTCTGTCCCCAGGCGATGAGGCACGCGCAGAGGAGGAGGGCGACCAGGAGAAGGCGCGTCATTGTGCCGTTAGTTTGGCACGAGCAGCGGGTAAGTGTTGCGCGACATCACCGGCGGTGAATCCAATCGTTCCCATTTCCTTGCCGCAGATGTCTCCGGCAAGGCCATGCCAGTAGGCTCCGACGGAGGCCGCTTCGTATGGGGGAAGTTCCTGAGCCAACATCGTGGCGATCACACCGCTGAGAACATCTCCCATTCCTGCTGATGCCATTCCCGGATTGCCCGTGCTGTTGACGTTGAGCGGATGGTGAGGTGCCCCGATTAAGCTGTAGGGCCCTTTAAGCAGGATGGCCTGCTGATAGTGACTCACCGCGCGCATCGTGCTTGCGAAGCGATCCGCTTGGATCGACTCGACGCTCTGGTTGAGGAGCCGCGAGAGCTCGCCGGGGTGAGGAGTCAGAACGCAAGGGGCAGCCGGAAGCATGGCTCCGAGGCTGACCGCGTTCAGGGCATCGGCGTCGACGACGCTCGCGATTTCCCAGCGCGGCCACAGGCGATTGAAGAAATCGACGGCAGGATCGGAGTGAGTCATTCCAGGGCCGAAGAGCGTGGCGCTAAACCGGGATTGATGGTTCAGCACGGTGTCTGCCGCGTGGGGAGCGATCACTCCGTCGACTTCGGCTAATGGAAGCAGAGTGGCCTCAGGGCAGTGCTGCATCACGGCTTGGCACACCGGCTCGATGCCCGCCACCGTCACCAAACCTGCGCCTGACCGGAGAGCTGCCTTAGCCGCGAGCACGGCGGCACCGCGCATCTGGCGACTGCCCGCGACAATCAAGATGTGCCCATTCGAACCCTTGTGGCTATCCCGGAATCGCTCGGGGACGAGGCTCGCTGCCCACTCTTTGTCGAGGAGTCGGGCATGAGTCGGTTCGCCGAGGAGGATGGGAGGGAAGCCGATCTTTTCAACCGACCAATAGCCTGCGTGCTCCAGCCCCATTCCTTGGAAAAGGAACGGCTTGGGATTGCCCAAAGTCACCGTGCGCAGGGCCCACACGCTCTCGCCGAGCTCCTGGCCTGTGTCGGTTTGAACCCCGCTGGGAAGATCAATGCTGAGGATCGGGACGCCGCTCCTGTTCATGGCCTGAATCGCCGTGAGGGGGTCTCCGATGACCTGGCCATCAATGCCAACCCCAAGCACCGCGTCGATAATCAGGTCAGCCTTGCAGAGGCACTCCATGCGCCGCAGCCAGCGGTCGTCGTTGGAGAAGATGGGTTTCAGACCGAGTGCGCGCGCCTGGAGCATCTGGGCATGGCATTCCGGGCGGAGTTCACTCTCCGGTGCCGTCACGATTGCTTCAACGTGGTAGCCCTTTTCGAGGGCCAGCCGTGCCACGACAAATCCGTCGCCTCCGTTGTTGCCTTTGCCGCAGACGCAAATGATATGTCCGCTTTCGGGGAGCATCTCCTGGACAGCTTGGAAAACCGCCAGCCCCGCTCGCTCCATCAGCACCATGCTCGGCATCCCGAAGTCTTCGGTTGCGCGTCGGTCAAGGCTTTTCGCGTGCTCAGCGGTAGAAATCCACACAGTAGTTAGTCCGGAACGGGTGTCCCGACGTGCTCTACGTGAACGGGGATGTGGATGTTTGCCGCAGGCCCGATTCAAAACAAGCAGAGCTCGGGCTCGATTGGGCTAACGCCCAACCGAGTACGGATTCCCCCTCCTGGGCTTTGCCCGTCCTCCCCCAAATCGGGAGAATTGGGGGGAGGACGTCGATTGAGAGTTTGTGGTTCCCGACCTCGAAGGATCGGGGCACCCATGACGGGGGGCGTGATCGGGACAAAAAACTTCGGAACTGGAGGACGATTCTTGGACTCGCCCGCCACCGACTCCCGTGTCAAGTGTCAATACATTCGTGACACTTCAGGACACGACATCCGTGACACTTTGAGGTCGTCAAGGGGTGCGAGTTTGACATCGCAGAAGTAGACTT